>Ga0209101_1000268_pt1 | contig 43709 bp, 27 predicted proteins | sample ConPoolayeCmetaG_FD_185481 | JGI IMG/M metagenome (GOLD analysis project Ga0209101, IMG submission 185481) | Hot spring microbial mat communities from California, USA to study Microbial Dark Matter (Phase II) - Cone Pool mat layer C metaG... ...
GCCAGACCCCGCTGGGATGAACCACCCGGCCACCCAGCCCTAGCGCGCCACGATAACGATAGCGGACAGCCCATGTCCCTTGTTCCAAGCAATTGCGCCAGCGCAACTTGCGCCGACGCAACCCCAGCAATACACACCGATCTACACAATATCCTACTTCTAGCGCGGTGGCAATACGGCCCTTTCATGGCTAATTCGCACTGAAAGCATGTCCTGTTGCCATTTGCAGACGCCCTGGGAGCATACTGTATTGCGATATTGCGATTTCGGGCGACTTTGCTGGGGATGTCAAGTCGAGCGACTGTGCTGGACGCCAAGTCGAGGGCCATGCCGCATAGTGGCCGCGCTGCCGGTGCAAACGGACGCTATGTCACCCGACCATCTGGTGGCAGAACACAACCGCTTTATGGAATCGTACGCCCGTTGACTCAATACGCGCTGACAGCTGCACCGGCCAGTTCCCGACCGCAGCGATAACGCTCTACCTCCAGCAGAACGCGCCACATCGCCCGAACCGGGTATTCATCCACTGCTTCGAACTGCCCGCCGTGTCCGCCTTTATCTGCCTCTGGCAACCGGCAGTAGAATCGGTACAGCGGGCGCTGGCAGTGCTGTCGCTCCAGCAGGTAATAAGTCACGCCAAGGCGCTGAAGTCGGCTGTGGATATCTTCGAACTGCGAAGATTGGCCATCGGAACAACCACTTGCGATCGCCGCACACTGCGAAGCTTCCTGCAAATCGTTGCTGCCGAAGAAATCCTTGCCGCCGAATGTACCATTTCGCGCCAGGTAAGATTCCGAAGCAGGCCCCGCCGATGGCTCGCTTTCTGCGGCCAGACCCTGGAAACGCCCTGGGCTGCTAGCCACCGCCTCGGTGGCACTGGAGTTGGCCCATTGATTGCCCAGCCTGGGCTGCTCGTTCGGCCAAATCCAGTCTCGCCTTGGCTCCTGCCGATACCACCCGGGAACCATCGGATCGGCCGGGCGGGTCGAGGCTCCACCGGGCGGCGCAAGAAGCTCGAAGTTACTGTCGGCCCCACGCACACCGGCTTTTTTGGACGCACAGTTGATCCGGCCGGGCGAAATCGAGCTTAGCGCATCGGACAGCAGCGGCCCGCACAACGCCGCCATCACAAAGCTCGTCGCGCAGACGAGCATCAACAAGCCGCGAAAGAAAGCTCCCAGCGATGTTTGCATCTTCGCGTCGATCGTCAAAAGCTCTCAGCCTTTTGGCCCCCTTATGAGGGCGTGCCAGACCGTCGGCCGGTCGCAGAGTGCCGGGCCGAATATTACTGGCAATAGCAACACGGGGCAACGGCAAATTACGTTGGCATTGCGCGCTTAATATGCGATAGGATGGGTCACAGGACGGGCTTGGCATTTCTTGTCGCTGGAAGACTTTCAGAGAAGCTGAAGTCCACGTATTAACGAGCGGCTTAATTTTTCGGCTTTGACTGCTGGCAGCGGCGGCGCAGCTCGGCGAACTTCGCCTTCATTTCCGGCCCGCCCATTTGCGGATACAGCCCTTCGAGGAACTTTATCAATCTGACCGCCTGCTCGGGGTCGCCCAACCGCTCATTGATCGTCGCTATCGCATATTGAGCGTTGAACCAGCGGCTGCTGCCGGGGGGCGATTTCTTTTCCACCGTCCGCCACAGAGCCAGCGACTGGCGCAATGATTCGGCGTCGCTGCGGCTGAGCAGCGCTTCGGCCATCGACTGTTGCAATTGAAGATCATCGCCGCCGGCTTCCAGCAGTGCTCGAAAGGCCCGCAGCGCCTCGTCCGTCTTGCCGGCGTCGGCCAGCGCCTGGGCGCGCAATCGTTCGATCCGCAGACGCTGTTGCTTTTCCAGACGCTGCTGCTTTTCCGGTTGGTTGCCAGATCGGAGCAGTTTGTCCACGGCTTGCAACTGAACTTCGGCAAGCCGTTTCCGTAGCGAAGGAGACGCTCCCCCGGCCAAGCGCGACAAGCCTTCGATCGTCGCCAGCAATTGTTCGCCATGCGCCGAGTCGAGTTGCCCAAGAATTCTTGAAGCCTCCGCCGTGTCGCCGCAGCCGGCCACAGCCAGTACCAGCATGCTTCTGGCGGCGGTGGCCCACTCGGCAGGAGCCGACTCGCCCGCGGCCAATGCACTAGTCAGCATTTGTCTGGCAGTCTGATAATCGCCGAGGCTTTCGTCGAGAAGAGCACGTGCTGCGGCCAGCACGGCGAACTGCTCGGCCGGCCCGGGTTGCTTGTTGAGCTGTTTCGGCACATCGGCGGCCACTTGTTGAAACCACAAGGCGGCCTCGCGCATAAGCTCGGCCCGAGAGCGGCTGCCAGGCTTGCCCTCGGCAGCCCACGACCGGTAACAGCTTTCTACTGTCTGCAACACGGCTGGGTAATCTGGAACGTCGCGTCGTATCTGTTTCAGCAGGGCGATTGCGGCGGGCCAATCGCGCTGGAGCTGGCGCAACTGGGCCAGCCGACGCCGGGCGTCGTCGCCGCTGCTGGCCTGCGGCCATAGTTTGATGTGTTCTTCCAGCAAAGATGCAAACTGATCCAGCGTTCCCGGCTGTTGTCTGGCGATTTGCGCCGCATGATGAATCGCCAGCAGGTGGGCCTCGGGGGATTTAGGATTGTCGGCGTTATCTAGCGCCAGTCGCCGGTAGCGGTCCATCGCCGAGTGGTGCCGGTTCCGCTGGTGTTCGATAGCAGCGGCGATGTAACGAAGCTCGAAGGCGCGCTGGGCCAGACCTGCTTTGGTCGCCAGTTCGGCTGCACGGTCGTAGTCGGCCAGCGCGTCGTCTGGACGGCCACTGCGAAATGCGCTTTCCGCCGCCCGAACAAGCATCGCCAAGTCAACCTGTTCCGGCGCGGCGCGAACCGAGCCGGCCACCAGCAGGTCTGCCCGGCGTTTCCAAAAGGGGCTGTACAGCGATTGGATAATCTCGAGCACTTGAGAGATTTTGTTCTGGTAGTCGGTCGCGGCTGGCTGGTTGTTTTCGCTCGCGGCAGTCCGCCATGCCGCCAGATATGCTTCCAGCCACGCCAGGTCCAGCTCGGCCGAGGTTTGCCCGTCGATCACTCGCCCCGCAGAAATTAACTGCAAGGCGTCATCCAAGCGGTTGGCATCCAGAGCGATTCTGATCTGCTCGGCCCGCACGCGCAAGCTCTCGGCGGCGGGCAATTGATGCTTCAGCAGTACCGCAAGTTGATCTTCTGCGGCCGGCAGGTCGCCAGCAAGCCGATGGCACACGCACAGGTCCACCGCGCTGCGAAAGCGCAGGGAATCGTCCAGCTCGCTGCGGACAAGCGGCTCGAGCAGCTTGATGGCCTGCAATAGCGAATTGGTCCTGTCGGCGCTGCCGGCAGGATAACACAACGCTTGATTTCGCAAGGCGCGGGCAAGTTCGAATGTCGCTGTGCGTTCCAGCCAGAGCAATTCGTCGGCGGAAAGCTGGCCGGAAGTCGCTCCGCCCGCAGCCCGACTGGTACGCAACTGCCCCTGCACCTCGTCGGCGATCTGCCGAAGCTGTTTGATCGCCGTGCGCAATTGCGAGCGGGCCTGTTCCAGCAGCGGCTGTGCGTCGGCAACGAACTGGGCCTCTTGCCGGGCCAGTTCGCCGCGGGCCAGCACGACCAAAGCAGCCTGGAATCGGACCGACAACAGTCGGGGATTGCCTGGCTCTTCGGCAGCAAAACGTTCCACTACCTCTAGCGATTCTTTCCACAGCGGCTCGCGCTGCTCCGGCGGCGATGAGGCAGCCAGCTCGGCCAACGTGCGCGAAAGCTCCATAGTCAACTCGGCCCGCTCGACGGGCGACAGGTCCGTTCGCTTCAACCGCTGCTGGCAATAGACGCGGGCGAGCTGGTGCAAGCCACGCTGGCGCAAACCGGCCAAAAACAGCTCATCGGCTCGGGAAAAATCTGCTGGATAGTCTGCCGCCGAAACTGCATCGGCTGGCCGGGCCGGCGCAGATGCTAACAGCGCCACCAGAAAGCCCAGGAAGCGCAACACCAGCTTCACTTGCAACCACGTGGATAACACAGGCATGGCCGTATACTCAGCGAAGCGACTGCCGCAATTGTTCCAGTCTGGACTGGGCTTCCGCGGCGGCTCGAGCCTGCTCAGGATATTCGCGCAGCACCTCGTGATACAATCGAGCCGCTTCGGCCGATTGGCCGGCTTGCTCCAGTCCTCGGGCCGCCTCCAACAACGCTTGAGCCGCCAGCCCTCGGTCCTGGCGATAGACTATAGCTACACGGAGCAAGCTTAGCGCCGCACTTTCCCACTGCTTGTTTCGCAACTGGGCCGTGCCGAGCACATACAGCGGGCCCGGGCGGAGGCCTTCGGGCATCAACTCGATGGCTTCCGCCCAACTGTCGAGCTGCCGGCTGTCGGCAGTAGTCACCGCGGTTCGCCAAAGTTGTGCATTGGCCAGTTGAGCAATTCGTCGGTCGGGCGACGAGACCAATTGTCGCAGTTTCTCCACTGCCTCGCCGCGTTCCGGCCCAGTCAGCAAATGACTGGCCCCCATCAGAACGGCTGGCGGTTCGGGGAGTTGAAGCCACCGGCGAGCGGCCTGCACCGTCGGTGGATCGGCCTCCCGCGGCAACCAGGCCAAAGGAATGCAATCGAAGAACTGGGTCTCCGGATCGTCCCTGAGCAGCGCCAGAAAGGCTTCGCCGGCAGGTCCTGGCTGATCCAGACCTCTGTAGCACCAGACCACGCGGGCCATGATTTGCCGCTGCACCCAGCGCCGCGGCTGCTGATCCATCGCGCGACGGTACAGTGCCAGCGCTTCCTGGTAGCGCCGCTGCCGGAAGGCCTCGTTGGCTTTCTGGTGTGCCGGGCAATAGTCGGCTTCGACCTTCAGCACCTGGTTTGCGGCGATCCGCTGGACGCGTCCGCCGGTCAGTTCCAGGTGCAGTTCTTTGCCGGTGTATTCGACGATCCGGCCGCTCAAGCGTGCGCGACTGCCGGTGCTGGTCAAGAAGTGCACCACCTCTTCCTGCTCAGCGGCAGCCAGCCAATGGCTGTGGCATGCAAGCATTGCTGCGGCCAGTAGGACAATCGGGCCGAGCCGTAGCAAGCTCCCCTGCTGGCAACCTCGCTGATCTTTTCTCGCTGGACAACGCAATGGTGGACTCATGTTCGCTGCGGGCAGGTAGCCGGGCTGAATAAGGGCTTTATTCGCCTAACGCGCCCTACGGCAGCAACCAAATGGCGCTGTTGGAGGCACGCACTGCGGTCGCGTCCGTTAGCGCAAAATGCACGGCCACGACGGAGCGTGGCCCTTGTATGCTATCAGTTTCGCGATCAATACTGAGTTTGGTGAGAAGAAACTGGCCTGCTCCAGGCCACCGGAAACCGTGCGCGCAAAAGTCGCACATTCCGCCCTAGGCACTAAGGTGCTTACCGTCATACCTCGTTAGTCGCTACTGGGCGGCGACGGGAACTCTCGATATATCGACATAAACATGCTTGCCGCCGTTTTGCCGAGCCAGCCGGACGATGAAATTGTCATTTTCCGTCTGCGGGCCGTAGCCGAACTCTATGGCGTTGATTACTGTTCCGCCGGCGGCACGATGGATGCGCTCCAATTGACCGGGCGTCAGCTTGGGTTCGTCGGCGTCGGTGAGAAAGAATATCACGTCGGGTCGAAACTTCAGGGCCGTCAACAAGGCGGGGTAGTGCTCGGTGCCGCCGTCGGGCACGATCGAGTTTATGAACCGTTCAGCAGCCGCCTTGTTTTGCTCAGTGGCGAAGACCAGCCGATCGGCATTGCCGCTCGGGTTGAACAGGGTCAGCCTGTCGTTATAGAAGATGATTTGAAATTGATGGGTCGGTTCGAGTTGTTGCAGGCTTGCCAGCAATTCCTTTTTGGCGGCCGTAAGCGCGTTTCGGCCCGAACCCCCCATGCTGCCCGAACGGTCGAACACATAAACGAACGTGTAACCTTCGCCGGGGACGCCGAAAACGGCGGTGCGAGCCTTGCCGCCAATTCCTTTTATTTTAGTGCTTGTCGCGCCTTGCCCGCCCCCGACGCCAGCTTTGGCCGAGCCGACTGTTCCGCCTTCCAAAGATGCCGGCCCTAAAGCCACTTCGGTCTGGGGCAGAACCGCGGCCGGATCGAAGCTAACCGGCAGGTCCAGCACTTGGGCCAGCGCGGCGGTGGAAGTCGTCCCCTCTGGGCCGCCGATTTGCTCCACGGTCATTCCGGCGGGATCGTTCGAATCGGCCGTCTCGTCTGGGCCGATGCTCAGCACCACCAGAGCAGGGCCGCCTTCGGTGGTAGTCGATACCAGCAGGGCAAGCCATATCATCGCCAGCATGTGCACTGCCAGGGAAGCCAGCCAACTGATGACCTCTGGCCTGCACAGCAGCGTCTCAAACCGCTGTCGCCACAGCGGTTGCGGCGGGTGGCTCGTTACAGAAAACCCTAAAGTCTGCTTGCCCAATGGGTTACTGCTCCCGTACACCAAATCAATTGTAGGTCGTGCGCCGGTGGAGGTCAACGCGATCGGCCCCCAAGCCGGCGCCGGTTGCAGTGTGCGGCAAGCGTTTGTAATGCTGCTGTTCGGCAATGCGTTCGACAGATGCCCCGCAATTGAACCCTGTTGTGCTCCGGTTGGGCCAAGCAGAGCAATTCGCTAGCGGATTTTTAGATCAGCATCCTGCCACTTCAAACGACCGCAACCAAATTACGGTGTTGGAAGGACGCGCTGCTGCCGCGTCCGTTGCTGGGGCGCGGAGTGTCCCATGCCTGAGGATAGCCTGCACCTGTGTGACTGGGTGGATTTCTACGCCTCTTCGGTCACTTTCCAGCCAAGTGCCTCGGCCAGGGCATAGACCGGTTCTTTCAGATCGCCGTAGTAGGTCACCCGGTGCCAGCCCCAGCGGTCCCACTCGGTGAACAGTTTCTCGAAGTCGCCGACCGGCTCGGCCACCAGCTTGGTGCGGCAGGCGCGGTCTTCGGTCGAGTTGCCTACCGCCTTGGCACGATGGAAGAGGATTTCCTTCCGCTCCGGAGCGAACTCTACGGTGGTAGTCATGTAACCTTCCGGTAGCGTAGATCGCACCGAGGCGCCCTGGCGGTCTTCGGAGTGGGTCATGATGGTAAACGGGTTGGCAGCCCCTTGCGGCCCGAATACCCGATTGGAAGCCACGCAGTGAGCATAAATGATATGCCGGTGTGCGGTATCCAGCACCGGATCGGAGATGTAGCCGGGTCGGCCTTGCGTCAGGGCGGTCATCGCCACCATCGTAGCCGTGGAGCGCAGGTCGCATTCGCAAGCGCCGATCAGTCCTTCGTTGAGCAGTTCGAAGAAGCCCAGGCACGGATAGGCGTGAATGTGCTTTCCGTAGAAACCGCCCAAGCAGTTGATCGTAATCGCGTTTGCACCGTGTTTTTGCAAGACGGCTTTTTGGGCCAGATACATTGCCGCGCTGTCTTGGAGTACACCGGGAGCGATGTCGACGACGGCCGCGGCCGCTTTGGCCCAGCGGTCCGCAATCTCGCGCGATTGGTCTTTGTCGGCTGCTTTCCAGGCGTCGTTCAGTTCGGCGAAGGTAACATTTACGACGGGTATGCCCATCTGCTCCTGGATGGCCGGGATGATCCCGGGCCATCCGCCGCCGACGGCCAGGATTTTGCTTTCCCGCATCCGCTTGCGGCATTCGTCGATCGATAGCGGCTTCAGTTCGTCGGGCTTGCAGGTCAGGTCGCCCGGCCTGGCTGTAGCCTCGATGCGAACCTTAGCTGTCGCGGCTACGAAGTCGGCCACGCTCCCGCCGTTTTTGACCACCTGGAAACACTTTACTGCGGCGGCCAGATCTTCGATCTTCGAGGAGGCTACAAAGCCCACGTTGGGCGTCTTGTTGCGCAAGAAGCTGGCCGTGTAAACCAGAAAGCCTCCGCTGCCGGCGAAATGGTAGTCGGCGTACAGGACGGGCTTGCCGGTTTCGGCAATCGTTTGTACTACCCGATTCCAGCAGTTCATCTGGCAGACCAGGTAGCCGTCGATTTCTGCCGATTTATCGGCTTCGACAATCTTTTTGGCCTGTTCTGGGCCGGCGGCCATCGACACGAGGAACTCAAAGCCCGGACACCGCTGTGATAGCTCCTCTTCGATCCGCTTCATCACCGGCGCAAAGTCGTAGCCGATGTTCGGCCAGTCTGCCACCGGCTGCTTTACCGCGTGGAGGGCAAAAACGATGCGCACCCGGGTTTTCGAGGCATCCTCGGCCGAATACGCCCGGCTGCCCGCAGCTAACAGGCCGGCAGTGCCTGCGCAGGCTGCACAGCCCCGGGCCAAGAACAAACGACGATTGAGTTTGCAACAAGCACACCCATGCAACTGGCCGAACGGCGTCATGGCGATTCTCCTCAATCTTGAACACTCTATCGCACAAATGATGCTCTATTGCACCAAGGATTTGCTCTTCTGATACCAAGTGTTTTCGGGGCAAGATGTTGTGGGTTTAACAGTTTGGCCGGCCTTGTAAGCTTTGCCCGAAAATGGGCTCGGCTTTGTTTACCACAACCTGCCTGATGATTCACGTGGGGTGAAGCGACGGGTTTTCTGGTGCGAAAACCCGCCTGTATGCAGGTTTTATCCAATTGCCAGATTGTGATTATGCGGTTAATTGAGGGGCTGCCTGTCGCGAAAAATATGCCGTTCCTGCCGGCGAAAAATATGCTGTTCCTGCCGGCCCAAAGTATGCATAGCCGGTGGCCTTGCGCCGGCGCATACATCTACACAAACAAGGTCGGCAAGGCGTAGCGATGCCGAATGACGGGGCAAATAGCGGCATAAACAACACAAGGCTCGTGTCGCCCCGACTGCGCACACCCCCGCCAGCCGCCGAGCTATCCTTTTCCTTCCTGCTTCGTTACGATTAGAATACGCCACTCGCGAGGAAAAGACAAGCATTTGGAGCGCCAAAGGTTGCGGGCGGGCAGGAATCGTCGGTTCTCGGTGGAGAAAAGTACTTGAACTACAAATGATGGTTTAATACGACAGCGCTATGCCAGGAGAAAACCACGCCATCTTGGGGGAAAACGCCAACAGCCCCACAACTATTCGTTGGGAAATGGCAACTTAGCGCTGTCGTGTTAACATCACCGACAAGGGGCAGAAAAATGGCCAAATCGATCTTCTTGAACCGAAGGAATCTGTCCGCCGGTAAAACGCAATTAACACCTTACTTTGCAGCAATTTATGGCCGACAACTGGCGGTGGTGTTTACAGCTTGATAAAGGTAACTATTTCCCCCTGCGCGAAAAGTGCACTTTGCCGCGTATTGTGTGCGCTTTATGGGGATTTTTGCGTATTGTGCCCAACCGGCTACTTGCCGAATGGGATGCCGCCGCTGTTTCGTGCTGGCCAGCGGGGGCCTATATTCACACGTTGCCGCGCGTCCATCATACTTGCGGGCCAGTGCCTAAGGTGGCGTATAGCAGGCATAGCGAGGTGTAGATCGCCATTGCGGACATTTTCCTCCTATTCTTCCCAAATATCCCAATTTAACAATCCAATAATCGAGCTTTGGTAGATTGACTTGGTGGTCTAGCACCAGACTGTGAACCCAACTAGCCGTCAAATGGGCTTACAAGTTGGTAGTTTGACGGCTATCATATTGTTTTCCTGGTGCACTTGCTCTGATCCGAGGCTCTAGTATGTCGAGCACCGTATTCATCGACGATTGCGGCACACGGACGTGGGGTGGACGTACCGCCTCCCGATGTCCGGAAGAATTGCTCGAGCGCTACAACGAGATTATCCGCGAACAGCGGCTGAGCTGGACCGAGCATCATCGGCTGATCCGGGTGTTGGGTTCCGGGGGACAGGGCGTAGTTTACTTGAGCGAGCGCCGCGGCACTGACGGTTTCACGCTTCCGGTGGCCATCAAGGTCTTCTCGCCCGAACGTTATCCCGACGAACGCGCTTACGACGAGGCCATGGGGAGGATGGCTATGGTTGCCGCCCACGTGGCCCAAATCCAACAAGACAACCTGCTAGACGTCCACAACTGGGTGGAGCGCAGCCGCATCCGGCTGATGGAGATGGAATGGGTCGACGGCTACGACCTGTCACGGCTGTTGACGCAAAAGATGCTGGAGCGGCTCCAGGCTCGTGTCAGTCCCAAACGCTGGCAGTATATCAACCAGGTGATCGTCACGGTCGGGCCGATGCAACCGCGGCTGAAGCCGGGCATCGCCATGGCGATAGTACGCGACTGCCTGGCGGCACTGGCCGCCTTGCACCGCGAGGGGATCGTCCACGGCGATTTGAAGCCCTCGAACATCATGCTCAAACGCACCGGCAACGCCAAACTGGTGGACCTCGGGTCGGCATTCGAGATGGCCAACACGCCTCGGGTGCGCACATGCACGCCCACCTATGCCGCCCCGGAAGTGCTGGAGGGCGCGGAGTGTACGCCGCGGTCGGACCTGGCTAGCCTGGGCTACGTATTGATCGAGATGCTGGCCGGAGTTTCGCCGTTCGATGGGCTGACCGGGTTTCGGGAACTATTGGAGGCCAAGCGATTTATCGCCCAGCGGTTGCCGCGCATCCTGCCGCACGACGTGGTGGTCAACGAGCTGCTGATGAACTTCTGCCGCGGACTGATCGCCCCTGACCCCATGCGTCGGTTTCCCGACGCCGAAACCGCCGATCTGGTGCAAGACGGTGCAGCGGCTTTCCACCGGCAGTTGGTCAAAGGCGATCTGGCCAGCGAATACGACAACGAAATCCGCCACTGGCTGGAAGAGGTCGATCTGGACTAGCCCCTCGCACCGGCTGATGGCCGGCCGGCAAGCTTGCCGCACGGCTGATAGCGCAGGGTAGTGCTCGATCGCATCTGGTTACGGCTTTTTGCGCTAACTGCTGCTGGCTGCGCGACTTTGTCAACTGCGGTTTTCGGTCGCGCGCTCGAAAGCAGCAGTAACACTGGTGGTGATTCCTCCCCGGGCGTTGAAAGCAGCCACCAGGCGCATCCGCCGCGGTTGGACTACCGCCACCAGGTCGTCCAAAATCCGATTGGTCACGTGCTCGTAGAAAATCCCTACGTTGCGGAACTGCTGGAGGTATAGCTTCAGACTCTTAAGTTCCAGGCACTTTTCGGCCGGCACGTAGGTGATGGTCAGCTTGCCGAAGTCAGGCTGTCCGGTGCGCGGGCAGACAGAGGTGAACTCCGGGCAGACGATTTCGATGGTGTACTCGCGGTCGGGATACTGGTTGTCGAAAGTCTCCAAAATGGCGCGAAAGTCTTCGCTCATCGGCTGATCCTTCGCTGCGGCGCCCGAAAAAACCGACGCACCTTTCCGAAAAACGCCAGGGCGCCTCGGCTGACGCTTGCCTTATTGATCTTCGCAAAACGCAGTGACCGCCTGGTGTAAGGTTTTTTCCTGGTATTGCGTGTCGCCACGTTTTGCGAAGTTCAATAATTGCAACAATGGCTGCGCCATCTTGCGGCTTATTGCAATGATAGCCGCGCCCTGTTGCAATAATAGATCATGGGCGCCGTTGAGGAAAGTATTGGGGCCTGGCCAGTCGGCGCTTGCGGCTGGGCGATCGAACGCCGGTGGCGGCTGAATCATCGATGGCATTGGTTGGTTGATGCTCTGCGAACACAAACCCGGGGTTGTGCTGCTTTCTGGCGGGTTGGACTCGGCCACCGCGGCGGCAATCGCCCGCGCCGAAGGATTCGCCGTACACGCCCTGACGGTCGATTACGGGCAGCGCCACCGCGTGGAGATCGAGGCCGCAAGGCGCGTGGCCGTATCGCTGGGCGTTTGCCAGCATCTGGTATTGAGCGTCGAGCTGGACCGTATTGGCGGCAGCGCGTTGACGACCGAGCAGGAAGTCCCCAAAGGCCGCTCGCATGAGGAAATCGCTCGCGGCATCCCCATCACCTACGTGCCGGCCAGGAACACCATCTTGCTGTCGTTGGCCCTTGCGTACGCCGAAGTGGTCGCCGCGGCCGATATCTTCATCGGCGCCAACGTGGTCGATTACAGCGGTTATCCCGATTGCCGTCCGGAGTTCATCGCCGCCTTCCAGCGGCTGGCCAACCTGGCCACCAAGGCTGCGGTTGAAGGCCGGATGCAGTTTCGCATCCATGCGCCGCTCAGCGGGCTGAGCAAGGCCGAGATCATACGCCGGGGAACCGCCTTGGGCGTCGATTACGCTCTGACGCACAGTTGCTACGATCCCAGTCCGGCTGGTGTAAGTTGCGGCCGGTGCGATTCCTGCCTGTTGCGGCTGAAAGGTTTTGCCGAAGCAGGCATCCCAGACCCGTTGCCGTATCAGCAGCGTGGCTGAAGAACTCGAAACTGTGACAGACAGCGGCAACCCGACTTGCCGGTCTTCGCCAGTCATGTCTACCGGCCGCAGCGGCTCGCGGTGGCCGGAACCGCCAGTTCAGGGGCGATAGAAATCTATCCACCGCAGTTCCAGCGTTCTGGAATCGTCATCCAGCAGGGCCTTGGGGATCGTCATTTCGAAGTAGCCGCCTTTGCCCAGCGGCGGTCGGGCCGGTTTGCCCTCGGCGTCGTAGCTGCGGATTTCCATCCAATATCGGCTGCTGCTGTCCAGCGGCTGCTCGGGGCCGTCGGTCATCAGTCGCAACCGCACCGCCCCGTCGCCCTGGCTGGAGACCGATGCGGCCAACTGTGTCCGCCCGTTGCCCACCACCAGCGATTCCAGCCCGGACAGCCGCAAGCGCAACACCAGCGTTTCCGGCCAGCGCTGGGCGGTACATTTGATTGTGGCCTTGCTGATGCCGAACGGGGAAACCACCGTCAGCACCGTCTTTCCGTCCTGCACGCCGACAACTATTCTGTCGTCTTTGCGGCCGGTCTGGATGTCGAACTTGTCCGCTTCGGCGGTTTCTGGCAGTTTTGCGCCCACCAGACAAAAACACAATACGGCCAATATCGCTTCGCCGCACATGGCCTGCTCCTCCTATGCAAAAGCCGCCGTGACCGATCGGGGAATAGTCCCTTATGGCAGAACCTGCGCGCTTCTTGCGCGCATGTTTTGGGGTGATCCGGAGGGCCACGCTCCGTCGTGGCCGAGCACAGCGTGTGATTTTGGAGGGCCACGCTCCGTGGTGGCCGCATCTGGCTGGCTCGGTACCGATCCACGAAAACGCAGCGGACGCGACCGCAGCGCTTCCCTCCACGCGACCGCAGCGCTTCCCTCCAGTAAGACAGTTCGGTTGCGGCCATACGCCCCTTTGGGTTACTTTGCACGGACCGCGGTGTGAGGTTTTTCCTCCGTAAGCTCACACTACTGCCCGTGCCAACTATGAGCGTGACGAACCCCCCATCACCCCTCCGTCGCAGAAGCACACTCTATTTCGCTCGGGCCGTACAGTTCAAGTTAACATGTTTGATCTGCGCCGAGAATAGGCTGGCTGCTACGCACTCCGCAGCCCCGCAGCGTCGTATGGCAGCATCGTGGCGCCGCAGCAGCACGGCGTTGCGCAACGCTTAGTTGACGCACTGCATCAGCGAGACTCTTGCGCGCCAGCGCGATCGCCCAGCACGGAAGAGAACACTTCTGCCTCGGACGCACTGCATCAGCAAGACTGTTGGGCGGCAGTGGCCACGGCCGTGCTGGCGGCGCTTGCAACCGGTCGCCCTGGCCGGTACAGTAGGTTCACAAGTGGCGTGTCGGTGGCATCTCGCTCGTCGGCCAGGGTTGCGGCTGGTCTGTCCGATGTTGGGGTAGCAACGCGGTATCATGGTCGGAGAAGTGCGATTTGCGGTCAGCTTTGCCGGTTTCCGTGAGGACTAGCGCAATGTTCGCCCAGGTTTGTCATCGTTTGTCGGTAGCTTTGCAAGCCATGGTGTCAATCGGCGTGGCGGTGGCGGTTGCTGCTCCTTTGGGGAGCCGTCTGCTGGCCGGAACGGCTGAAGCTGCCGAGGCGGTCGACAAGCAGCGTCCGAATGTGATCATCGTCATCACCGACGATCAGGGATACGGAGACCTTTCCTGCCACGGCAACCCAGTGCTCCGGACGCCGAATCTGGACCGGTTGCACGCCCAAAGCGTGCGGCTGACGGATTTCCACGTGTCGCCCGTCTGCACGCCTACGCGGGGACAGTTGATGACCGGCCAGGACGCCCTGCGCAACGGTGCGCGGATGGTGCCGGCGGGAATGAACATGATTCGCCGCGATGTTCCCACTATGCCTGAGCTTTTCGCGGCTGCCGGGTACAGCACTGGACTGTTCGGCAAGTGGCACCTAGGGGATCATTATCCCGACCGGCCCCTCGACCGCGGCTTCCAGAAGGCCGTGTGGTTTTTGGGTTGGGGTGTCAGTTCGGCCATAGAGTTCGACAACGATTGCGAGGTCATCCGCTATCTGGACGGCACCCAGCAGAAGATCAGTGACCGATACTGTACCGACTTGTGGTTCCAGGAAGCGATTTCCTGGATGGACGTGCAGCGGCAGCAAGGCAAACCGTTCTTGTGTTACATAGCCACCAACGCGCCGCATTCGCCGCTTTGGGTGCCGGAGCGATACGTGGAACCCTACCAGGATAAAGTCCCGCGACAGGTTGCTCAGTTCTACGCCATGATCGCCAATATCGACGAAAACGTCGGACGGTTGTTGAAATGGGTGGAGGATGTGGGCATCTGGCGCCAGACGATCGTGATTTTCCTTACCGACAACGGCACGGCCGGCGGCCGCAAGGTGTACGATGCCGGGATGCGAATGGCCAAGGGCAGCTATTACGAAGGCGGCCACCGCGTGCCGTGCTTCATCTGCTGGCCGGGCGGAGGATTGGGACAGCCGCGCGATGTATCCGTCCCCACCCAGGTTCAAGACCTGCTGCCCACGCTGCTGGACCTGTGCCAAATTAAACCGAAGCCCGAGCCGGCGCTAGATGGCATCAGCCTGGCGAAGGTGCTGACCGACCCCAGCGCCAAACTTGCCGACCGCATGTTGGTAGTGCAGTACGGCGGAAGAGTTCTTCCCAAGAAGTACGAGTCGTGTGTAATTTGGGGCAAGTGGCGGCTGGTGATGGGAAAGGAGCTGTACGACATCCAGACCGATCCCGCGCAGCAGAAGGACCTGGCTGCCGAACATCCGCAGGTCGTCGCCCGGATGCGTGACCATTACGAGCAATGGTGGCGCCAGCGGGAGCAGTGGATATTCCAGTACCAGCCGATCGTCGTCGGCGCGGAACAGGAAAACCCGGTGATACTCGATCCGAATTACTGGGCCGGGGTGGATGTGGACAACTACTGGCGCGTGGCGCAGGCGGCCGGCGGTCCGCGCGGCGGCCCGTGGCATATCGTGGCCAAGCGGCCGGGCCGGTACCGCGTGGAGTTGCGGCGCTGGCCGTTTCACACCAATCACGCATTGGGATCGACTGGGCCGAAGAAGACGATCTTTGGCCGTCCGTTGGAGTTGAAGAAATTGCTCGCATTGCAACCGGCCGAGGCAGTGCTGCAAATCGGGGCCCGGCAGTTTACTGCCCCAGCCAGCCCCAAGGACCTGGGAGTCGTCTTCCAAGTAACCCTGCCCGCGGAACGCACGACAATGCAAGGTTGGTTCCGCGACGCCGACGGCAACGATTTGTGCGGTGCGTATTACGCCCGGGTACAATACGATGGACCTGCAACGCCGGCGGAAGACACGCGCTGAGACGTTGCGTCTGGTGCCTTTCGTCCCGCTGCGGTGCAACACGGCTGCCGCTGGGCATTGGATCGCCGCAAGTCAGCGCCGAGTTGCGGAACTGGTCTTTTACGGCGTAACTTGTGCGCGTTTTGCGCGCATCTTTTCAAGTGATCCGGAGGGCCACGCTCTGTCGGGACGGTGTGCCGAACGCTAGCCCACGCTACCGCAGCGCGCCCCTAGATAGGCTTGCAAATGCAGGCCGCTTTGGGTAGGGCGGATGGAACTTCTGTTTCCGAGTGGTCTGTGTTGCTGCTGATTACGATAATGACGGATAAATGATAGACGTCAACGAGTTACTCAGCGCGTATCGCACCGCCAGGCAAGACCTGTTGGCAAGCCGAGTGCAGGCTGGACACTGGGTGGGTAATCTGGCTAGCTCGCCTCTGGCCACGGCTACGGCCATCAGCGCATTGAGCGTGGCGGCGCACGAAGAACCCCTGGAGCTGCGACGCCAGGCGATGCGCGACATGATCCTCCGCGGTGTGCGATGGCTCGTCGGCAGGCAAAACGCCGACGGCGGCTTCGGCGACACCGAGGACAGCCGCTCGAACATCGCCACCACGATGCTCGTCAGGGCGGCGCTTGTGCTGGCCGGCGCGGCAGACGAGTATGCCTCTGTCTTCCAGAAGGCCGGGCAGTACGTCCAGCACGTCGGCGGAACCGTAGCGCTGCGAAACCGCTACGGCAAAGATAGGACGTTCGCCGAGCCGATTCTGACCAACTGCGCTTTGGCCGGATTGGCCCAGTGGGCCGAAGTGGCCGCGCTGCCGTTCGAGCTGGCCTGCTTGCCTCACGGCTTGCTGCGTCTGTTCCGCCTGCCGGTGGTCAGCTACGCGGTGCCGGCGCTGGTGGCCATCGGTCAGGCGAAGTTCTTCAACGATCCGCCGGGCAACTTGCTGCTGCGCTGGCTGCGGCGCATGGCCGTCGGCGGTAGCCTGCGCCGTCTTCAGCAGATGCAGCCCACTAGCGGCGGGTTCCTGGAGGCCGTGCCCCTGACCAGTTTCGTGGTGATGAGTCTGGCGGCCACTGGTCGTGCGGCACATCCGGTGGTACGCCGCGGGATAGGCTTTCTGCTGGAATCTGCCCGGCCCGACGGCTCTTGGCCGATCGACACCAACCTGGCCACCTGGAATACCACGCTGGCGATAAACGCATTGGCGGCGGCCAGCGGCGACGTTGGGGCCTTGGGATGCCTTGAGTGGTTGTTGGGCTGCCAGCACTTGCACAGACACCCGTTTACGCAGGCAGCCCCGGGCGGCTGGGGTTGGAGCGACCTGAGCGGCGCTGTGCCCGACGCCGACGACACCGCCGGCGCTTTGCTGGCCCTGCGCGTGCTGCGCGGTTCGGCGGGGGCGGAAGCGGCGGTGCGCATAGACGAGGCCGCTGCGGCCGGGCTGCGATGGCTGCTGGAGCTGCAAAACGCCGACGGCGGCTGGCCCACCTTCTGCCGCGGCTGGTCGGCCCTGCCGTTCGATCGTAGTGCGGCCGATTTGACGGCTCATGCTTTGCGGGCTTTGCGGGCGTGGCACAATCACCAGCCCCGCTGGACCGCCGAACCATCCAGCGCCAACACCACAACGGCCGCTGGTTCGGCCCAGTACCCGGTCGAGGCAGTCAACAAAAACAATAATCAGCCCGCCAATGGCGGGCGGGAGTTTGCGTCCGGGCAAGTGCAGTTTCAGACATCGAATCTGCGACGCCTGCGAAAACTGGGCCGTGTCTTCGCCGATCGGCGTATTGCCCGGGCGATCGAACGCGGTTTGCAATATCTGGCCGCCGCGCAACGCTCCGATGGCAGTTGGATACCGCTGTGGTTCGGCAATCAGTACCATCCGGCCGAGGAGAACCCGGTTTATGGCACTGGCCGCGTGCTGCTGTGCTACCGCGATCTGGATTTGCTCGATTGCCCACAGGCCCGACGCGGTGCCGCTTTCATGGCAGCCAGTCGGCGCCCCGACGGCGGATGGGGAACCGTAGGCGCCGCCGAGGGAGTCTCCAGCGTCGAAGAGACCGCCATCGCAGTCGAGGCGCTATTGGGCTATCACCAGCAAGCAGAACTGCAAGAGGCCATCTCGTCGGGAATCAACTGGCTGATTGCGGCCGTCAAAGAAGGTCGGCATCGGCGACCGACGCCCATCGGTCTGTACTTCGCCAAGCTGTGGTATCACGAGGCCCTTTACCCGCTGGTGTTCACAGTGGCCGCCCTTGGCCATGCGGTGCGCGTGCAGGCCGCCGCCAATGCGATTTCTTTGGATGCCCAATGTAGCTGAGCCAGGGCAATATATCCAGTGGCTGGGAAAGGCCGTATCAGCGCTGGACGGAAAAGCTCGTATCTGCCGCGCCTATTGATCTTTGCAAAACTCAGTGACCGCTTGATATAAGCTTTTTCCGAGCGTCCCGTGTCGCCACGTATTGCGAAGACCAATAAGCAACCCCTTGCGATGCAAGGGTACATCGTGGGCTATTGGGCAGGCGACGAGCGTGTGGGCGTCTGGCTGCCCGATACAACGGTGTTTTTCTTGCTGCGGCGAATATAATAAAGCAGACTGGACTTGTGCAACATCCTTCCTGTTGATGGCAGGCCCGTGCCGCTGCCGCGGTTTTGAGCACAAGTGCCCTCGTGCAGTCCGGACTGCCTGCTGCGCTGTGGGCGATTTGGGCTTGATGTCACTGGCGAACTATAGAGGCAACACCCAGCTACAGAGGCTGCTGCTTTGGCCACACCTGCTTCGGACGACCGGAGCCTCTCCACCACGGCGGCTGCGCTTGAGGCGGCAGAAGCCTTGGGCGGCGGACAGGGGATCAAAGTAGTTCCGGAGACGCGGCCGCTGCGCGATCGCATCCGCCACTGTGCCGAACAGCTAGCCGGCCAGCTCGACAAAGTCCGGCCCATGGTACGCCACGAGCTTCAGTCGCGTGCACGGGCCGTTCTGGCCGAGGAAGGATTGCCGGAATGCTATTTGGGCTGGACGATGGTGGCCCTGGCCTCGGCCTTTTGGCGCCAGCAGGTTGCGGCAGTGCCCGTCTCGCGCCGTCTGCTGCTGCTGCCCCACTGTCTGCGCAGCGCTGATGCCTGCACCGCACCGTACAACGAACTAGGCCTGCTGTGCAAGGATTGCGGCGCGTGTTGCTTGAGCCAATTGCGTCAGGAAGCCCAACAGTTGGGCTACAAGGTCATGATCGCCGAGGGTTCCCCGGCGGTAATGCGCATCATACTCAGCGGGCAGGTGGACGCGGTGCTGGGCGTGGCCTGCCTGGACGCACTGGAACGAACACTGGACAAGGTGTTGCTGGCCGGCATCCCCTGCATGGCAGAGCCATTGACTTGCGGTGGCTGCCGCGACACCGCGGCCGATGTGGATTGCATCCGCCAGATGATCCACACCCCTTTTCGGCCCGGGACGCTGTGCACCCGTACATATTTGCACCTGATGCGCACTGCCGCCAGAATGTTCGAGCCGGCACAGTTGCAGCAGCTTGTGCCGCGAGTGCGGGGCGGGCCGGCGCTGGCCGAGACCGACGGCCGGGGGCTGGAGGCTCTTGACCCGCTGGCGGCCACCGAGGCAATCGCTTACGACTTTCTGACCGCTGGCGGCAAACACTCGCGACCGTTCATCACTCTGGCCGTTTACGATGCACTGACCGGCGGCGGTTGCACGTCGGCCGATGGGGCATCGGCGGCGGCCCAATTGCCCGAGCCTGTCAAACGTGTCGCTCTGGCTATCGAGATATTCCACAAAGCCTCGTTGATCCACGACGACGTGGAAGACGAGGATGAATACCGTTACGGTCGCCCCACCTTGCACCAGCGCTTCGGTGCAGCGGTAGCGATAAACGTGGGCGATTATCTTCTCGGCTTGGGCTATCGGCTGGTGGCCGCGCAGCGCAAGTTCCTGGGCGCGGAGTGCATCGCCGATGTGCTGGCAGAGTTTGCCGCCGCTCACGCTCGCCTGGCCGAAGGCCAAGGGGCCGAGCTGATCTGGCGGCGCGCCCGCGGCAAGCGCATCACCCCGTTGGAAGTCCTGCGGATTTACGCCCTGAAGACCGCTCCGGCATTCGAGGCCGCCATGATGGCCGGCGCACGTCTGGCCGGACCGACCGAGGCCATCCGCGAGCCAGTGGCCCGTTTCGCCAGGCACCTGGGGGTGGCTTACCAACTGATTAACGACCTGGAGGACTGGCAACTTAGTCAATCCAACAAGCGGACCAGCGGAAGCGATCTGTTGAGCGGCCGCCCCACGGTGCTCTGGGCATTGGCTATGCAGAATCTGGCAGAAAGCCAGCAAGCGGAGCTGGAGCAATTGGCCAGCGCCCAGCACGATAGCTCCGCCCGGCTGGCCCGCGCCGCCGAGTTGTACACCGGCGCGGGAGTCTTCCGGCAGGCAATGGAGTTGATCGCCGAACATCACAGCCGTGCCTGCCAGGCGGCCGCCCAAGTGCCTCAAGAGCCGCTGCGGAGCCTGATGTTCTTTTTGGCCGATGCGATATTGGACCGCAGGCCATTGGCGATCAGCGAAGAATGACGGCAAGCGGACAATGACGGCAAAGGCAATTGTGGCCGGCGATGGACGATCACCGGCCCGAAGTGGACAATCAGCAGCCACTGCCGGACAATCAGCAATGGGCAAGCGGCAGCAACCGGCAGACAATCTGAGCAGTTCAAACCGGGCGAGCCAGGCAGGGCAAGGCGGGCAAGCCGGGAAGATCAAGGAAGGCAATCAACGGAAATCGAAGCCGGCAATCGCAGGATATCAACTGGCGGAAAGCTTTGCTTGCCGGTGCAGACTTGCAACTCGATCACTGAACGGTCATGCGTATTGTTCATCTGGTAGCCGGCGCCGGAGGGATGTTCTGCGGAAGTTGCCTGTACGGCAACGCGCTGGCGGGAGCACTGCAACGCGCAGGTGCAGACGCCATCCTGGTCCCGCTATACACCCCGCTGCGAACCGATGAGCAAGACTTCAGTATTCCACACGTGGCCTTAGGCGGCCTGAACGTGTACCTGCAACATCGCTGGCCTGCGCTGGCCGCTCTGCCGAAGTGGATCAAACGGTTGCTGGACAGCCCGGCTTTGCTGCGCCTGGCCTCGCGACTGGCCGTTAGCAACCGTCCGCAAGAACTGGGCAGGTTGACCGTGGCGACTTTGCAGGCCGAACAGTCGCCGCTTCGAGCGGAACTCGACCGGCTGATCGATTGGCTGGCCGCCCAGTTGCGGCCCGATATAGTGCATCTGAACAACGCTTTGCTGGTAGGCGTTGCCCGGGAAATCCGCCGCCGGCTGGGGGCAGCCGTAGTGTGTACGCTTTCGGGCGAAGATGTTTTCCTGGAAAAGCTGGAGCAGCCGTTCGCCTCGCAGGCGCAGCAGTTGCTACGTGAAAGATGCGCCGAGCTAGACGCGCTGGTTGCTCCGAACCGATACTACGCCGGCGCAATGGCCGAGTACCTCGATCTGCGCCCGGAGAAAATCGACATCGTCCCACTCGGACTCAGCCTTGAAGGCTACGGCGAAGCGGGCCAACTAAGGCAAGTTCGCCAGCCGGAACAGCCGGCGGTAATCGGCTTTCTTGCGCGGATTTGCCCCGACAAGGGTTTACACCTGCTGGCCGAAGCACTGAACATTCTCTGCAATCTGCCCACTATGCCGCCGGTGGTAGTGCGCGCCGCCGGTTATCTTCATCCGGCCGATCGCCCTTACTTGCGCAACATCCGGCGCCAGCTTGCCCAGTGGAATATAGCCGAGCGATTTCAGTATGTGGGCCAGCCGGACCGCAGTGGCAAGATCGCCTTCCTCCAGTCGCTCGATGTTCTGTGTGTGCCTACACTGTACCGGGAAAGCAAAGGGCTGTATGCGCTGGAAGGTTGGGCTGCCGGCGTGCCTACCGTACTGCCTGCACACGGGGTGTTTCCAGAAATGGTCGCCGAAACCGGTGGGGGATTGCTGTTTCCGCCGGGCGACGTTTATGCCCTGGCCGATGCGCTGAAGCAAATGATTCTCAATCACCATTTTGCCGCCGAGTGCGGACTGAGGGCGTATCGGGCGGTTCGTCAGAAGTACGATATCGCCCTGGCGGCCAGCCGCGTGCTGGAAATCTACAGACGTATCAGACCGTGACAGTCCGATCAGTCGTCGAACGATGCGAACGGTACTGCCCCGCCACGCGCCTTTCACCAAACTGCCGCCACATATTGACTTTTTGACTTGGTGACATCTTTTCCATGCTTGCTTTGACGGAACTGATAAATCGGATTGCATCTGGCCGGCATGGCTTGCCGGAAGCACTGTGCGCCAGGCAGGCTTCATATCTTCAAGGGCTTCAGCAGCCCGACGGCGGTTTCCCCAATCGCCACGGTGGTAGCGACCCCTACTATACCGCTTTCGGACTAGGTGCTTTGGCCCTGCTTGGCCGGCTGGACGAGCAGGTTTCTGCCGGCGCCAGCGGTTTTTTGCGTCAGCGATTGCGGCAGCGGCTGTTGCCTGTGGAGTTCATCGCCGCCGCAACGAGCGCCCTGTTGTTGCACGCAAGCCGCAGCGACGAGTCCCTGGCGGCGACGCTAGCCGACTTGCAGCAGCAAGCTGCTTCGGTTCTCGACCCGCTGCGCTTGCCCGACGGCGGCTACGCAAAAACCGCCCGCAGCTCCGCTTCCAGCACCTATCAGACTTTTCTGGCCATCAGCTGCAAGCAGTTATTGGGAATGGCACAGGACGATCTTCGGCCGGTGGCGGCCTTTCTATGCTCGCGGCAACGGCCTGACGGCGGGTTCGCCGAAGTGGATCACGCTTCGTCCAGCGGCGTCAATCCCACGGCCGCAGCCGTGGTGCTGGCTCGTACTATCCAGGAGCTAGCAGATGCTGCCAAGACCGAAATCCCGCTGCCGTCGCTCGACCCGGCTGCTCGGTATCTGGCCGCAATGCAAACGCCCGAAGGTGGACTGCGCGCAAGCGCGCTTGTGCCCCTTGCCGACTTGCTGAGCACCTTTACCGGGCTTGTGGCGCTGGCGTGCTTGGGGGCCGAGGAGAGCATCGACCGGGCTGCAATGCAGGGTTACGTGGCCGACCTGGAGCATCCAGCAGGCGGTTTTTGCGGCAGCCTGTGGGACCGGCAGCCGGATTGCGAGTATACCTTCTACGCTTTGGGCACGCTGGCTTTGCTGTCTGGTGCTGGCTATACTCCGCACGGGTTGAAGTGAGATGTTTTCCCCGGCGACAATGATTTGTTCTTGCCCGCGCGAAGCATAACGCGAACTATATCCTGAAAACCCGTGATTTGCAGTGGCTGATTTCAGCGTCGATTTCAGCTTCGTATCGTTTACGCGCATGAGTTGTTTGTCGGTCGAGCATGTAAGCAAACAGTATCCCACCCGCGCCGAACCGTTGGTGGTGCTGCGCGACGTGAACCTGAAGCTCTACAGTGGCCAGAATCTGGCGATAGTCGGCCCGAGCGGATCGGGAAAAAGCACTCTGCTGGCAGTGATTGGTACGCTGGAGCTGCCCAGCTCGGGCCGTGTGCTGCTGGACGGACAGGACCCGGCTCTGCTGGACGAACCGGGCCTGGCCGCCTTTCGCAATCGGCACATTGGCTTCGTGTTCCAGGACCACTATCTGCTGCCTCAATGCTCGGTGCTGGAAAACGTGCTGGTGCCAACAGTGGCCGCCGGACGTACGACCGAGGAGGCTTTCCAGCGGGCACAAATGCTGCTGGAGCGCGTGGGCCTTTCTGCCCGATTGGAACATCGCCCGGCAGAACTTTCGGGCGGCGAGCGGCAACGGGCGGCCATCGCCCGGGCGCTGATCAACAAACCTACGTTGCTTCTGGCCGACGAGCCGACCGGCAATCTCGATCGCGCCTCGGCCGATGCGGTCGCCAGGCTGCTGTTGGAGCTTCAGCGCGAACAGCAGATGATGCTCATCGTAGTAACACACAGTCAGCGACTGGCCGACCTGATGGAGCGACAATTGCAATTGGAAAACGGCACGCTGCAACCGCTGTGAAGCGTGCGGAGCGACATAGCCGCAATAGCGGCTGCTATACCGGCTGCCATGCCGGCCGGCGAAGTCCCGAGCTGCGCGCGATGGCTAATAACGGTCGCACGTTAGCTGGTGTCGGCTGTTGCTGTACAAGTAAGACGGATGCGGCCGATCGATACGACCTGAGCTGAAACGATGTCTATCCTGACGCTCGTTATCCGTTCACTGCTATTTCACTGGCGGATGAACTGTGCCGTGGCCTTCGGGGCTGCCGTGGCAACGGCGGTGCTCACCGGCGCCTTGCTGGTGGGCGATTCGATGCGCGGGAGCCTGCGCGCCTTGACGCTGGAGCGCTTGGGCCGCATCGACGAAGCACTGGTAGCCGACCGCTTCTTCCGCGAAAAACTGGCCGAGGAAATATCGGCAGAGCTTTCCGCCGCCTTGCCCGGACAACAGGTCGAAGTCGTCCCGGCAATCATACTCTCCGGCAGCCTTTCCCAGGCCGATCGAGCGGCCCCGCGGCGCATCAACCGTGTGAGCATCATCGGCTGCGATGAGCGGTTTTGGGCCTTGGGAAGCTGCACCCCACGGCAGGCAATCGGCCCTGGTCAGGTTGTACTGAATAAACCGGCGGCAGAGTTGCTAGATGTACGGGAAGGCGACCAGTTGCTGTTGCACCTGCCGCGCCCAGCAAACATTCCCGGCGACAGCCCACTGGGCAAAAAGACCGACACTACTCGCACCGTCCGCGCCACAGTAGCGGAGGTGCTGCCCGCGGAAGGGCTGGGCCGGTTCGGCCTCCGCCCCGCCCAGCAGTCGCCGCGCAACGCATACGTGCAACTGGCGTGGTTCCAGCGGCAACTTCTCGAGCCGCAGCGGATCAACTGCATTCTGGTGGCTGGAACCGGACCAGCCCGTGGGAGCGTGCGGGCCGGCGATCTGCTCAAACCGCGGCTGGAAGACTACGGGATCAGCGTTACCCGCACTCCGCGCGGGTACATCAACATCACCTCCGATCGATTGCTGTTGGACCCGGCAGCCGAGCAGCAGTTGCTCGACGCGCTGAGCGGTCATCGCGTGCAGCCCGCTTTGACCTACCTGGCCAATACCATCGCTTGCGGCGATCGCAGTGTTCCGTACTCGACCGTTACGGCGATCGACTTTGCGGCCGATCCGCCGCTGGGACCGCTGCTTCAGCCCGACGGAAAACCACTGGCGCCGCTTGGTGAGGACCAGATCGTACTGAACGACTGGACGGCCCAACAGTTGCAGGCCAGAGTGGGCGATACGATCCGCCTGAGCTACTACGAACCTGAAAGCAGCCACGGCCAGTTGCGGGAAACGACGGTCGAACTGCGTCTGGCGGCCATCGTCAACCTCAGTGGAGCGGCCGCTGACCCCGACTTGACGCCCACCGTGCCAGGGCTGACCGACAAACGCAGCATGGCCAACTGGGAAGCCCCTTTTCCGTTGGACACAAGCCGCATCCAACAGCGCGATGAAGACTATTACCAGCAACATGGACTGACGCCCAAAGCGCTGGTCTCGCTGGCCACCGGACGGCGGCTGTGGGCCAGCCGATTCGGGCAGACTACCTCGCTGCGGGTAGCCGCCGACGAAATCACCCCCGAGGCGCTGGCCGCCGCGATCGAACTTGACCCGGACTCGATGGGTTTCGTCTTCCAGCCGGTCAAGGCGCAAGGGCTTGCGGCCGCAGCGGGCACCACGCCTTTCAGCGTGCTGTTTGTGGCCTTCAGTTTCTTCATCATCGTGGCCGGAGTGTTGCTGGCGGCCTTGCTGTATCGGCTGTCCTTGGAGCGCCGGGCGCGCCAGTTGGGACTGCTGCTGGCGATCGGATGGCCGACCAGGAAAATCCGCAGGCTGTGCGTCGGCGAGGGACTGATGATAGCGGCACTGGGAAGCGTGCTTGGCGTAGCCGGTGGCATCGGCTATGCCAAACTGATGATCTTCGGACTTCATACATGGTGGCTGCCGGCGATAGGCACACCGTTTCTGAAGCTCTACATTGGTGGCGGCAGTCTGCTGGCAGGATTTGCCATCGGCCTGCTGGTTGCGGCACTGGCAATCATCGGATCGCTGGGACGCACCGCGCGGCTCAGTGCCCGGGCGCTTCTGGCCGGTCAGTTGGACAGTTCCACAGCGGCGGGATATTTTTCCGCGGCGGCCGCGCAAGGGATTGTTCCGCCGTGGGCAGGTCACATGAATGCCCCGCCATCCATAGTCCACGCGGATCGCGCGGCAGCGGCCGGGCAAGTGAGTGTCTCGCCGGCAGCAGCCCACACCGCTGCTGCACGGGAACGGTTTGTTCGGCCGACACTTTGGCTTGCCCGACACCGCTGTGCCCGCAAGTCTGGCAGCCTGTGGACGGAGTTGGTGCTACTGCTGGTTGTTGTGGGATTGCCAGTGGTGTTTTGGGTGGTTCCGCTGGAAGAACGCATTCGCGCCGGGGCCTTTTTTGCTGCCGGCGCGATAGCCTTGTGTGTACTGCTGGTGTTGTTATGGCGTCGGTTGCAACGCGGGGCGACCGGCCCGGCCGTCCGCGCTGGGCGCGGGAACCTGCTCCGTATGGCGTTGCGCAATGCTGCGCGGAACCCAGTGCGCTCGGCGCTGAGCGCCGGCCTGCTGGCGGCCGCCGTGTTCGTCATCGCGGCCACTAGCGCTTTTCGCCTCGACCAGTCGCAGCAAGGCAGCACGCTTTCCAGCGGGACCGGCGGCTTTACTCTTGTGGCCGAAAGCGAAGTCCCCATTCATTATCATCCCGGGACTGAAGAAGGCCGCCAGCAGCTTGGCTTCAGCCCCGACGAAGTTCACCTGCTGGCTGCTACCACGGTGGTGCCGCTTCGCATCAAAGGTGGCGACGATGCAAGTTGCCGCAATCTCTATCGGCCCGCACAGCCGCGCATACTAGGAATCCCCGATGAGCTGATCGAACGGGGCGGATTCGCCTGGGCCGCCAGGCCGGCCGACTGCGACAATCCCTGGACGCTGTTGCGCCAGCCGCTGCCGGCCGATCACGAAGGCGTACCCCAGTACCCGGTTATCCTGGAAAAGAACACCGCTAACTACTCGCTGCACTTGTGGAAAGGGCTGGGCGAGTCGATCGAGCTGAGCGACAGCCGCGGCCGCCCCGTCAGATTGGTCATCGTAGCGCTGCTGGATGCCAGCATTTTCCAGGGCGAATTGCTGCTCTACGAAGAAAATCTGCTGCGGCTTTATCCGGAAGTGGTCGGCCAGCGGATGTTCCTCATCCAGACCAGCGCCAACCAGGCCGCTGCGGTAGCTGCTATTTGGGAACGGTATCTGGCCGAATACGGTCTGGCGGTAGAAACCGCCGCCGACCGGCTGGCGGGCTTCCTGGCTGTGCAGAATACCTATCTGTCCACCTTCCAGAGCCTCGGCGGTCTGGGATTGCTGCTAGGCACATTGGGACTGGCGGCCGTTCAGCTCCGAAACGCCGTCCAGCGGCGCGGGGAATTGGCCCTGTTGCGGGCTACCGGCTTCTCCACGAGAAAACTGGCCCTGATGGTCGTGCAGGAAAACGCCTTGTTGTTGCTGGCTGGATTGACGATGGGCATTGTGGCCGCCTTTGTGGCCGTTTTGCCGCAATGGACGACACACGCCGCCAAGATCCCCTTTGCATCGCTTGCTGCGTTGCTGGCCGGTGTGCTGGCCGTAGGACTTGTCGGCAGTCTGTGGTCAGCCCGCGCCGTGCTGCGCACACCGCTGCTGCCGGCACTTCGTGAAGAACACTGAGTACCAACCCAATGCATCGCCCCATTGCCAGGCCAACCGCCAAGGCACCCGACAAGCCAACCAGCAAGCCACGCGACAAGCCAACCACCAGGCCAACGATCATGCCAGGCAGCAAGCCAACATATCCGGCAACCCATGCTGAAGCGCATTGGGCCAACACGAGCTGACTGATACTGGATCAGCACCCGCGGCAAATATGCGTAGCGCATGCGCCGCCGGTGTGATATACTGCGATATGAAATGGGTTCCCAGCGATTGGCGATTCGGCAGTTCCGGGCGTAACCGGCTCTGTTGGGCAGACCAGTCCGTCTCTGTTAAGCACACAATCTCTACCAGCAACATAACACCTGTTCACATTCCGGTGCGCATTGTTATCCTGTAGTCCAAGTCTTGAAAGTCCAAGCTGTTACAACAGCAGCGGAGTACACCGACAATGACACTTTCCAGTGATGTTCTTCCACGCAGACCGCTGCCCGGAAAATTCGCTCGTCGGCGCGAAAGGCAGTTGGAGGGTCTTGTTCTCCATCCTACAGTGACGCCGTTGGGCGGTTGGAAACCGTGGGACGTCTGGCGCCGCCGGATGACAATCTGTGCGTGGCTGTGGGCCATGCTGGCCTTCGGGCTGTGCGGCTTGTTGACCGCCGCTCCGCTTTGCCCGTCCGCGATTGCAGCCGACAGCCCACCCCCGGCGGTTGCTAGTCAAGAAAAGCCAGCCGAAGCCGACGCACCGGTTTTTCGGTCTGGACGATCAGGCAACGGGCGGTTGCAGTTTATAAACGAAGTAGCGGTGCTCAGTGTGGAGGGCACGCCGCAGGAGATCGGCCGCCAGCAGGCCGAACTGATCGGCGCTGCGGCCAACCAGCTCTCCCGATATCCGCAGGAGTTCTTTAGGCGGCTGGGCAAGCAGGAGCAATGGGATACGGTGGTGCAGCGTGCCCGGGTGCTGGCCGAGAACATCCCCGAGCCACACCGCGCCGAGATGATGGCCTTTGCCGAACACGCGGGCGGCGATCGGCAGTTGGGCCTGGTGGCCAACGTGTTGCCCGACATGTATCGCGGCGTGTTCGCCTGCTCGTCGCTGATCGTCACCGCCCAGCGCTCGGCGACCGGAGAGCCGCTTTTCGGCCGTAATCTCGACTTCTTCACCCTGGGCGTGCTGGACCGCTACAGCCTTGTGACGGTTTACCGACCGAGGGGGAAGAATGCATTCGCGGCGGTGGGTTTTCCTGGGCTGTTCGGTGTTTTCTCGGGTATCAACGAGCACGGGCTGGCATTGGCGGTTCACGAGGTCCTGCTGGCGCGCGACGGCTCGCCGATGTTCGACCCGAAGGGAGTGCCGTATTCCTTCTGCTTCCGCCGCATTCTCGAAGAGTGCCGCAGCGTGGAAGAAGCGGAAAAACTGCTGCTGGACACACCCCGCACCACTCGTTTGAACCTGGCGGTCTGCGACCGCAAAAGCGCAGCAGTGATCGAAATGACGCCCAAGACCGTCGCCACGCGCCGCGATGAGGCGGGAGTGTGCATCTGCACCAACCACTTCCGCACGAAACAACTGGAAACGCTGTTCTTCTGCCGCCGGTACCTGACGCTTAGTCAAGCCAAGGAAATGGAAAAACTCTCGCTGGACGACGTGGCCAAGAAACTCGACCAGGTCAACCAGGGGGCGCTGACGGTGCAGACTATGGTCTTCGAGCCACAGCGGCTCAGGCTTCACCTGGCTGCCGGATCTTGCCCATCGTCGGCCTTGCCGCTGAAGCTGGTGGAACTGAAACCGCTGTTCAGCCCCAACGCCCCTGCCGACAAGCCGTAAAACTGTCCGCTCCGGATCGTGTCGCCCTGCAACGCAGTTGGTCGCAGGCCAGCCAGCCTTGAGTTGTGAGAGGCGTTTGCGCTTCGCGCCACACCGGGCGCACGGCAGGGTTTGTGCGCCGCCTGGCCGCTGGGCTATGCAGGTTTGCGGAACTCGGCTCGATAGACTGGCTGATTGTGCAGCCTCATGCGACGCTCGAAGTGGGTACGATAGTCCATATCGTGCGCGGCGGGCTTGACGGGCACCTCGAATGGCCCCCGCAGCCTAGTTTCAGCGGCCAGCATTTCTAGCGTTTCGCGGAAGTACTCCTCTACGTCGGTCCAGAAGTGCAGCGTGCCGCCGGGCTGCAAGGTGCGCTCAGCATCGCGCAGCAGGCTGGGACGTATGACGCGGCGCTTCTTGTGGCGCTTCTTCCACCACGGGTCGGGAAAGTAGATGTGGACGGCCTGCAAAGTCTGGTCCGGAAGCACCTCGGCGAAAACCCGCAACGCATCGCCCCACACTACTTTTGCGTTGGACAGCTCGCGCTTGACCAGTTGTGCTGCACAGAAGCGGGCGTATTTCTGCGCGATTTCGATGCCCAAGAAATCCCTGTCGGGTTGTGCGGCGGCGGCGGTGCGCAAAAACAATCCTTTGCCCGAGCCGATCTCCACCTCCAGCGGCGCAGTGCGACCGAAAATGGCTGCCGTATCCCATGGGCGCGGCAATTGTTCCAGGGTCAGCAGGTGGCGTGACAAGTCCAGATTGGGATCGATCTTGCGCAAGGCGCGACGTCCCATATTCAAGCCTCTAAACAATCGCGCAATGTTGCTGTGGCTCGCAAGCCGCGGCCCAGCGGCTGGCCCACGAAAAAAGATGGCGGAGCTTGCAGCAGCCGCCGCCAGGAAAACGCGCCCTGCTGCTTGACGGCCGGAGGTTGGTCACCACATATCGTCAAGGTCACAACAGACCGTCATGGCCACCACAGATCGTCAAAGTCTTCGTCGGGTTGTGCGTCGGCCAGACGGGCCCGGACCACTCGCGGCCAGACCAGCAGCGCACTGAGCAGCGGCATCAGCACCGCCCCGGCCACGAATCCGCCCACATGCGCCCACCATGCCACGCCGCCGGCCGCGCCGCGGTTTAGCTCGTGGGCGCCGGAAAGCAACTGGCCAACAAACCATATTCCCAGGAACACGAAGGCCGGCACATATAGGGTAGTCAGAAGGAATCCCAGTATCACTATTGTCCGTACGCGTGCAAAGGGCCAAGTAACGGCATAAGCCCCCAGCACGGTGGAAATCGCCCCGCTGGCCCCGACCATGGGGATTCTGCTGCCAGGATCGTACAGCCAATGGCAGGCCGTGGCCAACACGCCCCCAAGCAGGTACAAGGCCAGATACAGCAGCGGGCCGAGCCTGTCTTCCACGTTGTCGCCGAATACCCACAGGAACCACATGTTGCCGATCAAGTGGAACCATCCGCCGTGCAGGAACATGCAAGTCAGCAGCGATAGCAGTATTTCGTCGGCGCGTGGCGCAAGCAGCATGTTTTGCTGCACTACGTGATGCCCAAAACCAAAGGCATCGCGCCGCAAGACGACTTGTTGTTTGATGGTCACTTCGATCGGCCGGGCGTCGAGCAGTTGCCCGATCCGCGCCGGCACGAAACCCCGCCTGTACTGTAATTGCTGCAATTCGACGGACGGCAGCGTCAACGTCCACAGAAACACCGCCACGTTGATGCCGATCAGGAAGTAGGTGACGACTGGGGGGCGGGAAACGGGGTTGTCGTCTTGCAACGGAATCATGGGGACGTTTCCGGCCGGCGGCGGTTTGTGCAGCCGGTCAGCTTGCTTGTTGCGCCGGTGCGCCGAGCTGCTCTACCGGCAGCGAGATGCCTTTGAGCACGCCGTCGCAGACCAGGTTCTCGTTGACGAAACACTCGAACTCACAGGTCATGATAGTTCGGCGGACCTTCAGCAGGCGGCAGACGATTACGAAGCGGTCGCCGGGCCGCACTACGCCGCGGAAACTCACCTTTTCCAATCCCCCAAAGCCGATCAATCCGTCCATCAACTTGTATTTGCGGCTGTAGTAGCTGGCCACTTGTGCAGCGGCTTCGCACATGATTACCCCGGGCATCAGGGGCATACCAGGCATGTGACCGCGCGCCCAGAACTCGTCCGGCCCGAGGTCCTTATAGCCGACGCAAATGTTGTTCTGTGCGTCTTCGTAGCATATCGCCGTTAGTTGTTCCATTTCGTAACGTTGCGGGTTGTAACGGCGAATTTCCTCGATGTCGGCAATAACACGGTTAGTATCATAAGCTGAGAAATCGAGTATCTTGGGTTTCTTTGCCACAAGCGACTCCTTACTGAGCTGTGGTGTCTTCCCAGGCTTCGGGCCGACGGCTGCGCGGCAGCACGCTCAGGTCTTGACTTTCCAGCGTTTGGCGCGCCTGGCTTTGCTGTTGGCCGGTCGCTTGCCATGATTGGCCTTCTTTATCACTCGATGCGGTTTTGCCATTGGCAATGCTCCTCCTACAACTCAATTGTGTTTTTTTGGCACGCGCGATAACACCCTTTTGGTTATACTTCCCACGCCATGCGCACCTCTGGCCTTGCTATACTGCGCACGGGTTGAAATGAGATATTTTTTCCCAGCGACAATGACCTGCTCTTGCCCGCGGGAAGTATAGCTGTTTCTTCGGCAATTTCGATGCGTCTATCCGAACTCTATCAGAACAATGTACCAACAGCCCGCAATGCCGCAAAGGGCGGCTTTGCCACTGCCGAACTGAGCAAAACAGGCTTCAAGCACTGCTCAGCGCTGCCAGACGCTCCAGCAGTCGCCGGGCAGCCCCGCTGTCGATGGCTTGGGCGGCGGCCTGGGCGGCCTCCAACGGACGGTCGTATCTGCCCACCGCAAGCAAGCCCGCCGCCGCGTTGGCAATCACGATGTTACGCGGCGCCCCGCGCTGGCCGTCCAGTATCGAGCGAATCATTTGGGCGCTTTGCTCCGGGCCGTCCACCAGCAGTTCCTCTCGGCGGCAACGAGGCAGGCCGAAATCCTCCGGAGTCCAACTGTAGCGCCGCAGGCAGAATCCTGACGAGCGAACTTCGTCGGCGCGCTGCGAAGCCCATTGAGTTGGGCCGGTTTGCCGGCTGCCCACAACACCAGTGGCCGAACAAACCGGCTCACTCGGCTGAGCCTTTCGGTCATCTGCTGGTTCAGAACCGGCTCGCCCGCCGGCCGGGTTGTTTGCGCCAGGCCCGGCTTGCGCATCGGTCGCCGCAGATTCGATGACAGCGGTCTGGTCGGTCAGCGTCACTTCGTCCAGGCCGTCGGCCCCGCGGACAACCAGCGAACGGCGCGTGCCCAGCAGGGCCAGTGCCTCGGCCATCAAAGGCTGAAGCCCAGGACGGCCAACCCCCAATAGTTGGAAACAAGCGCCGGCCGGATTAACCAGCGGGCCGAGGATGTTGAAGATCGTCGGATGCGGCAGTTGCTTGCGCACCTCGGCCACGTGCCGCATCGCCCGGTGCAACAGCGGAGCGAAGCAAAAACATATTCCCAATTCGTCCAGACACCTTTCTACGCATTTTTTGTCCGCCTCGATGTTCACCCCCAGGGCGGCCAGCACGTCGGCCGAGCCGCTGCGACTGGTAATGCCCCGGTTGCCATGTTTGGCCACCGGAACCCCCGTGGCGGCTATCACCAGCGCCGCGGCAGTGCTGATGTTGAATGTCCGCGAGCCATCGCCGCCGGTACCACACGTGTCTAATACCCATGGGTGGCGTGTGCGGATGGGCGTCATACAGGCGCGCATGGCACTGGCTGCCCCGGCCACTTCGGCCACGCTTTCGCCTTTGCGATGCAGGGCGCTTAGCAGCCGGGCGATCTGCTGTTGCGAGCAGCGGCCGTGCATGATGTCGCCCACGGCCTGGGCCATCTGCTCCATGGTCAAGTCTGCGCCCGCTTCGACCTGTCGTATCGCGTCGTCTATCACTTGCAAGAGCCGTCCTGCCTTCCGCTATTGTTGGCAAGATGCGTCCTGCCTTCCGTTGTAAATGGCGAGAACTGTGCTGTCTTCCGCGAAAACCTTCCAACACCTTTGCCGCTGGGTTCCGGCTGCCTGGGCTGGGGTGGCTTAAACACCGCGTCTGTGATTTGTCGGAATAGCCGAACCCGACAAATCAACCGGCGCGCATCCGCTTACCGTAGACAGCATACGTCGAAATGATAGAATAGTACATGTCGTCTCTGTCCAGCAATAGCATACCGCGATCGACAGGCGTTATTGGGCCGCCGCTTCGCCGGCGGCGCCTCGTGTGCTGTTTGCCTGAGTCGCCTGCCTGACGCATGTCCCGGTAATTGCGCGGAATAGTTGGCATGCCGGCTGACGAGGCTCAGGCAGGTAAAAAGGGCGGCCCAGGTTGAGTCATAGTGGCACCGATCAGCTCAATAACGGTCAATATATGCGGAGCTTTGTATGACCAAAAAGGAACAGGGCATCGAAGTCGAGGGCAAAGTAATCGAGGCCCTGGCAAATACGCGATTCCGGGTACAACTGGATACGGGGCATATCGTCATGGCCCACGTGGCCGGCAGAATGCGCAAGAACTTCATCCGTATCGTGCCCGGCGATAGAGTCCGCGTGGAACTCTCGCCATACGACCTGACGAAAGGCCGCATCACGTATCGCGAGCGGTAACTGCCCTGCGCCAGTGCCGCAAACACGCCGCCGGTTCAATAGCTCCTCCACATCGTGCTAATTGTCGAGTTAAAGCCACCAACTGCCGAAAGAGGGGGTGCGCATCCCGATTGTAACCGGTAACTTTCGTTTGATCACTTTCGGGAACAGGGCTAACCCATTTCAAGGCCCTTGGAGTGTGTGCATCTCGATTGTAGGTGGAAACTTTGTTTGGGTCGGCCTCGGAGAGGGAAGCTTACCCATTTTCCGGTCCGCCGGAACCACGGGCGCCAAAACCGAGCCGCGGCCGCAAGGCTACCGACCGCCCGCGACCTGTTGATTCAATCATCTGTTGGCTTTCACAACTCCCACGTACAAAATCGACGCACACACTTTGCCCGCCGCAAACCAATAGAGACGCTCACTTGTACGCGTTGGCGATTTGTCCGGAAAACGCTGCTTCGGCAGTAAGGGCCGCGAAACTTGGCCCAATATTTCGATACCCTTCGCCCAATATTTCCAAATGCTCAACGAATTACAAATGGGCATTTAGTTCACTTCTCGTAATCTGCCCAAATCTTTAGCTCGGCGCAATTTGCGCAGTACAATTATCAAGTTGGTAACGTTGGTATTTTCGAGATGTCCGGCCATGCGGCAGCCCAGGTTGCTGGCTTGCTTGTGTCGGCAGACGGCTCAGATTGGGGTAGGTTTTCGAGGCTTCCGCTGGTTTACGGATAAAGGCATTTGTGGTGGCAATCCAACGTAGGCGCGAAGGCTTCCACAACCATATCGGGTAATGTTAATGATTCCAGGCCAGATAAGTTGGCTGAGAACGACCTTGCATCTGTTAGCAGCTACCGGGACGTTGCTGCTCGGTTGTGCCGCAGGCCTGGCTGCCGATCGGGCGGAATCGAAGCTGGTGGCCGTGATCAGCTTTGCCGGTCTGGGCGAGCTTGAAAGCGACATCGCCTACCTGGGCAAGCTGGCCGAAAACCCCAGCCTGGCAATCCAATTCGATGCTGCGATTAACCGTGCTACAAACGGGCTGGGATTGGCAGGCTTGGACAAGTCGCGCCCGTGGGGAATGGTGGTTCAGATCGACGAGCCGCAACCGGCCATCTGCCTTTTCTTGCCCGTAACCAACCCAGAGCGATTCCTGGCGGCTATGGAACCGCAACTAGGTCGGCCCAGAAAGCTCGACGACGGCCTTTGGCAGTTCGCACTGGGGCCGGAAGCGGCGCCAGTGTACATGCTTGCCAAACGAGAATGGGTCTTCTTTGCGCAGCGCCGCAGCGTGCTGGCTGCCATGCCGGGCAACCCGGCAAGCCTGTTAGGCACATTGCCCAAGCAGTACGATCTGGCTGTTCGCCTGCTGCCCGGCAACCTCTCGGCAGCGCAGCTTAACTCTATGTTGACCCAGATAGGGCAAACTCTGGAATCGTGGCTGCAACCGCCCGATGGCGCAAGCGACTTGCAATCGGCCGTGCGCCGTCAAGCAGCCCGCCGAACGCTGCAACTGCTGGCTGCGTTTGCCGCCGATTTGGAGCAGGTGGTGCTGGGCTTTTCCCTGGATCAAGGTTCGGCAAGGGCGTACTTGGACCTGGCCCTGACCGCCAGGCCCGCCAGTCAAACCGCCCGGCAGCTTGCCGAACTGCGCTCCAGCAAGACCGAGTTGGCCGGTTTTCGCATCCGGGAGGCGGCACTTACGGGAATCGTGGCCGGCAAATTGCCGGAAGCGAAGGCTGCCGCGCTGGAGGCCATGCTGGAAGACGTCAAGCACATCCTTCTGCGCGAAGTCACTTTGGGCGATCTTTCGGAGGAAGATCGCAAAGCCGCACGGAAGGCCATCGACCAGTTGTGCGCCGTACTTCAGCAGACCGTTCGACAGCGTCAGGTAGATGGGGGAATAATCGGCCTGCTGACGCCCCAGAGGGCTACTTTGGCAGCAGGGATCGGACTATCGGAAGCCGAAAGGCTGGAAGACGTGGTGAAGTTCCTGGCCGATACGCTTCGCCAGCGCCGTCCAGAAACCGCCGATTGGATCAAACTTCACGCCCAACAATATCGTGGCGTAAACTTCCATACGATCAACTTGCCCATACAGGCATCGGCCGCAGAGGCCCAGAAGCTGACTGCGCTATTCGGTCAGAGGCTGGAAGTCGTCGTCGGCATAAGCCGGCAGGCAGCATATTTGGGCGTTGGGCGCGACGCACTGGAGGTTCTCAAGCAGGCCATCGACCATTCGGCCGATGAGCCGCAAAAGGTCGTTCCGCCAGTGGAACTGTCGCTGTGGCTGCGGCCTGTGGCAGAGACGCTGGCCGTGCTGGGACATCCGGCGGACCGCGGGCTGGCCAGGCTGATCGCCGACGAGCTGAAGAAGACTCCCGGCGGAGATCAGATAACCCTGCTGGTCACGCCCACAGCGTTCGGCATCCGCTATCGGTTGGAAGCCGAACAAGGTGTGCTGCGGCTGGCAGCCAGAATGATGAACGTGTCGGCGGAGAAAACACCAAAATAGCCTGGCAGAGAAAACACCAAAGTAGGCTGGCAGAACTCAAGCGGCGATTGTATTGGTTTGTTGTCCGAGCACTGGCAACGCAGGACGAAGAGGGTTACACTGATTGCCGTTTCCGGCTGGCAAAACCTCCTCCGGACGCTTCGTCGTGCCGCAGTAGAGGGCTAAGTGTGACATGCGATCGCGCTGGCCGCTTGTTGGTGGAATATCGATTGTGCTTTTGTTCGGCCTGGGTTTTATTGGTATCCCAATTGAAGCGAAGGAGACCGTACCGTGAGAAAGACTGTTGCATCGTTGCTGATCGTAGGGCTGCTGCTGGGGCTGAGTACGCCGCTGCTGGCCCAGCAGGCCAAGCCGTTAGTAACGGCTACTTTTGCCGGATACGACAAGCTGATGTCCAACGTCGATTACATCGGCAAGCTTGCCCAGCAGCCCGATCTGGCCAAAGGGCTGGAAGAGGCCATTGCGAATATGACGGGCGGCGGTGGAAAGGGCATTCCGGGGCTGGACGGCGCCAGGCCGTGGTGCCTGGTCGTGCAGACCAAAGGCGAACAGTTCCCCGTGTATGCCTTCGTGCCCGTCACGGATTTCAAGAAGCTCATGGAGACTCTGCCAAAACTGAACATCGAAGCCAAGCAGGATGGCGACGTTTACCATATCGAAGCCGGAACGCAAACGATGTTCGTAGCCGGCAAAGGCAATTGGGCAGTCCTGGCAACTAGCGCCGAAGCACTGAAGGACGCGCCGGCCGATCCTTTGGCGCTGGTCGGCGATATGTACAAGCGGTACGACCTGGCCGTACATATGGCCATGCAGAACCTGCCCCAGCAGGTCCGCAAGATGATTGTCGATCAGCTTCAGATGGGCATTGCTTTGGGCACCGAGCGAATGCCTGGCGAAACCGACGAGATGCACGCCATCCGGCAGAACATGGCCAGGCAGTCGCTGAAGCAGATTGCCAGCTTGTTCGAGGAGGTGGAGTCGCTTCAGCTCGGCCTGGCGATCGACCAGCAATCCAAGTCGGCGTATCTGGATTTGGATATCAAGGCGGTTCCAGGCACCGAGACGGCCAAGGACATGGAACTGCTCAAGGACGCCAAGACCGACTTCGCCGGCTTCGAGCTTCCCGGCGCAGCGGTCACGCTGAACGTCTCCAGCAGGGTTTCCGACTCCGAAGTTGCGGAGGGCAAGAAAATCCTCGATGCTGCACGTGCGCAGATGACGAAGGAACTGGAAGGCCAGCCTCTGGACGCCGAGCAACTTAAAATAGCCAAGCAACTGCTCGGCGATGTGTTCGACGTGTTGACAAAGACCGTCGAAGCCAAGAAGGCTGATGTGGGCATGTCGCTGATGCTCGATCCCAACGCGATAACCGTGGTTGCTGGTATGGCGGTGGCCGATGCCCCCAAACTGGAAGGCGTGGTCAAGAAACTAGTGGAGACGGTCGGCAAAGAGGAAGCAGAAGTGGCCAAGCACATCAAACTGGATGCCGAGACCTACAACGGCGTCAGGATGCACGTCGCCAGCATCCCGTTGGATGAAGAAGAACCCAAGAAGTTCTTCGGCGACAACGTGGACGTGGTGCTGGGCGTGACCGACGGCGCGGTGTACTTCGGCATGGGGCGCGACGCCATGAAGACGCTCAAGTCGGCTATCGACAAATCCAGGTCGCAGGCCGGCAAGCCGACTGCGCCGTTTAAGCTGGCGGTGGCCTTGGGGCCGATCTTCAAGTTGGCAGCCGAGACAGCACCGGACTCTGAGAAACAGATGGCCATTATGATGGCCATGATGCTCGATCAGGCCAAAGGAAAAGACCGCGTTTTCGTTACCGCATCGGCCATTCCAGACGGGCAGCGATTGCGAATAGAACTGGATGAGGGTGTGCTGAAGGCCATCCCGATGATGATCATGCTTGGCGCTGCCCGAGAAGCACCGCCGCTGGGCGTCGTGCCAGAGATGTAGTTGTGGCGGTGCCGCTTCTGCGGCGCAATGTTTACCGCTCGTCTGTTGTGGCAGCCCGGGCAACCGGCGGCTGGATGTTGGAGGCCCGCGCCCAGCGACGGCCGTGCAACTTCAACACCCGGTATCCGGACGCCCCGGGCGGAGGGGAGTTTGCCCCCTAAGTCCCAAAGCGGCTCTCAGCCGCAACCAAAAATAGTGTTGGAGGGACGCCCTCCGTCGCGTCCGTCGGCACTGGGTAGAGCGCCACGGCGGAGCGTGGCCCTCCAGCCAGGGTACAGTACACGGCCACGGCGGAGCGTGGCCCTCCAGATGGCCGTACAACATGCGCGCACAGCGCGCACATTGCACTACGTGAGACTATTCACGACGTAAGACACCATTGGGTAGGATGACTCCGATTGCCGACAAATTCGACGTGATTCGCACTCATATTGCCGGACTGCCGGCGCTGGAACTGGCCCGGCAGTTCGGCACGCCGTTGTTCGTCTACGATGCTTCGGTGATGTTGCAGCGCCTGTCGGACCTGCACCAGTTCGACGTGGTGCGTTACGCACAAAAGGCCTGCTCGAACATCGCCGTGCTCGACCTGCTGCGGCGTCACGGTGCGCTGGTCGATGCCGTAAGCGCCGGCGAGGTACTCCGCGCTATGGCGGCCGGATACACGCCCACCGGCGATCCGCCGCCGATCGTCTATACTGCCGACATCTTCGACCGCCAGTCGCTGGAGCTTTGCCTTCAGCGGCAAGTGCACGTCAACTGCGGCTCGCTGGACATGATCGAGCAGTTCGGCCGGGAGGCGCCCGGCCGGGAAATCACCGTGCGGATCAACCCAGGCTTCGGCCACGGTCACAGCCGAAAGACCAACACCGGCGGTCCGCACTCCAAGCACGGCATCTGGCACGAACAGATACCCGAGTGCCTGGAGCTGGCGGCAAAACACCGGCTTAGCATCACCGGTGTGCACATGCACATCGGCTCGGGCACCGACCTGGAGCATCTGGCGCAGGTCTGCGGGGCGATGGAGCGAGCAGCCCAGCAGTTCGGCTCCCAGGTGCGCACCATCAGCGCCGGCGGCGGCCTGCCCATCCCTTACCGCCAGGACCAGCAATACGTCGATCTGGCTGCATACTTCAATCTTTGGGACGCTACCCGACAGCGCTTGCAGCAGCACTGGGGTCACGCGGTGCGGCTGGAGATCGAGCCGGGCCGTTATATCGTGGCCGAAAGCGGTTGGCTGCTGGCCGAGATTCGTGCCGTCAAGCGGCAGGCCGATAACGTCTTTTACCTGCTCGATGCAGGCTTCAACAATCTGGCCCGACCGATCCTCTACGGCGCTTATCATCCCATGGCAGTTGTGCCCGCCGACGGCAACACCTCGCGCAAGATGCAGGAGGTAATCGTAGGCGGGCCGCTGTGCGAGTCGGGCGATATCTTCACCCAGGAAGAAGGCGGCTTCGTAGTGCGCCGCGCGTTGCCCCAAGCCGCCGTAGGAGACCTGCTGGTCGTCGGTTGTGCCGGTGCATACGGGTTCGTCATGGGCTCGAACTACAACAGCAAACCCCTGGCGGCCGAGGTGATGGTGTACAACGGCCGGGCGGAACTGATTCGCCGCCGACAAAGTTTCGAGGAAATGATCTGCGGCGAAGCGATTCCCCAGTGGACGTGAAAACGCCTGCTGTCTGCCGGTTCTTATGATTTCCCCTTTGCCACCCGCGAGGCCCGGCACTGTGTGGCGGCATCGGTTGCCAGCAGCGGCGGCCGGCGGAATCATCTGGAAGTTTTCGCCGTCGGCAACCAGAAAAGCCAACAGCCGAGCGCGCCGGCCAGTTCGCCGCTTGCGGCGATGCTGTTAAAATGCGCTTTTCCACTTGCTATCAAAGGTGGATGTGCTGATATGGCAACTTTGAGTAGTTCCGGTTATTGGGAGAGAATTACATGCGCATCGTTGGCAGCGCGATGTCGATACCCGGCAGAATAGCGATCGTTCTTGCCATCTGGGCTGCGGGGTTCACTTTTTCCGCCGAACAGCAGGCCGCGGCTTGCGGTCCGAACACCGAAGCGGCCCCGCAGAACACCAGTAGCGACAACAACGCCGGGTTCCTCATCGCTTCGCCCGAGCCAGACTGGCCCCAGTGGCGCGGCAAGCGGCGCGACGGCATCTCCGACGAGAAAGGTTTGCTGCCCGTATGGCCCGAGGAAGGCCCAAAGCTGCTGTGGAAAGTCGACGGTTTGGGGGTGGGCTGGTCGTCGCCGATCGTAGTGAAAGACCGCCTATACATCACCGGCGATGTGGAAGACCAACTGGTAATCTTCGCCTTCGACACCGCCGGCCGGCTGTTGTGGCAGGTTGCCAATGGTCGGGCGTGGAAAGGACCGTACCCCGGCGCGCGGGCATCCTGCACCTTTTCCGAAGGCAAACTGTATCACATCAACGCCCACGGACGGCTGGCGTGCCTGGACGCCCAGACCGGCCGCGAGCTTTGGGCCGTTGACGTGCTGCGGCGGTTCGAGGCGGCGAACATCACCTGGGCTATCAGCGAATGTCTGCTGATCGACGGACAGCGCCTGCTGGTGACTCCCGGCGGCAAGAAAGCCCTGATGGCCGCGCTGGATAAGGATAACGCCGACACCATCTGGACCACTCCGCCGCTGGAAGGCGAGCGCACCAGTTACAGCTCTCCGATTTTGTTTTCTTTCGCCGGAAGGCGCATCGTGGCGCAGTGCTCGGCCGGACACGGCTTCGGCGTCGATGCCGACACCGGCCGGCTGCTGTGGACGGTTCCGCTGCGCAACCGCTTCGAGACCAACGTCAGCACGCCCATCTTCGGCCAGGGTATGATTTACTACGTAACACCTTACGGAGAAGAAGGCCGGGGCTACCGCTTGCGCGCCGAGGGCGACAAGATAACCGCCGAACAGGTGTGGCAGTCTCCGCTGGATACCGTCACCGGCGGCGGTATTTTGCACGACGGCGTGTTGTACAGCGCCGGGTACCGTAAGTCGAAATGGTGGTTCGCCGTGGACTGGCGCAACGGACAGACCCTCGCCGAGCAAAAAGAACTAACCACCGGAGCGGCCATCTGGGCCGACGGGCGGTTGTATGTGCTCGACGAGCGCGGCACGGTGGGGCTGCTGCGTCCTGCTGCCGAAGGCTTCACACTGGCTGGACGGTTCCGCTTGTTGGACAAGCGTGCCGGGGACGCCTGGGCGCACCCGGTGCTGCTAGACGGCCGCTTGTACCTCCGCTACCACGACACGCTGTGGTGTTACGACGTGAAGGCACGCTAACCCGCGCGGCGGCATGTATCTGTTTGCAGGTGGTCGTTTGACCAGCAGGCAATCAGCTGATCGCCAACCCATCACGTCAACACGAACTCATCATGTCAACACGAACCCATCACTTCAACACGAACCCGTCACCTGACCGCCAAGCCATCACCTGACCACCAACGCATCACCTGACCGGCAAGCCATCACCTAGCCAGCAGGCCGTTGTTTCCCACCAGTTCCATCACTTGACCACGAAGTTGACCATCCGGCCTGGCACCACGACAGCCTTGACGATCGTCTTGCCTTCGAGCAACTGGGCGATGCGGGGATCGTTCTGGGCGGCATGGCGGTGTGCCTGCTCGTCGGCTTCGGCGGCAACGGTTATCCGCCCCCGCAGCTTCCCGTTAATCTGCACCGGCACTTCGATGGTTTGCTGGCGCAGCAGAGATTCGTCGTACTCGGGCCACGGCTCGTAAGCCAGCGTATCGCTGTGCCCCAGGATTTGCCAAAGCTCCTCGGCGATATGGGGTGCAAAGGGCGACAGCAGCAATACGAACTGTTCCATGGCTTGCTTCGGCCGCACCTGGCAGCGGGTGAAGAAGTTGGTGAACTCCATCATCCGCGCGATGGCGGTGTTGAAAGCCATCTGCTCGATGTCCTCGGTAACGGCCTTGATCGTCTGGTGCAACACCCGTAGTTGTTCGGGCTGCATGGGTACGTCTTGCACAGCCGGATTGAGCTGGTTGCTTTCGGCGCGGTCGTCGACGATCATCCGCCACACGCGGCCCAGGAAGTTATATACGCCGTTGACTCCCTCCATGCTCCACGGTTTGACGGCCTCCAGCGGCCCCATGAACATCTCGTACAGCCGCAGGGCGTCGGCCCCGTACTCGGCCACCACTTTGTCGGGGTTGACCACGTTGCCCCGGCTCTTGGACATCTTGTATGCCCGGGCGTCGATGCGAACTTCCGGCCGGCCCTTGAGCACGAAGAACTCTCCCTGCTTGTCCACCTGGTCGGAGTTGAGCGAAACCGCCCGTACCGCTTCCCCCGAACCCTTCAAGGCGTACTTGGCCTCGCCAACTTCTTCCACATCGGCGGCCGAGACCCACTGACCGTCCGCCCGCTGGTAGCCGGTAAACTCCAGTTCACCCAATATCATTCCCTGGTTTACCAGTTTCATGAATGGTTCCGGCGTACTGACATATCCGCGGTCGTAGAGCACCTTGTGCCAGAAGCGGGCATAGAGCAGGTGGAGCACCGCGTGCTCGGCCCCGCCCACGTACAAGTCCACCGGCATCCAGGCACGTTCCACTTGGGGATCGACCAGCGCCTGATCGTTCTTGGGGTCCAAGAACCGCAGGTAGTACCAGCAGGAACCGGCCCATTGCGGCATGGTGTTAGTTTCGCGTTTATATCGCTTGCCGTTGCGGGTGACATAAAGCCACTCTGGCGGGGCCTTTTCCAGCGGGGGTTCCGGGTTGTCGTGTTTGGCATCGAAGGGCATGTTCTCGGGCAAGTCCAGCGGCAGCTCGTCGGGGCTGAGAGCTTCGATGCGCCCGGTCGGTCGACCGCTGTCGTCCAGTTCGTGGAGGATCGGGAACGGCTCTCCCCAGAAGTGTTGCCGGCTGAATAGCCAGTCGCGCAGCCGGTAGTTGACCGCTTCGCGGCCCAGGCCCGCCGCAGACAGGTCGGCGACGATGCGCCGCTTGAAATCGGCCGTTGTCAGCCCGTCGTACCGCCCAGAGTTGATCGCCGTGCCGTCCTCGACAAACGCCTCGCGCCCGGCCAGCACCGCCTGGCGATTGGCGGCTTCCGGCCCCGGATCGACCACCGCGACAATCGGCAGGCCGAACTGCTGGGCGAACTGGAAGTCGCGGGTATCATGGGCAGGCACCGCCATGATCGCCCCGGTACCGTAACTGATCAACACGTAGTCGGCCACCCAGATGGGAATCGCCTGATGATTGACCGGGTTGATGGCATACGAACCGGTGAACACGCCGGTTTTCTGTTTGGCTAGATCCGTTCGGTCCAGATCGCTCTTTCGGGC
>Ga0209101_1000269_pt1 | contig 43671 bp, 39 predicted proteins | sample ConPoolayeCmetaG_FD_185481 | JGI IMG/M metagenome (GOLD analysis project Ga0209101, IMG submission 185481) | Hot spring microbial mat communities from California, USA to study Microbial Dark Matter (Phase II) - Cone Pool mat layer C metaG... ...
GTTGCTCTCCAACTCGGCCCGGATGTCGCGCACGAACTGCGTGGCCAGCGAAGCTTCGTGCGTGATGAGCACGATATTGCGCCGTTGGCGCTCGCAGATGCACCAGAGCGGGTAGGCGAAGCTGGCACAGGTGCTCTTGGCGTGCCCGCGTGGTGCCACGCGAGCGATCAGGTGCTTGGTCGGATCCAGCAGCGCGGCAAAAAGCTCGTTGTGGAACTGACAAGGCGCGTCCTGGAAGTGCTCGGGCAGGAAGCGCTGCGCCCAGCGCAGCAGCCGTTGGACGGCCGGATGACGACGGGCGCGGGTCGGCGAAGCAGCGCGGTTCATGTACGTCCTGGACAGCCTCACACCAACCGGCCGTCCATTTGCATAAGTAGCACAGCTTCCTAGGATGTCTAGTCACAGCCCGGCCGCTGGCGGCCATGGTGCGAGTCTGGCCGCGGCTGGCCGCCTAGCAAACCTGGCCGACAAACGGCGGCTGTCGCCAGGGATGGCTGGCCCCTCGACCGGACTCACCGCCGCGGGTATAGAATCCGATAGAAAGGGCGTTTACTGCTTTAGTGGTGCAGCGTGCAGAACAGCGGCCCGCTCAAGATCGCCAAGGACCACCAGCGCTTCCGGCAGATCGTCAAGGGGCGCATCCGCAAGGACTTGCGCAAGTTTTTGACCCGCGGCGAGCTGATCGGCAAAGAGGGTAAGCACCTGGTGAGCATACCTATCCCGGGTATCGACCTGCCGCACTTCCGCTACGGCGACAATAACGACCAGGGGGTTGGGCAAGGCGATGGCCAACCGGGGCAGGCGGTAGACGCTGACGGGCTGGGCATCGGCCCGGGAGGCACCGAACCGGGTCATCATATCTTGGAGGTCGAGATTTCCCTGGACGAGCTGGCCGACATTCTCGGCGAGGAACTCCAGCTCCCGCGCATTCAGCCCAAGGGGCGCCACAACATCACGACCGTCAAAGAGCGCTACAGCAGCATTCGTCAGAGCGGCCCGGAATCATTGCGACATTTCAAACGCACCTTCCGTCGGGCGCTGCGCCGCCTGATCATGTCCGGCGCGTATGATCCCAACAATCCCAAGATCGTTTTCGAGCGCTCCGACAAGCTGTACCGCAGTTGGAAGCCGGTCAGGAAGCCGCAGTCCAACGCGCTGATCGTGTACATGATGGACGTCTCCGGCTCGATGGGACACGAGCAGAAGGAGCTGGTGCGGCTGGAGGCGTTCTGGATCGACGCCTGGCTGCGACGGAACTACGAGGGCATCGAAAGCCGCTACATCGTCCACGACGTCGAGGCAGCGGAAGTCGACCGCGAGACGTTCTTCCACCTGCGCGAAGACGGCGGCACCAAGATCTCCAGCGCCTTCAAGTATTGCCGGGAAATGCTGGAGAAGCACTATCCGCCGGACGAGTGGAACGTCTATCTGTTCCACTTCTCCGACGGCGATAACTCCTCCGAGGCCGACTCCCGCGAGTGCTGCCAGATCCTGCGCGAGCACCTGCTGCCGCGCTCCAACCAGTTCGGCTACTGTCAGGTGGCCAGTGCTTACGGCAGCGGACATTTCATCAACGTGCTGCGTGAACAGCTTGCCGATGCCGAGAACATGGTCACCAGCCGCGTGAACACCAAGGACGACATCTACGACAGCATCAAGGAGTTTTTTGCCAAGGGACGCTGATTATTCGGCAAATGGGGCACTCTCTGTCGCCAACCCACGCAAAGTCGGTTCCGCCGACTAGCCCTTCATGACCGGCAGTCCGCGGTTTCTTAACGTTCCACTGGCAAAGCACTCAAGCGCCGGGCCTATACTTTTGAGCCCGACGGGGATTTAAGGCAACCCGTCTAATTGGTGAACGGTTGCCGGGGAGCGGGTATCACGGAGAGTCGACTTTGCCCGACGTAGGGCAAGCTTGCCTGGCCAATTCACCGAAGGAGGACGAAATGGAAAGAACGGCCTATGTTATCGGACTGTGCGTTGCGTTCGCGATCCCGGCCAGCGCGGATCAGGTTGTTTACGGGTGGGAAGACGGCGCCACGATCCTCGGCAAGTACGGCAACGTCTTGGAGTACAACGTCGGCGCGCCCGACCCAGTTCATTCCGGCAATCGCAGCTTGAAGCTCGTCGACATGTCGTCCACCGGGCCGAGCACGCCCCAAGCCTACGTCGCCTGGATCACCGGACTTCAAGACGGCGACCAGGTTGAGGGTCGGTTCTGGCGCTACGACGTCACGCCCGGGACCTCGCCGTCCTGCCGCATCTGGGGGCACTGGAACGACGATCCGAACAATGTGATGGGTTACAACGGCAGCGCCGGCGGAAATGAGAATTACGGTCCGGGCACCGGCTGGGACGAGACCGGCTGGGTCTGGACGGTCAGCGGCGGCCATACCGGCCTGGTCATCGAAGTCCGCACCTACTCGACCGACGGCGATACCGTCTGGATCGACGATTTGACGGTCATCGCGCCGAGTCACGCGACCATCCATGTGGCGCCTGAGCCGACGGCGCTGGTTCTGTTGGGCTGCATCGGCGCCCTGATTCGTCGCCGCTAGGTGACTGGCTCACGCAAGATACTCCACTGAAGCGTACCCAGCGCCGGACAGTACCGCCGTCCGGCGCTTCTAATTGCGCTTACGGCGAACGGGAAGATTCGACACCTCCGACCACCGGCACCGCAACTGCCACCCAAAACACAGACGCCGGACTCTAGCGTCCGGCGTCTGCGCAACTATGCCCGGACCATCGCGCCCGGGATCAACGGGCGTCCGCGTTGACCGCCGGACGCCACGGTTGGGTGCCTAAGGCGACGTCAGCAGGCGCACGAACGGGTTGATGTCAGCGAAATTCACCAAGCCGTCGCCATTGATATCCGCCAGCATAATGTCGCAATTCGGATAGGCGGCGGCATAGCCGGTCGGATTGGTCAAGGCCAGGACGAACGGGTTGATGTCGCCGAAGTTTACCAGGCCGTCGCAGTTCATATCGCCGACCGGTAGACGGGTGGCGCCGGTGACCACCAAAGCATAGTCGGCGTCGATCACGCCAGCGGTCTCGGGATGGCCGTCGGCCACCACCTCGCTGGCGATGACTTCGATCTTCCAGACGCCGGCGGCCGGATACTGCACAAACACGTTCTCGGTAGTGTTCTTGGTGTCGGCAGAACCGCCGGGCAACGAGTAGCTACGGTCCGTCAGTCCGTAGTTGCCCCAATAGACTGTGCCGTCGGGCGCAGTAACCTTGAGCGTCAGGTCATTGACGCGATGCTGGGCCTGGACGGCGGGGTTGCCCTTGTAATCGGTGTAGACCATGGTGGCCTTCAGCTCCGCCCCACCGGCGTCAACCTTCACCAGGTACTTCTTGCTTTGCAGCGGGAGGAGCACGTCGGTCTCGTCGATAACCAGGCTCTTGGCGGCCTGATAATAGAGGTTTTGCAAGTTGGCCATGCCCCATCCCTGCCGATAACGGGTCAGGTCGGTGTATGCCGGGGTCCCGGGCACACCAGGATCAGTGGCCGAACAACGATAGCGGTAGGCAGAGTTGATCATCAGCGCCTTGGCGGTGGCCATATGCGGTCGGCTGTCGAACACCGTCGGTCCGCCGCCGTGTCCGGCCCACACACCGCTATGCCACATCTGGAAGAGAATGCCGAACGCTCCGCAGGTGATGGGGGTGGCCGCACTGGTGCCGCCGAAGTCCGGGACGTAAGCGGTGTCACTGGCATTGCTGGTGCAGAGGATGGAATCATAGAAGTGAGCCAAGTCGGGTTTGACGCGCCCGTCGGAGGCGGGACCGACGCTGGCGCCGCTATTCCAGCGATCGTCGGTACGGGTGGTATTGTCGAAATGATACATCCCACCGACCGCCACGATGTTCTTGGCCCAAGCCTGCGGACGGCAGTTCTGGTTGCCCAGATTGCCAATCGACTGGCAGCTCAACAAGTCGTACCAGTAGAGGTAGTCGTCCACCTCGGCCGAAATGGTCGTGTAATAGGTGGTCTGGGTGCTGCCGACGCTGGCTGACTGGAAGACCGCCCGGAACGGACCGGCGGGATTGACCAGCTCATAGGTGTGCGTATAGCGGCTCTTCCACCCGCCGAATTGCGTCGTCTGCCCGTAGTAGGCGAAGATGCCTTGTTCGCGCCCGGGGACCATTCCGCGGCCGCTCCAGTTGGCGGTCCCGTCGCCGAAGACGATGCCGTAGGTGCATGTGCCGTGCGAAGTGTCGCCGCCATTGCTGTCATGGAAGAGGATGTTCGTCAGGGCCACGTGCGTGGAACGAACGCCGGTATCGAATACTTCGCCGCGCACCCCCTGTCCAGTGAAGCCCAGGGTGGTCTCGATGAAGTTGGCGGCGCTGCCGGCCGAATGGCGTGCGATGTTCATGTCTGTTCCGCCCGGCCCACCCCAGGGATCGATATAGTTCACTTCGTCGGCCCGCACGACCTGCCGCAACGTCGCCAGCGTCATGGTGGCCTCCATCCGAAAGCCCTCTGGGGTAATGAAGTGCACCTGCCCACCCAACGCGGTAATCAGGTCGGCCAGTAGTTGCTGCTGGCGCGTCCCGCGCTCCAGCACCTCAATCGAGAAGCGCTCGCTGGTTTGATCCAGCTCGGGTTGGAGCAGCCAACCCAGTATCGCGGGATCCAGCCGATAGGCCGGCTCATACGGACCGACCCAGCGCACGTGAGGCCAACTTGCCACCACCGACCGTGCTTGCGGGCTCATGGTGACGACCAACCCGTTGTGCGGCATGAAGCAGTGCACCGTACCGCCGGCTGCCGCGATCTGCGCCTGAAACTCCGGCAACGGTTGCGTGTAGAACTGCACGATGTAGACGTTCGTGTCCCAGTCGGCTGCCAGACTGAGCGGGACCGCGGGCACGCCGACGGCCGGGTCAAAGGGTTGGTATGTCACCAGGATTTCGTAAGAAGTGGGCTGTGGCTGGGAGAAGTTCGCTCCGTCCAGCGCGATGGAATAGTACGGCGTCACACCCTCATCAGTGACCTGGTTCCACAGCTTGAGGACGGTGGTGGTGCCTGGAACGCTGATCAAACGTTGGTCCTGGACGCCGCCGGCGCCAGCGCTCGACGACAGGCCGACCATCAGGCCGGCCATCAAACCACGCACGATCCGGGCGCGCCGCGGCGCGCCGCACCAACTGGTAATCATGGCTTGCCTCCGTTTAGATAAGTGCCGTACAGAACCTGCGTCTTTTGAGGAAGAGGATGCGTTTACCCGGTGACCCGCGTTCCCATCAAGCCCGCCACAGCGCAACGCCTCTTTCTTCCCATTTTCTCAATAGCACAAACGCCGGTTGGCGTCAACGTTAATAAGCGCTTGCGCCTGGTTTCGAACGGTCACGGCGACGGCGGGGCACGTGACGCGCCCGGGGGCCGCTTCGCTGAAGTGGGCAGATCCGCAAGCGGCGTCAGGGGAAAGGCGCTGACTGTGGGATCGGCAATAATAGTTGGATCGGCAGGTTCTGGCGGGCCGATCGCGTGGCACCGCCGGGCCGGTCCGGGGGACCGGCAAAGGGTTGACAGCACCTTGGCAACTGCCGGTCAAGCCTTTATCATTCGGGCCACTTCGACGGGAGCGCCGCCGGGCGGTGACGGTGGCGGCACCGGCGAGCCGGCCGGCCGGCGTGTCGGGCGTGGTGTCGGGCTGGCGGGGCTTGCGTGATTTGTCGGCTCCCGGTAGATACTGGCCGGCTTCCCGCCGCCGCTGCGAGTCGCCGAGGCGCAACGGGAAGCTAAGGATTTCAGGAGGCCCTCTCGTGGCGGATGTCGCTGAGATCGAAGCCAAAGTCAAGAAAATTGTGGCTGAGCAGATGGGCGTGTCTGAATCGGAGATCACGCGCGACACCTCGTTCGTCAACGACCTGAACGCCGATTCCCTCGACACCGTCGAGCTGGTGATGGAGTTTGAGGACGCCTTCGAGATGAGCATTCCCGACGAGGAAGCGGAGAAAATCCAGACCGTCGGCATGGCCATCGACTACATCATCAAGCACCTCGACAGCGCCAAGACCTGATGGCGGGTGACGGGAGAGCGGCAGTGAGCGAACGCCGGGTGGTCGTTACCGGGATGGGCGCCGTCACCCCGCTAGGCGCGTCCGTGGCGGCCCTGTGGGACGGGCTGATAGCCGGGCGCAGCGGCATCCGCGCCATCAGTCAGTTCGACGTCAGCAATCAGGAGGTGCGCATCGGCGGGGAGTGCTTGGATTTCGATCCGGCACCCTACATCGACGGGCGCCAGGCCAAACGCCTGGACCGCTTCGCTCTGTTCGCGTTTGCGGCGGCCAAGCAGGCCTTCGCTCAGTCGGGACTGCAACCCGGACAGTTCGATCCGTCACGCGCCGGGGTGATCCTGGGGGCGGGCATAGGCGGGCTGCGCGAGATCGAGGAGCAGCACATACGTTTACTGAACAAAGGCCCCGGCAAAGTCTCGGCCTTCACCATCCCCAAGCTGATGGCCAACGCCGCTCCCGGCCACATCGCCATCGCGCTGGATTTCCGCGGACCCAGCGCCTCGGTCGCCTCGGCTTGCGCGTCGGCCGGCAGCGCCATGGGCGAAGCCTATCATACGATCCGGCGCAATGAAGCCGATCTAGTAATGACCGGCGGCAGCGAAGCCGCCCTGACGCCGTTGGGAATAGCGGCCTTCGCCGCCATGAAGGCCCTCAGCACGCGCAACGACGACCCGCCGGGAGCGTCGCGACCGTTCGACAAGACGCGTGACGGCTTCGTACTGAGTGAAGGCGCGGGGGTGCTGGTGTTCGAGGAGTACGAGCACGCCCGGCGGCGTGGCGCGACGATCTTCTGCGAAGTGATCGGCTTCGGTGCCTCGACCGACGCCAGCGACATCGTTCAGCCCGAACCGGAGGGGGTGGGGGCGGCCCGGGCCATGCAATTGGCGCTGGCCAGCGCGCGGCTGAATCCCGAAGAAGTTCACTATATCAACGCCCACGGAACCAGCACTCCGCTGGGAGACGTGGCGGAGACCAACGCCATCAAGCGGGCGTTCGGACCAGCGGCCCGGAAGGTTGCTATCAGCAGTACCAAGAGTGAAGTTGGACATCTGTTGGGCGCCAGTGCCGGGGTGGAGGCCATCGCCTGCATCCTGGCCCTGAAGCACAAGGTCATCCCGCCGACCATCAACCTGCACAATCCCGATCCGGAGTGCGATCTGGACTATGTGCCGAACACGGCGCGCGACGCCGATGTGCGCGTGGCGATCAGCAATTCCTTCGGTTTCGGCGGCCACAACACCTGCATGGTGTTCCGGGCGGTCTGAGCCAGGCCGGCTAGCCAGCGGTGCAACAGTGCGGGAGCAGCATTGACCCGGCGCTGGAAGTGCGCGATGATGTGCGCGGTCAGCTTGGCGCTGAAGAGTTCCATTCGTTCGCGCTAGACGCGGACCGGGCAACTGAATCTGCGGAAGGCGGCATGCACGCCATCGCGATCATTCCCGCCCGTTACGGTTCGACGCGCTTTCCCGGCAAACCGCTGGTCGATAAGACCGGCAAGCCGCTCATTCAGCACGTTTATGAGCAGGTTCGGCAGGCCCGGCGAGTAGCGCGCTGCCTCGTAGCCACGGACGATGAACGGATCGCAACCGTGGTCGGCAGTTTCGGCGGCCAAGCTGTTCTGACGCGCCCCGATCATCCCAGCGGCACGGACCGGATCGCCGAAGTCGTTCGCGCTCTGCCAGGCGCGCCCGCTGACATCATACTCAACGTCCAAGGCGACGAGCCGGAGATCGAGCCGACGTATCTCGACCGGCTGGTCGAACGGCTGGCCGGAGAAGCGGCGGACTGTCCGATGGCCACCCTGGCGTGCCCGTTCCCTTGCGACGCCGACCCGCGCGATCCCAACGCAGTCAAGGTGGTGCTGAATTCTCGCGGACGGGCGCTGTACTTCTCGCGTTCTTTGATACCATATCCGCGGGACGCCGGCGCGGCAGAACGCCTGGCGGGCTACCTGCTGCACTTGGGCGTTTATGCTTATCGGCGGGCGTTCCTGCTGGAGCTGGCCAACTGGCCGGCTGGTCGGTTGGAGCAGATCGAGAAACTCGAGCAGCTACGGGTGCTGGAACGCGGCATTCCGCTGGCTGTCGAGATCGTCGAGCAGGCGTACGTGGGTATCGACACGCCCGAGGACTACGAACGTTTTGTGGCTCGACGAGGAAAGTTGGGTTGAGGAATGTGCGCCATCGCCAGCGGTCGTCGGCGGTCGGCGCCCAGTGGCAGGTAGAATCGACTGATGGACGCCGACCGGCTTTTCCAGACCATCCGCAACCAATCGGGGGACACGGAGTTCTATCTGCCTATGCCCGCCGGGTACAAGCCCGGCACCACCAAGTTCGTGGCAGTGTTCGGTACGGTCATCAGCGGGCTGGGCAAGGGCATCTTCAGCTCCTCTCTCGCTAAGTGTCTTCAGGACAAGGGGTTGGTCGTCGCGCCCATAAAACTGGAGGGTTATCTCAACATCGACTCCGGGACGCTAAATCCCTTTCGCCACGGCGAAGTATTCGTGCTCGACGACGGCACCGAATGCGACATGGACCTGGGCACCTACGAGCGTGCGCTGGACCAGAACCTGAGCCGTCTGAACTTCGCCACCAGCGGGCAGATCTATCGGCGCGTGTTGGAGCGCGAACGCACCGGAGCGTACCTGGGGCGCGACGTGCAGATGATTCCGCACGTCACCGGCGAAGTGAAGAACCGCCTGCGCGAACTGGCGGTGGCGACGAAGGCCGACGTGGTGTTCGTAGAGATCGGCGGGACGGTCGGCGACGTCGAGAACGCCCACTACATCGAAGCCATGCGTCAACTAGCCTTCGAAGAAGGCCAGCGCAGCGTGTGTTTCGTCGCTCTGACCTATGTGCTCGAACCGGTGATTCTCGGCGAACAGAAGAGCAAGGCCGCCCAGCTCGGCATCCGCCGACTGCTGGAATGCGGCATTCAGCCGCATATCATCGCCTGTCGGGCCCACACGCCGGTGACACGCAAGGTGCGCGAGAAGATCGCCCTGTTCTCGAACGTGCCGCCGGAACGCGTCTTCAGCATGCACGACTGCGAAAGCGTCTACCTGATTCCCGAGTTGTTGCGCGGGGCCGGCTACGACCAGGCCGTAATGGACTGGCTGGAGCTCAAGCCGCGGGTCGATGAAGAGACCGAACGCCGCAATCGGGAGAAGTGGGGACATTATCTGGCGCGGCTGCGCAACGCCACGCGCGAAGTGCTGATCGGGATCACCGGCAAGTACACCGCTGTCCGCGATGCCTACGCCAGCATCCTCAAGGCGCTCGAGCACGCCGGCACCTATTGGAGTTGCCAGGTGCGAACCCGCTGGGTGGATACCTCGGAGTTGACCGACAAGACGGCGGCGGCAGCACTGGCGGATCTGCATGGGATCATCGTCCCCGGCGCATTCGGAACACGCGGCGCCGAAGGCAAGATCGCCTGTCTCAAATACGCGCGTCTGCACGGTCTGCCCTGTCTGGGCATCTGCTACGGGTTCCAGATGGCAGTGATCGAGTTCGCGCGTAATGTCTGCGGATTAGGTGATGCCAACTCGACCGAGATTGACAACGAATGCCGCCACCCGGTCATCAACCTCCTGCCCGAGCAGAAGGAAATCGAGGGGTTAGGCGGGACCATGCGGCTGGGCGGCTATGACATCGTGGTACGCCCGGGGACGTTGGCAGCGCGCATGTTCGGACCGAAAGCGCGCATGCGGTTCCGGCACCGCTACGAGGTGGATCCGCGCTATGTGCCGCAGCTCGAAGCCGCCGGCATGATTTTCTCCGGAAAGTCGCCGCGGGCCGAAATAATGAACATCCTCGAATTGCCGGAGTCGATGCACCCCTACTACGTGGGGACGCAGGCCCACCCGGAACTCACCAGTCGGCCGCTATCGCCCCACCCTATGTTTGTGGGACTAGTGCATGCCGCCTTGCGTCGCGCCTATCCGGACTATGCCGAACCGCTGATCTTTCCGCGCGAGGCCGCTCCACCGAGCGAACCGGCGCCGCCGGCCGAGCCTGCACCGCACACGCAGGTCGAGAAGGTCTGATCCACCCGTCCGTAACCGCTTACGGGCATACTGGGCTGCCATGTCGGACTGCGGCTCACGCCCGCAGGCACCGGCGCCGCTAAGTAACCCAACCGCTTGTGCAGCCCGAATTGATAATGGGCGGCGACTTCTAGCCCGTGAATTGTCAGACCCCCAACGGGAGGTGGGGGTTATGCGAGGTCCCGATGCCCAACCGACCTCCCCCCAACACCGTTGACACGCTGCGCCTGTCGGCTGAAGAGCACGCCGCGGTAATTGCAACGCTGCATCGGAACCAAGAAGAGGCGATGCAAGGTGGTCGGCGTGCGCATCATCGTCAACCATACCGTGGTCGCCCCGTCACCGTCACTCTGACTCAGACTGGTGGCACGGTCACCTCCTTTTCGGTCAAGCCGCACAACGTGAGCTGCGGCGGCATCTCGTTCCTGCATGGCAACTTCGTGCACACCGGCAGTACCTGCCGGCTGACATTGCGCGCTTTGGACGGTACGGAAACGGAAGTCGCCGGGCGCGTGGTGCGTTGCCGGCTGATTCGCGGCCGGGTACACGAGGTCGGCGTGGCGTTCGACAGCCCGATCGACCTGGGTTGCTCCCTGCCGTCGCTTGACAATAGCGACAACGCCTCTTCAAGCGAGCGTGTGCCCCGTTTCCTCGGCCGGCTCCTATACGTCGATGTTGCGGCCCGGGATGAGGAGCACAACGAGCGCAGCGAGCTGTTGGGCGCGATGGTCGCCGAGTTCGGTCTGCACTTGGACTGTAGTCACGACGTCGAGTCTGCCACCCGCCGATTGGTGGATGGCACTTATGACTTGGTCCTGGTTCATCTGCCGCTGCCGACCGGCGCGCCTAACCCGGTCGCTGGTCTGCGCCGCTGTGGTTACGCCGGTCCGCTGGTAGCGCTGCTGGACCGGGAGCGAGCGGCGGAGGACGCGGTGATACAGGAAGAGGCCACAGCGTGGCGGGCGGGATGCGACTGCGTGCTGGCTTCGCCCATAACCTTCGAGAGATTGGGCGAGTTGTTCGCCGACTACCTGTTGCGCGACTATGACGGCAATACCGAGGGGCAAGTGCTGGTCAGCCTGCACTGGTCGAAAACCCGCATGCGCCCTCTGATTCTGAGGTTCGTTTCGCGTTTGCCGAACGACCTGCGCACTCTCGACCGGCTGATACAGGCCGGGCAGGAAGCAGGGTTTCACCAGGGTTGCCGACGCCTGACCAGCGCCGCCGAGACCTACGGCTACCCGGCAGTAGCGAAAGCCTTGCGCGAACTGGGCGAGATGGCAGAAAAAGGCGTGGGGCCGGACGGTCTGCGGGCCCAGTTCGAGGTCTTGGCGGCGCTAAGTACTGCCGCCCGGCGTGGCTGTAGCTGAGAACGCCCGCCGGCGCGATCGCGTGCGCGCGCCCCACCAAAGCCCCCTGGTCATCGGCGCTCCGCGGACTGCCGCCGTGGCGACAGGTCACGTCGCCCCCAGCTCGAAGGCTTGATGGACGACGTTCAGGGCGCGCTCCGCGTCGGCGACCGGTACGAGCACACTGATGACGATCTCGCTGGTGGCAATGTTGTCGATCGGGATTTGCGCCGCAGCCAGGGCGGCGAACATGCGGGCAGCCACGCCGGCATGGGAGCGCATGCCCACGCCGACCACGCTGACACGCGCCAGATTGGTGCTGACGTCCACGGCGGCCGCACCGAAGCGTTGGGCCAACAACTCCGCCAGGGCACGCAGTTCGCCCTCGCTGCGCCCGGGCACGGTGAATCCCAGCGTGACGGTCTGGCTATCGGCTGCCACGGTCTGCACGATGTCATCGACGGTGATGCCGCGACTGGCAACCTCTTCGAACACGGCCGCCGCCGCTCCCGGCTGATTCGGCAGCCCCGCCAGAGTCACGCGCAGAATATCGCGTTTGAGCGTCACGCCGCGCACCGCCACGTCTTCCAAGCCTGGCACATCGTTCATAATCATGGTTCCGGGATTGTCGGTCAGACTGCTGCGAACGTGGATGGGAACGTTGAACTTCATGCCCAGCTCGATGGAGCGTGGATGCATGACCTTGGCCCCCAGGGCCGCCAGTTCCAGCATTTCGTCGTAGGTGATGGCCGGCAGCTTGCGGGCGCTGGGCACGAGGCGCGGATCAGCGGTGTAGACGCCGTCCACATCGGTGTAAATCTCGCATACTGCGGCTCGCAGCGCCGCCGCCAACGCCACCGCGGTCGTGTCGCTGCCGCCGCGTCCCAAAGTGGTGATGTTGAAGTCCGGGTCGACACCCTGAAAGCCGGCCACGATGACGATCTTGCCCTGGTCAAGTAGGCGGCGGATGCGTGCCGTGTCGATGGAACGGATACGGGCCGCGGTATGGGCGCTGTCAGTGAGCAAACCGACCTGCGCGCCGGTGAGACTGATGGCCTCGTAACCGGCCTCATGGATGGCCATGGCCATCAGGGCGATACTGACCTGCTCGCCGGTGGCCAGCAACACGTCCATTTCGCGTTTGGCCGGCCGGCGCGAGACCTGGTAAGCCAGTCGTGTCAGCCGATTGGTGGTGTCGCCCATGGCCGAAACCACCAGGACGACTTGATTCCCCGCCAGCAATGCGCGAACGGCGCGACGGGCCGCCAGATGCACGCGGGCCGCGTCGGCGAGGCTGCTGCCACCGAATTTCTGGACCACGATCGGCATGTCGGTCTGCGCCCGGGCTGCCGGTCGAAGCGGAGAACAAGAAGTCCCCATAGTCTAATCGGCAGAGCCGGGCGCGTCGCCCGGGGCGTGTAGCTCTGACAACCGTGCGGGGCCTTGGTCAGCGCGCGGCGGCGACTTCCGCCGGGGGGGACGCTGCGGCGGTATCCGCGGTCGGCTTGCCGAAGTAGATGAGCACTTCGGCGGGGCACTTTTCGAGAACCTTGGCGATGGCTTCGTTGTGCTGGCCGTCGTACTTCTCGTAGTTGATGCGTGCCACGTTACCGGGGACCTCGAAGACGTCGGGAGCCAGCCGCTGACACATCTTGCAGCCGATGCAGCCGACCTTGCAGACGGCCTTGACGGCCTTGGCCGGTTCGCGGTTAGCACAGGCGACGACGAGCATCCGCTCTTGTTTGAAGGGGATGAGTTCGATCAGGTCGCGTGGGCAGGCCTTGGCGCAGGCTCCGCAGCCGGTGCACTTGTCGTAATCGACGACCGGCTTGCCCTCGACCATGTGCAGGGCGTCGAAGGTGCAAGCCCGGCAGCAATCGCCGTAGCCCAGGCAGCCGTAAATGCAAGCCTGGGTGACGCCGACGACGTTGGCTTCGACGCAGCTCTCGACGCCCTCGTAGGGGACGACGCCGAGTTTGTCGGTCGTCTTGGCGCCGCAATGGATGACCGGCCGCAGCGGGGCAGTGGCGACGACTTCAATACCGAGGATGGCTGCGATCTTGCTGGCGACGTCGGAACCGCCCACCGGACAGCCGTCGCACTTGGCGCGCTGCTCGACGACAGCCTTGGCGAAGTCGGCACAGCCGGCAAACCCGCAGCCGCCGCAATTCGCCGACGGCAGGACTTCCTGCACCTGCCCGATGCGCGGGTCCTCATCGACGCGGAACTTCTCCTTGGCGATGCCGAGCAGCCCGGCGGCCAGGAGCGTCAGGGCGAACAACACAATCGCGGCCAGCAGAACAGTCATGAGCGCGTCCTCGAGTCTCCAGTCAGTTTGTAGCGCAGCACGCGCATGGCAGGCATCCCTACTTACCTATGCCGGCAAAGCCCTGGAACGCCAGTGCCAGGATGCAGGCAGTCAGCAGCGTGATCCCGGCACCCTGGAGCGCTTTGGGCACGTTGCTGTGGCGCAGGTGCTCGCGAATGCCGGCCATGATCGTGATGGCCAGGGCGAAGCCGATGCCGCCGCCGAAGGCGAAGACCGCCGACTTCAGCAGGCTGGCCCGGTAGATCTCGTTCATGTCGATCAGCAGGCAGGCGCCCAAGATGGCGCAGTTGGTGGTGATCAGCGGCAGGAAGACGCCGAAGGCGGTGTACAAGGTGTGGAAAAACTTCTTGAGGTACATCTCGACGAGCTGCACCATCGAAGCGATCACCATGATGAAGATCACGTATTTGAGAACGTACAGTGCCTCCGGGTTGCCGAGCAGACGGGCCCCGACCGGCGTCAGAATGCCGTGCACGATCAGCCAGGTGACCACGCCTGAGATGGTCATTACGAAGGTCACCGCGCAGCCCATGCCGAAGGCCATATCCACCTTGCGGGACACGCCCAGGAACGGGCAAATGCCGAGGAACTGGGCGAAGACGAAGTTGTTGACTAAGGCCACGCCCAGAAAAACGCCGACCAGTGCGCCGAAGTCCATGTTACGCACCTCCCCTGGCGCCGCGGGCGCGCAGGTGATTGACAATGCCGATCACGACGCCCAGCGTCAGAAAAGCCCCCGGGGGCATGATCATGATCACCCAGGCATGCGGCTCGAAGGCCTTCGGGCTGACGTGCCAGGCCCAGCCGGCATCGCGCAGAATGGTGATGCCGCCGGCCCCCAGCAGCTCGCGAATCGTGGCCAAGATGCACAGCGCCAGGGTAAAGCCGATGGCACAACCCCAGGCGTCGGCCAGCGAGCGCCAGACGCCGGACTTGATGGCCACCATCTCGGCCCGGGCGATGATGATGCAGTTGACGATGATCAGCGGCACGAAGGGTCCCAGTTTCTTGCTGACCTCGAAAACGTAGGCCCGTAAGGTCAGGTCGGCGATCGTCACGAAGGTGGCGATCGTCAGGGTGAAGATCAGGATGCGAACGTGCGGTTTGATCCGGTTGCGAAGCAAACTGGTGATCAGGTTCGACATGGTCAGGACGAAGAAGACTGCCGCCCCCATCACCAGGGCGTTCTCCACCGAGTTGCTGACCGCCAACGTCGGACACATGCCCAGAAGCTGGACCAGCACCGGGTTGTTGTCCAACAGGCCGGCCTTGAACTGCTGCAAGTTGGTCGTGGGTGCCGCCATGCATGACTCCTCTTCAGGCTACCGGTCACTCAGGGTGTCGGCAGCTTAGACCGGACCCGCTCGATGGCCTCGTTGACCGTGCGTGTTACGGCATCGCTGGAAATCGTCGCACCGGTAATCGCCTGAATCTCGTTGTTCTCCGGCCGCGCTTTCTGTTTGACGCGGACCACTCGGCCGGTGGCCTTCAAACCACGGAACTGATTGGCCCAGGCGTCCTCGCCCTCGCCGGCGATCTTGTTGCCCAGGCCCGGCGTCTCCACGTTGTCGATCACCTTGATACCGGTGATAGTTTCGGCGTCCGGAGAAAGACCGATCACCAGCCGGATCTTGTCGGCAAAGCCGAGACCAACCGCGTCGATTGCCCAGCCGGTCAGACGCCCGTCGGCGTCCTGACACTTGAAGACATCGCGGGGATAGCCCTCGATCGGGACGACTTCGCTGCGCTGCGTGCCTGGCACCACCTCGCCGATGGCCTCGTTCAAGGCGCGCTGCTGGTTGGTCCGAATGCGTGTTGAGAAAGACGTCTGGGCACCCGCCAACAAGACCGCGAAGACCGCCCCCAGCACCAGCACCAGCCAGGATTCGTCAATGAACTTCTTCATGTCTTTGCCACCATCAGTTCCCGCTCGACTCCCGCCGTCCGAGCGCCCGCACCGCCCCGTCAAGCCTGAGCATGCCCACCAAACGGCGTCGGCGTGGTCCAACGTTCGATCAGCGGCGTCAGCCCGTTCATCACCAGCACGGCGTACATGACGCCTTCCGGATAGCCTCCGAAGAGACGGATCAGCATCACCAGCAGGCCGACGCCGATACCGAAGATCAGCCGGCCCCACGGGGTAACTGGGGCGCCGACGTAATCGGTGGCGATGAAAAACGCCCCGAACATCAGGGCGCCGCTGTTCAAGTGGTACAAGACGCCGGCATACTTCTCGGGTGCCACGGCATGGGCGATGGCAGCGAAGGCCGCCGCCGCCCCCAGCACTCCCAAAGGTTGCCGCCAATCGGCCACGCGGCGGATCACGAGGTACAATCCACCGACCAAGGCAGCCAAAGCGCTGGTCTCACCCACGCAGCCACCGACGCGGCCGACGAACAGGTCCCACAGGGCCGCCAGCGGAGCGGAGTGGAACTTGGCAGCAGCCAGTGGAGTGGCCTGCGTCACGGCATCCACGCCGATCAGCTTGAGCGTACCCGGCTCGGTCCAGGTGGTCATGGCGACGGGGAAGCAGATCATGAGAAACGCGCGCCCGACCATCGCGGGGTTGAATAGATTGTGTCCCAGGCCGCCAAACACCATCTTCGCCAGTCCGATCGCCACCACCCCGCCGATAAACGCCTGATACAGGCGCATGGACGGCGGCAGCGAAAAAGCCAGGATCATACCGGTCACAATGGCCGAGCCGTCGCTCAACGACGCCTGCGACAGGCCGCGCGCCCAGTTGAAAAGCGCCTCCGTGATCAGGCAGGCCGCCACCACTGTGACAGTCAGGGCCACGGCGCGCCACTGATAACACCACACGGCCGCCACCAACAGCGGCAGCATGGCCAGCACCACCTCGAACATGATCCGCCGGGTCGTGGCACCGGACGCCAGATGCGGCGCCGAGCTGACCAGAAAGCCGCGTGGGCCGGTTTCTTCCTTGATGGGCAGCGGCGTCGTGGCCGCCGCGGAGGTTGCGTCACTCATCGAGGTCTCGACTCCCTAGTGACACCGACGCCGTGCCGGTGTTGATCTCAACGACCGCCTGGCACCGGGCCACGCCCGGTGCGGCATCGCAAGTCCGCGTGACACCGGCCAATGGCCGGCGCACTGAACGCCGGACTCGCGCGTCCGGCGCTATTTGCCAGCCTTGCGCTGTATCTGCACGTGCCGCCACTCCGCCTTGCCGGCCCGAATGTACTGGGCCAGCGGGATACCGGCGGGGCAAACGAAAGCACAGCAGCCGCACTCGCAGCAGGCATTCATGTCATATTTGTTGGCGGTCTCCCAGTCACGATGCTTGACCGCGTGGGCGATCTTGGTCGGCGCAAGATAGAGCGGGCAGTTGTCGATGCAGCGTCCACAGCGGATGCACGGCCCCTCCTGCCAACGGGCAGTTTCTTCCCCGATCATGACGGTGATGCCGCCCACACCTTTGATGAGCGGGACGTCCAGCGTCGGCACAGTGGGCCCCATCATCGGTCCGCCCGCCAGCACCTTGACGGCCTGATCAGTCACCCCGCCCGCACAAGAATCGATCAGCTCGCGCAACGACGTTCCGATCGGCACCAGCCAATTGCCCGGGTGCTTGACGCCCAGCCCAGTGATGGTGACGACCCGGTGCGTAAACGGCTGACCGCGCACCACGGCGCGCGCTATCCCGTGCGCCGTCGCCACGTTCACCACCACCACGCCGACATCCAGCGGCAAGCCCTTGGGCGCACTCGGCACGACGCGTCCCAGCACCGCCGGGATGAGCTGCCGCTCTCCGCCCATCGGATACTTGGTGGCACAGACCACCACCTCGATGTTCGGTCGCCCCGCAGCCGCCTTGCGCAGCGCCGCGATGGCGTCCGGCTTGTTCTCTTCGATGGCAATCAGGGCGCGCTGCGCTCCGGCGGCGTGCAGCGCCAACTGAAGGCCGACGACGATCCCCTCGGGACATTCGACCATCAAGCGGTGGTCGGCGGTAAGATACGGCTCGCACTCCGCCCCATTCAATACGACCGTGTCCACCGGCCGCTGCGGATTGCGCTTGAGCTTGAAATAGGTCGGGAACGTCGCCCCGCCCATGCCGACCAGCCCGGCTTCACGAATCTTCTGGATGATCTCTTCCGGATCGTATTTGGTCGGCTCGACCGAATCCCAGTGGCGGTCCAGGAACTGCCGCAAGAAATCCGCCGGCAGCGCCTGACCGTCGGTCGCCGGCTTGATCGGAATGGCATCGCAGCGCCGCCCGCCGGGACCGGGCAACAGCGTCACCACCGGCAAGCCGGTCGTGCCGGCCAACGAAGCGTGCACGGGCGCGGAGATCGGATGGGCCACGTCGCCAATCTTCTGGCCGAAGGTTACGGCTTCGCGGGGTTTGATGATCGGTTCGCAGGGAGCGCCGATGTGCTGCGACATCGGGATGAGCAACTCCCCTTTGGGAGTAAAAAGCTTGATGGGAGCCGCCTCAGTGTACTTCTTGCGATGCGGCGGATGTATACCCCGATCGAAGGACCGCAGTCCTTTGAAGCGCTCGACCAGAGTTCCGATCATGTCCGTTCTCCGTCCGCCGCGCTGGATGCCGACAGTCCGTCGTTTGCCGAGCCCCAGCGGCGCCGAGTCCAGAAGACCAATCGCGCCAGTCCCACGCCGGCGAAAAAGCCGACGATCGCCCCCCCGGCCTGCCACCAGCCGAGCCAGCGTCCCTCAGCAGCGGCCAGACAGCGACCGCCGGCGTAGGCGCCGCCGATGGCGCTCATCAGTGGCAGGATGAATACGAGCAACACGGCGCCCACCAGGGCCAGCCCGCGATCGTATTCCCCGCGGCCGAACGTCTGCTGCTCCAGCTCGGTCGCAAACGGGCACTCGCGCCCGTCACGACAGTGGCCGCAGCCGCGCCAGAAACGCTCGAGAAACTTCATATGTTGCCTTTACAGACCTGACTTGGCAATGGGGTTGCCGTCCTCAGCATAGCCAGCAAGACGTATACCACCTGGAGCGCTGCCGGCAGCAGCCCGGTGCGACTACGCAATTCGTTACCGGACAATGGCATACATTCTGAGGAGCCATCCACGGGCGCGGTGCCGCGTGGCCTTGAGTCACGCCGCTGGCGCATCACCCCCAGCGTCTCCTGCGCCAGGTGGCGCACCCTGGGTCGCATCACAGACGCACGTGTGCACCTTTGCTGGCCAGACGGATGGTCTTGCGGTCCAGGTCGTGGAAGGCTTTGACATAGCGCACCGTGCGCGAGTGCGCCCGCATGACGACCGAGTAGGTCGTGGCAATGCGCTTGTTGACCGTCACGCCGTGCAACAGCGCGTTGTCGGTGATGCCGGTAGCGACGAAGACCACGTCATCGGTGCGCACCATGTCCTCGATGGTGAAGACCTTGTCGAGCAGTTCCCCGTGCCCGGCGGCCTCGAGCTGCTGTCGCTCCTGCTCGTCGCGTGGCCACATCTTGCACTGCATATCGCCGCCCAGACACTTGATCGCGGCGGCTGCCAGCACAGCCTCGGGCGATCCGCCGATGCCCATGTATACATCCACGATGCTATTGGCCATGCAAGGCGCGATAGCGGCGGCCACGTCGCCGTCGCCGATCAAGCGCACGATGGCTCCGGCCTTGCGCACCTCGCGGATAAGCCGCTCGTGTCGTGGCCGGTCCAGAATGCAGACCACCAGGTCCTTGACGCGCTTGCCCAGGGTCAGGGCCACGATCTCCAGGTTCTGTTCGACGGGCGCGTCGATGCGCACGCGCGCACCGCTCTCGCGCACCGCCGGTCCGACCGCGATCTTGTCAACGTAGAAACTCGGGATGGCTGCTAGCGCCGGTTCGTCCGGCGCCGCCCCCTTGGCAGCAGCGATCACAGTCAGCGCCCCAGGCAGACCCTTGGAAGTCAGCGTCGTGCCGTCGATGGGGTCGACGGCGATGCTGACGGCGGGAGATCCCTCGCGCCAGGTCCCCAGTTTCTCGCCGACGAAAATGCCCGGGGCTTCGTCCTTGATGCCCTCGCCGATCAGGCACGTGCCGCAAATGTCCATCAGGTTCAGCATCCCGCGGATGGCGTCCGTGGCGGCAGCATCGGCAGCCTCCTTGTCGCCTTTGCCGATCCACTGGAAGACGTTCAGGGCGGCGGCCTCGGAGGCCCGCAGCAGGTCCATGCCGATCAGCTTCTCATATCCCTCTTCCAGGTCCACCAGGGTCGGTCTGGTCAGTTCGCTGTCAGCCATGTCTCGTCCTTATCTGATCCAGTGATTCTGCGACCGGTCGCGCGGCCGGCTAAGACCGAATAGCCTAGCGATCGACGGCCCGTGTTTCCAGTTGGTCTCCACGCTGCCGAGCCGCCTGTAACGCGGCACCTACAACCATTATCAGGCGCGCCCAAAAGGTGGTGAAAAGGCAAAACGTGTCAAAAAAAAATTCAGAACTCCCCAATTCAAGCCGAAGGACTAAAAGAACGGAAGAACGGCCTCAGCGGGCTCGGGCTGTTGGTCAACCCGTATGAGCCGAACGACAAGTACCGTGTGACTCTCGTCCAGGTGCGGGGTTACAGCGCTGAACACGGGCGCAACTGACGCCTGGCGTGTGCCGCTTCACGGCATCAAAAGGAGATTGCGCTATGAAAAAAGGTTGGACGATCGGCCGCAAGCTGATGGCTTCCTTTCTGCTGGTGAGCTTGATCACGGCCATACTGGGTGGCGTGGGCTACTATGCCGTGAACAGCGGCGCCAAGGTCATCAACGAGATGGGCGAAGTGCAACTGCCCAGTGTGCACAGTCTGATGGTAATAAAGAACAGCGCGGAGAACATCCGCGGCACCATGCGCACCCTGGGCATCCCGGGGCTGCCACGCGAGATTCGGCAGCGGCAGTACGAGAACCTGGCCAAAGCCCGCGAGAAGTATGAGGAAGCCTGGAAGATCTACGAGCAGCTACCGCATTCGCCCGAGGAAGCGGCGTTGTGGAAGGAGTTCGTGCCTGCGTGGGAAGCTTGGCGGACGGAGAACAACAAGTTCCTGGAGATGTGCAAGCGCTTCGACGAGATTGGCATCGGCGACCCGACCGAGCTCGCGCGGCTACTCGAGCGCTTCACCAAGGACCACTATGTGTTGGTGCAAAAGGTCCAGCACCTGTTGCACCTGGAAAACGCGGCCTTCGAAGGCGGCGATGACCACACCGCGTGTAACCTGGGTAAGTGGCTGCCCACGTTCAAGACGGACAACGCGCAACTGACGGGACTGCTGAATGAACTCGTCACGCCGCACCGCCACTTCCACGAGACGGTGGGCAAAATCAAGCGCCTGGTGGCAGACGGCAAGAAAGAAGAGGCGGAAGCGCTTTATAGGAGTGACATGATTGCCGCGATGGCCGAGGTCTTCAAGAAGTTCGAGGGCTTGGTGGCCATCGCCAACGATGCCAGCAGCACGCTGGCCGCGGCCCAGGACCAGATGTTTGGACCGGTCACGACGACCGCGCGGGCCGCTAATGAGTTGCTCGACAAGATCGTGCAGTTTAACCAAGACATGACAGACAATGCGGTCGTTCGCAGCCAGAACCAGGTTGGCGTCCTCAAGACGGTCTCGCTCGCCGCCGCCATCATCGGCGTGGTCGCTGCGCTCGCGCTCGGCATCCTCATCACCCGGGGTATCAACCGCAACCTGACGCGCATCGCCGCAGCTCTAGGCTCGGGAGCCGAAGAGGTGAACGATGCGGCGGCGCAGGTATCGTCGGCGTCGCAACAGCTCGCCGAAGGCGCCAGCGAGCAGGCGTCGTCGCTCGAAGAGACGTCCAGCGCGCTGGAGCAAATGGCGGCGATGACCCGCACCAACGCCGAGAATTCGCAGAAGGCCGACGGACTGACGCGCCAGGCGCGCGACGCCGCCGATCGCGGCGCCACCGTCGTGGCCGAACTCAACCAGGCCATGCAGGGTATCAGTGAGGCCAGCCAGCAGATCAGCAAGATTCTGAAGGTCATCGAGGAAATCGCCTTCCAGACCAACCTGCTGGCGCTGAATGCGGCGGTGGAGGCGGCCCGGGCCGGCGAGCACGGCAAAGGCTTCGCGGTCGTGGCCGAAGAAGTGCGCAATCTGGCCCAGCGGGCCGGCGGAGCGGCCAAGGAGATCAGCGACCTGATCACCAACGCCGCCCAGCGGAGCCAGGACGGCGTGAAGATCGCCGAGAACGTCGCCACCAGCCTGAGCGGCATCCTGAACGACGTGAAGAATGTCTCCGACCTGGTAACCGGCATTGCCAAGGCCAGCCAGGAGCAGGCGCAGGGTGTCGATCAGATCAACGTGGCCGTGTCGCAGATGGACAAGGTGACCCAGCAGACTGCGGCCGGTGCCGAAGAGGCCGCTTCCGCCGCCGAGGAAATGGCTGCTCAGGCCCAAACGCTCAAGGCCATGGTCAACGAACTCCTGGCGTTGGTGCAAGGCGACGCTGTCGGGCAGCGGGCGACCGCGCCCAGCCTGGCGCAGCCCGGCAGCTCACACAAGGGCGGCAAGTCGGACGGTCACTCCGGCAAACGCAGCCACTTCAATTTCCATCGTGCCAACTTGAAGAAAGTTAACAAGGACCAGCACCAGCAATCACCCCCGTCCGGCAACCAGCCGCCCGCACCTGAAGAATACACCGCCGCTTCTCCCAGCGGGTCGGCCCACGCGGATGGTCTGGACGGGTTCTGATTAGCGCTTGACGGGACCGGTGCGGCACGGATCAGCTATCCGTGCCGTGCCGGGGCGGTTTCAGCCGGCAGCACCGGCGGCCGCCGACAACGTGCGCTCGCTCGCCGCTGCGTTCCCCCGGTCTTCCAGCGTCAGCCGGGCGGGGCGCAGCGGTAGAGCGTCAAGTGGGGGCAGGTCATCCAGGTCAGCCAAGCCGAAAACGTCCAGGAACTTGCGTGTGGTGCCGTAGAGGATGGGGCGACCGACGATTTCGGCCCGTCCCACGATGCGCACCAGGCCCATTTCGCGCAGACGGTTGATCACTTCGCCGCAGCCCACGCCACGGATGGCTTCGATATCGGCCCGGATGACCGGTTGCTTGTAGGCGATGATGGACAAGGTCTCCAGCGCCGCGGGACTGAGCCGCGTCTGGGCGTTGCTTTGACGCAACCGGGCCAGCCAGGGCTCATATTCCGGCCGCGTCATCATGCGATAACCGCGCGCGATCTCTTCGATGCGAAACGACAGCTTGGCCGCCAGGTACTTGGCGTTCAAGTCGGCGATGTGCAGCCGAACGTCACGGGTGGAAGAGATGCCCGAAAGCTCGGCCAGGCGCGCCAGGCTGAGCGGACCGTCGGCGGCAAACAGCAAGGCCTCGATGATCTGCTCGGGTGCCGGCCGGACAGTCGCGGCTCCACGGGGTGCTGTTTCTCCAGAAAACCCGGGTGACTGATCGGAAGTGATCGGCTCGCTGGGCGGAGCGGCGACACCCACGTCAGGGGCGCCGGGGTACTCGTCGCGGTCCATCGCGCTTACCTCATCATCCCTGATCGTCGTGTACCTCGTCTCGAAACCATCGCTATGCTAACGCCGTCGTCCCGCGCTGTCCAGCCCGCGCGATTTGCGTACGACGGTGCTTCACGGCAGACTAATGCCGGTTCGTCGCCGCCGGCGGTTCATGAAGTGAGGAACTGGTCCGATGCCAGCCATGAGACTTCCCCGACTGGACTTGGAGCACGCGCAACTGTTGGTCATCGACATTCAGGAGCGACTGCTGCCGTTCATCGAGAACCGGGAGATGGTCGTGACGCAGGCTGAGCGCATGATCCGCGCTGCCCGGGCGTTGGAGATTCCGGTCACCTTGAGCGAGCAGTACGTGAAGGGACTCGGGGCGACGGTGCCGCCGATCGCCCAGGCGGCCCAGGAAGTGCCGCGCTTCGAGAAGCTGACCTTCAGCTTCGTGGCCCATGAACCGGGGCGCAAGCACTTGAGCGCCGTGCTGCGCCCACAAGTGCTGCTGGTCGGCATCGAGACCCACGTGTGCGTGCAACAAACTGCGTTGGACCTGCTGGAAATGCAGATGCAGCCGGTGGTCCTGGCCGACGCCGTCGGGTCGCGTCGGACGCTGGACTATCAGGTGGCATTGGACGGGATGCGGACGGCCGGCGTACTGGTGACGACCGTGGAATCAGCCATCTTCCAGCTTGTGCGCGCCGCCGGCACCGAGCAGTTCAAGCGCATCCTGCCGCTCGTGAAGTGATTCGTGTGCCGGCCGCACGAAGTGGCTGGGCGTCAACCCGGCTGCGTTTGCTGTGGACGCCACGGCGAGCTTGGCTCGCCACCCCGGGGCGTAATCGGAGGTAGAGGAGAAGGGATGCCGCCACGCGTCGCCGGCGACTACGAGGACTGGGGGGAAGACCCGGACGCGCCCCAAGAGTGCGATCTGGGCAACGACGATGACGAGACGCCCACGGTGCCCTGCCCAAGTTGCGGCCGGCCGGTGGCGGAGATCGCCGATCGATGTCCGCATTGCGGTGACTGGATCGTCAGCGTGGGCAAGGGGGGGCCGCGTTGGCCGCGCTGGGTGATCGTCGCGGCGCTGCTGGCCCTAGTGGGCTTCGCGCTATGGAACGTCCTATAATACCGGCACCCATTGTCTGATCAGGGCAGCTCAGGCGCGTGCGGTCAGCGCGAAGGCGGAAAGGCTGGCGCACTTTCTTCATCTATGTGGATCACAAGTCGTTCTTGGGAAACAGGCCCGTGAGCCGCACCTCGCGGAAGTCGTCACCGTCGAACGCGGCCATCTGGCTGGAACCACGCAACGTGGCCCCACCGATCAAACCGTCCTTACGCAGGGCATGAAGCGTCAGCGGATAGGCGGGCCGCCCTTCCGAGTCGCGCAGCCGCTTCTCCGTACGATCGGCCACCCGCTGCAAGGTTTGCCGGCAAGCCTCCTCGGGTGTCGCTCCGGCGCGCATCAGCTCGACCACCAGGAAGGACGCACAATTCAGCATGCTGGCTTCGCCGCGACCGGTGGCGCCGCAGGCCCCGACGGCGTTGTCCACGTACAAGCCGGCCCCGAGGATGGGCGAATCGCCGACGCGGCCGGGAAGCTTGTAGGATAGCCCGGATGTCGAAGTACACCCGCCGATGTCGCCGCCGGCGGTCATGGCCAAGCACGTGATGGTTCCATAGGTGAACTCGACGCCGTCGTCGGGTCGCCGCTGGGTGCTGCCGCCGGCCGAATCAGGTGCGAGCCAGTCGTCCTGGTCGGAGTGGGTCTCTTTCCATTTCAGCCATATCCGTCGCGCTTCGTCTGTCAGCAGGTCCTCTTCGCGAAAGCCGTGGGCCTTGGCGAAACGGAGGGCTCCCTCTCCCACCAGCAACACGTGATCGCTGCGTTGCATGACGAGCTTGGCGACACTGGAGGGGTTGCGAATATTGCGCAAGGCGGCAACGGCACCGCCTTTGTGCGTGGGACCGTGCATTACACAAGCGTCGAGTTCGACGATGCCGCCTTCGTTAGGCAGTCCGCCGTATCCGACCGCGTGGTCGTTGGGATCGTCCTCCACCAGATTGACGCCCGCCACGACGGCATCCACGGGGTCGGCGCCATCGCGCAACAACTCCAAGGCGCGTTTGATCGCCGTCCGACCATTGCCACTGGCCACGATGATGTGTTTTCCGGGGGGCTTGAAAGCGACCGGCTGGCCCGCCGAGGCGGGCTGAGCACTACACATGATGGGCTCTCCGACGCTCAGCGCGGCCAGCCCCGCGGCTGACGTAAGCAATTCTCTTCGTGATATGGACATGGCGATCTCCGCTTCTGCTGCCGGCTCACAGGTCGCTGAGCGCGACACATCATATCTCGTCGCCGCTGGTCCGAGACCTGCGGGCAGAGATAATGGACCGGCGACGGCGGTGCAGTTGGAAGCTTTCGACGGTAGAATGGCTCCCTGCGGTGCGTTCCCCACGAAAGCAGGTGCATAATGTCGACCACACAGGACCTACTTGTCAAGGCACGCGAGCTGGGCCTGGCCTTGGCGGCCCACCCCAGCGTGCGCGCTCACCTGGCGGCGCAGCAAGCCGCGCGGACCGATGCCGACGCCCGGCAACTGCTGTACGAGTACCAGGCCCAACTGCAACACATCGACCAGCTCCGCGCCGCCCAGCAGCCGATCGAAGCCGCTGAGCGGCAGCGCCTCCGCGATCTGGAGAACCGGATGGCGGGGCAGGAATCAGTCAAGAACCTGCTGCGCACTCAGGCCGACTATGCCGCCCTGATGGCCCAGGTGAACGAGGCCATTGACGGGCCGCTGTCGGAGCTGAAAGCCGGGGAGACGCCGGCGTGAATGCCGCTGCGGGGGGCCCAGCGGCCCAGGCCGTCACCGCGTCGCCGCGCTCCGTCGCCCATGGCTGGCTTATAGCTCTGTTGGGCTGGACGATCTTGGTCTGTTTCTATCGCCTGGACGACGGGGCGCGTTTCGAGCCGATCGACTGCTGGGTAGCCCAGACGGCCCGCGAGATGTACGAGCGGCCATTCCCGGGCAACTTGCTGGTGCCGCGCTTCGCGGGCGAGACCCGCATGCAGAAATCGCCCGGGCCTTACTGGGCGGTGATGCTGACCGCCTGGCTGCGCGGGCAAAGCGACATCGACGAAGTCTCGGCGCGCATTCCCAGCGCCGTGGCGGCCGTGCTGCTGGTGATCACGATCTGGTGGCTGACGCGGCAGATCGCCACCGAGCGCGCCGCCGTCTTCGCCGGCTTCGCCGCCGCTTCCAGCACGCTCGTCTTGTGGTGGTCACACCGCGCTGCCAGCGACCTGGGGCTGACGGTCTGCACGACCGTGTCGTTGGCCACGCTCTGGGTGGCGTGCGAATGCGAACCACCCGGCCCGCGCCGCCGCGCCCTGCTGCTGCTGGGCTATTTCGCCGCCGGCGTCGGCATGCTTTACAAGATGCCCATGCCGCTGGCAATCGTGGGCGTGCCGGCGGTGCTGTACCTGCTGCTCTGGCGGCGCTGGCGCATCCTGTGGGACCGCTGGCACCTGCTGGGTGTAGTGCTGTTCCTGTTACCTTGGCTGCCGTGGGCGCTGACCGTAATGTCGGTCGAGGAGGCGGCCTGGGCCAAGTGGAAAGTCGAATTCCTGGACCGCTTCACCGGAGCCTTGCCGAACGTCGAAGGACAAGGCGGCTGGAAGAACATCGGCTTCTACCTGCCGGTGCCGCTGCTGTACTGCCTGCCATTCACGCTCTCGCTGCCGGCCGCCATTGCGCGAGCGTTGTGCCCGCCGCAGCCGGTCAACCGGCGCGGCACGTTGTTCATGCTCGCCTGGGTAGCCGGTCTGTTGGTCTTCTTCACGGCGTCCACCGGCAAGGAGTACCGCTATTTCCTGCCGGCGCTGCCACCGCTCTTCGTATTGCTGGGCATCGAGCTGGCCCGCTTTTTCGACCCACGGCGTGCCCCAGCCCCGCGCCGGGACTGGATCGGCGCGATCGCCGTCTGGCTGGTGGTGCCGGGCGCGCTGCTGATCGGCGGTGGTTTCGGGTTGCACTACTGGTGGCGCAAACGCGGCCAGGCGGAGCTAGAGGGGCTGCACGCCTGGGGAGACGTCTGGGCGGCCTTCGTCATCACCGCCGTGGTGCTTTCCGTCGGCTGTGCTTTGGCGGCCTGGTTGTATCGGCGCCGGCAAGAGCAGGTGTCCTTCGGCGTAGTGGTAGCCGCCATGTGGGCCGCCTGGCTGTACGCTTGGCCGAACTTGGCGCCGTACATCATGTCGCAGCGGCCGTTCACCGACTTCGCTGAGCAGCTTGTCCGGCGGGTGCCAGCAGAAGCCCGGCGTCATATTCGCATGGCCGGCAGCCAAGACCCGCGCATCATCTGGTATAGCGACGTGCGCTATCCGCGCGTCATCGACCAGCTCGAGCTGCTGAGCGAGCAACGCCAGCGTTGGCGCAGCGGCCGGCAGAGCCACCTGCGCGATCTGGACTACGAGATCAGTCGCTACGGGCAGCGCATGGTCGAATTGCTGGCGGACGACGAGCTGAACCTGTTCGTCATCACCTTCGAAAGCTACCTCTTCTTCATGACCGAGGTACCGCGCCGACTGGCCGCCGAGGGGCGGACCATGCCGCCGGTGCATCTCTGGCTGCAAACGCGCTATGGCAACTTCGACCGGCATTTCATTCTGTTCGGCAACCGTCCGCCGCCGTTCCGCCCGCCCGAATTGCGGGTTCCGGAGAAGCTGCGCAACCGACTGATCGCGGAAGGCTGGGAGTGGACGCCGGTGGGGCCGACTACGCGTGCGACGGTCGCGAGCGGCCCGAGCACACGTCCGGCCGATGCGCCGCTGATGAGCACGCCCTGATGGCCTTGCGTCCGCTGCGACGATTGATGGAGTGGACCGAAGCACCGCACTGGCTGCTCGCCGTGCGCCGTTTGGCGGAGTACCTCGCCGTTCGCCTGTGGACTCTGATCATCTCTTGCTTCCCGATCGAGATGAACCTGCGTACCGCTCGATTGATGGGCCGCCTGTGGTGGGCCGCCATGCCGCGGCACCGCCAGCGGGCCTTGGACAACCTCCGGCCGGCTCTTGGTGAGCACTACGACGAACGGCAGCTACGGCAGATCGCCCGGCGCTCGTTCGAACACTTCGCCCAGCTTTACTTGGTTGAGCTGGCGATGACTCCGCGGCTGGTCAACGAGTGGTCCTGGGCGCGTCACGTCGAACTCGACCGCCTGGGGGCGGCGCTGCGCGCGATGTGGAGCGGCGGCGTGATCCTGCTGACTGGGCACTTCGGCAATTACGAGCTGCTGGGCTACACGATCTGCCGACTGGGGCTGCCGCTGACCGCTGTCATGCGTCCGGTAGACAACCCGCTGATCAACCGCTATGTGGAGCGCTCCCGCTTGGCCGGTGGTTTGTCGCTGTTATACAAGAAAGGTGTGACGGCCATGGCCGGCGCCGTCCTGGACCGCGGCCAGCCGCTGTGTTTCATCGCCGACCAGGATGCCGGTCGCAAGGGGCTGTTCGTGGAGTTCTTCGGACGACCGGCATCCACCTACAAGTCGATCGGCTTGCTGGCCATGGCCAAACGCGTGCCGATCGTGGTCGGCTACGCCGTCCGCGTGCGACCCGGCTTTCACTATCGCATCGGCGTCGAGCGGATCATTCGCCCGGAAGAGTGGGAGGGTCAGGCTGACCCGTTGCGCTGGATCACACAAACGTACAGCGCCGCCCTGGAAGCGGCTATTCGACGACACCCCGAGCAATATCTGTGGGTCCACCGCCGCTGGAAACACCAGCCGCGGAACGTCCCCGCGGCCCCCGCGGAACAATGATCGAACGATATGCTGCACGAACTACCCAAACGGGCGCTGTTCCGCTTCGAAGTACCGATTCGCTACCTGGCGCGACCGCCAGTCGTGGATGGCGACATCAGCAAGTGGTCGGCACGCTACTTGGCTGCCCCGCTGATCCAGATCGAAGGTCGCGAGCCGTTTGCCGACGTGTACTGGGGCTGGAATGAGGATGGCTTCTACGTGGCTTTCGACGTGCCGGGACGCTCAGCCCGCCCGCGCTGCGACGCCAAGCGCTGGTGGAAGGGTGACGGCGTGCGGCTGTGCCTGAACACACGCGAGGTCGCGGACATCAAACGGGCCACGCGCTTCTGCCATTTCTTCTATGCCTTGCCCCTGGGCGGCGGGACGGACGGCCGCTCGCCGCTACTCGGCACGCACCGCATGAGCCACGCCAAGGAGCCGCCTCCAGCCATCGACTGCTCCCGCGTGAAACTGGCGGCGATCGTGGAGCGCTCACGCTACAGCCTGGAACTGGGCATACCAGCCGAATGCCTGCACGGCTGGGACCCGCTTGAACACCCGCGCATCGGCGTCTTCTACAAGGTCAAGGATACGCAACACGGCAGTCAACATCTGACGGTGGACGACGAGCTGGGCTGGAACACCGACCCCAGCACCTGGGCCTGCGGCTTGCTGGTCCGGTGAGCCCGACTTCGATGGGCGAAGCCTGGGAGCGGCGCGCCGCGAACCGAGGCCAGGCTGGCGCCGCGGCCAGCAGCCTGCCCGAAACGCGCTGCAAGTTGACGAAAGCTCAGTCACGCCTTTTACTTCGGCGCATGTCCCACTCCCGCACATTCATCGTCGTGGTATTCCTGAGCAGCGTGCTGCTCGGCGCGCTGACCGGCCTGTCCGGTTGTCGCGCGCCGGGCGGCGGCCCGCAGCCTTCCGCAGGCGTCACCAGCCCCTGGCGGCCGCCGCCGCGCCCGCTGCCAGCGCAGATCCGCGCCGTCTGGGTGGCCCGGTTTCACTATCGTCAGGCTGACGACGTGCGCACCATCATCCGCAACTGCGCCGCCGTCGGGTGCAACACGGTGCTGTGGCAGGTACGCGGCGAGGGCACGGTGACGTACCCTTCGCACATCGAACCGTGGTCGCGCGAGTTCAACTTCCAGGACCCCGGGTTCGACCCTTTGGCGATCGCGGTGAGCGAGGCGCATCGTCACGGTCTGCGTATCGAGGCCTGGTTCAACGTGGTGCCCGGGTGGAAAGGACGCCAGCCGCCACCGACCTGGCTGACCAGCCAGCTCTGGTACGCTCACCCGGAGTGGTTCCTGCATGATGCTGCCGGCCGACCGCAACCACTGAACGACAACTATGTAATCCTCAATCCCTGCTGGCCGGAAGTCCGTCGTCACATCGTCAGCGTGGTGGACGAATTGCTGTCGCGCTACGACCTGGACGGCATTCACCTCGATTACGTGCGCTACGCCTGGGACGGCGACAAAAACGGCAAGGAACGCTATCCACGCGACGCGCGCACCTTGGCTTTGTATCGGCGCGAGACGGGACGCGCACCGGACGACGATCCCGGCGCCTGGGATCACTGGCGCGCTAACCAGCTAACCAGACTGGTGGCGGAGATCCGTACTACTGTGGAGCGGCGCCGTCCCGGAGCCAGCCTCACCGCCGCGGTTTGGCGCGACCCACAGCTCGGCTACCGCCAGTATCTCCAGAACAGCGTGGCCTGGCTGCGCAGCGGCCTGGTGGACGCCCTGATGCCAATGGCGTACACCGAACAAGCGGACCGCTTCGTTCAGGACATCGAGCTGTACCGCCGACTGGTCGGCGCCCGCCGCATCGTGCCCGGTATCGGGCTCTATCTGCACAAGACGCCGGACGCTACCGCCGCTCAGATGCGTGCCTGCGCTGACTGGGGCGGGAGCTGCGCGCTGTTCTCCTACGAAGCGCTGTTCGCAACCGCCGGCGACCGGCAGGCCCAGCCCCAACAGCGCGCCGAAGCTCAGCGTCTGCGGCAGTTGCGGCGTCAAGTTCTCGGCGAGTTCTTCAGCACCCGCGCCGCCAGTCGGGCACTGAACCGCACCGCGAGCAGCTCGACGGCCAGAGTTCGATGGGGCGAGGATAGGTTGCCGATATGAGCGACCGTTACGTGTTGTTGCATGGCGGGGCCCTGGGCGACCTGGCGCTGACGCTGCAACTGGCCCTGCGACTGCCAAGCGTCGAACGGACAGGCTTGCTCGTCATCTCGCGGACCGACCCCGGCGATCTGACCGCCTGCCGCCCGAGCATCGCACGCCGTTCGTCAGAAACCGTCGGACTGCACTGGCTGTTTGCCGACGACCAACACCCCGCGCCGGCAACACTGTTAAGTCTGATCGCCGGACAGCGGGTCATCAACGCGCTCGGCGGTCCGGACACTTCCATTCATCGGCGACTGTTGAGGCTCGGACCCACAGCACTCTACAGCTTCGACGCGCGGGCCCGCCCGGACGCGGAACGCCATATCAGCGAGCAGTGGCGAAGTCAGCTCGAAGCGCAGGGACTGCTGATCCCCAAGTGCATCCACCAGCGTCAGCAGCAGCGTGGCCTGGGCGTGCCGGAGTCCTTGCGCGCCGGCGGTCGTACGCTGTTGGCCGCCGGTCGCCCCGTGTCTAGCGCACTGGCCAGCGGCCAGAGCAGCGAAGGTAGACAGCGGGTGGTATTGATGCACCCGGGCAGCGGGGGCCGCAACAAGTGCTGGCCTCTGCCACACTTCGTGGACCTGGCCGATGCGCTGACTGCTATGGACCAGACCGAAGTGCACTTCGTGGTTGGCCCGGTGGAGCTGGAAACATGGCCGGGCCCGACGGTCGAAGCCCTCGGCCGACGCTTCGCGTTGCACAGCCAGCTCTCCGCCGACGACCTGGTCGCGTTACTGAGTGCTGTCGACGTTTTTGTCGGCAATGATGCCGGCCCGACGCATTTGGCGGCGTTACTGGGGACCCCCACGGTGGCCGTGTTCGGCCCGACCTCGCCAACCGTTTGGAAGCCGACCGGGCCGGTAGTGCGCGCCGTGGCGGCACCCGGTGGCTGGCCCAGCCGTCAAGAGGTCGAGAACGTCGTACGCGAGCTATTGTGACCAAGAGTGCAGCGCCGCTTGAGCGCCGTCATTGACGGAAAGCCGCACAAGCCCGCCCCTGGAGTTCCACGACCAGCTGCTTACGCCGACGGCGTGGCAGGCGCGCCGCGCCAACTGTCTACGGGCACGGAATCGGCAACGGCGCACTGGTCAGCAGCGTCACGAAGGGGTTTATGTCGTCGAAGCCGACGACCCCGTTCGAGTTGATATCGCCGTTCTCGTTCGGACAGTTTGGATACTGGGCGAAGTATCCGCTTGGGTTCGACAGCCGCAACACAAAGGGGTTGATGTCGCCGAAGTCGATCTTGGCGTCGCAGTTCAGGTCGCCGCGGCAGATGTTCGGCCCACCCACGGTGAACGAAAAGCTGGCCTGATTGAGGTTGACGGTCGCCGCCGCCACGGGCGAAAACTGTGGTGGCTGATTCACTGCTGTCAACACGTTGGCTAGGGCATTAGCCAAGCGGAAGGTGTACTGACCGGGTGCTGCCGGCGCCGGGAAGGACCCGGACAGGATGACCTGCGGGCCGGACTGGCCGATGCCCGGATCTACCACCGGGTCGGTCCCAAAGACCGTGCCGGCCTGGCCGAAGGTATTCTGGGCACCGCCGATCTGCACGAGATTCTTCGCGCCTGCCGTACCACGCTGCACGCCGACATACCCAGACGCGGCTCCTCCTTCGCCCGGGTTGGTGATACCTGCCGGTCGGTCGAAACCCGCCATGGCCGCCGGAATCGAGCTGGGATTGCCGGACGGGATGTCGAGCTTGCCGGGATTGGCCGCGTCCTGAATCAGGTCGCAGGAAATCAACGCCAGACCCTGGTTATCACCAGACGACACCACCACTTTGATGGTCCAGTCTACGCTGGCGCCCGGCGCTATCTGTTGACCGGCGACGGAAGACTCCAGGATAAGAGTGACCGTGCCGTCGCCCCGCGCAGTCGACCCGAGCATAAGCACCACCGCAACCAACGCTGTTCTCGCGTACATGGGTCTCGCCTCCGCACAAGTTGGCCGCCGACGGTGACGTCGCGGCTCCCCGCGGGCACCAACCTCACCCGCCCCGATTCCGCCTTCAGACGGGCGGCTGAAAAGGTGGCAGGCGCACGGCAGGTACCGATTAGCCCTTCGCAGAATAGTGTACCACTTGATGACAACGACGCAAAGCGCGATGCAGAATCCCTACGCAGCGGGCACGTTCCCACTAAAGTCGGACTGGCGAGCGTCCTGCGGAACTGCCAGGGACAATGCACGCCCCGGCCGTTGAGCAACTCCCGGCCATCCTGAATCAGAGTGCGACGCGAAATGGATATCTTGGCACTCAGCCGTCAGGCAGGTCGCCTGGCTCAGTCGAATTCTGCCGGGAGCAGCCCTTCAGCCACGTCGCGCAGGGCCGCGTGACGGAGAATTCGTATCTGCTGGGCATCAACAGTCTCGATCAGACCGGCTTCAGCCAACCGCCGCAGCGTGCGCGACAGCGTTTCCCGTGTCAAATTGAGATGACTGGCCACATCTTTCTTCATCACGGGCAAAGCAAATGCTTCCGGTCTATCGTGGGGAGCCGCGCGCAGGATGTAACCCGCCACGCGCCCGACTGCATCTCGCAACACTATGTCTTCCAACAGGTTAACCAAATGACGGGTCCAGAAGCACAGCCCGTCGACAAACTGTAAGCACATGCGGTGATCGGTCTCCAGCAACCGGCGAAAGCGGTCGGCTGGGAGGAGCACACAGGTGCTTTCGTCCACCGCCTCCGCGTTGGCCGGACATTGCAACCGTCCGATCGCCGCCACCTCGCCAAAGGTCTGTCCGGGTTGGGCCAGATGCAACACGTGGTCCTTGCCACTGGGAGCCAGCTTGTAAACGCGAACCAGACCGGTGCGGACACAGTACAGGCCCGGACATTCCTGACCCTGTCTGAAAATAATCTGGTTCTTGCCGAACCGTGCGACGCGCCCCATCTCGGCGATTACGCGCAGAGATGCATCGTCTAAGCTCTTGAATAAGTAACACTTACGCAACGTTTCGCCAACGGTTGGTTCCACCAGACCTCCCAGCGTTCTCAAATTCGTACCGATTTGATCCAGATCAACGACCGAGGCCCGTTTTGGCACGACAACATACTCATCGCCGCAGCCTCGAATAGCAAGGGGTCCGGCGCGGAGGTGTTAGCGTGATACGCGACGTAGTGGTGATCGACGAGGAACTGTGTGACGGATGCGGGTTGTGTGTGCCGTCTTGCCAGGAAGGCGCGCTGCGAATTGCAAATGGCAAGGCCAAACTGGTCGCGGACCGACTGTGCGACGGGCTGGGGGCCTGTCTGGGACGGTGCCCGCGCGGCGCCATTCGCATCGAGCGGCGTGAGGCTGAGGCTTTCGATGAGCAGGCCGTCGCCGCTCATCGGTCGACCCCGCTGCCGGTGCCCCCTGGGGCCAGCGCGGCGCGGTCGACTCCGGCGGCAGAGCGGCATGCTGGCGCTGGCTGCCCGGGTAGCCGTTTTGCACAATTCGCCGCGGTGTCGCCCGCACGCAAGCGCGATCGGTGCGCTGAGCCGCGACCGGATCAGCCGTCAGAGCTGACGCACTGGCCGGTACAGTTGCACCTGCTTTCGCCGCACGCACCGGTGCTGCGGGGAGCGCGGCTGCTGGTGGCGGCCGACTGCGTGCCAATCGCGTACGCGAACTTCCACGCTGATCTGCTGCGCGGTCGGGCGGTGGTGATCGCCTGTCCGAAGCTCGATGACCCGACCGGCTATGTTGAGAAGCTCACCACGCTGATCGCCGATAACGAGTTGCACGACATCACAGTCGTCCACATGGAAGTGCCGTGTTGCACGGGGATAGTCCACCTGGTCATGGAGGCCCGACAGCGAGCCAATGCCAGGGTGCCGGTCGAGGAAGTCGTGGTCAGCATCCGCGGTGACCTGCTAGCGCGTCGGCACCTCGCAGCACACGCCGTTGCTGGCTGACAGGCCAGCGGCCCCATGGGTCAAGGAGAACGTTATGAACTACTCGCGTCCGATCCAGATGTTGGTCGACGAACATGCGGTGATCAACAGTGTGCTGGATGCGCTGGAAGCGGCGGTGGCGCGTATCGGACGCCCGGACGCCCTGCCGCCGAGCTTCTTCGAACAGGCTGCCGATTTCTTCGCCGGTTTCGCCGATCGCTGTCATCACGCCAAGGAAGAAACACACTTATTTCCGCGGCTGGAGGCGCGCGGCATTCCGCGTGACGGAGGCCCGGTGGGCTGCATGCTCAGCGAGCATGAGGCCGGGCGTGCCCACATACGCGCGCTGCGGGCGGCCGCGCAGCGCGTTCGTCAGGGGGGACAACGCCGCGCTGACGAGCCTGCGTCAGGAAGCGCTGGCGTACGCTGAGCTGCTGCGCCAACACATTCTGAAGGAAAACCAGGTGCTTTTTCTGATGGCCGAGGACTGCCTGAGCAACGGTGACAAAGACGAGCTGGAGCGCACGTTCGCCCAAGTCGAGCGTGACGCAGGGCCACTGGAGACGCATGACAAGTATCTAGACTTGGCGCGCCGCTTGCGCAGCGCCGCCGGCCTGGGGCCGAGCAGCGGCGACGCTTGTTGCAGGCACGGTTATTGACCAACTGCTTCGACGAGAGACCGCCCGGAGAGCACACCATGATTGGGCGCGGATTGAAGATCCTGTTTGTCGGCAGCATCGTGGTGGCCATAGCCATCACCCTGGGTGGTGGGTACTTCACGTACGAAGCGGCGCCGCCATATCCCGGACAGGTCGTCGCTGAAGAGAGCGGGCAGGTGCTGTTTGACCGGGAGGACATTCTGGCTGGTCAAGCGGTCTGGCAAAAGTACGGGCTCATGGACCTCGGCTCGGTGTGGGGACACGGAACGTACCGTGGCACGGAGTTCACTGCCGATACGCTCTACCGCATCGGCCAGCACATGCGCGACCACCGTGCCCAAAACGACTTCGGCAAGCCCTACGCCGAACTGTCTGACGCGCAGAAGCGCGAGCTCGATTACCAGGCGATCCAGGAGCTTAAGCGAAACCGTTATGACCAGGTGACAGACCGGCTGGTTCTGACGCCGGCCCAAGTAGCGGCCTGGCGTCAGATCCGGGCACACTATGACCGCGTCTTCTCTGAGGGCATGCCCGACGCCAACATAGTGCCGCGTGTGATTGCCAAGGCCGAAGACCGGCAAGCATTGGCGGACTTCTTCTTCTGGACTGCCTGGTGCGCCGGAACGCTACGGCCCGGGAAAGACCTGACCTACACCAACAACTGGCCACCGGACCGCAGCGTCGGCAACGAGATCGCTCCGGCCGCAATCGGGTGGTCCATCGGGGCACTGCTGGGCGTGATGTTGGCGGCTGGGCTGGCGCTGGTGGCATTCTTCCGTTTCGATTTTCATAAGGACCTGGAAGGATTAGCGTTGGACGCGACGGTGGGCGAACGGATCGTCAACGCCGACATCACGCCCAGTCAGCGCAAGGCCGCCAAGTTTTTCCTGGTAGTGGCCGGCCTGCTTTTTCTGCAACTCAACATGGGCGGCCTGATGGCCCACTACACCGTCCACCCGGTTTCTTTCTACGGCCTGGACTTCATTCCCAAACTCTTGGCATATAACTGGGCCAAGAGCTGGCATCTGCAACTGGCCATCTTCTGGATCGCTGTTGCCTGGGTCGGCTCGGCGCTGTATTTGGCTCCAGTGGCCGGCGGCCGCGAGCCCCGCAAACAAGGCCTGTTGGTGGACATCCTGTTCCTGGCCGTGCTGGTGGTGGCGGTCGGAGCACTGACCGGCACAGCCCTGGGCGTAAAAGGACTGGCGGGCGAATTGTGGTTCTGGATCGGTCACCAAGGCTGGGAATTCCTCGAACTGGGGCGGCTCTGGCAGATACTCCTGTTCGTCGGGCTGATCGTCTGGCTAGTGCTGGTGGTGCGCGGGGTGGCGCCGCACTTGGCCCGCGGGCAAGACCGTTGGGGAACCGTCCCCTTCTACACCTACTCAGCCATCGCCGTCGTGTCGTTTTTCGCTTTCGGCTTGTTCTACAACCCGCGCACACACCTGACCATCGCGGACTTCTGGCGCTGGTGGGTCGTACATACCTGGGTCGAGGGCATATTTGAGTTCTTCGCGGCCGCCGCCATCGCCTATGTGGTCACGGCTCTGGGGCTGGCGCCGAAGAAGAAGGCCCTGCGGGCCGCTTACTTCACCGCCTGTCTGGCGATGTTCTCTGGAATCATCGGCGTGGGACATCACTACTATTGGTTCGGCGACCCGGACCTGTGGATCGCGCTAGGCGGGGTCATCTCGACCATGGAGCCGGTGCCGATCCTGCTGCTGCTGGTGAAAGTCGCCCTGGAGGCCAAGGAATCGCCTGCGGTGCGCGAGGCTTATCCCTACAAGTGGCCGCTGATGTTCATGGGCGCCTCCTCGCTCTGGGCCTTCCTCGGCGCCGGCGTGTTTGGGTTCATCATCACCCTGCCGGTCATGAACTACTACGAGCATTCCACCTACCTGACCATGAACCACGGGCACACGGCCCTGTTCGGAACCTACGGCATGCTGGCCATCGGCCTGATGCTCTTCGCCCTGCGTGGTCTGGTGCGACCGGAGAAGTGGTCCAACGGCCTGCTGAAAGTCGCCTTTGTCGGCATGAACGGCGGCCTGCTAGCGATGTCCATCCTGACCCTGCTGCCGGTCGGTTTGATGCAGGCCCGGGCCGCGTACATTCACGGTCTGTGGTACGCCCGCAGCCCCGCTTTCTATGAGGAGCCTTGGATCAAGTTCATCGGCCAGTGGCGTATCATCCCTGACCTGATCATCATCGCGGGCGCCCTGGCTCTGGTTGTCTTCGTGGTCCGCGCGATGCTGAACCTGAAACCAGCCACGGTCAGCGATGGCGGCGAGCTGCGCCTGCCGAACGCCGCTGTTGCCACGCCTGCTTGACGGGAACCAAAGGTCGTGTGTTCGACGCCTGATCATGGAACCGACCGTTTTCCAAAACCTGGCTGACGCTTACGAGGCGCTTGTGGACTGGCCCAAACGCTTGGCCAACGAGACACCGCTATTCCGCGCCTTATTCAAACAGCATGGCGTGCGCAACGTGCTCGACGCCGCCTGCGGCACCGGGCAGCATGCCGCCCTGTTCCACTCTTGGGGTTTGTGTGTTCAAGGCGCCGACGTCAGCCCGGCGATGATCGAACTTTGTCGGCGACGTTATGGCGAGTCCGAGACCCTACAGTGGGTGGTGCGCTCGTTTGCCGAGCCGGTGAATCGACAGTTCGACGCCTGCATTTGCGTCGGCAACTCGCTGGCTCTGGTGCCGGACATGGACACTGTCCGCCGAGCCGTCCGTGAGATGGTGGCGGCCCTGCACCGTGGCGGCGTGGCATTCATCCAAATGCTCAATCTATGGCGGCTACCGGAAGGTCCCGTCGTGTGGCAGAAGTTCCGCCGGATTGCGCTAGAGAGCGGGGAGCACGCTTTAGTCAAGGGCGTTCACCGCGTCGGGACGCGCGGGTACTTCGAGTTCGTCGACCTGAAGCTGACCGTCGAGGGCCTGACAGCGCAGCACGAATGCGTCCCGTTCCTGGGACTGCACGCCGAGGAACTGGCTGATATGGTCCACGCAGCCGGAGCCCGCGTGGTACACACCTGGGGCGACTACCAGCAAGGGATGTATCAAGCCGAGCAAAGTGCGGACTTGATCCTGGTCATCGAGAAATGAGCACGGCTTCCCCGATCGCGACGCTAATACGAACCGACCGCAAGCTGCGGCGCGACCTGCGCATACTGGCGCGGTTCATCGACATCTACTGCCGCCACAGCCACCGAACGGCCGCACGCACTCCCGTTGAGCTGCGGAACTTCGACATCCGTGCTCTGCACGGCGGACCGCTCGAGCTGTGCCGCGAGTGCTCGCGCTTGCTGGCGCACGCCTTCATGAAGCGGGTGTCGTGCCCCTACGATCCCAAGCCGGCGTGCAAGAAATGTCCCACGCACTGCTACGCCCCCGGCTACCGGGAGCGCGTACGGGAAGTCATGCGCTACTCCGGTCGGCGCCTGGTACTTTCCGGTCGGCTGGACTACCTCCTGCATCTGCTCTTTTGAGCAGGCATGCCAGCGCCCGCCGCGGCGTACCCACGTCCGCCCAGACGCCTGCGGCGCGCCACCAGCCTAGCGGACACCGTCGGCACAGCCCACACCCAGCGGTCATGCTACGTCAGGCTAGACTGAACACCGGTAGCGCACCGTGGGCCAGCACGCGTTGCAGCACGGCAGTCGCTGTGTCAAAGCGAAAATCGCGCAACAGGCTTTCCAGCTTCTGGGCCGTCCGGTGCAGGTTGACACGATGGCGCCATTGCGCCAGACGCCCCACAGGCAGCTTCGGCTGGTGCGGGTCCAGTTCCCACGGATGCACATACAGCAGCGCCGGCCGGCCGCGTCTTTGACGACCAGCTAAGCAGCGGCGCACCAGGCCGGTCGGCAACAGACGCAGGTAGCCCCCGCCGCCCACTGGCATTCGAAGGACGCCGAGGGTCAACACGAGCGGCGGAAACTCCAGCACGCGTGTTCCCGCCGGCGAGAGCGCCCAGAAGGGTGCGGTGGGCGCATCCGCCACGCCGTAGCGATCGTGCCGTATCGGAAAGATGCTGGCATCATAGCTGAACCCCTCTTCGGCGATGACGTCCAGTGCCCAGGCCGTTCGGCGGGTCACCGAGAAAGTGGGGGCGCGGTAGCCGCGTGGGGCCACCCCCAGGGCATCCTCGATGCGGGCGCGGGCCCGGCGCAGATCGACGCGCAATCTTTGCGGGTCGAGGCGCGCCAGATGTTCATGTTGGTCGCCGTGACAGGCAATTTCGTGGCCGGCGCGAATGAGCTGACGCAAGAGCGGCGCAAGGTAACCAACGGTCTGCCCAAGAACGAAGAACGTCCCCCGACTGCCAGCGTGCGACAGCATTTCGGCCAGTCGTTCCAGACATGGGGCGGCGCGGCGTTCAAACCCGGCCCGGTCGGCGGACGCCACGCAGTTTCGGAAAACCTCGCAGTCGAAGTATTCCTCGACGTCGATGGTCAGGCAGTTGAACAAGGCCGGCGTCACGTCGTTCAGCGGACGAACGTCTCCCGTGGGGGCCAAGTTGATGCTACAGAGGGTCACAAGGGTGGTATCGGTCGATTGAGAGCACGGCATGGTGCCTCGTGCGCGCGCCCAAGCGGCAGCCGTCGATCGCAAAGGTCGACGGCTGCTAAATTTCCGCTAATCCAGCTAGGCATAAAGAGGCGATTCAACCTATATGGTGCCGGTGCGCGACAACCCGCCGGTCGCTCCGCCGGAACGCCGTCTGTTGGAGTTGCGTTGCGGCCTGATGGAAGAACGACCGCCCCCGCTGGACAGCGCGGGATCGGCGTCGGCGCAGGAGCGACGCACACCGGCAGCGCAGCCGGCGTTGCGCTGCGGGTGGTGTCATGCGGTGATTGTGGACGTGGGCTTGGGGACCACCGCCCGATGCGACCATTGTCACCACAGTGTGCGGGTGCCCAGCTACATCCGCGTGACATGCGATCGTTGCCGACATCACCGACGTATTCGGCCGCGTGAGGTTGTGCTGCCCCAGCTCTGTGCACACTGCGGAGCACAGCTCGTGATCGGCGACGTGATTCTGGAGCCGCGGCGCGGACGACACGTTCAGCGCCACCGCCATCACCATCATCTTTCTCCGGCCTACGCGGACGCGGCCTGGGCCGTGCTCATCATCGGCCTGGCACTGGTAGTCGTGCTGCTGGCCCTCATGCGCTGAGAACGGGTTGCTTCACGGGTGCGGGTGAAGCCCGCGTGTCGGCCGGCCGTGGGTCGGCAAGCCGCTCGGCGCTCGGCAGAGTCTCGACCAGCCAGGATAGCTCCTCGACACGCGCGCGCCAGCTTTCAGTGCGCACCAGTTCCTGTCGCTGGCGCGCCGGCGTTTCGACCGCCAGGCGCAGGGCGACTTGCGCGACACTGAGGAACTGTTCCACGGTCGAGGCCGTTTGGACCGCCGGTGCGTAAGGCAGCACCGCCTCCAGCGGTGCCGAGATGACCGGCAGTCCGGCCGCCAGGTATTCGCGCAGCTTGATCGGGTTGACCGCCCGCACCAGTCGATTCATGCGGAAGGGAATCAGGCCCACATCGAAGGCGCGGCAGTAGGCCGGCAAAGCCTGATATGGTCGCGGCCCCAACAGGCGCACGTTGCTCAATCCGGCCAGCACGTCGGTGGAACGTCGCACTTGCCCGAGCAGCGCGAACGACCAGTCCGGGCGCCGCCGAGCGACCGCGGCGATCAGCTCCAGATCGACGTATTCGTCGATCAGCCCCATGTAACCGAACACCGGTCGAGGCAGGTCGCGCAGCTCATCTGGCACAGCCTGCGGTGGTAGCGTCTGTGCCGCAGCGAAGTGCTCGAAGTCCACTCCGTGCGGCACCAAATGCACACAATCATGGTGCTTGCGGCAGCGCTCATAGAGCCGCGGCGAGGTAGTAACGACGATATCGCTGGCCGCCAGCGTCCGAGTCTCCAGTTGTTCCATCAGCCGCGCGTCGAAGCCGGAGAAGGCGGCGTAGTCGTCCACGCAGTAATAGACCACCCGCTCGGCATCCAAACGCGGGATCAGCTCCGGGACGTCGGGCGTGAACAGCCAGAGCTGCAACGGTCGGCGCACCGCGCGGCTGCGGCCGCCGGTGGCCAGACGACGCAGGGCATGGCGCACTTGCCGGCGTAGGATCCAGTCGTTGCAGCGTCGGGCCGTTGCCAGTCCCGGCAGCGGCACCAGAAAAGGTGACAGCACCAGGAGACGCGGTGCGACGCGGCGTGGCCCGGCCCAGACTTGCCGCAAACGCCGCCCCACTAGCCGCACATCGGTGTGGTTCAGGCGCGGGCGGCGCGAGGCGTGGTAATTGATCCACAGTACCTCGTTCTGCTCGGCCAGCAACCGCATGACGTGGTGCTTGCTGGTGGGATGATCATCCCAGTTGCTGGCCACGCAAATGATGACGCGGTCCTGAATCACGACCGCCCCGCCATGCAGCCCGCCAGCGGGGCGGGCCAACTCGAGTCTTGGGCCGGCAGCGGCACCGACGCGGCCTGTCGCGGTCGATCACCCTGTCCGAAGCGCAGCCAGCGCTCCACCAGCTCGATCTGACCGGCCAATCCATAGCGCGCCAGGGCGGCGGCGCGGGCCCGGCCGCTCAGACTGCGGGCCAGCGGCTCGTCGCGCAGCAGACGGATCACCGCCTCGGCAAAGGCTGGCGCCGACCGGGCGATCAAGAAGGGCGGCGGATCGTCGTAGTCGATACCGGCCGCCACGTCCGGCGTGACCACGGCTGCCCGACCGCTGGCCAGCGCCACCACCAATTTCGACTGTACGCCGATGTCGCCCTCCACGGCATTCACGAACACGCGCATTTGCGCCAGGTAGGGACGCACGTCGGACACGTAACCGGTCACCAGCACGCCGGGCTGGCGTGCCCAGCGCCGCACGGCGCGCACCGGGCGGTTGCCGACGATCCACCATTGCGCGTCCGGGAGTTCTCGGCGCACCAACGGCCAAACCCAGCGCCCGAACCAGTTTACCGCTCGCACGTTGGGCGGATAGAACATCGAGCCGACCATGCCGACGATCGGCCGGCGGGGAGGCGCCAGCTCCGCGCCGGGCGGTGCGGCGAACTGCTGGACGTCTATGGCCGTCGGCAAGACGCCGGTTGGTGCGTCCGGCAAGCGCCGTCGCAGCTTGTCGCATTCGCGTCTGTTGACCAGCAGGCAAATGTCGGCGGCCGCCACCGCCTCGGCCTCCAAGCGCGCCACGCGACGCGCCTCCAGATGGTAGAGCCAGCGCAAGGGCGGCAGGCCGCGTTGCGCGTACGCTTCCCACTTGGCGCTATCCACGTCGCCCAAATCGAGCACGCGGCGCAGCCCGGCTATGCCGGCCAGCGTAGCCGCCGCCGGAGCCAGGGCCGACGAATAGGTCCACAGCACGTCGAAGCCGACGGTGTCCTGCCAACGTCGGATCGTGGCGAGCAGGCGTGGGTCGCCGTGGTACCCGCTGGTCAGGCTATGGCCGGTCAACAGTGCCAGTCCGCCGCGCAGCAGCGCGCTGCCCTCCCAGCGCGTGAACACAGCTACGTCGCGACAGAGCGCGCGAACCTTGGCGACGTGCTCGGCAGTCGGACGCCGCCGGTCCAGTGCGGCCAGCCACACCTCGTTCCGGGCCGCCAGCGCGCACAGCACGCCCCAGGAGCGGAGGGTGTCGCCGCGCTCCGGCGGGTAGGGGAATCGGGGTGTCAGCATGAGCACGCGCACCGTCGTCACCTCAGCCCGGAATGGCCCGCGACAGCCAGGCGCCCAGCGTGCGGGTCACCCCCAGCGGCAGGCGGCTCCAACAGCGCCGGGCGACAGCGAAGCGCGGGTTGGAGGGTCTCAGGTCAGGCGCGCGACCGGTCAGCGCGTAGCGCTGATAACCCAGCGGTCGCGGCTCGAAACCCTGATTCTTCTTGAACCCGACAGCGCCGTGGTTATCGG
>Ga0209101_1000270_pt1 | contig 43664 bp, 31 predicted proteins | sample ConPoolayeCmetaG_FD_185481 | JGI IMG/M metagenome (GOLD analysis project Ga0209101, IMG submission 185481) | Hot spring microbial mat communities from California, USA to study Microbial Dark Matter (Phase II) - Cone Pool mat layer C metaG... ...
GTAATAAAGCGTGCAGTAAGGTGGTATGGCACTTCACCACCGCCGAGGCTCGCATCAAACTCAGGCGGCTGTATCCTGTTTTAAAAGAACAGAATATAACCTAACAAGGCACTAGTCCTCCGCATTGCATTGACGGATTAGTCGGCTTGAGTATAATGAGACTGCATCTATGCGTAGCAAGATTCGCCAGAGTAAGATAGAGGCGCGACCTGGATGGGCAAGAGGGTTGTACATCGGGCTGGGGTTCAAACGCTGGCTGGTCTTGTTATTCTTGGGAATCGCATTGGTTGCGCTCGGTTGGACCTTGTTCGTCATAGATTGGCTGACACCGACCGAACATCCCGTTCTCCTGCTTCCTCTGCCCGTGCGCGTCTTTGATCGCGATGTGCGCGGCATAGTCATTGGTCTGGCAGGGATAGGGGTAGTGGTGTGGGCGCTTGTCCGTCTGAGTCGCGTCATCGTGACCGCTTTTGCCGAACCGGAGACATCGCTGGTCGAAGCGCTCTACCGCAAACGGATGCGTCACCAAGGCCCCAAGATTGTCGCGCTCGGTGGTGGTACGGGATTGGCGACCTTGTTACGCGGTTTAAAAACATATCCTGCGCAACTCACCGCGATCGTGACGGTCGCCGATGATGGCGGAAGTTCAGGACGCCTGCGCCAGGAATTGGGAATTTTGCCGCCCGGTGATTTTCGTCAATGTCTCGCGGCACTGGCGGAGGCAGAACCGCTGATGATGCTCTTGTTGCAGTATCGCTTTGGTCGCGGCGCTGGCCTGGAGGGGCACGCATTTGGTAATCTGTTGATCGTGGCGATGGCAGGGATTACCGGTAGTTTTGAGCGCGCGTTGCGCGAATTATCCCGCGTGCTAGCCGTGCATGGTCGCGTGCTACCTTCGACGCTCGCGCGGGTGACGTTGTGCGCGGAGAAACATACTCCCAGCGTAGAACGCGTGACCGGCGAATCGGCGATTCCCAGGCGCGAGGGGACCATCGCGCGCGTGTATCTGGAACCCGACAATGCGCCGGCGTATCCCGAGGTGGTGCGCGCTATCCTTGAAGCCGATTTGATCATCGCGGGACCAGGCAGTTTGTACACCAGCGTGATGCCCAACCTGCTGATTCAAGACATCCAGAACGCGTTGCGGGCGTCGAACGCGGCGAAAATCTACATCTGCAACATCGCCACGCAGCCAGGCGAGACCGATCATTTCAGCGTGGAGGATCATTTTCAAGCGCTGGAGCAGCATATCGGCAAAGGAATCTTTACGCACATCCTCGCGAACAATAACTTTAACGTGAACTGGCCCACCGCGTCGCCCAGCGAGTTGGTCAAGCCGCGCCAGCGCAGCGACAACGCGCATACGATTATCTTTGCGGATGTGATAGATGAAAGCACACCGTGGCGACACGATCCTCAAAAACTTGCACGTGCGATTCTGGAATGGTATGACGAATACACAGAGCGCACCACAATTGAATGAAAAAATCTGCGACGCTTGGCGGTCATCCGTCGGCAGTCGTTTTTAAGGAGGTATTTACAATGACAGTCAAAGTAGGTATCAATGGTTTGGGTCGCATCGGACGCCAAGTGCTAAAGGCGATTCGCGACTATTATCCGCAAACACTTGAAGTTGTGGCGTTCAACGACCTTGGGGATTTAGCCACAATGGCGCACCTGCTCAAATACGACTCGAACTATGGTCGTTTTAACGGTACGGTTGAAGTAGGTCAAGATGCACTCATTGTGGATGGCAAGCCCATCAAAGCGTTCAAAGAGGCTGAACCCGACAAAATTCCCTGGGGCGATCTTGGCGTGCAAATCGTCATCGAGAGCACCGGCGTGTTCACTGTCAAAGAAGATGGCATGACCAAAAAAGGCAAAGTGGTCAAAGGCGCCATCAATCACATCACCAAAGGTGGCGCGAAAAAAGTGATCATCAGCGCGCCCGCCGAAGGTGAAGACCTCACGATTGTCCTCGGGGTGAACGATTCAATGTACGATCCCGCCAAACATCACGTCATCTCCAACGCATCGTGCACGACGAACTGCCTGGCGCCTGCCGTCAAAGTGGTGCACGACAAGTACAAAATCCTGCGCGGCTTTATGACCACCGTGCACGCTTACACTAACGATCAACGCATCCTCGACCTGCCCCATAGCGATTTGCGCCGCGCGCGCGCTGCCGCGATGAACATCATCCCCACGACGACGGGAGCAGCCAAGGCGTTGAAACTTGTCATCCCCGATCTCGCTGGCAAATTCGATGGCTATGCGTTGCGTGTTCCCGTTTCCACCGTGTCCATCGTAGATTTCACCGCGCAGATCGCGACGCCGACCACGACCGAAGAATTGCGCCAGGCGTTCCGTAATGCTGCAGCGGGTCCGCTCAAAGGCATTCTCGCAGCGGTAGATGAACCCCTCGTCAGCAACGATTTCAAAGGCGATGCGCACTCTTCATCGGTGGATTTGCCTTTTACGATGGTTCTGGGCAAAGACAAGAGCGATTTCGTCAAAGTCGTCGCGTGGTACGATAACGAGTGGGGCTATAGCGTTCGTACGGCCGATCTCGCGAATTTGGTGGCAAGCAAATTGTAGGACAAGAAAGACGAAGGACGAAGGACAAACTCCTTCGAAAATGTGTTTGTCCACGAAGGTCACGAAGGAACACGAAGAAGAAATCTTGGTGTATCTTCGTGTCCCTGGTGTGGATGCTTTCCGAGTGCTGGTGTACGCGCAGTCATTAGCAACGCCTTCGTCTTTCGTTGTCTATCAAGGAGGTTCTGCAATGAACAAAAAGACGGTGCGCGATATTGATCTCAAAGGCAAGCGCGTGTTGATGCGCGTGGACTTTAACGTGCCGATTGAAAAAGGTGTGGTGACCGATGACAAGCGCATCCGCGCGGCACTGCCGACGATTCAGTACGTCCTCGATCAAGGCGCCGCGCTGATTGTGATGAGTCATCTGGGACGCCCAAAGGGCACCGGCTTTGAAGAAGAGTTTAGCCTGAAACCGGTCGCGCAGGTGCTCAGTCAACTCCTCGGTCGTCCCGTCCAGATGGCACCCGATTGCATCGGACAACACGTGGAAGCGATGGCGCGCGCGCTCCAGCCCGGTCAGGTGTTGATGCTGGAGAATGTGCGCTTTCACAAGGAAGAGGAAAAGAACGATGCCGAGTTCGCCCGGCAACTTGCCGCGCTTGGCGAGGTGTACGTGAACGATGCCTTTGGCGCGGCGCATCGCGCGCACGCGAGCACAACGGGGGTGGCAAAATTTCTGCCGGCGGTGTCGGGCTTTTTGATGCAACAGGAACTCGAGTATCTCAGCCGCGCGACGTTGAATCCCGAACGACCGTACGTTGCGATTTTAGGTGGCGCCAAAATCAGTGACAAGATCGCGGTCATTGAAAATCTGTTGACGCGCTGCGATAGGTTGATTATCGGTGGGGGTATGGCAAACACTTTTCTTGCCGCGCAAGGGTACAATATGCAAGAGAGTCTTGTCGAACCCAATGCCATCGAGACGGCAAAGAAAATCATCGCGAGCGCGGGCAACAAATTGCTGTTGCCGGTGGACGCGGTCATCGCGGACAAATTTCAGGACGATGCCAACACACAAATCGTTGATGTGGACAAGATTCCGCCGGGCTGGCGCGTGATGGACATTGGACCCAAATCCGTGGCGAGCTTTAGCGAGGCACTGCACGGCGCAAAACTGATTGTGTGGAATGGACCGCTGGGCGTGTTTGAGATGCCCAAATTCGCTGAAGGCACATTCGCGATTGCGAGGGTGCTGGCGAATAGCGGCGCGACGACCGTCATCGGTGGCGGCGACAGCGCGAGCGCAGTGAAAAAAGCCGGTGTCGCCAAACAAATGACGCACGTTTCCACGGGGGGCGGCGCCTCACTCGAATTTCTGGAAGGCAAGGTGTTGCCAGGTGTCGCCGCGCTGAACGACAAGTGAGAAAAAGACAACCCGAAGGGTTCTGCCCCTTCGGGTTTTTTATGTACGCGGGCGTACGGTTCTGCTGGCGCGCACCGTCACCATTCCCGGATGTCCACCGCGCACACGCCGCACGTTACGACGTGGTGCAACAATGACCTCCGTACTCGGGTCACCGCGCGCGGCGGAATAACGCACTGCAAGCGCGGCGGCTTCTTCGATGGTGGATTCGGGTATCTCGCGTCCCGCGCGAACGATGATGACGTGCGCCCCCGCCACGTTGCGCGCGTGCAACCACACATCATCAGGACGCGCGCGGCGAAAGGTGAGTTCGTCGTTCTGCCGCGCGTTCTTGCCGACCAGAATGGTAAAACCATCGCGCGAGATAAATTCGCGCGGCGCGCTTGCGGCAACTCGGGCGCGACGTTTCGCGGGTGCCAGCAATCCCGCGTCGCGCGCGGTGGCAATCACCGCTTCAATCTCCGCGCGCGTCTCGGCAAGTTCCAGATCATTCAACATCTGTTCAGCGTATTCCAAGTCACGGTTCGCCGCCTCGAGTAGCGCGGGTACGCGCGCGAGCGCGTCCTTTTGTCGCCGATACGCTTTGAAAAATTCCTGTGCATTCTCCACCGCCGACAAGTTCGGCTTCAACGCAATCTCCAATCTCTTCTCTCCAATCTCCACCTGCAACACCGTCTGCCCGCGCGCAATGGCGTGCGCGTGCGCCAGAATCATCTCGCCACTGAGGCGTAAACGTTCGACCTCTTCTGCGCGGGGTAGCGCGTTCGCGAGCGCGTCGCGCTTGCGCGCCAGTCGCGCGCGCGCGTCCGCGAGTTGCACGCGCCACTGTTCTTTCAACGCGGCATACACTTCGGGTGTGCCGTAAAACGCTTCGATGGCGGCACTGATGGAAGAGAAGGTCTGGTGATTCGCCGAATGCGTGAGCACGTACGGCGCGAACGCCGCCGGTTCGTCCTCCTCGAACGCGACGGAGGGGTGCCAGGGCGCGCGCGTGAGCGCGTGCAACGTCTCGACGATTTTTTCTGCGTGCTGGGGATCGTTGAGGGTATCGCATTCGCCAGTGACACGAAACGCGATTTCGCGCGCGAGGAGCGGACTGACGCCTGCAATCGCGTTGACAAGGGTTTGACGCAAAGGCGCGTCGGGATGCGCGGCAAGGACGCGCGCCAGCGTGGAAGGCGCGAGAGCAGCCGGGTGGAGTTTGGCTTGCGGTGGTGGGGGAACGTAAGGCTGATGGGGCAGAATCACGCGCACGCGGTTGACATCGGCGCCGATGCGCTTGAGCGCTTCGAGCACGCTACCTTCCGCATCGAGCAGGATGATGTTCGAGTATCTGCCTATCGTTTCGATGACGAGCATGGTGACGCCTTCGCGTGCGTGATCGCATTGGATTTTGAGGACGCGTTCGTACGGCAGTTGCACAATCGAAGCAATGAACGCGTTTTCGATGTACTTGCGGAGGAGGAGCAACAGGGGCGTGGGTGTGAGACCACCGCCGCGTAATTTTTGTGAAACGAGATGGACGCGCGCATCGCTGGGATGAGCGGTGAGGTAAAGATAGTGGCGCGCGCGGTGCGCGTACACTTCTAGCCCCAGTGAGAGCGCGTCGAGTTGCACGATATCTTGCACACGTCCGTGCAAAATCGTTTCGTTGAGTTCGGTGGTGACTGCTGCGAGTGTAATCGCGTCGAACATCCCGGTTAAAAAGCGGGGCGACCGCCCGGCGATCGCCCCGCACTGTTTGGATAGTGTTACTCTGCTGCCTTGATCGCGTCTTGCGCTTTCTTGGCGGCGTCTTTCAACGCTTGCTCGGGTGTTGCCTTGCCATTGGCAACGGCGACCATCGCGTCACCGATAGCATTGCGAATCGGCTCCCACGCCGGCGTGAATTGCGGTTCGGAGCGACCGTACTTGAGCCATTCGTACGCATTCCCGTACACCGGGTTCGCCTTGATAAAGTCCGCCAGCGCTTCTCTGGTCGAGTTACGTGCCGGGAAGTAGTAGGTCGTCTTGACCCACTCGGCGTTGGCGTCTTTGCTCATCAAGAACTTGAGCCACAGGAACGCGGCGCGTTGTTTTTCGGGCGTGGTCTTGAAGATTGCTGTGCTGGGGCCGTACACATTCACGACGGGATCTTTGGTCGTGCGCGGCGAAGGTGCAATGCCCCAATTCGTCACCTTGTTGCCCGCGTCTTTGATGGCGTTGATGTAGTAGGGCAAGCCCGCTGTCGAACTGAAGGTGAAGGGGACTTTGCCCAGTGCAAAATCGGTCTGGTCTTGATACGCCTTTGCCTGGAGGATGGCGTACTTTTTCGTGAACAACTCGTTGAGGAAATTCATCGAATCCAGACCGGCTTGCTTGTCGAAGAGAACCGTCTTGAAATCGGGGCTGAGGAGATCGCCGCCGCGACTAAAGACCCACGTGGCAAAGGTGGATGCCGCACCCGCGCCGGGCATTTCGTAACACGGCAGACCCTGCCTGGCTACTTCGGCGCAGACTTTGAGAAAATCTTCGTACGTTTCCGGGGGCTTGGTCAGTCCAGCGGCTTTGAGCATATCGGCGTTGTAGTACATCACTTCCATCGAGCGCATAAACGCCAGACTGTACACCTTGTTGCCGAAGAGCGGGTAACGATCAATGAATGAGGGGAAGATGTCTTTCAGGTCTGCCTCGGTGAAGCCGATTTCGGGGTCTTTCATGTAATCGTCGAGTGGAATGACCGCATCGGACTTGACATAGTTGGCGATGGTGTTGGGATAGCCAATGGCAATGTCCGGCGGGCTTCCCGCCGCGATGGCGGCAGTGATTTTCTTGTACACATCCGAGTAAGAGCCCTGATACGTCACGACGACAGTGATGTGAGGATATTGTTTTTTGAACTCGGCGGCAAGTTTTTTGAGTGCTTCATCCTGCAGTTGGCTTTGCGAGGTCCAGAACTGAATCTCGACGGGTCTGGCAGGTGCCGCCGTCGGCGCGACGGTGGGCTTGGGCGCTTCGGTCGGTTTAGGTGCTGCAGTCATCGTTGGTGCGGGGGCTTTGGTCGGTTCTGCCGCCGGCGCCTTCGTCGGTGGTGCTGCCGTTGGCGCGGGTGTGGGAGCCGGCGCACACCCCGCGATGAAGATTGCAAACATTAGCACGAGCGTGAGGACAACATACTTGTTCATCTTAATCTCTCCTTTTCGACAAGTTACAGGACATTGCTACAATCTGAACGTTTGAATTCATCTGGCAGTACGGATCACCTCCTTCGAAAATACATTTGTCCACGAAGGTCACGAAGGAACACGCAGAAGAAAATCTTCGTGTCTCTTCGTGTTCTTGGTGGATATTTTCATCCGTCGTGGCGGGCGCGTGCTTTCGATTGCCGATTGCAGATTGCCCATCGTGAACAATCACAAATCGCAAATCGAAAATCGAAAATCATTTTTCAGCCGTCGTGGCGGGCGCACGCGCCCATAAACAACTCCGAAAATACGACCGCCGACGGACAGCGGCCGCGCGATAGTTGATTGCCGCTTGCATGCGCGCGATCAAAAATCGCCAATTGAAAATCATTGGACTAGCCACGAATGCCAATCGTGGCAATGCCTTCGATGAACCAGCGTTGCAGAATCAGGTAAAGGATGATGACCGGGACGACGCTGATCGTCACTGCCGCGAGCAAGAGTTGGATTTGTGTCCCGGCTTCACCGATGAATGCTGCCATCCCGACTTGAATCGGGCGCATTTCCGGTTTGTTCGTGACCAAGAGGGCCCACATCAGCGAGTTCCAACTTGCCAGAAAGGTGAACAAGCCGCTGGTGATGAGAGCCGGACGCGACAGCGGCACGACGATCGCCAGCAAAAAACGCAAGTGGGAGCAGCCGTCAATCACTGCCGCGTCGAATAGTTCCTGCGGAATGGATTTGAAAAATTGGCGTAGCAAAAAGATACTGAACGCGCTGGCGCTCCAGGGAATGATGAGCGCGGCATAGTTATCTACCCAGCGCAGATTGCGCACGAGGATGAAATTTGGCACCAGTGTCACTTCAAAGGGCACCATCATGGTCGCGAGGAGCACAATGAACAACACATCGCGTCCCGGAAATTCCATCCGTGCAAAGGCGTACGCCGCGAGTGTCGAGGTAATCAAGACACCAGCGACGGTACAGATGGCGATGAAGAGCGTGTTGGCAAAGTAGCGTGGGAAATGTCCAACAGTGTTCCACGCGTCAATATAGTTGGAAAAGAGCCAGCGCGTTGGCAAAAAGTTTTCCACGGCGTACGCTTCGGTATAGCCTTTGAGTGACGTCAGTACCATCCACGCGAAAGGAAAGAGTGCCCACAATGCACCAAGAAGCAAAAGCGCGTAGATGACCGAGTGATTGAAGAGCGTCTTGAGCCGATCAACGTTTGTGAGGGTGCGGGTCAGTGTAGTCATCCTGTCCTCTCAATAATGCACGCGACGTCCCAGGAATCGGAAATTGAATAGCGTAAACGCGAGAATAATCAACGAAAGCAAGATGGCAATGGCAGTGGCATAGCCGTAGTTCGAGTGGGAGTACAATTGATCGAACATATACACCGTGAGCGTACTTGTACTGCCTAAAGGTCCACCCAGCGATTGCGCTGCTGCGTGGTTCATCGTAAAGATGTGGTTGAAGGATTGTAGCGAACCGATGACCGAAATCACGATGACGAAAAAGGTCGTCGGCGCGAGGAGCGGCAGAGTAATGTGCCGGAACAGCGACCATCCACTGGCACCGTCAATGCGCGCGGCTTCGTACAATTCGCCGGGAATGTTGGTCAGCCCTGCAAGAAAGATGACAATGTTATAGCCCATTGCTTGCCAGATTGAAAAAATGGAGATCGCTACGAGGGCGAGACTGGGACCGTGTGCCCACGCTGGAATGCTCCAGCCCATATGCCTGGCAATCAGTTCACCGATGCCACTGGGTTCAATGAGCCAGCGCAATGGCTGGATGCCAACGGTGCGGAGCAACCAGTTGGCCAATCCACTGCGCGGATCAAAGATCCACGCCCACACAATTGAAGAGCCAACAGTAGAGACCACATAGGGGAGGAAAAAGATCGCGCGGAGTAAACCGCGTATCCTGACAAAGGGTTGATACAAAAGATAGGCAAAGAACAAACCGAGCGTAATCGTAAAGGGCATCGTCAGACCGGCATACATAAATGTCGTGACGAGTGAGTTCCAGAATTCTTGTCCCCCCAGGGCGCGTTCATAATGCGCCAATCCCGCCCAGACGAATTTGTTGATGGGCCCTTTGTGTAAACTGATGTAGATGGCATAAAAAACGGGGATGATATGAAAAACGGCGATAATGAGGTAGGCGGGCAAGATGTAAAGATAGGCGGACCATTCGATGCGACGACGCGCCGTGGAAAGTGCATCAGCACGTGCCAGAGGAGGCCGAACGATCGGTTTTGAGTCTACCACCGGTGTTGCTCCTTGCATGTAAGGTGAGCACTTTGGATGGGTGACACTATAAATTATATCTTAAAAGACGAAAATGACAATTTCAGCACATCACGAAAAACTTTCTCCGTTACGGTAAGGTGTGCAAAAGCCTGTTCCACCATTGGTAAGTTACTGCTTGTTATTTCGCCGTCGTTGTACGGGCAAAAAGATCTTTCGCCCCTATGAGACAACCCTTTCCATCTTCCTGCCCGCTGCTCTCCCCGCTTTGCGGGAAGGACAGGGGAGATGGGAGAGATGAGAGCGGGCGGCTGCGTGCCCGCTCTCATCCCTCCATTCTCTTGTTTTCCCCTTTCTCACGCCGCTCTGCGGCGTGGGGAGGGAGACCTATAAGCGGAAAAACTTTTGCATAGTTACTCAGATGTGGTTTTTGACAAACCTGCCCTATCGCGATAGGATAATTAGTAGTACCATGTAATTACTCAGCCCTGCCATCCATCGTGAAGTAGCCCCACCCCCTTGCCCCCTCCCCACGCCGCTTTGCGGCGTGGGGAGGGGGAATAAAGGAAGGGAATGTGGGTGTGGGCGGGCGAAGCCGCTCGCCTACACCCACACTCCCATCGCCCCCTTCTCTCCCCGTAAAGCGGGGAGAGAAGGGGGCAGGGGGATGAGTGGGGTTGTCCCATAGCGACGAAAGATTCTTCGCCTGTACAACGACAGCGAAAATTCAGGTTCAGCCATCGGCTTGTGTTAACTGTCAGTTTGTAACCACCCGTTGGCTATGCCCGGGCTGAGTAGTTACGGTACCATTCAACATCCACAGGACAGGGAGGTCTTTTGTGTACAAAATCCTGAAAAAACAGGTCTTGAGCGAACTGGTCACGCTGATGGAAGTGCATGCGCCTCAAGTCACGCGCAAGGCGCAAGCCGGACAATTCGTTATCGTTCGCGCGTATGAAGAGAGTGAACGCATCCCTTTAACTATTGCCGATTTTGATCGTGCGGCTCAGAGTATCACGCTGGTCATTCAACAGGTTGGCAAGTCCACGATGCAAATGTGTCAAATGAATGAAGGCGATTACTTTGCCACCGTAGCAGGTCCCCTCGGTCATCCCACCGAAATTGCCCAATACGGCAAAGTGATCTGCGTCGGGGGCGGGGTAGGCATCGCGCCCATCTATCCGATTGCACGCGCCCTGCACGACGCCGGCAATCACGTCATTTCGATCATCGGCGCGCGCAATCACTCCTTGTTGTTCTGGGAAGACAAGATGCGCGCCGTCTCGGACGAGTTGATCGTCACAACCGACGATGGCTCGTACGGACGCAAAGCCCTCGTCACAGAACCACTCAAAGAACTATTGGAAACGCGCAAAGATATCGCGCGCATCTGGGCAATCGGTCCGGCGATTATGATGAAATTCGTCGCGTTAACGACTCGGCCGTTCAATGTGCCGACCATCGTCAGTCTTAATACGATTATGATTGATGGCACAGGGATGTGCGGCGGCTGTCGTGTCCTGACAACGCAGGGCGCACGGTTCGTGTGCGTGGATGGACCGGAATTCGACGCACATCAGATTGATTGGGATGTGATGATGGCGCGTCTGCAATACTATCGTGCCGAAGAACAACTGTCGCTGGAACGCTGGAAACATCAATGTCGGCTCAATGCCGCGATTGCACAAGCCGAGAGGTGAACATGACGAAGAAAACCATCATTCCCAAAAAGACCCCGATGCCGGAACAACCCCCGGCAGAGCGGATTCATAATTATAACGAAGTACCCTACGGTTACACCGAAGAGCAAGCCATTGCCGAAGCGAAACGTTGCCTGGAATGTGCCAAACCCACGTGCATCTCGGGGTGTCCCGTCAACATCAACATTCCCGGCTTTTTAAAGTTAGTAGCCGAAGGTGATTTTCGTGGTGCCATCAACTTGATCAAGGAAACGAACGCGCTACCTGCCATCACCGGACGCGTGTGTCCCCAAGAGACGCAATGCGAAGGCGTGTGCGTCCTCGCCAAGAAATACGAATCGGTTGCCATTGGGCGTTTAGAGCGCTTTGTCGCCGATTGGGAAGCCGCGCAAGGTCCGCTCCCCGTGCCCCCCTTGCCTCCGCCCACAGGCAAAAAAGTGGCGGTGGTCGGCTCAGGTCCGGCGGGGCTTACCGTTGCGGCAGACCTTGCTCGGATGGGACATCACGTTACCATCTTTGAAGCGCTGCACGAAGCCGGCGGAGTGCTAATCTATGGCATTCCCGAATTTCGCTTACCCAAAGCGATCGTGCGACGTGAAGTAGAGTACGTCTGTAGTCTGGGGGTCAAGTTAGTCAAAGATTTTGTCGTCGGCAATGCCGCAACGCTGGATGAACTCCTTGAAGAGTTCGATGCCATCTTTCTGGGTTCGGGTGCGGGACTACCGTGGTTCCTAGGCATCCCCGGCGAAAACCTCGGCGGTATCTACTCGGCAAACGAGTATCTCACCCGCGCGAATCTGATGAAAGCGTACCGCTTTCCGGAATACGACACGCCGATTGCGCGCGGACAACGGGTCATCACGATTGGTGGCGGGAATGTGGCGATGGACGCCGCGCGCACCGCGTTGCGTCTGGGGGCGAAGGAATCCATCATTGTCTATCGGCGCTCGCGCAGTGAAATGCCCGCGCGTCTCGAGGAGATTCATCACGCCGAAGAAGAAGGCGTCCACTTTGAATTACTGACGACCCCCGTGGCATTTCACGGCGTCAATGGACGGGTGACCGAAGTCGAGTGTATTCGTAATGAACTCGGCGAACCCGATGCGTCGGGACGTCGCCGCCCCGTGCCAATCCAGGGTTCCAACTTTCGCATCCCCACCGATATTGTGGTGATTGCCGTCGGACAAAGCCCCAGCCCACTCATTCCCAAAACCACTCCCGATTTGAAAACCGGCAAGGACGGTGTCGTGATTGTGGACCCCAACACGATGAAGACATCCAAGCGCGGCGTCTTTGCCGGTGGTGATGTGGCTACCGGCGGAGCGACGGTGATTCTCGCAATGGGACACGCCAAGATTGCCGCCAAAGCGATTGACGAGTACTTGCGCACAGGTGTATGGTAAAACAAAAAGGGGGCATCTGTTTCGATGCCCCCTTTCGTTTTTCAGCCTCACTCACACCAATAGCGGACGCGTTTCGGCTTCCGTCAACAACACGCGGAAAATATCGCGATCGGTAATGATACCCACCAATCGTCCCGCCTCATCGCATACGGGCAAGCCGCTGATGTTGTGTTCCAGCATCAAACGCCCGGCCGCCTGAAGCGAAGTTTCGGGTGAGACCCAGATGGGATCGCGGGTCATTACATCGCGCACTGTCAAGCGCGCCAGAAGATAATGCCATTCGTAGAAACTGAGCGCGGTGGTACAGGAGGGTGATGCGTCGCGAATATCGCCCAGTGTGACAATCCCCACCAAACGTCCCTGCTCCACTACCGGTAACCGACGCACGTTACATTTTTTCATCAGGTGATCGGCTTCGGGTAAGGTAGTCTCGGGACAAATCGTCACAGGATCAGGAGTCATACAATCTTTGACCAGCGGTCTGCGCATAAGCCACCCTGCCCCTACCATAGCCATACCAAGTCCAAACGTCGTATAGGTAGAGTCAAAAAGTGGTCAAAAACGATTCTACGGTAACACTTCCGTTTTGGTGGCCAATGGTGCACAAGCAAATAGGGCAAGATAGATAAGTCTTCGGCATCCTGTTGCATTCGACTGCCATCCGTAGTAAAATATGCCCGATGAAAAACCCCCTCCATCTGTCCACCACTTTTGGACCTATTGGCGATATTTCTGAACTGGGGCGCATCCAACGTGGCTCGCTGTTGTTAGGTTATATCAAGTTGATTGTCAACTTGATGGCACTCGTTTACCAACTCTACCTGTTTCCCGCTACGAATTATGTCATCGTTGCGCTCCTTATTGCGGATCTACTTTTTTTTGCTTCCCTATTACCTGCTGATACAACGCCAGTCGCGCGCCGAGTCCTTGGCCGTTTATATCAGTCTGGGACTAACGCTACTCATCATCACGGTGGATTTACAAAGCACCGGCATGCTTTTTTCTTCTAAAATCGGCTACTATATTATGATATTGCCGGTGGCGGGATTGGCACTCGCGCGCGCGCCAGCGATTATCGTGACCGCTCTGCTCGGTGTGGGGGCTTATACACTGGCAGTGCTGACAGAAGGTCTGGGCTGGCTGCCCCAAAATTCTTTTCGAGAGGCACGCGACTGGCATACACCGCTCCTCCACATTTTGGCTCTGGGCGGAACGGTAGGGATCGTCGCTCTATTCATCGCGCGCTTTTTCGAAGAAATGGCGCGCCATCGGCGGACGCTGACCCAGATGCTGCATCAAGCGCGGCGTGAAGCGGTCTGGAGCACCGTGGGTAAACAGGTGCTTGGCGCACATACGCTCGATGAGGTGTTGACGCTGATTATCCAGGCGATCCAGCGGGAAATCGATGTCGAGTCGGGTTCGATCCTGTTGCGCGACGAAACAGGCAACCACCTCTACTTTGCCAAAATTCTGCAAGGGGACGCGCAGCGTTTTTCATCTCTGCGCCTCTCAATTGGTCAGGGGATTGCGGGCTGGGTCGCCCAAACGGCCCAATCGGTCATTGTGAATGACACGTCTCAGGATACCCGTTGGTACTCGGGTGTTGATCGCGTCACCGGTTTTACCACCCGCTCCATCTTGTGTGTGCCTTTGATTGCTGAGAGTGAAACCATCGGCGTGCTGGAATTGGTGAACAAGCGCGCGGGGGAATTCACCAACGACGACTTGCGTCTGCTGGAAGCCATTGCCACACAGGTCGCCTCGACGATTCAGAACAAGCGTTTGCAAGAAAAAATGGCGCGCTCGTTTGCGCTGCTCGAGTTTCGGGGGGTGGAAGATGCGCATAAAGAATGGGAGCAAACGGTAGATGCGATTGATGAAGGCATTGCTCTGGTAGATACAGAGTGCCGTATCTTGCGCGCCAATCGCGTGCTCGCGGCGTGGGCAGGTGTATCGAATACCCAACTGATTGGACGCTGTTGCTTTGAGATCTTTCATAACTCCACCACGCCCCCGGAAACTTGTCCGCATCTGCGCTTGTTGCAAACCCAGCAGCCCGCCGAAGGAGAAGTGGAGAGCCAACGTCTGGGCAAAACGTTTTGGCTCAAGACCTATCCCCTGTATAACACCAGTGGAGAACACATCGGGAGTGTGAACGTCTGGCGCGATATTACCGTCGAGAAACAGTTACGGGCGCAACTCATCCAGTCGGAGAAAGTGGCCGCTATGGGGCGCCTGGCGGCTTCGATTGCTCACGAGATCAATAACCCTCTGCAAGCCATCAGCGGATGCATTGATCTGGCTCAGGCGACCGAGGATCCGGAAAAAATCAAACGCTATTTGTCTCTGGCGAGCACCGAGTTGCAGCGTTCGGCAAGCGTCATCCGGCAAATGCTGAACTTTTACCGTCCCGCGCGCGCCGAACGGGTCCCGGTCAATGTGCGTGAATTGATGGACGATGTCTTGCTCTTGAGTGGTAAACGTTTGCAACACGCGCGCGTGCGCGTGAATTCACGCTGGGCCAATGAGATTCCTTACGTCATCGGTGTTCCCGATCAACTTAAACAAGTGTTTTTGAATCTCCTTCTGAACGCACTCGAAGCCATGCCGCAAGGGGGCACCATCGAAATACGCGGCCAGAGTGTTCACGATGGGGGGCACTGGGTCATCGTTTCGATTGCCGATAGCGGTGTCGGTGTGCCTCCGCAAGATCTGGAAAAAATTTTCGAACCATTTTTTACGACCAAGCCTGAAGGTACCGGGCTGGGACTTGCCATCACTCACAATATCGTGACACAACACGGTGGACGCATCGTCGTGGATAGCGCGCCTGGTCACGGCACTACCTTCACCATTTGGTTACCGGTGCAGAACCTATGACCACGTTGATTCTCGTAGTAGATGATGAGGAAAGCATCCGTACTCTCATCACCGACGCGCTGATTCTCAACGGTCACAGCGTTCACAGTACGGCGACCGCTGAAGAGGCGTTGCGTCTGTGCGAAACGTTACCCTTTGATCTTGTCTTGCTCGATTTGAAAATTCCCGGTACGATGGACGGGCTGGACCTGCTCAAGACGATTCGACAACGCCTGCCCCAGACGATTGTGATTATGCTCACCGGCTATGGCTCACTCGATTCAGCGATTGCCGCGTTACGCGCCGGCGCGTTCGACTATTTGACCAAGCCGGTGAGTATCGCCCAGATTATCGAGAGTGTGAATCGCGGACTGGAAAAACGTCGCGAGGAAATCCAGCGGCAGCAATTGATGAAGCATCTGGAAGCGACCTTGCAAGCACTGAGACAAACCGCGCTGGTCAGCGCGCCTTCCGTCGAGCAGCGCTTTATCCACACCGCCACACTGACGATTGACCGTCACAAGCGTCTGGTCGTACAGGGTGATCAACCGATTGAATTGACCGCGACAGAATTCGACATTCTCGATTATCTGGTGCGCGCGACCGATCGCGTCGTCACCGCCAGCGAACTGGTCAAAGTCACACAGGGCTATGATATGCTGGAACAGGATGCGCGTCCGCTGATTCGCGTGCACATTCAACGCTTGCGCCAGAAACTGGGCGATGATCCCGAACAACCGCGCTATATTTTGAATGTGCGCGGCAAAGGGTATCGCTTCATCGGTTAACTCCCCGCGCCATCACCTCACATCGTCCGCTGCCACGCTGTGCAGGCGCGCGACGAGTTCCGCCGGCGTCATCTCCTCCATTTGGCTTGCGAATACCTCGCCAAAGCGCGCCGCCACGCGCGCACGCACCTGCGGCATAGCCAGCGGCGCGTTCAGCACGCGCACTATCGAAGTCACGCTCTTGTCACGGATGCCGCACGGGACAATCAGATCAAAGTGCGCCAGATTGGGATTCACGTTGAGTGCAAAGCCGTGATAAGTGATCCACTGTTCGATGCGCGCACCGATCTGTGCGATCTTGGCATCGCCGACCCACACGCCAATCTGTTTTTCGATTCGCGTTCCCCGAATGCCAAAATCCGCGAGCGCGCGCAACAGTACTTCTTCCAGCGAACGCACAAACCAGCCCACATCCAATCGAAAATGACGCAAATCGAGAATCGGATAGCCAACGAGTTGCCCGGGTCCGTGATATGTCACATCGCCGCCCCGCTCCACGCGAAAAACCGGGATGCCCAGTTGTTGCAACGTCTCGCGCGAGGCAAGAATGTTTGCCTCCGAAGCGTTGCGTCCGAGTGTGAACACGGGTGAGTGTTCAAGCAACAAGAGCATATCGTTCAACGCGCCGCGCTGCCGCGCCGCTACAAGCCGATGTTGCAACGCGAGCGCGTCCGCGTAGGGAGTGAGCGGAAAATGAACCAGCCACACCGTTCTCATCGCAAGTGCATCGGCGTAGAAATACGCCATCTCTACCGATTCAAGTTACGCAACACGGCGAGTAATTCCCCGTTGTCGGGTACCGTACCGCTTTCATACACTTTGATCCAGCGGATTATACCTTGCTTGTCCACGACAAAAATCGCACGGTCAGGACGCCCCGACTTGTCATTGAAAACGCCATACTGCTGCGAGACGGCGCCGTGGGGCCAATAATCGGAAACCAGCGGGAACGCAATGCCCCCCAGTGCTTTACCCCAGGCTTGCTTGGAGGGAATCGCATCACAACTGATAGCCAGAACCTGGCTATGGGTCGCTTCGAACTCGGCGCGTTGTGCCTCGTACGAAGGAATCTGTTTGTCTCAAGTCGGCGTGAACGCGAACGGATGAAACGCCAACACCACGTTGTGTCGTCCGCGATAATCACTCAAACGGACATCCAGCCGTTGCACATCCGGTTTGGTGATGACCGCCGGCAAAGTGAAATCGGGTGCCGCATCACCGATTTTTAACACGATCGCCATTGCCTCCTCCTTCGAAAATACATTTGTCCACCAAGGTCACGAACCCTGGCACTTGCGTTCCCGCCAGGGCAAGTGGGAACACGAAGAAAAAACCTTCGTGAATCTTCGTGTCCTTCGTGGATCTTTTCATCTGTCGTGGCAGGCGCGTGCGCCCATGAACAACTCCTTCGAAAATACATTTGTCCACCAAGGTCACGAAGGAACACGAAGAAAAAACCTTCGTGTCTCTTCGTGTTCTTGGTGGATATTTTCATCCGTCGTGGCGGGCGCGTGCGCCGCGCCGATTAACAAATCCGAAAACGCGACCGCCGACTGCCGCGTATTTTTTTTATTTCCGAAAAGCCGCGTATAACGTGGGTGTTGCCGTCAAGGTGGGGGTTGCGGTGATGACGGGGCGCGGAGTGGGTGACAACCTCTCGACGCGCGTCGGTGTGATGGGGCGTGCTGTGGCGGTTGGTGTACGCGTGGCAGTGCGCGTGGGGGTGAACGTTGGTGTGACCACCGGCGTTGGCGGCGGCCAAAAGTCAAAGAAATACAAACCGTAAAAGAGCGCGCCGCGCGGGTGACCGGGCGGTGCTTTCCACTCAATCACCAGATTGAATTGACCCGCGTCCACCAGACGTTGCACATCGGCATCGCTAAACTTGCCGCGCACCTTGACCACGTTGCCGGTTTGCTCGTGCGTGCCCGTCCAATACGAACGATCCACGAAATGCCGCGCGCCGCGCGTCGGGTCCTCGTCGCGCGTCGCCGCGCCGAGAACCTCGCGCGCAATGTCGAGCGCGCGTGGATCGGGTAGCGCGTCCTTACGCTCCGCATACGCGGCATAACGACTGGTGACGCGCTCGTCGGTGTAACGGACCGCGCCGCCAAAACCGATTTCGACGCGGTTCCGCATCGTCCAGATGATTGCACGGTACGCCTGCGACTTGAGCGGTTCAGGAAACACTTGTGCTTCGTACGTCGCGATAATCGCCGCGACGCGCACATCATCATCGGTAAAGCGCGGCGTGGGTGTGGCAGTCAGCAACCACGCAAGCGGCACGAGCATTTCGCGCGGCAACGGTGCAAGGCGTACGACCACGCTGCACACACTCAACCCGGAGATCGCCACGATGAACAAAAACAGCAGAACACGTTGACGCCACGTCACATTTTTGCTCCATTGTCCACTCCCGCCGCTTTTAACTTTTCCGTTTGATCCGCCAGAATCAGCGCATCAATGAGCGGATCCAGATGCCCATCGAGGATACGCGGCAAATTGTGCAACGTCAAACCGATGCGATGATCGGTGACCCGATCCTGCGGAAAATTGTACGTCCGAATTTTTTCGGCGCGTTCCCCCGAACCGACCTGCGCGCGTCGCGCCGCGGTCACTTCGCGCTGTTGCTTTTCCAGTTCGATTTCGTACAGACGCGCGCGCAACACGTTCATTGCGCGCACTTTGTTCTGCAACTGGGAACGTTGGTCCTGACAGGTGACGACCAGGCCGGTGGGCAAATGGGTGATCCGCACCGCGGTGGCAACTTTTTGCACGTTCTGTCCCCCATGACCCGAAGCGTGAAAAATATCAATTTTGAGATCATCGGGTTTGATTTCCACTGCCACCTCGTCCACTTCTGCCAGCACGGCGACGGTGGCGGTAGAAGTGTGAATGCGTCCGCTGGCTTCGGTGACCGGAATACGCTGGACGCGGTGCACGCCACTTTCATATTTGAGGCGCGAGTACGCGCCCTTGCCTTTGACTTCGAACACCACTTCTTTCAAGCCCTTGAGACCTGTCCGATTTTCGTCCACCAGTTCCACTTGCCAGCCTTTATCTTCGGCATAGCGCGTGTACATTCGATACAAGTCTGCGGCAAACAGCGCGGCTTCTTCGCCACCTGTACCGGCGCGAATCTCGACAAACACATCCTTGTCGTCGCGCGGGTCTTTGGGCAGGAGCAGTACACGCACTTCTTGCATCAAGCGCTGCGCGCTGGCTTCCAGTTGTTCGATTTCTTCTCTGGCGAGGGCGCGCAACTCTTCGTCCGTGTCATCGCGCGCCAGCGCGCGCGTTTTCTCCAGTGCCTCGCGCGTGGCTTTGTACTCGCGAAATTTCGTGACCAGCGGTTCCAGATCGCTCATCTCGCGCGAAATCTCGCGCACGCGATTGGGATCACTCACCACAGCCGGGTCGGCCATACGGGTCTGGAGTTCTTCGTAACGTTTTTCGACGGCTTCAAGTTTCTCTAACATTCTCAACACTCACATTCGCCGATACACGGATGGATTTGCGGGTTATGCGTTGATAGACCAGAGATATTTCGTCTGAACGCAGCATCAGCGTAGCGATGAAATAAACTGCCGCGCCGATCACCATCCCGCCCAGCCCACTGACGAGAGGCGACGCGGCAAAATGATTCGCAAAGGGTATCAGCACAACTGTCATTGCCACGGTCGCGGCAACGATGCGCGCGGTCGCGCGCGCGACGCGCGCGCTGTCCACGATGCCCGTCCGTCGTTGCAAAATCATCAGGAGCACACCCAGTTCCAACGTCGTTGCAATCGAATTTGCCAGGGCCAGCCCACCGTGCGCCAGCGGTGAAATCAACAGCAGGCTCAGCGCGATATTCAAGCCCATTGCGCCGATGCCGACGACGACGGGGGTGAAGGTATCGTGCAGCGCGTAGAACGCGCGGGCGACAATCTCCAGACCAGAGTGCGCAAAGAGCGCGAGCGCGAAAAAGCGCAACGCGAACACGGTCTCTGCTGTCGAGTGCGCATCGAACTGACCGCGCTGAAACAAGAGCGTGACGAGGGGTGTCCCCAGCACGACCAGTCCCGCTGTCGCCGGCATCGTCAGGTACATTGTCACGCGAAACGCGCTCGAGAACATCGCGCTCAGTGCATCGCGTTCCGCGCGCGCAGCGTGCGCGGCAAACGTCGGAAAGACCACCGTCGCCAGCGATTGCCCAATGACGCCGACCGGCAGCAGCATCACACGCCACGCGTACGCCAGCGCGGCAATCGCGCCCACCGACAGCGTGGACGCGAGCATCGTATTGACAACGAAATTGATTTGCACCGCCGCAATGCCGAGCATACGCGGGAGCATCAGACGAATGACCGCGCGCAGGTCTGGAGAGTGGAGCGTGGAGATTAGAGATTGGAGATTGGAGATTGGAAGTTGGAGATGGGAGACCCTCCAATCTCTAATCTCTAATCTCTCCCAGAACCACGGCATCTGGATGGCAAGATGCAACAGCGCGCCTGCCACCACGCCGACGACCAGACCATAAACACCCAACACTGGTGCGAGCCAGAGTGCGCCCCCGATGATGGCAACGTTGTAAATGATGGGCGCAAGCGCGGGTAAAAGGAAATGCTGGTGCGCTTGCAAAATGCCCATCACGATTCCACTCACACCAAAAACGATGGGCGTGATGAGCATCCAGCGCATCAGGTCTGCGGTCAATATCTGCTCGGCAGGGGTGAATCCACGCGCCACGCTCAGCGCGACGATGGGCTGCGCCCCGAGTGCCAACAGCGCACACAGCGCGGTGAGAGTGATGAAAACGAGTGTAACAAGCGCGCGTGCTAGTTGCCAGGCACGCTGGACATCATTTTGCGCGAGCGCGGCAGTAAACGTTGGAATGAATGCCGAAGCGAGCGCGCCACCCGCCAGCACATTGAACACAAAATCGGGAATCGTGAAGGCTGACCAATAAGCATCGAGCACGCGCGCGGTGCCAAACTGATGGCTAATCACCATATCGCGCAACAGCCCCAGCGTGCGACTAGCAACAAAGCAGAGCATCACCATCGTCGCCGTGCGCGCAAGACGCGGCGGCGCGAGCGTGGCTGAATTCACACGGCTATTATAACACGAGTTGACGGCTGACCGAAATTGCTCGCCTGCCTGCAATTGACACTTGACCCTATCGTGCTATAATGGCAACACTCTGGATAAACGACGTGGAGATTTCCCGTGCAGGCAAAAGAATTCTTGAAACAACTCTCAGAAGCGCACGGTGTTTCGGGCTATGAACATGCGGTGCGCGAGATGGTCATCGCCGAATTCAAACCGTACGCGGATGAAATCACGCTAACCCCGATGGGGAGCGTCATCGCGCTCAAACGCGGCGCGGGTTCTTCGCACAGGACAGGCAAAGTCCTAATCGAAGGACATATTGACGAAATCGGTTTGATGGTGACCGAGATTAAAGACGGTTTCCTGCGCTTTACGCAGGTTGGTGGTTTTGACGTGCGCGTGCTCCTTGGGCAAGAAGTGATCGTGCACGGCAAGCAACCGCTGCGCGGCATCATCGGCGCGCGACCTCCGCATCTCCTCAGCGAGGCGGAACGTGACAGGGTGATTCCGATGACCGATTTATGGATAGACGTGGGCTTGCCCGATGCGCGCGTGCGCGAATTGGTGCAGATTGGCGATTTGATTACCTACGCGCGCGAAATGGTCGAACTGAAAAACAATGTGGTCGCGGGCAAAGCCTTTGATGATCGCGCGGCGGTGGTGTGCGTTGCCGAGGCACTCAAAGCCCTCGCGACGATGAAACATACGTGGGACGTGTACGCCGTCGCAAATGTGCAGGAAGAAGTCGGCTTGAAAGGCGCGCAAACTTCCACCTTCCGCATCAATCCCGATGTCGCCATCGCGATTGATGTGAGCCATGCCGATCAACCGAACACCACCGAAATCAACGCTGTACCGCTGGGAAGCGGAATGGGTATCGCGATGGGTCCCAACATCCACCCGCTCGTCCACGAAAAATTGGTCGCGGTCGCAAAAAAGAACGAGATTCCCTTCAAGGTGACCGCCTACACCGGTGCCACCGGCACCGATGCCTGGGCGATGCAGGTGGTGCGCGAAGGCATTCCCACCGGCTTAATTGATATTCCTCTGCGTTATATGCACACCTCCGTCGAAGCCCTCTGCGTCACCGATCTGGAACGCATTGGACGATTGCTCGCACTCTTTTGCGCAGCACTTGACGAGGCGTTCTTGGCGCAATTGCGCGGAGTCAATGACGAAGGACGAACGACGAACGACGAAGGACGAAGGATGAACGACGAACGACGAAGGACGAAGAATGAACGACGAACGACGAAAGACAAGCGACGAAGGACGAAAGACGAAAGACGAATGACGAACGATGAATGACGAAGGACGAAGGACGAACGATGAACGACGAAGGACGAATGACGAATGACGAAAGTAAAATCCTTGGTCCTTCGTCCTTGGTCCTTCGTCATTCGTCATTCGTCATACATCCTACCGAGGAAAGAGATGCTACTCGAGAAACTTGCTAACGCGCGCGGCGTCTCGGGAAACGAAGGCGAGGTGCGCGAGATTTTGATTCAAGCGATCAAAAACCACGTCACCGAGTATCGAGTGGACACACTGGGCAATTTGATCGCCTACAAAAAAGCCAGAGGCACACGCGCGCGCAAACCCCTGCGCGTGATGCTCGCGGCGCATATGGACGAAGTCGGCTTGATGATCGTGCATCACGAATCGAATGGCCACTTGCGCTTTCGCAAAGTCGGCAGCATTGATGACCGGGTGCTCCTCAGCAAGACCGTGCTCATCGGCAAAGACAAAATCCCCGGCGTCATCGGCGCCAAACCGATTCACCTTCTCAAGTCGAATGAACGTCAGCAGGTCGTAGAGAGTGATGCGATGACGATTGACATTGGCGCCAAAAGCAAAGAAGAAGCCCAGGAGTTGGTCAAACTCGGCGATTATGCTACCTTTGCGACAACATTCAGTCCCATCGGGAACGATTGCGTCAAAGGCAAAGCGTTCGATGATCGCGCCGGTTGCGCCGCGCTCGTTGAGATTCTCAAGCGCGATTATCCGTTCGATGTGTACGGTGTATTTACCGCGCAAGAAGAAGTGGGCGCGCGCGGCGCGCGCGTGGCGGCGTATGCCATCGAACCGACGTACGCCTTTGCACTCGAAGGGACGGTGTGTGATGACTTGCCCAAAGAGAAGGACGAGTCGCCGGTCACGCGCCTGGGGGGCGGACCTGCCATCACGTTCGCGGACAACTCGCTGATTTCAGATCGGCGTCTGGTAAATCTGCTCATCGAGACGGCAAAGGAAAACAAGATTCCGTACCAATTCAAACAAGCCGTCGCTGGTGGTACCGACGCGGGGCGTATCGCGCTCATCAAAGAAGGTGTACCATCGGTGGCGGTCTCGGTCCCCACGCGCTATATCCACTCGCCGGTCAGTTTACTCAACAAACGCGATCTGGAGTACTTGATTACGCTGATGACCAGAGCATTGCCCAAGGTGGCTCAAATCTAAAGATTTTCGACAGCCGATTTTCGATTGTTCATTGGCAAGGCTAGCCATCGAAAATCGCAAATCGCACATCGAAAATCTTCCGAGCATTTATCTTTAGCGAGGTAAACAATGGCTCACTTTCCAATGCAAGATACCTACAACGCAAATCTGCCTCCCCTCAAAGCCCTGACCAAGCGCATCACCGAAGCGTATGGACCTTCGGGATATGAGAACGTGGTGCGCGAGTTGATTCGCGATGAAGTCAAAGACTATGCCGATGAAATCCGCGTAGACGCGCTGGGCAATTTGATCGCGCGCAAAAAAGGCGTCGGCGCGGCACCGCGCAAAAAAGTGATGCTCGCCGCGCATATGGACGAAATCGGTGTGATTGTCACGCATATTGACGAAAAAGGATTTGCGCGCTTTGCGCCGATCGGTGGCGTGTTTCCACTGACTCTCTTTGGTCAACGCTGTCGTTTTGCGAATGGCGTGATTGGCGTGTTTGGACGCGAGACGAAAAACTCGACGACAAGCGAAATCACGTTGAACAAATTGTTCATTGACGTGGGCGCGACCAGCAAAGATGATGCACCGATTCAGGTGGGCGATCCCGCCGGCTTTTGGCGCGAGTTTTCCGATCTCGGCAACCGTCTGGTCGCCAAAGCGATGGATGATCGCATCGGTTGTGTCGTATTGATTCAAGTGCTGCGCGAGTTGAAGCAATCGCCGCACGATGTCTATCTCGTGTTTACGGTGCAAGAAGAAGTGGGCTTGCGTGGCGCCACGACTTCGGCGTACGGCGTGCAACCCGATCTCGCCATTGCGGTGGATGTGACCGGCACCGGCGATACCCCCGAGTCGAATCCGATGGCGGTGCAACTGGGCAAAGGTCCCGCCATCAAAGTAAAAGACGCGGGAATGCTTGCACATCCCGCGGTGAAGAACCTACTCGCCGATACGGCGCGCGCGGAAAAGATTCCGTATCAATTCGAAGTTCTCACCGGCGGCACCACCGACGCGATGGCAATGCAAACGACGCGCGAAGGTGTGCCCACCGGTTGTATCTCGATTCCCACGCGTTACATTCACACGCCGTCGGAAATGATTGACCTGAACGATTTGCAAAACGCCATCAAGTTGCTTGTGGCGGTGTTGAGCAAGCCGGTCAAGTTGGATTAGTTGGTTCGTTGGATCTTTGGTTCGTTGGTTCGTTGGGTCGTTGGATTGTTGAATCGTTGGATCGTTTGTTCGTTGGATCGTTGGTTCGTTGGTTCGTTGGGTCGTTGGATTGTTGAATCGTTGGATCGTTTGTTCGTTGGATCGTTGAATCGTTGAATCGTTTGTTCGTTGGATCGTTGAACCGTTGGGTGCTAAACAACAATGCAACGACCCAACAATGCAACGACCCAACAATGCAACGATGCAACGATACAACGACCCAACAATGCAACGACCCAACTATCCAACGATCGAAACCACCCCGCGATTTCCATCCACCTCGACAATTTCCCCTTCTTGAATCGCCGCGACGATGTTCGCGATGCCGGCGACTGCTGGCACGCGATATTCGCGCGCCACGACCGCGCTGTGCGACAGGATGCCGCCGCGCTCGACCACAAGCCCGGCGAGGCGCGCAAACACCGGCGTCCACGCCGGGTCAGTCGCGGGTGCAACGAGCACATCACCGTACTGCACGCGCGCGAGTTCATCCGCCGCGTGAACCACGCGCGCGACACCTCTGCCGACACCCGCGCTGATGGCGCGCCCGCGCCATTGCGACAGGATGCGTGGCGGCGCGTTCCACAATGGCACATCGCCGCGCAAAAACGGCGGATACGCCGTCGCGGGCGCTTGCGCGAACGCGCGCGCGTACTCGCGCCATTCGACCTGCCGCGCGGAAATCGCGCGCGCGAGTTCTCCTCCGGGCAAGCGTGCCTCGAAATACGCAACAAGTTCCTCGTGCGTCGCGTAGAACACCGCCTCGCGCTCCGTGATGACACCATCCGCGACTAGCCGCTCTGCCAGCAGCAGATACAATCGTCGCGCCAGCGCGAGCGATTTTTGCCACGCGTAGCGTTGATCCTCGCGCAACGCGAGATAATGCCGCGCGAGCGTGAGCACCCAGTTGAAGAGGACGCGTTGGGGGAGAGAAGAGAGAGGAGAGAGGAGAGAGGAAAGAGGAGAGTCATTCGTCTTTCGTCTTTCGTCTTTCGTCGTTCGTCCTTCGTCATCAAGCGTCAGCAACAGCCGTTCGATCTGCTCCGGCGCTTCGGCAAACGTTGGTACAGCAATATCCACCGAGAAGGAACGATGACCGTGTTCCGCCAGAAACGCCGCCCATTCGTCGTTCGTCCTCCGTCCTTCGTCATTCGTTCTCCGTCCTTCGTCCTGTGCCAGCGCCCGCAGCGCGGCGTCCACTTCCAGCGTCTTGTTCGGCACATCAGCCACCAGACGCGCGAGGATTTCGTTGGTATGCTCGCGGTCAATCCACGCGGCGACGAGTCGCTTGAGCAAACCGAATGTCAACTCGGCATCGATCAAACTCCAGCGGTGAATGCGTAAAATGTTGCCATGCAACTGCATCACCGCGTGCAGCGCGTCGAAAATCTCGCGCGGTTCGATGCGCGTCCACGCGTCTATGCGCGCGCGCAGCGCGGCGATACGCGCATCGTGCGTGCGCGTATAGCGCGCCCAGTGACGATGGTTGTGGAGCGGTGAAACGTTGAACGGATCAGCGATGAAGGCGCGGAGGAGCGCAAGCATCACGCGCGGTGCGTCGCGCCAGCGTGGATACGGCGCGCGATGCCGAAGCGACACATCGCCGTTCGGAAAGTAGCGGTACGCGTCTTCGGGCAGCAAAAAATCGGGAAAAACTTTGTAAAAGATGTGGAACGCGCGCGCGTTGACGTACGGCAAGCCGCGCCACAAACGCGTGAGGGGAATCGTCTCGGCATCAGGGTAACCCAAAAAGCGCAACGGCTCACGCAGCGCGAGTTGCTCGATGAATGGAGCAATGTGCGACCAACCGAGTGGCGAAATCGGCGCGAGGATACGTTCGTTGATAAACCCACTCGTCCACAAAATCTCGTCCATCGTTCGTCCTTCGTCCTCCGTCATTCGTCCTTCGTCCTTTGTCCAGATTATACGCCGCGCGTTGTGTTTGACAAACCCACCACACCCATCTATAATGCGAATGAGCCAAATGAATGGCAAATGAACAAATGACAAATGACAAATGAACAAATGGTTTGGCTCATTGGCACATTGGTTCATTGGCTCATTGACCTGGCACATTGGTTCATTGGCTCATTATGATTTGGCTCATTGGCACATTGGCTCATTGCTCATTTGATTTGGCTCATTGACTTGGGCGAGTAGCTCAGTTGGTAGAGCGCTTCCCTTACACGGAAGAAGTCACGGGTTCGAGTCCTGTCTCGCCCACTAGCAAAACCCAAAGCGTCATCGGACGGCTTTGGGTTTTTGTTTTCCCGCGTTGACACATCGCCCCGAACAAGTATAATCAAAACCAGCGCGGCGCGCGAAACTGAAACGCCTGCGCGATGTTGAAACGACAGGTAATTACTCAGCCGTGCCCTCCATCGCGAAAAGCCCCACCCCCTTGCCCCCTCCCCACGCCGCAGAGCGGCGTGGGGAGGGGGAATCAAGGGAGTGGGAGTGAGCGGGCGGCGCAGCCGCCCGCCACCACCCCGTCATCCCCCTGCGCTCCCGCTTGCGGGGAGAGCAGGGGGCAGGGGGATGAGAGGGGTTATTCTTGGGGAACGATGTTACATTTTGCCATCGGCTCGCGTGAGGCGTTAGTTTCTAACCGACGGCGAGCGAAGTTCAGAGGCGGGTTTAAGAGTTAATCTAGCCGTTTGGAGTATAAAGCAATCCCGGAGAGGCAAAGCCGTATCCTGCGAGTCATTGTCAACCCGCAGGTAAAACCCAATCGCGTTGTGACTGTGTTCTTTGACCGACGCTTACGGAGGAAGAAATGAAATTCAAGATTGACAAGGAGAATGACGCACTCTGTACGTTTAGACGATACAGCGATTGTCGAGTCCGAAGAGGTCCATCCCGGTCTGATCTTTGACAAGGATGGACGTGTTGTTGGTATTGAAATTCTTGCCTTGAGCACTCGAACCCAACCAGAGAAATGGCACATACTGCAAGTGGAAACGGCATAGCGAATATCAACAAACACACGCGCACTGACCGCGCTATCCTTCGCTGCGCTCAGGATAAACTCCCGCGCCTTTTGGTAGAGTCGGCGGAGTTGGACGCTGGATTCGCAAGTCACTTTGGACGCGGTTGGTACGCCACAGTATTCCTGCCCATACCCTCGCCACAAATCCAGATAGAAAAATTCGCACGGACACTTTTGTCCGTGCGAATTCGTTTTTAGGTCTTTGGCATTCGTTTTGCCATCTCTTCGTCGCGCAGGGTGCGCCGTAAGATTTTGCCCACCAGCGTCTTGGGTAGCGTGTCGCGGAATTCGACCTCGCGCGGCACCTTGTAGCGCGTGAGATGCGCGCGGCAATACTCGATGATCTCTTCGGCAGTCGCCGTTTCGCCCGGCTTGAGCACGATGAACGCTTTGATGTTTTCGCCGCGCTGCACATCGGGAATGCCAATCACCGCCGCTTCGAGCACTTTGGGATGCTGATACAGCACCTCCTCGATTTCGCGGGGATACACGTTAAAGCCACCCACGATGAACATATCCTTTTTACGATCCACCACGGTAAAGAAACCATCTTCGTCCATTTTGCCGAGATCGCCGGTGAGGAACCATTTACCTTCCAGCATCACACGCGCGGTCTCTTCGGGCTTGTTCCAATAGCCCTTCATCACCTGGGGACTCTGGATGGCAATCTCGCCGATGTCACCAATCGGCAGGTCTTTGCCTGTTTCGGGATCAACGATCTTGGCGAGCGTGTTGGGCAACGGCACACCAATCGTCCCGATCTTGCGCGTGCCCGCAAGTGGATTGACGTGCGTGGGCGAGCAGGTTTCGGTCAAGCCGTACCCTTCCACCAGTTTGCCGCCGGTGATTTGCTCAAAGCGCGTTTGCACTTCGAGCGGCAAAGGCGCGGCGCCGCTCGTGCAACTCTTGATCGAAGTCAAATCGTACTTTTTCAAATCGGGACGATTGTTGATGGCGGCGTACATCGTCGGTACACCGGAAAAAATCGTGGGGCGATGCTTGTGCGCCGCGCGCAAGACTGTCGGCAGATCGCGCGGGTTGGGAATCAGAATCATCGCCGCGCCGATGTGCGTCGCCGCGTTCATCACACACGTCATCCCAAAACTGTGAAAGAGTGGCAACGCGCCCATAAACACATCTTTGCCGGGCGTCTGGCCGGGAAACCACGCCAGCGTGATCGCGGCTTGCGCCACCAGATTGCGATGGGTGAGCATCGCGCCTTTGGAGACACCCGTGGTGCCGCCGGTGTATCCCAACACCGCTATATCGTCTTGCGAAACCTCAACGGGCTTGAGCGTGCCGCTGTTCTGCAACAACGTTTGAAAATCATACACCCCGACTTCACCGCGCACATCGGGGCGATGGCCCTCCTTTTTCTCGCGCGCCACCGTAAACAGGAATTTGAGCAACGGTGGAAAATACTCTTTGATGTTGCCAAGAATCACACGTTTGAAGGGGGTGTTCGCACGCGCCTCTTTGATGGTCTTCCACGACATTGTGAGCGCGACAATCGTCTCGGAACCAGAATCCGTGGCCTGGTACGCCAGTTCGCGCGGCACGTACATCGGATTCGTGGGAACGACAATTCCGCCTGCCCGCAACGTCCCATAAAAGGCAATGACAAAATGCGGTGTGTTGGGCAGGTACAACATCACGCGGTCGCCTTTTTGCACACCCAGATTTTGCAACGCGACCGCGAAACGCGTGGCCGCCGCATCCAGTTCACGCCACGTCATTTTCTTGTCATAGAAAATGATGGCCGTGTTGTCTGGATACTGTGCGGCTGCCATACTCAACGATTGGTGGAGGGTGTGGGTGGGAATCTCCACCGTCTCGGGCACACCGGGTTCGTAGAACTTGACCCAGGGTTTGGGATAGTTTACCTCCATTGGTCTCCTCCCTTTTTCGTCGCCATCGGTGCGACGTGAATTGAGTTGTGCGTCGCGCGGACATCACCACATCGCCGCGCGCAAACGCTCCACTTGATATTTCGATTGGCGCTTCGCGGCGCGGAGCGTCTTGACCACCTCGAACAGCGCGCGCCGTTGCGCAGCGATGCGCTGCGTCGCGCGCGCAATCTCCGTGCCCGACAAGACCACTGCCACAGTGTACATCCAGAACAGCAATTCGTCAAACGATTCTTTGTGAAACCACCATACGCCTTGATACAGATTGACGCCCAAAAATTCGCGCGTGGACTCGTCGCGGAGCCACGCCTCCACCAACTGCGCGGCGCGATGCTTGCGTACGCTAAACCAATGCTGATGCTGGGTCATCAGTTTGATGAGTTGGACGGCGCGCCGCGCGCGCTCTGCCTCCAGTCCAAAATCCTCCAGCGCGCGCGCAATGTGCTGACCGAGCATCCACTCGTCGAGCCAGGCGCGACTGCGCGCCGCGTACTCGCGCTCTTCCTGCGCGCGTCCGAGCGCGTGCACCCACACCCAAACGATGAGCAGCGCCCACGCGCCATCATCGCGGAGATACGTGCGCAGATATTTCAGGACAGGTGACACGCGCCGCGTGCGCAGACGCGCGCCGAGTTGCAACGCCGCGTGTAACTCGCGGCGCATTTGCAAAGCCAGTTCGATTTCGTTTGCCAGCCCGCCGCTGAATTGCTTGACCGCGCGCACCAGACGCAAGTAACGGTGCTGCACATCGTCCAACACTGCCGCGCTTGCCTTGCCACGCGGGTCCACCGTCAAGAGAAGACGCAACGTCTCCGCGTTGACCAGCGCGCGGAAAGGCAGATGCACCGTTTGCAAACGGATCTCGCGCAGCGCTTCCTCCACGCTCGGCACGCCGCGCCCGTTGAGCGACACGCACAGCCGCGCGTACGGATGCAACGCATCGTCTCTCACCAGGCGAAAATCGAGCAAGACGCGCCGTTGATACGCGCCCAGTTCCACATACAAACCCCGCTCGCACAATTCGACCGTTGGATGAATATACTCCAGCCCCGAAACGTGATCGCGAAAGATCACAAACATCTGTTCGTGGCGCGGGAGGTTCAAGCCCTCACTCAACGTTTTTTGTACAAGGCGATTCGTCGCTTTGTCGAGGTACGCGGCGGACGTACGAATCCAGCCGCGCGTATCGGCATACTTGTTATGATACACCACGAGCGCGCGCGCGTCGCTGCGCCGATTCGAGTAGGCGAACACATTTTCGTCCACCATGCCGTTGGGAGTGAAGAAATCGTACAGCAAGAAATTTTCCACTTCGGCAAACAAGGCGCGCCGATGGAGTAGCGGAAAAATCTCGCGCGCGTGTCGTTCGATGAGCGCGTGGTCGGGCTGTTCATCCCACAGCGCGCGACGAAATTCCATTCCGTAGCGTTCGGCGAATCCTTCGATTTGCCCGTGCCCGAACATCGGCAAGCCGGGCAAGGTGACCATCAGCGTTGTTACGCCAAAGTACTTGTCGCCTTTGCCGAATTGGTCAACCGCCGTGCGCTCATCGGGATTATTCACAAAGTTCACGTAACGCTTGAGAATCTCAGGATCGAATTCGAGCGTGTTCTTGATGACGGAACGATATTTGGCATTCTCTTCATCGCGCAGCATATTCATAAACGCGCTGTTGTAAACGCGATGCATTCCCAGCGTGCGCACAAAATAGCCTTCCATCAACCAGAACGCTTCGGCGAGCAACAACGTATCGGGTGCTTCCACGGCCACGCGATCCACGACCTCGCGCCAGAATTCCTGCGGCATTGCGGCATCGAACGCTTCTTTGGACATTGCGAATTCCGCGCGCGAAGGAATCGCGCCGCCGGTGCCGGGCTGGGGAAACCAGAGCCGCTGATAGTGTCGTTTGGCAAGTGTCATCGCGGCATCGAGTCGGATAATCGGAAACTGGCGCGCCACGTGCAGAATCGTCTGGATGACGGCTTCACGCACTTCGGATTTGAGGAAATTTAACTGCGCGGTATCGTTCCAGGGAAAACTGGTGCCATCGTTGCCGTGATAGATGTACGTGACCGCGCCGGTGGCGAAATCCACGCGCTTGAACACGACCGCGGCATCGGTGCGATTGAAATAGTGATCTTCCAGAAAAATGCCGACGCGCGGATCGCGCGAGAGATTTTCGCCGGTGAACGAGTAGGACGGGAAAGGTGAGTGGTCAGTGGCGATGAACCAATCGGGATGTTCCATCACCCACGGCGAATCAATGCCGATGTGATTGGGCACCATATCGCTCGCCAGACGAATGCCGCGCTGGGCGGCGCGCGCCTTGAGATTTTCGAGTGCCGTCTCGCCGCCCAGTTCATCCGCCACGCGATACTCGTACACGGCATACGCCGACGCTTCCGCGTTCATCGCGCCGCACAGTTCTTTGATGCGTCGGGATGCCGGACTGCGTTGCCAGATGCCGATCAGCCACAGCGCGGTAAAGCCACACCGCGCCAGCCAATCGAGTTCTTCATCGGGAATTTGATCGAGGCGCGTGATGGGACGCTGGTATTTTTTAGAAAGTTGATCCAACCACACGAGCGTACTCTTGGCGATGAGCACAACGCGCGGCATCCAATCGAGATCGCGGCTAAAACGTTCGTATTCGGGATACTCGCCGTCGTACACACCGCGCGCGTCGCGGCGAAACGTCGGCACACGCGCGGGTCCAGGACCACCAAAGAACGCGCGCGCTTCCTCTTTAAGCACATCCAGACCAAGCAACACCACACGCAGATAATCGCCGATGAGTGAACCCCAGCGCGTGCGGATGAACTCCAACTGCGCTTCGAGTGAATGCGGCGCGGCAAGCGCGGGCGCGCGCAACATCTCAATCAACGTTTGATGGTCGGGACCAAAGCGCGGTTGCGTGTCGAAAAACTCGTGCAGGCGCGCGATGAGCGTTGGGTACGCTGTGTTCTGTTCGAGTACCGTATCGTCGAACAATTCGCGGAATGGCGCAAAGGCAGGGTTTTCGTTCGCCAGCCACAGCATCAGCACTTCTTCCAACACGATGTCGCGATGCGACACGCCGGCAGTTTCCCCCTGCAAAAAGTGTGCCGCGTCCATCTGGCCGCGATAGACCGCCACACCGGGAAATTCGCGCGCAAAGGTGAGCAAGGCGTCGTCAAGCACCTCCTTGCCGAGCGCGCGTTCCAGCCACACGCGCGCGTCGACCAGCGCGCGCGGCGCGACGTGGCGCTGGTACAACGCGACGACATAATGCAACAGTTCGTCAATCAAGCCCATCGCGTACAGTTGCGCCGCGCTGACGGGCTGCGCGCGCACCGCGCTCATCTGGTGGGCCAGACGACGCGCGGCAGACAGATCGGCAAAGAGGACGTTGCCGCTGAGTGCAAACAGTGTATCGTCCACTGCATAGCGCGCGCGCGCGGCGCGTGAGATATGGAATTCAAAGATGATCATAGCGACTCGTTGTATTGACGTACGCAATTGCGTCCGGCTTGTTTGGCAAGATAGAGGGCGTGGTCGGCGTGCTCGATCAACATCGTTAGATTGGTTATGGCGGGCGTCATCACAGCGACCCCCAGACTCACCGTGACCGCGATTTCATTCTCTCCCACCGGCACGCGCATATGTTCGATTGTCCTGCGGAGACGTTCGGCGACGCCGAGCGCCTCCGCGTCGTTCGTCTCTGGCAGAACCAGCAGAAACTCTTCCCCACCATAGCGTCCGATGAGGTCAAACACGCGCAGATATTCGCGACATCGTTCGACCACCGCGCGCAAAATCCGATCACCAAACGAGATGACCATAGATGTCGTTCACCGCTTTGAAGCAATCAATGTCCAGCATCATTACAGCAAGAGAACGTTGATAGCGAAGCGCGCGATCTACTTCGCGCTCTGCCAGTTGAAAGAGTCCGCGCCGGTTAAAGACGCCGGTCAACTCGTCCATCGTTGCCAATTGCTGAACCTCGTTGTACAGCCGCGCATTCTGCAAGGCAATGGCCGCTTGCGCGGCAATGGTTTGAAAGAGCTGGACATCGTCTTGTTGATACGAGTTTTCGCGATAACTCTGTGTGGACATTACACCCAGTATGCGTGTGCCCAACATCATCGGTACATAAATCGCCGCAGCGGCTTTTTTCTCGGGGGACCCGAAATGCGTTCCCCCCCTTAAACACGTGATTCGTTGCCCGATTGACCAGATAGGGCGCGCGCGTACGAATCACGTAACTCAGCGGACCTGTTGTCGGCAAGGGCACCTGAAAACCAGGGTATTCCGTACCATCATCATACACGAAAGGAAAGTGCACCAGTTGATAGTGTTCATCATAGAGAGCAATAAAGAAGGCATCCGTCGTCAAGATGCGTTGCGTCTGTTGCTGAATGATCCGATACAACTCGGGTAACTGGAGCGTCGCCGTGAGCGCGCGACCAATTTCGTTGAGGACATTCATCCGTTCGGCGCGTTGACGGGTCTCGTCAAACAGGCGCGCATTTTCGATGGCGATGGCGGCTTGACTGGCCAGCAATTCCAGCGCACACAATTCGCTCCTGGAGAAATGGCGGCTGGTACGATACGCCACGTTCATTACGCCAACAACCCGCGTACCGATTTTGAGTGGCAAGCCGATGATGGCACCGCTGTGGGTATGTGGCAAACCGGCAAACAAGGGATGAGTCGCGGCATCGTGAATCACAATCATTTCGCCGTGCCGCGCGACGGTATTCGTCAAGCCGTGCGGGCGCGGTGATGAGAATTCATAGTTTTTGCGCCCGTCTTCCCACAGCGACGCCGCGAACTCCAGACGGTCGTTACGATAGAAATAGATGTGCGCGTCTTGCGCATCGGGGCTTAGGCGAAAGACACCCATCAAGATATTATCAAGGACGTTTCCCAGATCGAGACTCTGGATCAAACTCAAACCGACCGAGTGAATCGTCTCGAGTTCGGTCGCGCGCTGGCGTTCCAACTCCAGAGCATACGCTCTGGCGATTGCCAGTGCCAGATGCCGTGCGGCTTGTTCGCCGCGTTCCATTTCTGCGCGAGTCAGGTAACGCAGATGACGAAAAGCAATCAGCGCCGCGCCCAGGCGCTCGCCGCGCGCGATGAGCGGTAAACCGACAAGCGAACGAACGGGATATTTGAGCAGGTGGAACACATCTGGGGCCATAAGGTCACTCGCGGGAAGCACACTCCCTCGTTGCGCGACCTCGCGCATGAGTGTTTCCAGCGATGGATCCGCCGTATGCTCCAGCGCGCTCAGCATACCGGCGGCAGCATGGTAGTAGTGGGTGGGAGAGGCCATGTCGAACACGCGCAGATAACACCCATCGGCATTCCACAATTCGCTCAGATGCCGGGCAATGGTCTGTAACATCTGGGACAGATTCGGCGCGGCAATTGCCGCATCGGTAATGCGATTGACCAGTTCGAGGTAATGCGCGCGGGTACGCAATTCCGTATCAATCCACTCCCGCCCAATCGCCGCGCCCAGAATGTCGCACGCAGTCACCAGTGCATCTATCTCGGCCCTCGACCATTGACGCTCGTATTGCCCATCGTCCAACTCCATCACGCCCCACCAGGTCGTCTGAACAAAAATGGGCACCAACACCACAGAACGTACACCTTGCGCGGTCAACACCGTTTGTTCATTGGGTGGAAAATCGCGCACATTTCCGTGAATCCACTTGCCGCGTTCGAGCGCGTGCACCCAGCGTTCCAATCCCTGTGCCACCGGTTCCAGCGTACGCTCTTCCAAAATATGGACGATGGGCGAGGGTGCGTCAGGCATCCACGCGTAGCGTTGCTGCCACAGCAAAGTCCCGCTGGCTTCCCAGCGATTCTCAAAGATCACGATACGGCTGACCTGCGTGGCACGCGCCAAATGCTCCATCACGTGAGAGATATGATCGCGCCACGATGAGGTACGCAGAAAACGCTCCGCCGCCAGCGTCACCGCGTTCAGAATCGCATCGCGCCGCGCGAGGGCTTGCTCACTCTGCTTGCGTTCGGTAATGTCTCGAAAGACGCCGAACGTACCTACAAATTGACCTTCGGCATTGCGATAGGGTGTGGCGGTCACCAGTAACGTGCGCGCTTCGCCATCGGGACGGAGGATGGTGGCTTCGTATGAACTCTTTTCACCAGCGAGACATTGCCGGGTCTGTTCTTCAAAGAAGGTGAACTGGGATACGGTAGCAAAGTCGCGCAGGTTCTTGCCGCGCAATCCACCCGGCGCAACGCCAAAGATTTCTTCTGCCGCTGGATTCGCAAAGATGAAGTTTTCTTGCGGGTCCACTATGGTGACCCCCTTCGCCTTGATTCTCGACGAGTAACCGATACCGTTCTTCACTCTCACGCAGTTTAGTTTCCGTGCGGCGTTGCATCGCTACCAGCGCGCGCAGTATTTCTGCCACAGCGCTCCAGGCCGCCGTAAAAATCACCAGACCGATGTAGGAAGTGCGCGGATCAGGCGCCAGCCAGGCGATACCGACAATAGCATGCAGAATCAACAGCACAGCCATAGTGATGTACACCCGACGCGGATAAAGCACGGCTGCCAGAATCGCGGGCACCACCATCACCCCCAGCAATTCGACGGGGAGCTGCATGGCGAATAGCAGGGCAAACAAGAGCACCAACGCCAGGATGTAAGCCGCCAGAATGAGACGGACGGGATATTTATGCATCAACACCGAGTGCACACCGATTCCTCGCAAAACAGAAACACAGAACGCAAGACAAACGCCAGCGTCCGCAGAGACAACTTACTCTCTTGCTCCTTCACCAAACAATTTCATTTCCACCACTTGATTCACGCTTAATGCGGAGAGTTTAAGGACTTGTACCGCCAATTGGGTTAACGCTTCCAGTGGCACCAAACCCACAATTTCACTTTCCAGAACCGCCACGCCGCGCCGAGCGGCTTCGCTCTGGACAGCGTTAAAGGCTTGCCAGATACCCGTGGTGTGAAAATCGGTGAGGTTCATCGAGACCTGAACGATGCCACGATCTTTCAATTCAAAGCCGAGTGCTTTGACTGCTGGCAAACCACCGCCGCGTTCGCGCACCACGCGCGCGATATCTCTGGCGATGTGCACATCGCTCGTTGCCAGATTGACGTTGTAGGCAATCAGGAACGGACGCGCGCCGATGGCGATGGCACCGGCAGAGCCGACGCGCCTGGGTCCGAAATCGGGTTCGCGGTCGGGATCCGTCGCGATGGTACGTTTCAATTCTTCATACTCGCCGCGACGAATGTACGCCAGATCGCGCCGTTCGGGACGCGTGGCGGCGCGCTCGTACAGATACACCGGTATATCGAGTTCACGTCCCACGCGCTCGCCCAGCCGCCGCGCCATCGCGACACAATCGTCCATCGTCACGCCGCGAATTGGCACAAACGGCACCACGTCGGTCGCGCCGATGCGCGGATGTTCTCCGCGATGTTGCTCCAGATCAATCAATCGCGCGGCAGTGGCGATACCACGAAACACGGCATCTTCCACCGCCGCCGGGTCACCTGCCAGCGTGATGACGCTGCGATGATGATTGGCATCCATCTCGCGATCCAATATCTTGACCCCAGGCAACGCCATGGCCTGGACAATTTCGTCCACCACATTCGCGCGACGTCCCTCTGAAAAATTGGGGACACACTCAACGATTTTCTCCATTCCGTTCTCCATCTGTAAGGATGAATGTAATTACTCAGCCGTGCCGTCCATCGGGAAAAGCCCCACCCCCTCGCCTCCTCCCCACGCCGCTCTGCGGCGTGGGGAGGAGGAATCATCGTAAGGAGGTGAGGGCGGGTGGCTTTACCGCCCGACCTCACTCCCATCTCCCCCTGCTCTCCCCGCAAAGCGGGGAGAGCAGGGGGGCAGGGGGATGAGTGGGGTTGTTCCCGTAGGGATGAAAGGTTTTTCGCCCCTACAACGACGGCGAAATTCAGGCTCAGCCATCGGCTTGCGTTAGTCGTCAGTTTCTAACCGATAGCGAGCGAACACGGGGCTGAGCAGTTACGGATGAATGACACTAAACGCTCAAGCACTAGGGTATGGGTTTGCCCAGGATTTTTGTTTGTTGTTGCCACATTCGCGCGCGCGCGGTCGGTGTGTCGTCCGTATAGCCCAGCAGGTGCAAAATCCCGTGCACGGTGAGCAATTCCAGTTCGTCGCCAATGCGCCACCCTGCCCGACGTGCCTGCACCCGCGCGCGCTCGTACGAGATGACGACATCGCCCAGATACACCAGTTCGCGCGGACGACCCGCAGAATGCATGGGAAAAGCCAGCACGTCGGTACAGGTATCGGACGCGTGAAAAGAACGATTCAGTTTGCGTATCTCGCCATCGGTGGTGATGTAAACCGTGAGCGCGGCACTTGCATCTTGCAGACGCAATGTCTTGCGCGCAACCTGGCGCAAGCGCGCGCGCGGTACACGCGCCGAAAAGCGGGGATGGACTCGAATCTCGATGGAAGGATTCACGGCGCCTCACGCTGCAACAGGTCCGGATATTTGACGCGGGGATGATACAAACCCTGTAACACGCTAAAGAATGCCTCTTTGATGTGAGACAAATCACGCAACGTCAAGGTACTGTCGTCCAATTGCCCATCGCGCAAACGGTCGTTGATGATGCGCTCGATGATACTGTGTATCTGCTCGGGAGTGGTAGGGCGTTCGGCGCGCGCGGTGGCTTCGATACCATCCGCCAGCATCACAATCGCCGTTTCGCGCGATTGGGGCTTGGGACCGGGATAGCGAAAGGGCTGTTCGTCCAGAGGTTCTGAGTTGCCATTCAGCGCGAGGGCTTTGCGATGAAAATACGCTGCCAGCGTGGTACCGTGATGTTGGGGGATGAACGCGCGCACGCATTCGGGTAGTCCGTACTGTTGTGCCAGCGCCAGGCCGCGCGGCACATGCTCAATCACGATGCGCGCGCTCTCGTGAGGTGACAGTGTATCGTGAATATTGACGCCATCCATCTGATTTTCGACAAAGCAGTGTGGCGCATACGTCTTGCCGACATCGTGATAGTATGCCGCTACCCGTACCAACAGGGCATCCGCCCCGATGCGCTGCGCGGCTTGTTCCGCCAGTTGACTCACAATCAAACTGTGGTGATAGGTGCCCGGCGCCTGGGCGAGTAGAGCATTCAACAACGGATGTGTTGGACGCGCCAGGTCGAGTAACTCGAGGGCGGTGGTGATGCCGAATAATTTGCCGACGATCAACACACTGCCCAATGCCAATAGTCCCGCCAGTGCTCCATTGCCCAGCGCGACGGCAGACGTGGTTGCCCACACCGTCCACTCTTTTTCCAGCGCGAGCGCGCGAAAGAGCGCGACCACTGCCACATTCGTCGCAGCAACATACGCGCCGCTCCACAAGAACGCTGTCAAGCGTTCGATGCGTCCCAGACTTGCCGCCGCCACCATCCCACCGGCTAGCGCGTACAGTGCCATTTCAAATGAACCGTGTGTCAGAAATCCGTACGCTACCGCCACAATCACCGCCACCGCGAACGCCATCTGTGGGCTCGACAACACGGTGAGTAACATCGCAGCGGCACTGAGAGGGTAGAGATAGTGCAACAGGGTGATACGCTCGCCCAGCACTTTGGCGCCCGCGATGAAACTCAACATCACCAACGCCACCAGTAACAGGGCGCGCGGCTGGGCAAAGAGTGTCGGTTGCACGCGCGCGATAAAGATGGCGAGGAGGAACGTCAGGAGAATTGCCGCGAGGACTGGCGCCGCGTACTCCCCCAGTCCGCGCTGTGACCGCAAAATCCCCATCTCCGCCAGGGCTTCGAGCGTGAGGGGAGTGACCATCTCGCCTTCTCGGACGATTGCCTGACCCTTTTCGAACGTGCGATACACGGTACCCACCTGTGCTCGCGCGCGGGCGCGTTCTTCGTCTGTTCGAACCGGATTGAAAAAACTATTGGGGCGCACAAAGGTCTGCACCCACGCCGCAATCAGTTCAGCCTGCTCGGCAGAGAACGCGAGGCTGATGCGCGCGGGAATCTGGGCATATTCCGCATACAGGTCGCCGGGACGGATGGGATTGCGCATCGTCGTATCGAGAACGTAAATCGTCTCACTGACCACGCGCGCGTAGGTGGGTTCGTCCAGCATCAAGGTGTGGGTGAGAATGGACAGGGGGAGGGTCAGTGTCGGAATCTGGCGCGCCCATTCGATTTTTTGTTCCAAGCTACTGTAGGGATCGTGGCGTAAGGCATCGAAATAATTAAAGATGCGGATCGCTTCCTGAACTTGCTGGCGCGCCAGGCGCGCATCGGGCGGATCATAGACCGCCTTGACTTGCGCGGCGGCTTGAGCGCGCGCGGCTTCGGTCAACGGCACGCTGGGATACGTGACGCGTTCGGGCGCCAGAATGGTCTTGGGGCTCGGCTTGCCCACTTCCAGGCGCGGCGGTTCGTCACCTTGAAAAGCCAGAATGCCTGCTAGCCCTAGCGCAAACAGGATACACAGCCCCGCCACGCGCACGTGGTCAAGTAGCATCATCAGCCGACCTGCGCGCGCTGGCTCGCTTGCTATCATTTTCTCCCTCGCGCGAAAACGGCACAGGGGACTAGACGCTTATCGGCGGCGTGAGCGGCGGCGATAATAGTCGTCCTCTTCCTCTTCGTCTTCCCAGTCCTCCTCCAAGTCTTCTTCCTCTTCCAGATCTTCATCCAATTCCTCGTCGAGGATTTCGTCCTCGAACTCCTCTTCATCCTCCAGACCTTCGTTCAGTTCCATCGTCAAGCAACCTGCGCCCGGCTCGTATTCGATTTCATCGGAAATGCAGATACCACTCTTGTTGAAAACACAGCGCCGTTCACGGCATCGAATACGTGTCATAACAAGCCTCCCGATTGAAGAATGGTTCATTTGAAAGCGACGCTATTATAGGCAGATTGAGGTGTTTTGTAAAGCAGTGTACTTGACCGACAAACAAAAACGAGGCAACCTGTGAACCGTTAACGTTACGGGTTGCCTCGCAAGGTCGAGTACTCTCTTCAGGGCAGTTCCTCCAGCACGCGGAATGAATAGGTCTCTGACCAGGGGCTCCAACCGCTGGCGTTACCGCCGCGCACACGCCAATAGTAGGTCTTGCCGGGTTGCAAAGGGCTTTCCAGCGGCACAGTGGCTTCAGTGGCAATGGATTGGAGGGTATGGGGTACACTCAGCGTGGGGTCCTCCCCCCAAACGACTTGATAGCGTGTGGCCCCTCCGATGGAAAGCCATCGAAAAGTGGGATGTACACTATCCACCAACTTTTCGTTTTCCGGCGAAATCAACCGCGCGCGCCCCATCGGTGGTGAGGGCTGGACGACTGGCGCGGGTACGTTCGGTGGGGAGGATGGCAACGGTGCTATGACAGCCGCTGGACGTACCCGCGCGGCCGTCGCCGGGCGACGCGTCACCGCACGCGCAGAGCGGCGTGCAGTGCTACGCGCGGAACGGCGCGCGGTGCTACGCGCGGTGCTGCGCGCGGTACGGCGCGTGGCAGAGGTACGCGCAGCAGGCTGGCGCGCGCTCTTTTTCTTCGACTGCGACGCGCGCTTTGCCTTCGATCTGGCAACTGCCCCAAAGAGAGAGATGGTAACACACAACACCCACTTTGCCCACGTCATCACTCTGTCCATTGCCCCTACGGACTGGTCGGGGTAACAGGAGTGGGTGCAGGCGACGGTGGAGCCGCAGGTTCGGGCTTGACAGCCTTTTTCTTTTTGGGCGCGGCTTTCTTCGTCGTCTTCTTTGGGGTCGCCTTCTTGGTGGCTTTTTTCTTCGGCGCCGCTAGGAACAAAGGCGTTGCCAATCCGAGCAAAATGTCGAACATAGTAACCTCCGCTTAGGGTGCCCCACAGGGCATCCCTCTAATGTGATTAAGGACTGTGCCAGAAAACTCGCCTATGTTTCCAATCTCCTGTGTGCCCTGGCAACACCTCCTCTCTGCCTGATGTCACTGCAAGGCTTGGGCAGAGTATAACACATCTCGCGCGCGTTTTCAAGACCTTTTTGCCACTTTTTACAGATTTTGTGTGAAATTTTTTCGCGTTCTTGTGGCACGGCACACATCAAGGAGTCACGGTGATGGTGTAGCAAATACGAAAGTAGTTGGGCGAGGTACTCTCGGTACAGCGACTCCCCGCGCCCCAGTTGTCCGCCCCCCTGTACGTCACGCTAACCATACCCAGATCGTCATCCGGGGACAAGGTGTCTTCTTCTCTGCCCTTGACCAGAATGGTCAGGTTCTGAGTCCGTAACAGGGAAAAGGTAAAAGCGATGTCGGTAATCGGTTTGGTTTCTCCTGTATTGATGCTCACCTGCCCTGTGGGGGGCCAGCGCTTGTTCTGCCCGTTCACAGTCAACTCCAGCCACACCTCGCCAGGACCGCAATTCAGCACACAACCCGGCGCATCCCCATCAGAATCGTTGTGAATGAGGACGGTGGTAAAGTTGATGTTGACCGTACAGGGGTTCGTGGTGACGCTGATGGTATTGCTAGCCGCCGACTCGCCCGCGGTGTTGTAAGCACGCACATAGTACGCGGAGGACGTACCACAGGGGAGTGAACCGAGCGTATCGGTTCGCGTGCCCGTCCCCGTCTGGGCGGGGAAAATCGCCACAGGGGTTGTGGCATCGGTGCGATAGAGGCGGAATTCCGACTCGTTGGTGGCATTGTCGGTGAAAGAGAACGTCACCGTCGTTTGTGCCACCACTGCGACGCTCAAGCCGCCGGGAGCACACGGAATCGTCACGGCAGAATGAGCGGCACTGGGGGCGGACTCGCCTGCCGCATTGTAGGCGCGGATGTAGTAACTAGCCTGAAGGTTACAGGGACGCTCCATCCAGGCGTAAAAAGTCTCTCCTGTACCAGCATTCGCGCCGAGCGTCAGCACCGGCGCCGTCACACCCACCTGATAGATGCGAAAACCCAGTTCGTTGGTCGCGTTGTCTGTCCAGACGAACCGAATCGTTGTACCTGTGCCTGTTGCGCTAAAGTTGCTGGGAGCGGCGGGTGCCTGGGGCAAGGGAGGGCTGGAGGTAGGTGTCTCTGTAGGTGGTGGTGATGGCGTTGCCACTGTTGGCGAGGGAGTCACCTGGGGTATCGTCACAGGTGGGAGTGGGGTGGGAGAAGGAGGGAGGACAATCGGCGTCAGTGTGGGAGCCTGGGCAGCGCGTGGGAGCACCTCCACCGAGATTCCAATCGGATCGCTGACGACGCCGGCGACATTGTACGCGCGCACAGTGATGACGTGCGTGCCGGCGGTGGCTTTCCAGACCTGCACCACCGTGAAATTCATCTGGCCCTGAGGCACGGGCGACACGTCCGTCCGCACCACGTTACCATCCACCATCAGTTCAACCCGCACAACACCTTGCGGATCTGCCGAGGTGGACTGGACCGCAATTTCATCACCTTCATAGAACTGACTGCCACTGGGCGGTGCAAGAACGACGACGACGGGCTTGGTATAGGTGGTGCACGCGCTCAGTACCGCTACACACACAAGAAGCAATCCGCGCACTGTCATAGCCGCAATTCTGTACATTGCTTCTCCTCCCCCGACAGCGGATGTTCCGCCTGGAATTTCGTGGCGATTGGTAATTACTCCACCGTGCCATCCATCGCAAAATAATCCCACACCTGCCTCCTCCCCGTTGGAGCGAAAGATTTGTAACTACTCAGCCCCGAACTTTGTCGGTTGGAAACCAACGGCTAACGCAAGCGGATGGCTGTGCCTGAATTTCGCCGTCGTTGTACGGGCAAAAAATCTCTCGTCCCCTACGGGAACAACCCCACTCATCCCCCTGCCCCCTTCTCTCCCCGCAAAGCGGGGAGAGAAGG
>Ga0209101_1000272_pt1 | contig 43530 bp, 41 predicted proteins | sample ConPoolayeCmetaG_FD_185481 | JGI IMG/M metagenome (GOLD analysis project Ga0209101, IMG submission 185481) | Hot spring microbial mat communities from California, USA to study Microbial Dark Matter (Phase II) - Cone Pool mat layer C metaG... ...
CAATTACAGCAAGCGCGCTGGCCACAAACTTTACCATAGAATTTTTTTCCTCCAACCCAAAAATAGTGGAGCTAACCATAGATTCTGTTGACAGCAAAACAGGAGATTTTGCTGGCGAAGCAGTCAGCAAATATGGAGAAATTTGGGAAGTTGTAGGCACGCTTTCCGGAAGAAAAGTTGAAATGGAGTTTAACAATATCAAAGGCTCAAAAAGAATAATTGCCACTGGGGAAGTTCAGAAGGATGGTTTAATAACAGGCAGAGCCGCGACAGACTCCGGAGAACTTATGGAATGGGAAAGCTTGGACGCTTTAAAAAAGACGTAATTTTATAAAACCAAAAGCCAAAGCCAAGTCAAAACAGAATCTTGACAAAATTTAGTTAAAACATAGTATATTACTATAAAGACACTTAAAATTGTCTATGCCCAAGCTTACAACAATCCAAAAGCTTTCTGTTGTATTTACAATTCTTCATACGATTTTTATTTTCATATTGGTTTATCTAATAACAACATAAAACCGCCTTGTCTCTAAGACTTTGGCGAACAGGAAAGGAGGTGAGAAAAATGAGCAGAAGAATAGTTACAAGCTTGCTTACAATTCTGGTGGCAGTGGCCGTGGTGACAGGCGCCACAACAGCTTTTTTCAGTGATACGGAGACATCCAAAGGCAACATATTTGCTGCTGGCGAACTTGACCTTAAGATAGACAATACAAGCTATGGGTTTGACTGGAATGACCCAACCAAAAAGAATCCAGCCGGGGAATGGGGGCTTAATCAAACAAATTCTTGGTCTTTTGGAGACCTAAACAATTGTGGTCCAAAAAATAACCAGCCTTGTCTCTTTTTTAACTTTGCTGATTTGAAACCCGGCGACTATGGCGAGGACACCATTTCATTGCATGTTCAAAACGACGCATGGGCATGTATGCAAATGACTCTTTCTGAAAAACCTGAAAACGACGTTTTGAATCCAGAAACGGCTGCCGGCGACACACTAGACAACGGAAAGCAAGATGGCGAACTACAGAATTATCTCAACTTTGTTTTCTGGAAAGACGACGGGGACAATGTGTATGAAAGCGATGAAGGCGAACCTTTGTTCCAAGGCCCGGCAAGTAAACTGGACGGCCAATGGAGGAGGCTTGCAGATTCAACCGTGGGAGGCGGCTCACTTTTGGCGCAGTCGGACCCAAAAATGGCATCTGCTTACATCGGCAAGTTCTGGTGTTTTGGAGACATAAAACTAAATCCGGTTAGCAACAACGGCAATAATCCGCCAACAGTGGCAACAACAGGTTTTACCTGTAATGGAGCCGGCAATCATAATATTGCCCAAACTGACGGAATAAAAGTGGATGTTGCTTTCCAAGCAATTCAGGCAAGGCACAATGCTAAATTCACTTGCGAGAGCTTGAATACTGAACAATAATCATTGTTCAGCCAACTTTCACAACAATGGGTGGGGGGCAACCCCCACCCAGAGGAAAGTAATAAAAGTTTTAACTGCCATAACACAAAAGAAAGGAGGTGGAGTAGAAATAACAGCAATAAGAAGAATAGTTTTAAGTTTGGTTTCAATACTGGCTTTAGGGGGAGTTGTTTTTGCCGCTACAAACGCGTGGTTTAGCGACACAGAAACTTCTTCTGGCAACAGATTTGTTGCCGGAGCATTTGACCTTAAAATTGACAATGAAAGCTATTACAACGGCAACAAATGTACAGAAGTTGAACCAGATGTTTGGCAGTGGGTTGGTTCGGCCGATTACCCCACTCCGAAAACTCCCTGTACAACAAGCTGGAAACTAAGCGACCTTCCGGGGAAACTTTTTTTCAATTTTACAGACTTAAAACCAGATGACGAAGGGGAAGACACAATTTCTCTGCATGTTGAAAATGACGCATGGATGTGCATGGATTTAACTCTCACATCAGACGACGATGTTTCTTCCACTGAACCGGAACTTTTAGTTGATAAAGCCGAAGACCCCAATGACTCTTGGGATGGAGAGCTTGGAGGTCTAATACAAATGATTTGGTGGGCAGACGATGGAGACAACGTTTTGGAAGAAGGAGAAAAATATTTGTTAAACAACAATAATCCTCTTTCAATAAAATCACTCTTTGGGAATGATAAAAAACTCTCTTTTGCTCTGGCAGACTCAACTGGAAATGCTTGGGGCAATACGGGGCCATTGAAAGGCAACACCAACCACTATATTGCCAAAGGCTGGTGTTTTGGAACAATGACGGTGTCTCCGGTGAGCCCGACTGGAAATTACGCTCCAAACGGCCCTCAAGGACCCGGCTTTAGCTGTAATGGAACAGCCCTAGGAAACGAAAGCCAAACAGACAATGTAACTATTGATGTTCAGTTTTCTGCTGTTCAGGCAAGGCATAATCCTAATTTTAAATGTAAAGAGGATGAAACGCCATGCAGCAACGAAGTTGACGTGATGCTTGTTTTAGACAGGTCATCGTCAATTAATGAAGAAGAATTGGCAACTCTTAAAAATGCGGCCATAGCATTTGTTAATGCCTTGAATCCATCAACAAACGGAGCGCATGTAGGTTTGGCAAGTTTTGGAACAGTGGGAACCTTGAATCAACCATTAACAGATAATGGGGCAGCGGTAATTGCGGCAATAAATGCAATCACAATCCCATCTGGCCAGTTTACAAACCTAGAACAGGGAATATCTTTGGCAAACACAGAGCTAACAGGGGCAAACGGCCGGCCGGGAGCGCCAAACATAATGGTGATAATCACAGATGGCGCGCCAACGGCAAGCACCGGCAATCCCATCGGGCCAGTTTCAGACCCGCCAACAATTCACTCTATTGCGGCAAGCACTGCGGCAACCAATGCCAAAAATTCCGGAACGGCAATATACGCAGTCGGAGTTGGCACAAACACAACAACCGCAGCATATCTGCAAGTAAGCATTGTGTCCGGACTGGGGTATTACTTTGATGCGGCAAACTTTGCGGAGCTTGAAGAAATACTAAAAGGCCTGATTGATTGCTCAACTAACAAAAAAATACCAGTACCGGCAATTTTGTTTTCTGAAAATTTTGGTTCAGGGCAAACCACGAGCACGTTCCCGGCGCCTTGGGAAAAACATGAAGAGGAAACGAAAATGCAAAACCCAAGCGGAAGCGGTGAAAATACCGCAAGCCCGGACGGTGGACGTTTTGCCCTCATTGCAGAAGACGGCAGTGACGCCGACAGCATTGACGGCTGGATATGCCGCGAGGTTAACGCAACCGGCTTTAACACTCTTAGCCTTTTGTACTACTGGCGAGGAGATCAAAATGCAGAACCTGCAGATACAGGTTTGGTTCAATACAAAATAGGCGGGGCGTGTTCGGACGCCACAGGATGGACGGATTTGGCAACGCACGTTCTTAGTCCATTTAGCCCTTGGGCTGGAAACGCAATTTCCTTACCTGGTGCGCTTAACGGAACGTCCTTTTTTATCCGTTTTTATAACAACTCTAGCGCGGATAATGAAAATTTCCGTGTTGACGGCATAAGCTTGGTGGGTATTCCAAACTAAAAACTTAAATTCGCCTGAAGTTTTTGCTATTTCTAGCTGGCCGCAAACGGAGGCTAGAAGTTATTTTTACGATAGGCGGCAAAGTGATTTATATATGAAAAAAATAATTGTAATCGCTCTTGCCACTTTGTCAGGGGTTTGTTTTGGCGTGGCGCTATCCACTTATTTGCTCACCTCCGGTGCTCTTTTCAAAAAATATCATGCATATATAGTCCAATCAGGATCTATGGCGCCTGCTCTCAAAGCTGGCTCAATCGTCTTTACACAGTCCAAAGACAGCTACAATTCCGGCGAAATAATCACTTTCAAAGACACTGGAGGCTCATTGGTAACACACAGGATTATTTCAATATCCCGCGAAAATGGAAATTTGATTTACCAAACCAAAGGAGATGCAAACGAAGACCCGGACGGTGGTTTTGTCAAAGACAAAGATATAATCGGAGTATCTATTTTTTCAATCCCATATATCGGCTATCTTGCAGATTTTGTCCGCACCCCAAAAGGTTTTGTAATTTTAGTCGTAATCCCGGTATCAATCATTATTTATGAAGAGCTTAAAAACATCTTAAAAATTTTAAGGCACTCGCTTTCGCGCGCGACATTATTTTCAGGAAAAAACATAAACAATAGTTCTGATAAAAAAAATGGCTTGGGGACGACAAAAATCAGTGTTTTGATACCGCTTGTCGGAGTAATCTTCTTGCTTTTTGACGCAACTGGTTCTTATCTTAAAGACTATGAGGCTTCTATCAAAAACACTCTTGGTGCGGCAGACAACTACGGTTTTCAAGAGACTCTTGCACCCTTAAGTTATTCTGTCAATATAAAGCATCCAGTCATAAACGAGTTCAAACCCCGCCCGTCAACAGAAACCGTATGGGTAGAAATTTATAACCCAAACGAAACAGAGATTAATCTTGAGAATTGGAAACTTTCAGATTTGAGCGGAAACGCCTTAAGCTTATCAGGAATTCTGCCAGGCTTAGGTTTTGCAGTTTTTGACTGGAACAACAAACTAAACGAAAGCAACACCATATTCCTTATTAATCCTGAAAATTTAACTTCTGATCAACATGAATACAACTCTAGTCCGGGAATTGATAAAACAATCGGCCGCGAGACAGACGGCGCCGAAGTTTTCAAAAACTGCATAATTGAAACTAAAGGAGAAAGCAATAATACAAAATGTTAAAAAACAAAAAAACATTAATTGCCATAGTCCTTTTACCTTTTGTATTTTACGGTCTTGCTATGTTGTATGAAAACCAAAAAGTAAACGATATATATGCAGTCGACCCTATTTACGTTAGTTACAACGGCGATATCCCACCGGACCCAATGTTTGATATAACAAATTTTCTTCCCGGAGACGAGACAGAAAAAGAATTTAAAGTCAAAAACGAAAGCCCAGAGTCTTTGTCCGTTGAATTGACTGCAGACAAAACAAGCGAAAATAAAAACTTTTCTCACGTTCTTAATATTGAAATTACCGATTTAACAACCTCCGGCGTAATTTTTACTGGCAAGTTGAAAGACCTCTTTAACTCGCCCCCAATTCAATTGGGAAATTTTTCCTCAAGTGAAACAAAAACTTACAAAACAAAAGTCAATTTTCCTATTAATTCCGGCAACGAGTATCAGAACGCGTCAGTCGTTTTCAATATTATCTGGAGAACAAACTTGCCTATTGTGGAACTACCCCCTGAATGCAAACATTTGAAAAATATCATCACAAATGTTATTGAAGGCACCGAAAACAAAGATAATATTCATGGAACTCACGCTTCCGAACTTATAATAACCTACGGCGGAAACGACAAGGTAGACGCAGGGGCAGGCCATGATTGCATAGTTTCCGGAAACGGCAACAACAAAATAGATGGAGGTGCAGGCAATGACGTTATAATTACGGGGAATGGTAACAACAAGATTAAAGGGGGATCGGGAAATGACACAATCTATTCTGGCATTGGCAATGACACCATAGACGGCGATTCGGGAGATGATATTGTTTACTCCGGAGGAGGCAATGACAAAATAAACGGCAGTTCCGGCAATGATTATTTAGACGGCCAAGCCGGGTTTGACAATTTAAACGGAAACACTGGTACTGATACCTGCGTAAATGGTGAGATATTAAGCAACTGTGAGATATGAAAAGAGGTTTTTTGATATACAAACACTCCGGCAAGAAGAGTGCTAATATTGGCAAAAAGCAAAAATGCCCGAATTGCGGGCATAAAATAGGCATACTTGCAGGCTCTCTAGACGCCATCTGTCATATGTGTGGATATAAAGACCCCTGTTGTGAATAAAATACAAAATGACAACTTCATAAATGAGATTTATAATAAAATAATTTGGACGTCGAGGTTAAAAAACACAAAAATATTGCACGGTTTGTAGCACTGCTTGGGATTATTCCGGGTATTTGGTTTTTAATTGCCACGCACACAAAAGTTGGAGAAAAACTTCAAATCGGTTGCGGTTACTGGATAATAACATTAGTAATTTTAACTGCAATCTGGGTGATGTATGCAATTCTAACGAAAATTCTAACAAAAGATATTGGCGTTGCTCACGATAATGCCAACTCTCTATCAGAACAAAGGCACTACAAATTGCTTTTTATATCCACTGTAATAGAATCCCTAATTGCCAGCCTTATATTTGCCTTATCGCTCGTTGGCTTTCTTGCTACAGATTTACAATGCTACTTATCAAAAGGCATACTTTAGATATGAATTTAAATAAACACGCATTTAGTGTGTTTTATATAGTCACAGCAATTACCCTAATAATTTTCTTGCTTTTATTGCCTTACCCTTATTACTCGACGGATAACGGCAACTGGTTTTTAGGAACACCTACAGCTTCACGTCTATTATATGGAGTAACAGACAAAGGAATACCCCTTGATAAAGCTTTTGAAAAAATAATCAGAGCAAAAGTTTTACTACCGTTTGAAGCAAGCTGTACCACAAACAATGAATGTGATACATATGAAATAATTAACCAGTGTACAGCTTATTGTGGAAATAAGAATCCTGAAAATAAAAAAACTCAAGAAAATCTCAACAATATTCGCATTTGTGACCCAGCTTTGTGGAATAAGCCGCAAGTCAATTGCGTGTGTTTGATGAGAACATGTATTGACTCAAGCTAATTTAGTTCAATCTCAATACGAGTAAATTCTGAATCGCCTGATTTACTAATTTCAATGTCAATCTTTTGATTTCCTTTTGTTGCGGCTATAACATTTTTGACATCATCGTTTGAAGAAGTCTTTATAAAATTTCTGGTGTCATAACCATATAAATCAATTTTTTTTCTGTACCATTGGGTAATTTTATCGGGACTATCGCCAGATTCATAAACCCCCTCTCCAACAAGCGATGAATTTGGGTAAACCCACATTGAATTAGACATATTTTGATTATTTACACTCTTCTTAACTTGAGTGGGCTTTGGAGAAAAAGGTGCCTCTGCCCCGCTTTCTTCGCTTTTATCTTCACTTTTTACTTCTAAACTAGCAGTTGGGGTGGGAAAGCTTACTGGTTCATTTTTAATTTTGTTATTATTATTAACTAACACACTAAACACCAAAAAGACGACGGCTCCAATAATTAAAATTATGTTCATCGCGCTAAAATGCGTTTTCTAGCAACCCTAATTATTAGATAAAGAGGGACAAGAAGCAAAAGCCATGCTAAATTTATATTTAAACTATTAGCTGATTCACTTTTTCCACCTGCCACTTCTTTGGCCATAGCAAGCTCATCGCCTTTTGTCTCATCTCCCAACCCTTTAACTGTTGATTGCCTTGGGGAATAACTATACCTGCCTGATTTAGCTGATTTGGGTAAAAGCACATTAGAACTTTGGCTTTGCGGTTGTGCATCTACCGATGAACTGGAATTTGAAGAAGAGATTAAAGGTGTTGCGTTTAAAGGTGCTGTATTTCCTCCTATTGCATTATTATTTTGATTGACGCCATTGTTTTCCTCCGGCTCTTTAGCGCTTCCCGGAGTGACAAAATCCCCAATCCAACTGCCAAAAACATTTACTAAAGTAACAAAAAGTCTGCCATTCCCAGAAACATTATTGTTCACGAAATTTATAATGTTTAAAATTACATTAGCGTCTCCTGTTGTTATTGAGTTACTGCCGCCGGTATTTCGACTTGCTGAATTTCCACCCGTATTTGCCATAAGATTGACGTTATTTACTATATTCGCATTGTTTGATTGCTCAAGGCTTTCAACATTTAACTGATTAACTGCAATAGAGCTATTACTGTTTTCTCCATTGCCTATGTTATTTACAATAATTTCACCACTTTCACCAGATGTAATACTCATACCGGAAGAAGCTGCAAAAGACGATCCTTCTGGTGCGCCTAAAATTTTACCAATCCAATTGCCTGCTTCATTGACTATTACCAACCACCAGTCGCCTCCAGCAATATTGTTGTTTGCAACGTTCAAAACTTGAGTCAAAATATTTGCCTCGCCAGTTTGAATTGAATTTTCCCCGTTCGTATTGCGGCTTGTGCTGTTGTTTCCAGTTTCGGCATTAATATTAATATTATTTTGTATATTTGCCGCATTTGTTTGTGAAAGCAAATAATTATCTGAAGAATTAACACTAGCCACGCTTGTTGAATTGTCTCCATTCCCAGAATTTCCGGCAATCAAACCATTACCTGAACAATTTGAGCAAGTATAATTGCTAGGGAGAACTATATCCCCATTTAAATTTCCATAAATATTAACAACTCCAAGATAGACATTGCCGGCAAGATTATTATTTGCAAAATTCGCTATATTTGCCGAAACGTTTGCATTTCCTGTATTAATAGATGAATTTGTGCCGGTATTTCTGTCCGAAGTATTGTTGCCTGTGTTGGCCAAAAGGTTCATATTGTTTTCAATATCTGCCGTATTGTTTTGGAAAGTTGCAGAATCGGAATAAGCGCTGGTGTTAACGCTGTTTCCCGAACCACTCCCATTGCCGGAGTTAAACAAAAAAGAAGGGGGGTAACAACCTAATATACAGTTTGAATTAAAATCCAAAATGTAGTCTCCAGTATGGTTATCAGCTATATTAAATTCGGAAATGACAACTCCAGAAGCATTTGTATTAAGCATATTTACAATACTCCCGCTAGTATTAGCATTACCTGTATTGATGGTCACACTTCCTCCGGTATTGCTGTTGTTTACATTATCTCCGGAATTTGAAAATTGATTTAAGTCATTTTTAACAGTTGCTGAATTGGTTTGACCAGTAACTGAACTTGAATTTTGATTCAAAACGCCTGAATTTGAAGAATTTGCTCCATTGTCAGCATTTTTAATAATTGAACTTCCGCCAGCAGGAACCAAACTAGCACTGTTTTGACTTGCGGCAAGATTTGAATTCCCAATATTATTTATTATTCCGCTTGTTGTAGCCGATCCTGTGTTCACTACTACATCCGAATTGGTATTCCCCCCTCCGTTTTGGCTGCCGCTTACCAAACCATTCATGCCTCCTTGATTTAGTAACAAATTGTTTTCGTTTGCTGCATATTCTTCTATTGGGACAACCACGGGTTCAATTGGGAGGGTTGGCTCTTTTGGAAGAGCTGGTTCTTGCGGGGCTTTTGGCGCGCTTGGCTCAACAGGCTCCTTTGGCGACTGAGGGGCAGAAGGTGTTGCGGGCTCTTTTGGAGCAGAAGGGGCAGAAGGCTCCTGCGGCAAAGCTTGCGCATAAACAAACAAGTTGCCATTAAGCAAAAAAACCGTTGTTATTGCTAAAACTGCTGTAATTTTATTTAATTTTTTCATTTTTTATTTAAAAAAACTTTATCTGCATTTTTAAAAACAAACATTTTTTTGATTATTGGGCTTCTGCGGGCTTTTACCGAAGTGCTGGTAAACGCCCGCATTATCCCAACTTGCTAAGACAATGAAATGCCTAGCAACCCCAGCAAAGTCCTAAGGTCAAATGTGATATTAACGTTCACACCTGAACCATTACCGTTTTGCCAAGGAAATTCAAAATCAGAAACATCTCCGAAAACGTTGGAATTCCCAGCGTTTGATACTTCCACCATAGTTTTAGCATTACCGCTCTCAACTGATGGATCAGCATCATGCTCTCCTGTGTTTCTGTTTACTCTGTTGAATCCAGAATATGCGTCAGCGTAAATATCGTTAGAGAGACAATCTCGTCCACGATATCCGTAACCGCCTAAAAGTCCTTCAAATTCATATAATGGGTAGTGTCTACGACCTCCCCTGCATGAATTTTCCTGTTCAACTTCCAGTCTATCTTTAAGTTCAGCTCTGATTTTATTGTCTGAACTGTCGCCGTTTCCGGCAACTTTAGCGGTTACATCAAAAAGACAGCCGCAATCAACATCAGCAAAGTTGAAGTTAACTGCGTTATCCACATAAACTTCAACGTGAGCATCGCCGGTATCAACGTTTACGTCTCCACCGGTGTTGCGATTAGCGTCATTTTTTCCGCTAACAGCATCCGTATCAACATGATTTCTAACGCGCGCTGAATTTTCTTGAGAAAGGTCAATTTTATGCTCAAGACCAAGTTTGATCTCGTTATCGCTTTTAACACCATTTCCAAGAATTCTTGCGCTTACGCCGCCATGATTGGAGTTACCGCTGACAACAGCAGAATTCATGTTTCCGCCGTTTAAAATTTCGGTAAGAGCCATAGCTTTACCGGTTGCTATAGTTACACTGCCGCCGGTATTGCGATTTGCATCATTCCAACCAGTCACTGCGTTATTGTTAACTGTATTGGCAATATTGCTTCTGTTTTCTTGGTTAACATTAATTACATTTTTGTTTTTTAAGTCAACCTTGTTATCTGTGCTGTCTCCATTGCCGGAGATAAGAACATCAGTATTGCCAGCTGACGCGCAACAATCAACCACTGCTTCATTGGTATTCCCAGCGTTTGTTACTGAAACCAAAGAAGTAGCATTGCCTGTGTCTATATTTGCATCGCCGCCTGTGTTTCTGTTTGCGCGGTTGCTTCCTGTGTTGGCGGATGCGTTAATGTTATTGCTAACATTAAACACATTTTCTTGATTTACCTCGGTTCTTTGTTCTGTCTTGATTTTAATTTCACTGTCAGAACTAACACCATTTCCGGTTAATTCCAAGGTCATTGCCTGTGCAGGAAGAACTATAGCTTGAAGCAACATTGCATTCAAACTTAAAACTGCAAAAATTTTTCTAGTATTTTTCATTCTCTTCACCCCCTTTCTAATTTGGGCTAACTCTCAAAATGTTTGAGAGTAAGCACTTCGCCCTTCTCTCTCCTTTTTTGTTCCTCTTACCTAAAATGTATATTGATAAATAGGCAACAAAAAACGGAGGCGTCCCACACTAAAAAAAATACAATTAGTTTGGGAAGCCTCCGTTTGCGGTCAGCCCCTATATCCTATATATATAGTCCTACAATAAAAATATATAGGATATTATTACGCTCAATATAAACTTAACAATCTCAACTTGTCAATAGGATATTTGCCTCTTTTTAAAGGCTATAACTATATCATCAGATTGTTTTTTTAATATTGCGAACAGTTATTTGAGTAACTGTTCCTTTTTGAACAAAAATTTCAACGCTTCCAAAGCCGCGAACCGCTTTAAGAGATTTCTTAATCTCATTAATCAAGGTTTCTGATACTCTATTTATAGAATATTCTTGGCCTTTTTTCATTTTGAAAAATCTATTTCCAGCTTCTCTTTATCTTTTTTTATTTCGCCAACTTGAAGAGCGAATCGGTTAAGATTAGAATCCACCGGAAAAGCGACTCTGGTTGGTTTTGTTGAAATAGCTTGCACTAATACCGGATCGTTGTGAATATCAGGCGCCAACCACTCATTTTCTTTCATTTCAAGCCTTAAATAATCTTTTGTATTTACCTCAATTGCCTGTGAAAGACTATTAACAATCTTCATGTTGACAACCAAAAAAGCCCTGCCAGGCAAAGAACTTGCCTTTTGGCCTTGAACTATTATTTCTTCACGAAGCTCTACGTTTTCCAAGCGCATTGTTACTCCGTTAATTTCTTTTCCTTTTTCATCTAGAAGAGATATACTAAATTCTTTTTGTATATCCTTGATTGCATTTGCAGATTTAAGAACTTCCTTTTTTTCTGTTCCCGAACTATTACCTCTTGAAGACAAAATTAAACTAACAAAAGCTCCTGAAGCAATAATTACAGCTATTACAATCAAATATCTTACAAATTTTCTTTTTGTTGATAAACTGCCCCTCATAGCATATCCCTATGGGCAGTATAAATAAGTATGACATGCTAACTTACATACCTTAGCTTGTCAAGTAGTATTGGGATTCTTAATGACCAAGCAAGAGCGTTGCCAACAGCCGCACCAACACGAAGACCAGTAAAACTTCCCGGACCCGGGCAAACTTCAACTTCAGTTATATCTTCAATCTTTTTTCCTTCTTTTTCTAGAGTTTCAACTATAAAAGGCAAGAGAGATTGAGCTTTTTTAATTCTCGCATCCGTCTCAAACCTTTTTCCATCTATTTTAATAACTATTTTTTCCGATGATGATGTATCTATAAAAAGCTTCATTTTCCTATATACCATTTAACAAGCGAGTTAATAGAGTCTTCCAAGCTTCTTTTTGGCTCCCAGTCAAGGACTTTTTTTGCCTTCCCTATGTGAGCATAGATTTTAGCATACTCCCCTTTTCTTTCCTTGCCACGAATGCGTTCTATCTTTTTGCCAAGAATTTTCTCAACTTTTGCTATTATCTCTAAAACGGAATTGCCGTTCCCTGTGCCAAGATTAAAGACATCGCTTTCACCGCCATTTTTCAAATATTCCAAAGCCTTAACGTGTGCTTCATTTAAATCAACCACATTAATATAATCTCTAATAGGCGTGCCGTCCGGCGTGTCTACCACAGGACAAGTCAAAACAAAAGGTTCAATGCCCAACGCTCCTCTAACAGCATTTTGAACAAGCAGAACAGAGGGCTCTTTAGCATCCCCAACCTTTCCATCGTCACTTGCTCCACAAACATTAAAATACCTTAAAACAACCCATTTAAGCCCGTAGATTCTCCCGTACCATTTAATCAATCTCTCAACCATTGCCTTGCTCTCACCATAAGGATTTGACGGGTTAATCGGGTGTTCTTCATCAACTGGGACATATTTAGTATCGCCATATACAGCACAAGTTGACGAAAAAATTAGTTTATTTACATTTTTTAATCGCATATTTTCTAACAAATTCAAAGATCCAAATATGTTATTTTCAAAATACTTGTATGGATTTTCCATAGACTCGTTTACTTGACAACTTGCGGCGTAATGGAAAACTGCATCAAAATAACCTTGCTTTTCAAAACATTCCATAAGTTTGACCTTGTCCTTTAGATCAATCTCATAATAAGTTAGCCTATCGGAATACATGTCTTTAAGTTTTTTTAAGATTTCTTCGTGGCCTGTGGAAAAATTATCAATAACCACCACCTGATAGCCTTTTTGAAGCAAAATATAAGAAGCAACGGAGCCTATATATCCCGCCCCTCCAGTTACTAATATTTTCATAGCGTTATCTTCCTCTCATTTTCAGAAATATTTTGAAAAAATAACCATCTGGTTTTGGAAGGCAGCATATCTTTTATCCTCTCTGCCCATTCAATAACGACTATAGATTTTCCTTCCAAAATTATATCCAAAAGACCAAGATTTTCTACTTCATCGCGCAAATTTACTTCAAGGCGATATAAGTCAACATGGTAAAAATAAGTAATAGCGGACTTATGATTATTAATCAGATTATACTGCTTCATAATAATAAAGGTCGGAGAATTAACTCTGGAAGAAACTCCAATACCCTCGGCTAAACCCTGAATAAAAGTAGTCTTGCCGCTACCTATATCCCCTACTAAACCAACCACATCTCCAGCCTTCAAATTAGTTGAAAAGCGCGCGCCCAATTTTTTAGTCTCTGCGGCGCTTCTGGTAATAACCTCCATATACTATAAACTGCGATAACTGCACCAATTGTATCAAAAACCACATCTCGAATATGAGGTTCCCTGCCTGGAGTAAAACTTTGATGAATCTCATCGGTAATACCATAAAAAATAGAAAATAAAAATGCGAAAAATAAAGCCCTTTTTTTATCTACTCCAGAATTCCAAAAAGCTCTAAATACTAAAATTGTCAGAATAAAATATTCAACTATATGAGCAGTTTTTTTAATAAAAAAATCACTCCAATACCAGCTTGTTGCAGAACCTGTTGGAAAACTTGAAAAAACAAATATTACCATTGACCACAGTAGCGCCGGCAAAAAAAATCTAATTTTATTTATCAGCATTTTCATTGAGCTTATATAATAAAGATATTATACCAAAGCCTAATAAACCCGCACCCGACGCTATCATAGCCACAGCAACAAACGGGGTTTTCTTTTTTTGTAAATTGTTAACATCATTACCGTCACTTAACCCTAAAACTGTTGGTGTTGCTTGTGTATCTGCGAAATAATCCGGTGTTGAAGCTGGAGTGGGAGTTAGATTATTTTCCGAAAATTCCAATGCCATTGGTGTAGAGCTTGGGTCAGGGCTAGAAAGAGCGCTGGGTTTTTGAGTTCGGGTGAATGTTGCGGCTGGGCTTGGAAATAGTGTTGGACTAAAGGATGGTTTTGGAGTTAATGATGGTGTTGGGCCTAAAGTGGGCGAAGGAGGATGTGTAGGAACAAATATTTCCACCTGTGCGGAATTACCAGAAATCTTTGGAGAACTTCCACAAGAAGAAGTGTACCTATGCGCCTTAATGTTGTAAACTCCCGGCTCAATATCATCTTTACCTAACTTAAGATAAATTTCCAAATTTTCAGTTGTCAAATCAGAAACATAATAAAATTTGTTGCAATCTGCTATATTTAAAGTCCCGGCTTCAACCCACTCATCCCTATCATTTTTCATAAATCCAAAATATCTTGCTTTGTCATTTTTTTGAAAAGATACTCTAAAATAAGATTCGCTTGGCAAATCTTTAATTTTCAACTTAACGAGCACCTCTTCCTCCTTGGAAGTAATCTTTTCTGGAAAAACGCTGTCAATTTCAAAAGAAAAAGCGGCTTGCGCTACACCTGTAAAAAACGTAAGCAAAGTAAACAAAAAAATAACATACTGCCACATCTAATAGTTTATATGAAGATAATAAGTACTTATATCTCCGCTGTCATGCCTAACACGAACATAACGCAATCTGCATCCTGCAGAGCCCGCAAAACTACCGCGGTATAAAACACCTGAACTTACAGACTTTACCTCAGAACTGCTGTCGCTGTTAATGTCAATTCCATTGTGGAAATTATAAATTCTTCCCACCCAGCTATTTTGCACTGCCCACGTTCGCCCATAGCCTTGAGAAAATCTTACAGGCGGGTTAATAGGCCATTCCCAAGATCCAGAAGGGTTGAAAGGATCACCTTCAGAGCATTCTCCCGGTCCGGAACAATTTCTATATTCAACACCTGGCCTTAAATAATTAAATGGGTTTTCAGTACTGCCATTTTTACTAACTATAAAGTGAAGATGAGTACCGCTGGAATTACAAGAAGGTCCTTGTATTATACTAGCAATTCTATCTCCAGCATTAACTCTTCCCACTTCAGTTTCATCTGCCCTTCCAGCAATAATAGCTTGAATGGCTTCAAATTCTGCTCTTGCCGCATTTAGAAGTTCTTGATAGCGCTTTTCGTCATTTCTTGTTATAGCCAACAAATTTGCTTTTGCCGCTTTTTGCAAATCCAAATCAACCTTCTGTCTGGCAAGAAGCTTTTCCAATTCCTCAAATTCTCCTTTTTGTTCGGTATATGTTGTTTTAGCTGCGCCCAATCTATCTAAAAGCTTCTTGTCGGCTTCTTGAATTTTTTTAAGATAATGAAATTTAGAAACAGCCTCATTAACGTTGCCTGATATTAAAAATAAAATAGGAGAATCATCAATTCTAATCATCTTATAAGTTTCTTCAACTCTTGAGTTAAATGCGGCAGATAAATTATCCAAAGAAATCTCCAGTTGATTAATCCTGCCTCCAAGAAGTGCTATTTGTTCTTGTGTTTGATCAATTTTTAATTCTGTCAAGCGAATTTTCGCATCAAATTGAGCTATCTCGTTTGCTAGTGTTGTTGCTTGGCTTTTTAGTTTTGCTATTTGTTTTGTATATTCTTCTATCTGACGATTAAGCTCATCCAGTTTACCCTGATCCTGACCATATGCCGGCTGTATAGCAAAAAAAATGGTTACAAAAAAAATTAACACTAATTTCTTAATTAAACGAGGCATATAATTTATTCTACTATAGCACAGCCATGTGTTAGCAATTTAGTAAAAAACCTGAAAACAGCAAGATATATCTAACTGTCATATGAAGAGTCAGTATTCTCTTAAGGTTAGTTTTAAAGAAACTACCTGTGTTTAAGAGCCCTTGAAAGGGAAAACATACTTCCCAAAAATGCAATAAAAATCCCGACTATCAATTCTCCAGCAAGAACCATGCCTAAGAAACCAAAAAACTGTCCGCTATCCTGCGGTAGAACTGGAACATCTCTAAAATATGAAAAAATCTTAGGCGAGACATACATAACAAGAACAGAAGCGGAAACCCAACCTAAAAAAACACCAATAACAGCATAATGAACCGCTTCTAATACTAAAGGAAAACGAATAAAACCGGGGGTTGCACCAATCAAACTCAACGATTCAATCTCTTCTTTCTTCATACTTATCCTCATGCTAATAACAATTATTAAAACAAAAAATGAAGTAGTCGCCAAAATTCCAATTGCCGCGGCTCCTGCAATGCGAATATAGGAGGTAATATTTTTAAGCCTCTCTATAACAGAGCTTATAGCATTACCACCCCCAATGCTAGCGGTAAAGCCAATTTCATCAACTATCAGTTCGTCTTTCATCAATTCAATCAAATCTTGAGCTTGGTTAAGGTCAACCGAAGAAAATTCAATACTTGAAGGTAAACTAGAAGGGCTAACTAATTCAACCAAATTCGGATTGTCTTTGCCTGTAATATTTTTATAAATTGCTAGAGCCTCTTCTTTGGATACGAAACGCAAATTAGAAACTCTAGGGTCTTCCTTAAGCCTATTCATAAGCTCATTTATTTGATCTTCAGTTGCTTCATCTTTCAAAAAGGCAATAATCTGCGGACGAGTTTCAAAATAGCGTAAAAGCTGGTTTGATGAATAAACAGCAATCACAACTAAAGTTGAAACAAAAAATGTAACTGCTAAAACCAAAATTGCGGCCGTTGCCTGAAATGGAGAACGACGAATATTGTCAAAACTAGTTTTTAAATGTAAATTCATGGCTTAATATCCTCCACTAACTCACCCTTTTTAAGGACCAAAACGCGCCCTGCAAACTCTTTTATAATTTTTTTATGATGTGTGGTTACTATTACAGTTTTGCCTTCTTCATGAATTTTTTGCAATACCTTCATAACTTCTCCTGCAGTATCCCAGTCTAAATTACCTGTGGGTTCATCCGCGAATATGATTTTGGGGTTAACTACCAGCGCTCTTGCCAAAGCCGCACGTTGGAGCTCGCCGCCTGAAAGTTGAGAAGGAAACAAGTCTGCGCGATCTCCCAAACCCACCATTTCAAAGACACGCTCTGTGCGAGCAGCCCACTCGCTATTTCGAATCCCTGAAATAGCCAAGGCAATATTGCAATTTTCGCGTATCGTCTTTTCCGTAAGCAATTTAAAGTCCTGAAAAACAATACCTATATTCTGCCTTAGCCTGGGAATATCTCTTGATTTAAGCTTATTTAAGTTCTTGCCATCAAAAATAATCTCGCCGCTTGAAGGTTTTATCTGCCTTATTAAAAGCTTAAGAATAGTCGTTTTACCTGCGCCAGAAGGACCTGTAATAAACACAAGCTCGCCTTCTTCTATACAAAAGGAAATATTTTTTAAAGCTTCAATATTTCCAAAAATTTTTGTAACATTCTTAAATTCTAACAACATGGGCAGTTATTCAATAATTTTTACACTTCCAACATCCATTAACCAACCAGCTTTTTCTGCCGCCAAAGTTTGACCAGCAACTTCCACTTTCTTGCCAACAAAACTATCTAAATCCAAAACTGTTGAAAATAAATAAACATTTTTTTCCGCGCCCATTCCTATATCAAGGTAGTGTGTTCCTTCCCCGTTAATGCCTCCTTGACGCAAAATCCCCTTTGCTGTATCTGAAAATAATTTTTTATCCACTTTACTGTCAACCTTGAGTTCTTTTGAAGTTTTATCTGAGGAACTAAATTGGCCAATATCAGATATTCCAGCCAATACACGGCCGCTTCCCACTCCTGCAAAAATTATTACTATCACCAAAAACGCGATTTTTATCTTTATATTAGATTCATGAGGAATTTTTTTTATTACTTTGTCATTTTCTTCTTTTGCCAACACTGCACTATTTTGTGTGACGGAACTAGATTCTTTCGAAGCTTCTAAGTTGGCAAGTTTTATTTGTTCCATCGCTTCACTATAGCATAATCTCTGCATCTATAAAATCGTCCAAATCACCATCCAAAACAGATTCCGCTTCGCTTGATTCAACTCCTGTCCTTAAATCCTTAACCATCTTATATGGGTGCAGAACATAACTTCTGATTTGTGTACCCCAAGTGGCTGGGGTATAATCACCGGCCAACTCTCGTTTTTCTTCCTTCAAACGCTCCTCCTCCTTAGACCAAAGCTTAGCTCTCAAAAGCTCGAGAGCATATTTTCTATTTTGCTCCTGATAACGCTCTGTGCGAGCAGAGACAACAATTCCAGAAGGTTTGTGGATAAGCCTTACTGCTGTTGACACTTTATTGACATTCTGTCCTCCGTGCCCGCCAGCACGACTGAATTGCCATTCTAAATCTTCGTCTTTAATTTTAATATCAGGCGTATCTAGCTCTCCCAATTCAGGCATTACTTCCACTAAAGCAAACGAGGTTTGCCTAAGCTTATCGGCATTAAAGGGAGATTGTCTAACAAGTCTATGGGTTCCTGCTTCTTTTTTGAGATAACCGTATACATTAGTGCCTTCAATCTTGAAAGTAATACTCTTAAATCCAGCTTCTTCGCCCGGGTTTTCATCAATAACCTCTATTCTCCAATTACGCTTCTCAGAGTAACGCATATACATTCTAAAAAGAATACTCACCCAGTCCATAGCTTCGGTGCCACCTTGCCCGGCGTGAATCGTCACAATTGCGTTCCTTTTGTCGTATTTACCAGACAAATAATTAGAAATCTCGAGTTTGGCAAGTCTGGAATTAATTCTTTTATAATCTTTTTCAAAATCCGCATCTATCTCATTTCCTTGATTAAGCTCAACAAGAGCTTTAATTTCTTCTCTTAAGCTGTCTATTTCTGTAATTTCTAATTGAAGCTCACTTAGCTCTTGCATTAACTTTCTCGCTTCATCAGGATTATCCCATAAATCTGGTTTTGCTGTTTCAATTTCCAGAGCACGCAACCTTTCTCTTTTTTTAGGCAACTCCATACTTTCCTCAAAACGCTCAAAACGCTGAAGCAAATCTTGCATGTAGCTAGTATATCATCTTACTGGACAAATTAATCTCTTAAGGTTTTCTTTTTCTGAATTAGACAATTCTTCATATCTTTGCATTAATTCTTCAGCTCTAAACTTTTCTTTAGCTTTACCCTCAGGGACAGTACTATTTATCCCCAAAACTTCAACGAAACGCGATCTAGAAATTTCAATTGCATTAGAAATTGGCTTAGGAGCGTTTTTCCAACCTAAAAGTTCAGTAATTACAGTTTTTCCTCCTACCAAAAATATTGCCTCAATTAAAAGCGCTAAAGTAAACCCCAGCGCAATCCCGGGCATAACCCCTTTTATAGTTAATTGCGTTTGATGGCGCTGTACTAAACTAAAAGTAAAAATGAACAAAAAAAGACACAAAATCACGATTCCTGCCTGCAAATAAGTTGGAGAGAAAACAAAACCACCCGGAAGATTAAATTCACCTAGGGTTTGAGTCAGTTTATTTTGAAGTTCTTGAATCTGTCCTAATTGGGCAAGGTTAAACCTCATCTTGCCTACATTGTACTATAATTGCCAAATTTAAGCTAAAATTACACAAAATAATCTAAAATCAAAAGCAGTTATAAACTAGAAGCTTCCTTCTCAATAGAAACCACATCTTCTTCAAAATCTCCTACTAAAGTTTCTTCAAGTTCAGATTGAATTGTACCTGTATCATTTTTATCGGAAACCGGCTCTACATTTAATAATTCAGATGTAGATTCATCAGATTCTTGAGATTTTTTTAATTGATGAGCCGTTGTATTTTGATTAGAAACAATACTGTTTTTTTGCATCAAAAAATAAAATCCGGCAGCTACAAGCGCAACCACCAAGATGACAACAGCAACCACTCCAACTTCTGCTATACCTTTTTTATTGTTCATCTTTTAACTCCATTTCCATATTATACTTATTATTAGCTCCGCCAAAAAGCAACTTAAACTTTAAAAAAGCATCATAAGTTGCCTGTCGAGCATTTTGAATATACTTAAAAGTTTCTCTGAGATCTGACCTAAACTGACTAATTAACAATCTAACATTCTCGCCCAAAGTTGCCTCATCATCTATTTCTGGCAGATAAACTTTTTCTGCTTGGGATTTGACCGCTTCTCTTGCCGAAGACACAGCTTTCTTTGCTTCGCTAATGGCAGTTATGGCCTCTTTGGTATCTTTACCCGAATTTTCTTCAACATTTTTCACTCTATCTTCCATTTTTGCCAATATCTTTGATAATCTGTCCAAGACATTCCCCCAATGATTTACCCATTTTTCGTTTACATTGGCAAATCTTTCGACTAAATTGTTTAATACCTTTTGTTTTGTTTCACTTCTAATTTCTTTTACATTCTTTTTAAACTCTTCCCGTCTAGCTTGAAAATCTTTTATCGCTTCTTGACGATTACTGCGGATTTCATTTAAGGTTTCCCGCCTTTCCTTCACAGCTTCCTCGCGGATGTTTTTATATTCATTTACCGCACTAGCAACCGGCCGCGGAGTCCCTAAATTTACTACAGCACTTGGAACCGGCTTTGCAGTAACTACATTCACAAGCAACAAAAAAGAAGCAAGCATATCTTATTTAACAGCATCACAAACATCATGTCAACAAGAAAACTATAAATCTCGGTAGACCGATTTAAAATTTGGCTTACAAATTCTACTCCTCTACTTGTTGAGGGGTTGGACTAGGTGTAGCTTTCGTAGTTGGCGATGATTTTGCGGTTGGCGTAGAAGCGGGTGAACTAGTTTTTCTAGGTCCAGTTTTTATGCTTACGTCAAAGCCTCCGGAAACACTCGCTTTCCGAGTACGAACTTTTTCATAAATCCCTTCTAATTTTTGCGTAATCTCATCCGCGGTTGCGGCATCCAATTCCCTCGAATAAGTAACAATAGTTTCTTTTTGGTCTTGTGTATCAGCATTACCAATTTCAATATTTTCAAAACCTAATTTAGAAAGCTCTTTTTGCAAAAAGGTTGCCTCACCCGGAATACCAGTCCCATTTAATACCTCAATTTTTACCTTATCTTTGGCAATCGGAGAGGGAGACGGTGTGGGAGAAGGCGAAGGCATAGGAGTAGCAACGTCAGGAGTTGGAAAAGATGAAAGACCGCCAACCGGCGTAGGTGAAGCCGTGCTTGACCCTCCAGAACTACTTCTTAATATAAGCCAACCCCCAAAAACCACTATTAACACAACACCAACTACAGCAACAATTATTTTCTTATTTGAATTACCTTTATCCAATCCTTTTGGCTGTGGGAAAGAAACTTCTTGCTGTTGGACAACAGGCATTGATTGCGTTTGATTTTCTTCCATCTCATGCGTATGTAATCATAATTAACCCACAAAGTCAATATGTTATGCACTTAGCCAATTCTTCATTAAACTTTCAAAACAACCTTCCAAAATACTTATTCTAATTTCTTTCATTAAATTATTTATGTAATGAACGTTGTGAATCGTTTGCAATCTTGCCGCCAACGGATCATCATTTAAATTTAAATGATGAATATAGGCTGCCGAGTATTTCATGCAAGTATAACAAGTGCAAATTTTACTAATAGGTTTTTTACTTGACTTAAACTTACTATTTTTGATGTTTAACCTGTATTTATTAGACTTATTTCCACCATCCTCTGGATAAATAAAAAGTGTTCCCGAACGAGCCATACGAGTTATCCCGGTATTATCAAAAGTATCCATGCCGTTTGCGACTCCTGCAAAAATTCCAGCCGGACCTCCTCCCAACCCTAATGCGTGTACCGGTTTATCATCTGGCAAATACTCGCTTACTGTTTCCATTGCTTTGGCTGTAATTTCAGGGTCTGCACCAATTGTTTCATCGCCAAAAGCAATACCATCAAAACCTATTTTCAAAATAAAGTCAAGAAATTTTTTTCTTATTTTTTTATTGAGTCCTCCATGCAATATCCCATACAAAGCTTGTTTTGAATTGGACTTAACATGCTCCTTGTAACTTCTTTCCTCCCAATCAAAAGTTCTTTTAATGGCAGAATCATTTAATTTTTGCGAGTTTGACAGTTTAATTGGTTGATCAAAAGCCATCACTATGTCAGCCCCCAAAATTTTTTGAATTCTTATTGATTCTTCAGGAGTAATTTGGCAAATTGAACCATCAATATAAGAGGGAAATATGGCACCTTTATCCGTAACTTCTACGCTTTTAGTTGATTTTTTAATACCAGACCAAAGATAAGAGACCTGATAACCTCCGCTATCTGTAATCATCGGACCGTTCCAATTCATGAACTTTCTAATGCCTCCAAAATCCTTAATGATGTTAACACCGGGTCTTAGATATAAATGGTAGGTGTTTGCCAGAACTACTTGCGAACCAGCATTTTTAAGATCTGCTTCGTCCAAACCCTTCACAGAGGCTCTTGTGCCAACAACGCTAAATGCTGGCGTTTCTATTTTCCCGTGAGGTGTATAAATAATGCCTGCTCTTGCACGCGTTTTTTTGTCTTTTTTAATTAACTCAAAATGAAAATTATCCACCGAAGATATTTTACTACATCAAACACATGAGAATTTACTATTTAAGATTGATTTCAAAATGCTAAAATAAAATCAATTAAATATTCTTGCCTTTGATTAACTAATTTTTCACTTTTTTTGCCAATTAAATTCACCCTTTCCATTCCCCGGGGTAATTGTAATACTATCACCGGGCTTTAATTCACCAGACAAAAGCGCCTTGCCCAACAAATCTCCAATTGAAATTTCAATCAACCGCCGCATTGGACGAGCACCAAATTCTGGTTCGTAACCATCTTCCGCGAGCTTTTCTAATACCTCTTTTGCAAATGATACAAAAATATTCTTTTTTTCTAAATTAAATACCAATTCGTTCAACAAAATACCAGCTATTTTTAGCAAATGTTCTTTAGAAAGAGGCTCATAAACCACCACCCCATCAAAACGATTTACAAATTCTGGCGAAAAAATATTATTTTTAAGAACAAAGTCAACAACTTTATTCTGAATATTTTTTTCACCTTTAGAAACAAGTTCGCGTATATATCCTGCTCCCGCGTTTGAAGTGCCAATTACAAAAATATTATTGCAACTAATCTTCTTACCAAACGCGTCAGTTATAACTCCTTCTTCAAGCATCGCGAGAAACAAGTTAAAAACCTGCGGCGGTGATTTTTCTATTTCGTCCAGTAAAAGCAAACTTGCAGGGTTATTTTTAATTGCGGTAGTAAGATCTCCTGGCTGATTTTTGCTTAGTGATCCTATGATTCTCTCTACGCCTTCTTGGCCCACATATTCAGCCATATCAAACCTGATAACCTTATCGACAGAGCCATAATAAACCTTTGCAAGCACTTTTGCGGTTTCTGTCTTCCCTACCCCGGTAGGCCCCAAAAACAAAAAAGAACCAATAGGACGCTTACTGCTAATGACCCCCAAGGATTTACTTCTTAAAATTTTAGCAATTTGGATAATTGCTTCTTCCTGATTAACTAACCTCTCATGAATTATATTCTCCAAATTCGATAGTTTAGCCGACTCTTCTTGATTTAAGTTTGCAAAGGAAATGCCTGTTTTCTCGGCCAAAACTTGATTTACATCGTTAACATCAATTATGTTATCCATGTTGGCTTGTTCATTAAAGAAAATTACCGAATCCAAAATCTCAAGAGCTTTTTCTGGAAATGGAGTATCTGTGATATATTTATCGCATCCGTCCAATATCCTTGCTAATGCAGGCACAGTTATAACAACATTCTTTTTATTTTCCCAATCATCAGCGGCCTCCAACAAAATTTCTCTTGCTTCCTCATAAGACGGCTCTACTACCTTAACTGTTTCAAAAAACTTTTTAATTCTTGAGTTTCTTGCCAAATATCTTTCATAGTCATCAACACTTGAGATGGCGATAATCTTTAGTCTCCCGCGCTCCAAATGCATCTCCAAAATATCAGTAAGGTCCATGCCTTCAACGCTTGAACTAGTTAATCTATGCAAGTCTCTCAAAACCAAAATAATGTTTCCTGCATTTGATGCTTCCTCCAAAACATTTGCCAACTGTTGCTTTTTGCGATTTTTATCTGCAGTCTCTGAAAACACAAAATTATAATCAAGTTCAAGAACTCTTCTGTATGAAAGCTCTGCGCCAAATTCTCCTTTTGCGGCGCGTCTGGCGAACTCGTAAACAACAGTTTTTTTGCCTACTCCTGGTTCACCCGTAAGAATCACAGACTTACCGCTTGTTAAAACTCTTTCCATTCTAGACACCACACCTATTCGACCTATCAAATGATGGCTAAAATCCGTTAATGCCCCCATATCGGTAGAATATTGTCTAAGCAAAGGGGTGTAGCCAAACAATAATTCTCTTCCTATTCCAGGGCCGCGGAAACCTGAAGCAGTTCTTGCCAGAGAGCCTTCAGAGCTTTTTTTATCCCACCAGCGAGCAGCAACCAAGATATCGTCCTTGTTTACACCTTCAGTCCTTAAGTCAATCTCATTCCAAGCTCCATTTTCAACCAAAAAAGCAACTATTTCATAAACTGATTTTGGGATAATTTGACTGCCTATTTTTACAGGTCTGGAAATATTAAACATCTTTTCGCTTGACACTGAAAGCCGGCTTGCAATAAATTTTCCGGGCTCACTTTCAAAAAAAACCCTCACTGGATACTTGTCATTCATCTGATACCAAAGCTTTCCAGCTACAAACTCCGGATTTTTTTTGTATCTAAAATAAACACCAGCTGATAAAAAAGGGACAACTAGCCACACCAAAAAACCGACAACTCCAAAAACATAGAATAAAATCAATACCATCAATCCGACAAAAAACAAGAAAATCCTTACTGTCGCCCCTATACCTCTTGAGATCAAATTAAAACTTAAATTCTCCAATTCACGCGCCAAATCAAAACCTGGTTTCTTTTCAGAAATTACAAGACGCTTCCAAGGTGAAAAAAGTGAAGTTAAAAGAAGAGGGAGCGAAAAATAATGAACAATACTGCGGAGCAAATAAACATAACGGTTGGAGTAAAATTCCAGTCCTTTAGTGTAGTGCCACGTTAAGAATTCCATACTTCATATTATCATGAGCTAGTTGCCGGACATTAATCTAAAAAGTTTTACGAACTCTTCATGATGATTACCAATAAACCAAAATATGTAGGCGGCAGTACCCGGAAGAATTACTATATTTTCTACCCACTTGCCAGACGTGATTCTAAAGGCAGAAATAGGTGGAAAGCCAAAACGCCAACCAAAAGGGAAAAGTAACGGCAAACCTTCTTTTGTAATTGCATCCCCTACTAAGTGGCTCACATAACCAATCATCATGGATATATAAATAACGTCAATTTCAACATAAACAGGGTTTAGAATTCTGGGCAAAATAAAGCCCAACCCGTGGTAGACCAAAAAGACACCTAAAAGAGAATGAGTCAAATTTCTATGCCCCAAAAACAAGGGTCGAAGAAGTTTCCCAAGATAATCTCGCCCTGGCAAAAAATCCCACAATCTGTTTGTGGACTGGTCAATATCGGGCAAGGTTGCACCAATAATGTTTCCCACAATCGCGGCCGTGGCTGTCGCCACATTCAGATTTGCTGGTGGGTTTAATGCGGCTATAGTTACAAGAGATGCAAAAGCAATAGCATCATGAGTTCTCCCGGTCATAAATAAATATACTATACAAAAGTCATTCTCTTGAAAATGAAAATATACCGCAAAGCGCCCCCTTGTCTCTTGCCCTGAAATGCAGTTAAAAAATCGGAAAATTATTAGCGCCCACAAATGCTCGATGGCTGAAAACAAAACAACTGTGTCAATAAAGGCGTATCGCAATTGCCATTTGTGTGTTAAAATCTCTCTCACAGAGAAATATAAATTCAAAATATAAATTTTTAACTTTATGGCTAAATTTTCTTGGGTCACAAAAGAACTTTCAGCTCTTAAAAAATCCGGACTTTACAACGACGCGCCAATCCTTAAAACTCCAGTTTCGTCGCACATAAAAATAAACGGTAAACCTCTTGTCAATTTTGCCTCAAACAATTACTTAGGCCTTGCCAACGACAAAAGATTAATCAAGGCGGCATACAGTGCCATGAAAAAATATGGACTTGGCCCCGCTGCAGTCCGAAGTATAGCCGGCACAAGCGTGCTTCACAAAAAACTAGAAAATACCCTAGCGAAATTTAAAAAAGCTGAAGCAGTTTTAACTTTTCAATCTGGTTTTATAGCAAACTTGGCAACCATCCCAGCTTTGGTCGGTGAAGAAGACGTTATATTTTCTGACGAGCTTAATCACGCAAGCATAATTGATGGTTGCAGGCTAAGTAAAGCAAAAATTATGCGCTACAAACATGCAGATCCTAAAGATCTTGAAAAACAAATAAAATCAAATAGAGATTTTCGCCGTGCACTAATTATTACCGATGGTGTTTTTAGCATGGACGGAGACATTGCTGACTTGCCTGCGCTGGTTAACATTTCAAATAAGTACGATATTCCTTTGATGGTTGACGATGCACACGGTGAAGGAGTTTTAGGGCGTAACGGCCGAGGAATTGTAGACCACTTTAATTTACACGGAAAAGTTGACATTGAAGTGGGAACAATGAGCAAGGCCTTTGGTTCAGTTGGGGGGTTAGTCGCAGGCAAAAAAACATTAATAGAGTGGCTAACACAACGAGCAAGACCATTTTTGTTCTCTAGTGCAATGACAATTCCCGATGTAGCCGCTTCTCTGGAGGCTGTAAAGATTCTGTCAAAATCGGACAAACTTGTTAAGAAACTTTGGGAAAACACAAGGTATCTTAAAGAACGACTTTCTGTTCTAGGGTTTAACCTTGGCAAAAGTCAAACTCCAATTGTCCCAGTCATTATAGGACAAGAAAAAACTACACGAGAATTTGCTAAAAGGCTTCGCAGTCATGGAATTTTTGCTATGCCCATCACTTACCCCACAGTTGCCGTGGGTACTGCTAGAATCAGATTAATAAACTCCGCAATCCATACTAAAAATGAGCTTGATAAGGCCATTAAGGCATTTTCTCGCGTCGGAAAAGAACTAAAAGTTATATGAATACAATTTTAATCACCGGAGGAAATGGAGAAGTTGGTCATGCTCTTATAAGAAAACTTTCAGAAAAATCACAAAACAAGATAGTTGTCCTTGATATTAACGACCTGGACAAAAAACTACTAGATTACGTATCTAAATTCGTTAAAGGCAGTATTTTAGACGAAAAATTAATTAAAAATCTTTTTAAAAAATATAATTTTGACTTAGTCTTTCACCTTGCAGCTATTTTATCAACCGCTTCAGAAAAAAACCCAACATTGGCCCATCGCATAAATGTTGAAGGTTCTATTAATATTTTAAAAAACGCTGAGTACTTTGCTCGTCAGTCAAAACACAACTTAACACTTATTTTTCCAAGTTCCATTGCAGTTTACGGAATGCCAAATTTACAAACTAAGTTTAAAGCAAAAAAAGTAAAAGAGTGGGAATACAATTTACCAAGAACTTTATATGGATGTAATAAGCTTTACATAGAAATTCTTGGTAATTACTATGCCAAAAATTATAAAAATTCCAAAGAAGAGAAACAATATTTTGACTTTCGATCATTGCGCTTCCCTGGAATAATCAGCGCTGAAACCATGCCCACTGGCGGCACAAGCGACTACGGCCCAGAAATATTGCATGCGGCAGCACAGAAAAAGGACTATGTTTGCTTTGTAAAGTCAAACTCTACCATACCTTTCATGGTTATGCCGGATGCAATAAAAGCACTGGTCACGATTTCTGTAGCAGATAAGAGTAGCCTAAAAAAGACAGTCTACAACGTGAGCAGTTTTAGTATCAGCGCCGAGGAAATAACTCAATATGCAAAAAAACTAATTCACCCAATCAAGGTAACTTATAAACCAGATATAAAAAGACAAGAGATTATAGACAGCTGGCCAATTTCAGTAGACGATTCGGCTGCACAAGAAGAATGGGGCTGGAAACCAGACTTTAACAAAGAAGATTCATTTAAAAAATATTTGGCGCCGAAAATAATAGCAAAGTACTCTTAAACACCAATAATAGAGTGTGCGTATTTTTCCTGAAACTTTGTTGCTGTTTCGGGATATTTATCAGACAAGATTTGTTCCTTCTTTTTATTCTAGCCAATATGCTCAATATGTAAATAAAATTGCTTAAACTAATAATAACATCGTTATAAGAAAAAGCTACAGCGACTATAACCATTACAGCTATAAAACGAAAAAGAATTACATCCGCGGCGGCGTTAATACATACTCTCACCTTCAACCAAAAGCGATAATTGTTTAGGAGCACGCAGTGATTTGAATATTACCATAACCGCAATTGGATTAGTAAATGAAACTATGACACCAAACATAAGACCGTACACAAGCGGTATTCCAAGTAGCACACTAGTTGCCACCCCAATCAGAAAGACAAAAAACATAAGCCCGAAGGTAGTCAAGAATGTTATAGTCTTAAAATGCAGTCTAAGTTGATGAAAGTTTATTTTCATGGCAGAATCAAACAAAAGTAATGGCAAAAGCATGAAATAAATTAAATTTGGGACCAAACTAAGTGCGTTATCAAACCAAAATGCTCAATCAAAAGCTGCGATATTACCCCCAACACTAAAAGCGTTGCGGTATAGGGAAAGGAAAGTTCCTCTGATAAAATGTAAATCATAGAAACTGAAGTAAAAAAGTCAAAAAAATAGTCGTGGTGATTATCGAGCCAGAATGTATATAATCTAAATTTACTACATTCTGGTTCGCGGCGAAAATCTTTTTAGCCTATGTTGCTAGGTTATTATCTTAAAAGCGGCAAAGCTAGCACAGAGAGATTGTATCTTCACATTGATGATTAAAACGATTCTCCATGGCTATCCTCTTCTTCATGATGGCTGATTGATTCCAGGTGATGGCCATATCCATTGTCCATATCGTGGGAGTGAGGCACTGCAGCAATTACAGCGAGCATCAGGCCAACTCCTAATAGCATTGGCGCCAAGGTTCTTAGTTTGCTATTGACAACATTGACTTGAACTTCGGGAAGAAAATCAACAGCTCCAAGATAAAGGAATATCCCTGCAGAAACCGCCAGCATTGCCCCCACAAATTCCTGCTCAGGAGACAAGTAATACATCAAAAAGGCACCAATTATAGTGAAAAGGGAAGAAATAATATTAACGGCAAAAACATGTATTTTTTTCCATCCGGCTTTAAGCAAAATCCCAAAATCGCTAATTTCGTGAGGAACCTCATGCAGGAAGGTAGAAATAGCTGTAATTAAACCCAATCCTGGACTTACCATAAAGCTTACTGCAATCGTGATTCCGTCTATAAAATTGTGAATTGTATCACCCAAAACCACCAATACAGCAGAAGATTGATTTGCTTTTCCATGAAACCCCTCATTGTGGTGATGAATATTTGTTAAAAATCGCTCAAAAAGATAAGCTCCAAAAAATGCAACAAACATCACAAAGAACGCAAACTCACCTTTTTGATGAACAGCCTCCGGCAAGATGGCCAACAATGAAACGGTTATCAAAACCCCCGCGGCAAAAGGAACAGAATATCTTTGGAGTATGTCAGAAAGCTTGCTAGCACACAAAAAAATTAAACTCCAATAAGCGCTAAAACGCTCCCAACAAAAGACAGAAAAAGTAAATAAAGAGTATCATTCATGTAAAAAATTATATGAAAGTGTGTTGTATCAAACAATATTTAATATAATAACTTAAATCATGTATTTCAAAGACAGGCAGGAAGCAGGAATAAGGCTTTCGTCTTTATTCCAAGAAAGAAAATATAAAGGATTTATTGTACTGGCACTACCCAGAGGAGGAGTGCCTGTAGGTTTTGAAATTGCAAGGCAACTAAATGCACCGCTTGAAGTTTTGGTAGCAAGAAAAATAGCAATTCCCCAACAACCTGAATACGGTCTCGGCGCCATAAGTGAACTAAACACCATCATTTTCGACAAAGAAAGGATTGCAAAAGAAAAAATTTCTAAAAAAAAATTAAAAGATATCGTTAAAAAAGAAAAATACGAACTTAAAAGAAGAATAAATCTCTACAGAAAAAATAAAAAGATTAATATCAAAAATAAAAAAGTAATTATCGTTGACGATGGACTTGCCACGGGAGTTACAGCTAGAGCAGCTTCTTTGGCCGCCAAAAAGATGGGGGCAAGAAAGATAATTTTTGCGGCACCAGTTTGCGCCACTGAAAGCATGTTGGAGCTTGCAAAACATGTTGAAGAAGCGATTTGTTTATTAAATGAAAAACATCTGGGCTCAATAGGGAGATATTATCAAAATTTTGAACAAATTAGCGATGAAGAGGTAATTGCAATTTTACGCAAAACTACACAACCTGCATTTCTGAAATGAATTTGTACCTACACATCCGGGTAATGGCATTTTTGAGATTTTAACTAAATATAAAAAATTATATATCTATTTCTTTCATCTCCAAATTTTCCCAATCAATGTATCTACCTAAACCTAGGAATATTAATTGATCGTATTTTTCACCAGCCGCTATAACACCCAATAAATGCCTGAAAAATATTCCATGTCCGACAACCGCCACACTATTGTATTTATGCCCTTGTTTTTTGAGAAATTTAAAAAATTTTTTCGCTCTAGCTTTTGTCTCGTTAAAGCTTTCACTGCCATCATATTTCCAATTAGGATCTCTGCGATATTCTAAAAGTCCCCAATCCCAAAACTTTCTTGCTTCTTCTTTACTTTTACCATCTAAAAACCTTGGCCTAATGTATTCATAAATATAATCAACAATTTCATAATTGCCTTCACCGAAAAGCAAGTCCGCTGTTCTTGTTGCTCTAACTAATGGAGAACAATAAACTTTATCTACTTTTAAGTCAGAATAAAGCCCTTTTTTAATTGAAGATTCATCTATTATTGCATTGGGGCTTTGAGACTTTCCCTCTTTTGACTCAATTGTTTTGGCATGACGAATTAAATATAATTTCATATATTTAAAACAATTAAAAGTTATTTTTTATAAAACATCAATTCTTTTCATCTTTTTTTATAAGATTCTAGGCTCTTAAAGATTAAAAAAAGACTTGCAGACAATTTTTGATTCCTAACTTTTGGGTATTTAAAGCACACGTAGAAATCTTCAGGTTCCTAACTTTCGATGCACTTGCGACACTTGCGAGCCTTTTGGTTCCTAACTTTCGATGAACGGGAAGATTGACTATGCCTTTTGGTTCCTAACTTTCGATGCTCCTCTTTTGACCTCTTGCCTTTTGGTTCCTAACTTTCGATGCCTCAAACCCCACATCCAGCCTTTTGGTTCCTAACTTTCGATGTTCGCCCAAATAGGCATAAGCCTTTTGGTTCCTAACTTTCGATGTGAAACAAGCCCCAGCCTAGCCTTTTGGTTCCTAACTTTCGATGCACTTGCGACACTTGCGAGCCTTTTGGTTCCTAACTTTCGATGAGGGCCTTCGCATACTCCTGCCTTTTGGTTCCTAACTTTCGATGGGAATCTTTTTGTGATTGGCCTTTTGGTTCCTAACTTTCGATGCTCACGAACAAACCTCTCAGCCTTTTGGTTCCTAACTTTCGATGCTCTTTTTGAAAATTTGAGCCTTTTGGTTCCTAACTTTCGATGCTCGCGAACAAACCTTTGAGCCTTTTGGTTCCTAACTTTCGATGAGTATATCAAAAAAAAGCTGATAATACAATACAAAGTTTGATTTGATATATCCTATAATGTATAATTAACAAGCAAATTAATGACTGATTATAATCTTTTACTATGGAAAACAAATCAAAGAGAAAACTTTATTTGTGGCTACCATACTTAAGCAAAATTACTATGCAACCTCGCAGTGTTACCCTTGAATATAAGGGTGGAAAGGAAAAATTACAATGGACACAAATTCACTCCATTATGCTCTACGGTGAATCCTGCGCCCTTCCTCAAAAATTTTTTGAAAAATGCGCTTTTTATAAAATACCCCTCGTTATCCACAGACGGAATATCCCAAGAGCAGTTATCGTTTCCCCAACCTTACCTCCTGACCAAGAAAACCTCCTCCCCCGGCAAATCATTTATAGAGAAAATGAAAAGAAAAAAAGCTATGTTGCCAAAAAACTTCTTCAGGCAAAATTTAAAGGTATGTCATGGCTAATTCCTGTCGAAAGAGATCTGTTATATAGAATAGTTCATGTAGAAAAAATGATGTCTGTGGAATCCTGGCATGCAAAAAGATACTGGGAGGAATATTTCTCCAAACTAAACATATCAAGCAGTAGAAGAAATAATGATAATTATGTCAAACCAATTCTTGACGCCGTGTCTAAATTTATTAGTGGAATAATTCTGCGCTGGATTTTGTATCACAACTTGAGTCCTTATCATGGTTTCCTACACAAACCAACAGACTACCCGGCTTTAGTTTATGATCTTATGGAGCCATATAGAGGCTACTTCGACAAAGTTATCTTTGATACATTAAAAGAGGCACGAAAAAATAAAATTGAAAAAGAAAGGATTATGGCTATTGCGATTGATAATATTAAAAAGTTTCTTGATACCAAAGTTTACGTTGAAGCAACAAGACAAGTTGTAACTTTTCAAGAACTTTTGCATGGAATAGTCTTGGCACTACGCTCTTATCTTTTAGGAAATACAAAAAGATTTATTGTTCCTCTACCATCAAAACCAAATGGAGGAAGACCAATGAAAGCAGGATATCAGCTATACGGGCATAGAGCGGGCGTTACCAATTTTTGGCCACAGACAAAAGAAATCGCAGAAAGCTTTCAAAAAGTTTACTTTATCGAATGAAGAGGGGAATAAAATTCATTTTAAATCCTTACAGAAAAAGCATTTTTAATTCCGCTTCTGTCAATATCTTTAAGTTGCTTTTGAGTCTGTTCTAAAAATGATTCTCCTGTTGTTTTTTCTTCCTCTTGGCCTTGTTTCTTTTTACTGCTTTGCGAAGGAACTATCCCTGAAAATCTTAAATATCCTCTGACTGCCATCATAAATGCTGCCTGTTTATCAGCATCAGCAACATATTGACAAAATGGGCATACAAAAATTGAGCTGTTGCCTCTACTTTTTCTCCATTCTTCAATTCTGCCAGTTTCCAGTATTTTTTTGGCATATTTTTCTAACACCTCACTGTGATTAGTAACAGGCGGCCTTGCAAAATCTTGAACAATTTTGCGAATTTTTTTTAAATCCTCGTCTGTTCCCTTGAATTGGTAACCCATATCGTATTTTTCCTCTTTAGACACATAGCCTTTTATATTGCCATGGCGACTGGATATGGTAACAACCCTACCTTCTTTTTGGTTTATTATCATTTTGGCAAGATCTTCTTTTTTAATCTGATAAAGGCTTTTTAGGCAACTTAAACAAGTGTAACTTGAGGCGTAAGCGCCGATATTGCGGCCTATCCATTTAGTTTTTTCTCCCCAAACATGATTGTGAATCTGCTTATCAGCCTCTGTATTACTTTCGGTGTCTGCTCTTTTTACACTGTTGTAAATTTTAGTAGTTCTTCCGCTGCCCGTCTCAAAATTTGTAATTGAATCTTCGTATACACTTGATGATTTTTCTTGCGTGACAATTACGTGTATTTTATTTCTCAAATGCCCAATGGCGTTTTCTCTGATTCTAGCAACTACATTATCTTCCTCGTCAAATGCTCCCTGCCTTGCTTTCTGTTGTATTTCTGCAAACTTATCTTTTATATTTCCAATATTTTTATCCTCTATAAAACCCAAAATTTCTTCTTTATATGATCCCAGTTCAACACCTGTAATTTTGTATGTATTTTTGTCGAAAATGAACCTGACGAGACAGTAGGCAATTCCGTATTCTCCTACATCTATCCCTAGTATAGGAAAATTTAGCCTTGAAAAGTCTTTTTCGATTGTTTCCTTTCCTTTAGCGATGACCTTAAGTGGTGCTGACTGGACTGCTTGTTTATTTGGAATTAAATTAAATGGAATTGCTAGATAAATTTTATTCTTTTTTGCTTGTTCTGAACCCGTTATAGGCAAAAGTGTTGGCTTTTTTGTCTGAAGATCCCAATCTATTTTATACCTTTTTTCTACGATAAAACTCCATTCACTTAAACTAATATCTATATTTTCCCAACCATCAGGCAGGTATATGTATTTGTCTAAAAACTGCAACTGGTAAGGAGAGGAGGAAAGTCTAAAAAGTTTTTGCAGAGATTCCGAAGGCAGGTAAACTGCCGTTATACCACTTTTGGATAGCAAAATGGCATTGAAGGTTTTATTTTTATTTTTTTCGTAAACTTTGTCCAAAGCGATAGCGAAATTATGCGATTTCATTAGTTGTTTTCTTTCAATAGAGCTTGGTTTGCTTTTTATTGTGTCTGCGTTTATTGATATTTCCTTTTTGGGAATGTAATAAAGTTTGTATCTATCATCTGCACCTATTACCTGAACCGAATAAGAGGCGATGTATTCCTTTTTAGAATACAAAGTGGCTGCTCCACGAATTTCTGATAAAATTAAACTTTGAATAATAAAACTAAATTCATTTCTGGGATAGTTTTCACGCCTGAAAAGCTCCTTATATCTTTTAGCTTGGGAAAAGATATCAAGAAGTAAACCATCAAGTTTGTAAGTCTCTTTTGTATTGAATCTAATAAGTAGCGAAATTGTATTTTTACTTAACTCAATCCAATCAAGAAGTAATATAGCATCAGACAGAAGAGTATCTTTTTTAAAAGATAGAATAAATTCAGCAAGCTCTAGAACAGATGCTTGAAGTTGTTGCAAATAATCATTTGTTTTAATTTGTATTTTCTCTAGAGATCCTTTTGCATATGGACTTTTGTAAAAAACATATCTTCCTTTTCTATTTTTATCACTTATTTCTTTCCATTTACTATCCTCTATATTTTCTTTAATGATTTTTTCATATTTTTCTAAAAACAAACGGGAATTTATCGAAGCATCTACATATTTATTCCAAAAAAATTGAAGAAATTTTCTGTATAGATCGTCAACCTTTTCTTTTTCCTGTTTAACACTTTCAAAGGTTTTTTGTACTGAAAAAGAATCTCGCAAATAAGAAATTAGTTTTATGGTATTCTCAACACCATCCTCTAAGATCGGGATTGTTTTGTTAACAAACTTCTCGTTTGCTCTTTTGGCTGTGTATCCATAAAAGGCAACGGGTTTATAAATTGTTTTATAAAGACCTTCAAATTCTTTATATTTATTAACTTTTGTTTCATTCCCTTCTTTTTGAATATACTTCTGGTAGAAGAAATTAAGTCTTCTTCTAATTAAAGCAAGAAGAGATTCGAAAAGTTGATAATTCACTTCAACTTTTATGCTTTTTTGTTCGTCAGTGAAAAAATTCTCAAGCAAAGACAAAAAACTTAAAATATCTTTTTTTTCTTTATCCGCTTCTTCTCCAAAATTTCCTTTTTGAAGATAGTTTTTAACTTGAGAAAGACCTTCTCTAAATTGAGATATCTGCCCATTAAGCTCTTTTTTTCTATTTTGTGAGTTCGTAAACCAGCTTTGTAGTTTTCCGCCAAAAACACTTCGGTAATCATGCCAGCCATTTACTAATGGTAGAGAAGTCTCTCCAAGCAATTTTGCTTTCTGAGAAAGAAAGTCAAGAGCATTCAAAATCTCATCTTCATAATTTCCAAGACGAGGGAAAATAGTTTTTTGCGCTTCGTACAAAGCTTCTATATCTCCATCTTTCTTTTGCAAACCTTTCAATACAACTCCCAAATAATTTGAAAATCCATTGAAATTATCAGATAATCCTAAAATCGAAGATAATAATTTTTTGTCTGAAATCCATATCTCTCTTTTATTTATTAATTCCTCAAAGCTCTGTTTTGCGTCCAAATTATGCATTAATTCTGGAATATTAACAAAAGTTATATCAGTATATGCGCCTTTTGGTTTTAATGATTCTATAGTGGATCTGTCTAAATTATATTCTCTTTTCCAAAAATCAAGCTGGTCTTTTCCTTTTAGTATTAGTTTGCCGTCATCGTTAAAAAAAGAATTTACTATTAGATCAACTTCCTTCTTCGCATCAGTAGAGATAATGTCATTTTTTCTCACCAAATCATCTTTTAAAGATTTTAATATTCTCTCATAAAAGGAATTTCTAGTTGAAGTATTTCTAATAGGAGCGCTTAAGAAAATGTCTTTAAATTTATCTTTTTGAAAGATTACAGCTATACGATGTGATGCCTTTTCCCAAACCATGTCAAAAGGAGAGGTGATATTGTATTGACTTGTCAGAAAATCAATTAGTTTTGTGACTTTTGGCATCCAGATAACCCCAGCCCGCAAAGAATCCACCCAAAAATCAAAAAGTGTATAGGGAGGCTTCCATTTTGCCGTATAGACAAAATAATCATTAATATTTAAATCGCCTCTTATTTTTAAATCATCAGCAATGATTGCTTTTTCAAAGTCTTTAAGAAACAGTGCTGTTTCTTTTGAAGGATTTAATGGAGTAAGAGGAAATTTTATAGTTCTTATTACTTGTCCGCCGGAAAATAAAATTCTCTCCCTATGAAGCCTGTAGCCAGCAAGACTACTTTTTCTTTTAGTCATAGAAAATTTAGAATTTTTTTAAATTGCGCGCCCTTGCACTGTTCCTTTTGGGAACCCAAAAAGGGAAAGGCAACCAACCTTTCGGTTGGGGAAAGCGCAAGAGCGCTAAGGTTAGGAACCCTACTAATTTAGCCACTTTTGAGTGAAATTGTCAATCTGTAAAATTATGCAAGATGGTTAGCGCTTCACTTTTTATGTCAACTAGTTATACTGTGGGTAGTGGCATTTCTTCCACTTTTTACCCGAGCCGCACCAACAAGGATCGTTCCTTCCCAACTTCTTGGTTACATCTTTAATCTTACTTTTTTCACCCCGGCCAAATGCCGGCTCTCCTGTTGAAGCTACCATGTCTGCCGGCTCATCAATTAAACCGGTGTTATCACTTATATCAACATTCATTCTGGCTTGAGAAAGAGGAATTCCTGTGTCTTGAGAAACTACTTGAATCCTAAAAATTCGCCTTGAAAGCTCTGTATCAATCCTGTCTAAAAGATTTTCAAACATACTAAAGGCTTCATTCTTAAACTCTATTAAAGGATCGCGCTGTCCATATGCCCGGAGCATTACTCCTTCACGAAGTGAGTCAATATGATCTATATAATCAATCCAAAGGTGGTCTATAGTAGACAAATAAGCATGCCTTTCAACCTGCCTCATTAATTCCTCCCCCAGTTCACTTTCGCGTCCTTTGTAAACTTTTTTGGTTAAATCCAGCAAAGTATTACGCAACTTTTCCTTATCTTTTAATTTTGACAGTTTTCTTTTAAGATTTTTTCGGGAAGCATCATCAAACGGTATTAACTCTGAAAATTCTACAACCACTTTTTCATAATCAGCGTGTTCAGCGCCTTCCGGCCACGCAAAACTAACAATTTTTCCAACTTGCTTTTCAAGTTTACCTAAAACTTCATCTTTAACATTACTGCTTTCTAAAATTCTTCGCCTTAATTTATAAATTATTTCTCTTTGCTGATTAGCCACATCATCATACTCAACTAAACGCTTTCTTTGATCAAAGTGAAAACCTTCAACTTTTACTTGAGATTGCTCTATCACACGGCTTACCAATACATTCTCAATAGGTTGATCTTCAGGGATTCTAAGTGTATCCATTATTCTTGAAATTTGCTCGCCGCCAAAAATACGCATTAAATCATCTTCCAAAGAAAGATAAAATCTGCTCTCACCGGGATCCCCCTGTCGGCCAGACCTCCCACGCAACTGATTATCCACACGGCGTGCTTCGTGTCTTTCCGTTCCTATTACATAAAGCCCGCCAGCTTTAATTACCTTTTCATGTCTTTTTTCCCAATCTTTATACTCTTTTGTCTCTTGCCATTCCTTGTTTGATATACCTTGCTCTCTGTCCGGCAATGCCCCGCCAAGAACTATATCAACACCACGACCCGCCATATTAGTAGCTACAGTTACAGCTCCCGGCCGGCCAGCTTCGGCGATAATTTGAGCTTCCCTTTCATGATTTTTGGCATTTAAAACGTTATGGGGAATTTTTTTGCGTTTCAAAAGCTGACTTATGATTTCGTTTTTTTCAACAGAAGTTGTCCCAACTAAAACAGGCTGGCCTTTGCGATGGCGATCCTCAATTTCTGCGGCAAGCGCAGTGTATTTTCCGCGTATAGTCTTATACACCAAATCAGGTTTATCTTTTCTAATATTTGGCCTATGTGTTGGTATAACTACCACATCAAGGTTGTATATTTTCTTAAATTCATCTGCTTCAGTTGCGGCAGTTCCTGTCATCCCTGCGAGTTTTTCGTACATCCTAAAATAGTTTTGAAAAGAAATTGTAGCAAGGGTCTTGCTTTCCTGTTCAATAGGAACTCCTTCTTTCGCTTCAATTGCCTGATGCAAGCCATCACTCCAGCGTCTCCCCGGCATAAGGCGTCCCGTAAACTCATCAACTATTATTACTTTTCCATCCTTTACTATGTATTCGCGATCTTTCAGATAATGCGCGCGCGCGCGAAGAGCATTTTCAATATGGTGAATAGTATCAAAATCCTTTTCATATAAATTAGATACCCCCAAAATTTTTTCAACTTTGGAAATTCCATGCTCGGTTAAAGAAGCGCTTTTTGCCTTTTCGTCAATAGTATAATCAATATTTGCATTAAGCTTACCTACTATTTCAGCAAACTTGTAATATTTGTCTGTAGGCTCCATATCCGGCGCTGAAATAATAAGAGGGGTCCTTGCTTCATCAATTAAAACCTGATCAACTTCATCAACTATTGCGTAGTAATGCCCTCTTTGAACCATTCTTGAAACATCCGGAACCATGTTGTCTCTTAGATAATCGAAACCAAACTCGTTATTTGTCCCGTACGTAATGTCCGCTTTATAAGCGTAAGCTCTCTCCACTGGTTTTAAATGCGAAAGCCGCTCGTCTCCATGGCTTGTATCTTTGAATTCTCTGTCATAAATATAGCTTTTCTGTTCTTGAGCAATGACGCCAACACTTAAACCTAAAAACTCATAAATCGGAGCGTTCCAGCCAGCGCCAATGCGAGCCAAGTAATCATTCACAGTCACAAGGTGAACTCCACGCCCGGTCAATGCTCGTAAATAAAGAGGCGCTGCCGCCGATAATGTCTTGCCTTCTCCAGTTTTTTGTTCTGCGATTTTACCCTCAAACAAAGCAATTCCGGCCATAAGCTGAACGTCATATGGCCGCATCCCCAAGGTTCTTTTAGCCGCTTCTCTGACTAAAGCAAAGGCTTCTGGCAATAACTCTTCCAAAACCGCGCCTTTTGAAAGTCTGTTTTTTAACTCTTCTGTTTTTTTGGGGAATTCAGAATCTTTTAACTTTACCGCTTTGGCCTCCTGTTCGTTTATTTTGACAACTAACTTTTCAAGTCTTCTAACTTCGCGCTTGTTCAAATCAATAATGTTCTCTAAAATTCGTATCATGACTACTAATTATACTTCAAATAAGCTAATTTGCATTGCTGGACTTGCCGGTGCAGGGAAAAGCACTGTTTCTAGTATATTTAAAGACTGCGGCTTTGAATACATTCGATTTGGGCAAATTGTTATAGATGAGGTAAAGAAGCGGGGTTTGATAATAAATGAAAAAAATGAAAGAAAGGTTAGAGAAGAATTAAGAAGAAAGCACGGAATGGCGGCTATGGCAAAACTAAATAAGGGAAAAATAAAAAAACTACTTAAAACAAAAAATGTGGTTGCAGATGGCCTTTACAGCTTTGATGAATATAAAATCTTAAAAAGAGAATTCCCCAATCAACTATTAGTAATTGCTGTTTATGCCCCACCTAATTTGCGATATAAAAGAATTAAAAAAAGACTAGAAAGAGGTTTAACTCAAGAAGAGGCAATATCCAGAGACTATGCTGAAATAGAAAAATTAGACAAAGGAGGGCCAATTGCAATGGCGGACTGGACAATAGTAAACACAGGAACAAAAAAAGATCTTTTCAACCAAACTCATGAAGCTATTAAAAAGCTAAACATTAAAAAATAAAAAATGGCGGCAGAAAGACCCCAATCGGCATTCAAAAGAGGTGTAGAGAAAGTAGCGGAGCTGTCTCAAAAGTTAGATGTAGCAGTTTTCATAATAGGCGGTGGAATTGTGCTTGTTGGATATCCAGCTATCGGTTGGCTAATTATTTTTGGGAATGCTGTTACTTATGTGGGAGCAGAAGCCGCCAAGAGATGGGCTAGGAAGAAATGAACCATAAGATAACGTCTTGCTCAAATGATTACATTGAACCAACCTAAGAACAGATAAACATAATATTGGCTTCGGGATAAACTCTGTCTATTTTATTAAAGGCCTTTTTAAGTACCTTTTCAAATTTTACTGCATTGTCTCTCTCTTTTGAACCATAAAGCCTATTAAAGATGACAGCACCTTTCTCAAAAAGCAATTTTTTAACTAGTTTAATTAATTGAATCGTTTCAAACTTCTTTGGAAATTTGGTTTTTACATACGTATCAAAACAAACCAAATCAAATTTATTTCCTTTCTTTACTTGCTCCTTAATAAAAACTTCAGCGTCTTGAATATGAATATCTACATTGCTTTTATCAAGCTTTAAATACTTTTTCCCAAGCTCCACAATAACAGGATCAATATCAACCCCTGTTATTTCGGCTTCCGGCCAATACTCGCGAGTCAGCTTTGCTATAGACCCTCCCCCCAAACCAATTATCAAAACAGATTTTATCTCTGGCTTTTGATTTTTGAACTTACTTAACGTTTGTTTCCAAATTACTTCAGCCAGTCCTCCAGACTGCGGAAGACCCCCGCCATGGATATAAGTGCCATAAACCAAATCGCGAATAACCACCAGCTCTCCGTTTATTTCAGAAACTGTTCTGTTTAGTACAATTCTGCCTTTCAATAAATCTGTTCTTATCATGTCATGTCATGTTTGAAAACCCGTCCGCATCGCTATACCAAGCATTACGGGTAGGCTGTAAGTTGTAAATTGTAAATCAAGAATTGCTATTGGTATGCTCTTGCTTGCAAATTAAAGAGTTTGGCGTATTTGCCACCAAGATTCATTAATTCCTCATGAGAACCATTTTCTATAAGTCTGCCCCTATCCATCACCAAAATCTTATCCGCTAAACGCACGGTCGAAAACCTCTGGGTAACAAAAAGAAGTATCTTGTTTTTTGCTTTACTCACGAGCTCTTTAAATATCTTTTCTTCCGCTTCCGGGTCCACGCTTGCGGTTGGTTCATCCATGATAATTACGTTTGCCCGCACACGAAAGAGCACTCTTGATATCCCCAGTCTCTGCCCTTGTCCCAGAGATGGTCTTACTCCTTTATCAAACTGTGGATCTAGAGGATTACTATACTTCAAGGGCAGACTCTCAATAAATTCATGCATGCCAGTAATCTTCGCGGCTTCTTTTATTTCAGACAGTTTATTTAGTCTTTCTACATCGCCATAACCTATCGTCTCTGCCGCAGAAAACGGATAAGTTTCAAACTCCTGAAAAAGAACTGCCAATTGGGCACGCCAGCTTGCCAAATCGACATCCCGGATATTGTGGCCATTAATTAATATCTTGCCCTTCTGTGGGTCATAAAAGCGCGCCAAAAGCTTAACAAGTGTGGACTTCCCGGATCCGTTTAGACCAACTAAAGCAAGATTTTCTTTAGGGCCTATTTTAAAACTCACCCCTTTAATAACCCATGCCTGGCCTTTTTTATACCTAAACCACACATCCTGAAACTCAATACTGAGCTGGTCTTTTTTATTGAGTTCTACCCCACCCCTGACTTTCTCTATTTTTGACTCCAAATTCAAAAACCACACTAAATCTGAAACATAAACATAGTTCTCGTAAATCTCAAGAAAAGACGAGACCAAAGAAGTCAAATTCATCTGTGCCGAACGCAGAGAGCGCAAATAAAGCTGAAAAGTTCCTAAAGTTATTCGTCCGACCACCACCCAAACAACGAGAAACAAAGTGATGCAAAACTCCAAGATCATAAACGGAATTTCGCTTCCGAAGTTAGAAAGCTCCCTTTTCTTGTCCAGATTAATAATCTTAGTGTTTGTTTCCTGTTGCACATCTTTCAATTGCCTGCTTAAATATCCCGAGAGGTTTAATATCTTAAGCTCCATATAATTTCTGTTTCTGGTAAGATAGTGAGTTAACCAACCCCACTTGCGGTAAAGAGGTGCCAGCTCCGTAGTTAGTTGATAATCTTTTTTAATAAAGCGTGATTCGATAATTACCTGTGGAATAGAGACCAATATTACAAGGACTGCAACTAACGGATGTATGAAGAATAATACTCCAACAACCGATATGAAGCTAACGAGATAGTTTGGGATATCAGAAAGCGGCATCATAAGGCCCCACGCGCGCCTCCCAGACTCCTGTCTTATTTTTGTAAATTTGTCTTGAAATTCCGAATCCTCGAGCGTTGCTATATCAAGCTCAGCCATTTTGCGGCTCATGAGCATATCAAATTCCGATTCAAGAAGGAGGGACATATTCCCCCTTAACAGCCTTACAAAACGACCAAGAAGGCTTCGGGTAAGCTCGAGTGCAAGTCTTGCGGCAACGAGAAGCCCTAGCACGTAAATTACCACCCGCACGTCCGGGTTTCCAATATTTTCTACCAATCTGTCGAGCATAAGCTTCTCGAGATAAAATCCGATAATAGCCGAAGAACCCCAGATAGCATTTAAGAAAAATACACTCAAGATGTATTTTTTGTTAATTCTAAGTGCTATCCTTGTGACTTCTCTGAAAGTAAAAAACAATTGCCCCAGCCTGCTAAAGGTAACTCTTGGCCTTTTAGGCATGCCTTAATTTTACCATTAATTGCCGATCAGACCTTAAATTCGGTATTTGTTGGGAGTATAATTATTTATGGCAAATGTCCCTCTTGCTGAAAAGCAAAGGCCTAAAGAATTATCTGATTTCGTCGGCCAAAATCACCTGATTGGAAAGGATGGAGTAATCCGCAAACTCCTCGCTACAAACGTAAACAAAGGTAAGGGGATTTTTCCTTCACTTATTTTTTGGGGGCCGCCCGGGTCCGGTAAAACTACTCTAGCTAGGATTATTGCAAATGAGCTTAAAAAAAAATTCTTTGAAATTTCTGCTGTAAACGCCTCGAGTAAAGAGATACAAAATCTGG
>Ga0209101_1000273_pt1 | contig 43495 bp, 45 predicted proteins | sample ConPoolayeCmetaG_FD_185481 | JGI IMG/M metagenome (GOLD analysis project Ga0209101, IMG submission 185481) | Hot spring microbial mat communities from California, USA to study Microbial Dark Matter (Phase II) - Cone Pool mat layer C metaG... ...
TCGGAGAGGGGCAGGGTGCCGGGTGGATGGGGGTGAGTAAGGACAGGAGGTCCCCATGCCAATCACACGCCCTTTCGCCGTTCTGACCCTGGCCCTGCTACTCATCCTGGCCTGTAGCCTGCCCACCAGACTGCCGGTCGCACCGACCCCGCCCGGCGCGTCACGGGCCGCGACGCCGCGCCTATCCGCCCCGTGTAGCGAGCAATTCAAGTTCGCGGCGAGCCAGACGAACATCGCCGCCGGTGAGACCGTCACCCTGATGTGGAACGTGGGGAATGCCACCTCGGTCACCCTGCGCGGCGGCGACCTGGCGGAACAACCCGTGCCCTTCGAGGGTCGCCAGGACGTCCGTCCCACCACGACCACCGTCTACACGCTCCACGTCGAGTCTGGCCTGGGACCCTGCGACGCGCAGGTCACCATCGTCGTCACGGGCCAGGCCACATCCGCGCCGGGCGTCGTCACGCCACGGGCCACGCTCCCGCCGGCCACGAGCGTGCCCACCCAAACCCGGCCGCCTGCGCCCACCGTCCCCCCCACAACCCCAGCGCAGGTGGCCTGTCAGGACGAGGCTTGTATGGCAGATGGGATGCAGTTGAGCTATCTGATCGTCACCCGGCCCCTGTTCGTCCCCGCCCTGACGCCGTTTATCAACTGGAAAACAACCCAGGGCTATCGCGTGGGCCTGGTCACTGCGGACTGGCTCGCTCAACGCTTTGCCGGTCGCCACCTGGCAGAACGCCTGAAAACCGGGCTGCATACCCTGCGCCGCCAGACCGGCCTGCATTACGTGCTGTTGGTGGGGGATACCGAGGTCCCGCTCGACGATTTCACCCCGGCCAGTGTGTCCCGGTCGTACAATCTGCAAGCACCCTGGAACATCCCCACCGGCTTTTACACCCGGGCGGATAGCCCGCGCGAAGACGCCTTTTTGTCTGACGCGTATTTCGTGGAGGACAGGGATTGGGATCCGCAAAACACCGGTCGCAACCCCATGCCGCAGCAACAAACCGGCGTGGGGGGAGAGGGAAGCTTTGAGGCCACGCTGTTCCTGGGACGGTGGCCAGTGCGACGCCCGGAGGAGATCGCCCCCATCGTGGCCAAGACGCGGGCTGTGGCGCCGGCGCAGAAGATATTCTTTACCAGCGACGTGACGCTCTCTCGCGGCACACCCTATCCCGATGCCAGTTGCCTGAGTGAACCGCTGCCCTCCGCCAGCAACCCCCGCGCCGCCTGCTACAGCGACGCCATGGGGACCGCCCGCCTGCGCCTGTTCGAGAACAACGCGCCCTGGCTACAGACGGAGAGTCTATTTGTAGACCTGAACGATCCAGCCCAGGTGGATCAGCTCTTCCACCGCCTGAGCGCGGCCGATGGAGTCACGGTCGGTCTGTATCACGGCGCCTACAACTGCTGGGTCTCGGGCCGGCTCTGCCCGCTGGTCCAGACAACCGACAACACGATCCGGACGTTCGATAACTTCCACTTCACCCACAATTTCCCCTTGCTGATAGCCGATGGATGTTACATCGCGGCGTTCTATGCCGGTGCGAACGACACGGTGTTCGAGTCATTCCTCAAGGTGTCTTCCGGCCCGGCCGTGATCGCGCAAGCCCCCAACAATCTGATGTTCCTTCAGGCGTTGCGCGAAGGACACCCGGTGGGGGAAGCCTTCTGGCGCAGCGGCGCCTACTACTTCATCTGGGGGAACCCCATCCATCTGCTCGGCGACCCCTCTCTCCCGGCGTTACGAGGCCCCCGGTGAGACTTTAACCTGCCTGCCTGCCCTCCCGCAGGTTGGAGAGTAACCTGCGGGAGGCTCCAGGATAAGGGGCTTCTGGCAATCCCCTTTTCATTTGTGAATTTCAACACAAGCACCGCCTTGACTATCCCCCCCACTTGTGATATATTTAGCAATAGCCGTCAACCGGACGGAGGGTGCAGTTGCTCTTATCTCCCAGAGAGGGAGAACTGTCATTCTGAGGCGCGAAGCGCCGAAGAATCTCGTTGGTGTGATGGATTCCAGGCCGGAAACGAGATGTTTCGTCGCAAAAACCGCTCCTCAGCATGACAGATCGGGGGCCGGGTATCATCGTGGCAGCAGTTCGGAGATAGGAGCGATTACATCCCCGGACGGATCGTTCGGGCGAGCGAGAGGGTATGAAGCTGCGCGATATATTGCCCCTCATCGAGGGCGAGTTGCTCTCAGGGAACGCCAATCTGGACCTTGAGGTCGAGATGGGTTGTGGCGCCGATCTGATGAGCGACGTGCTGGCGTTCACTCATGCCGGCACCCTCCTCGTGACCGGGCTGACCAATCCCCAGGTGGTGCGCACGGCAGAGATGGCCGAGATCGCGGCCATCGTCTTTGTCCGGGGCAAACGCCCGCCAGAAGAAACCATCGCCCTGGCCGAAGAAAAGGGTATCCCTCTCCTGTTCTCTCCCCATACCATGTTCGAGGTCTGCGGCCGGCTCTACCAGGCAGGCATGCATGGGTGCGGCCGCTTTGATTTATAGCATCCCATGGAGGGCAGCCGCTTAGCTCAAGAATTCACCAAGGTCCAGGAACTGGTCTACGAACTCAAGATCGCCCAGGTGATGACCCGAGACGTCATCACCGTATCACCGGCAACCCCCCTGCGTGAGGTTAAAGAGATCCTGCGTACCCGGCGTATCTCTGGCCTGCCGGTGGTCCGGGACCATGAGCTGGTGGGAATCGTCAGCATCGAGGACATCATCAAGGCCCTGGAAAGCGACGCCATGGACGCTACCGTGGGTGAAAAGATGACCCCTAACCCGGTCACCCTGATCGCCGACGAGTCCGTGGTCCAGGCCGTGAACATGTTCTCGCGCTATAACTACGGACGCTTCCCCGTGGTGGACCGCAGCGGGGCACTGGTGGGGATCATCACCGCCGGGGACATCACCCGGGGCCTGCTCAAGGCCATCGAGCTGGATTATCGCCAGGACGAGATCAGCCGTTATCGGGCCAGTCACATCTTTGAGGACATCCCCTCGGACCGCACCACCCTGGTGTTGCGCTACGAGATCAAGGCCCGGGATTTTGCCCGGGGCGGCGAAGCCTCCAGCCGCATCAAAAAGGCCCTGACGCGCCTGAATGTGCCCCCCAAGATCGTCCGCCGGGTGGCCATTGCTACCTACGAGGCGGAGATGAACATCATCATCCATGCCGATGTGGGCGGTTACCTGGTGGCCGACATCTGGCCGGAGCGCATCCGCCTGCGCGCCGTTGACACCGGGCCGGGCATCCCGGACATCGAGCAGGCCATGCAGCCGGGGTTTTCCACCGCCCCGGCCTGGATCCGGGAGCTGGGTTTTGGCGCGGGCATGGGGCTGGTCAACATCAAACACTGCGCCGACGAGATGATCCTGGAATCCGAGGCCGGGCGGGGCACCAACCTGGAGGTCAATTTCTATCTCCAGCCCGATGCCCGGAGCGGCCGGGCGGAAGAGCGGCAGGGAGGAGGGCCAGGGTGATCACATTGCGGGAGATCGTGGAGCGGGCCGGGTTGCAGGTGCGTAACCCTGGCGTGAACCTGCTGCGCCCCGTGAGCGGCGGCTATGCCGCGGACCTTTTGAGCTGCGTCATGGCCGGCGCCAAACAGGGTAACATCTGGGTCACGCTGCAAGGCCATCCCAACATCGTGGCCGTGGCCGCCTTGCTGGACCTGGCGGCTATCGTGGTGACAGAGGACGCGCCCATTGACCCGCAGACCCTGGACCGGGCCACCGAGGAAGGGGTGCCGGTGCTCTCCTCGCCCAAGACCACCTGGGCCGTGGTGGCTGACCTGACAGCTCTGGGCGTGCCGGCCGGCGGGTAGAAGGTGGTGGTATTACGTCCCATCCTGGCCGACCTGCACATCCATACCGTGCTCTCTGCCTGCGCCGAAGTGGAGATGATCCCGCCCCTCATCGTGCGGGAGGCGCGCCGGCGGGGCCTGGGCCTCATCGCCATCACGGACCACAACGCCATGGCGAATGCGCCGGCCGTCGTCCAGGCCGCCCAGGGCAGTGGCCTGGCCGTCTGGCCGGGCCTGGAGGTCCAGAGCCGCGAGGAAGTTCACCTGCTCTGCCTGTTCGATGCCGTCGAGCAGGCGGAAGCGATGCAGGCCCTCGTCTGGGCGCATCTGCCGCCGTTGCAGAACCGCGAGGAGTTCTTTGGCGCACAGTACGTGGTGGATCAGACCGGCGATTATCGCTATACCGAAGAACGACTGCTCCAGACCTCAACCGACCTGAGCCTGGAGCAGGTGGCAGCGGAGACAGAGCGATTGGGCGGCCTGTGCATCCCGGCCCACGTGGACCGGCCGGCCTATAGCCTCCTGGCCAACCTGGGTTTTGTGCCGCCAGAGGCCGGGTTCCTGGGCCTGGAGATCTCGCGCCGGGTCACGCCCCAGCAGGCCCGCGAGCGATTCCCGGCCATCGGCTCCTACCCCCTCCTGATCAGTGGGGATGCCCATCGGCTGGACGAAATGGTCTCGCGCACGCTGCTCAAAATCGCCGCACCCACCATCGCTGAACTGGGCCTGGCCCTGCGCAGCGAAGAGGGCCGGGTGGTCAAGATCGAGTAAGGCGTAAAAACGAATGGCGCATCACGATTTATGGAGGAAACATGACCGAAGCGATACCGGAGGAAGTCATTGACCTGTCGTTGTTGGACCCGGTCCTGGAAAAGTACAGCACAGAAAAGGGTGCCGTCATCCCGGTGCTCCAACAGGCCCAGGAGATCTATGGTTATCTGCCCCAAGAGGTTCTGCAAACCATCGCCCGGCGGATGCGCGTGCCCCTGAGCCAGGTCTACGGCGTGGTCACGTTCTACGCCCAGTTCTACCTGACCCGGCGCGGCAAACACGTCATTCGCCAGTGTGATGGCACGGCCTGCCACGTGCGCGGTGCCGCCAAGATCATCCGGACGATGGAAGACGAACTGGGGATCAAGGCCGGTGACACCACACCGGACTACAAGTACACGTATGAAGTGGTCTACTGCCTGGGGAGCTGTGGCCTGGCCCCGGTAGCTGTCATTGACGGCAACGTGGTGGGCCATCTGGTGCCAGAGCGCATGGTCCGCCTCGTGCGGGACCTGGAGGCCCCGGCGGAATAGACGAATGGACGAATGGACGAATGGACGAATAGACGAATGGACGAATGGACGAATGGACGGAATGGACGAATGGACGAATGGACGGAATGGACGAATGGACGAATGGACGAATGAATCAGCACTACCCATCCATTCCTTAGATTCATCCATTCGTAGATTCGTAGATTCGCCCATTCGTAGATTCGCCCATTCGTAGATTCGTCCATTCATAGATTCGCCCATTCGTAGATTCGTATGCGCGAGCTTGCCCTGCACATCCTGGACATCCTGGAGAACTCGTTGGCTGCCGGGGCCACACGCATCGCGCTGACCATTGAGGAGGATGCCGCCGCCGACCACATGACCATCCGCGTGACGGACAATGGCTGTGGGATGGATGAACAAACGCTCCAGCGCGTGCTCGATCCTTTTTTTACCACCCGTACCACCCGGCACGTGGGCCTGGGACTGCCCCTTTTTGCCGCGTCGGCAGAACGCGCCGGCGGCAGGCTGACCATCGAGTCCCAGGCAGGGCGGGGGACCACCGTCACGGCCACGTTCCAGTTGCGCCACATAGACCGGCCGCCCCTGGGGGATATTGGCGGGAGCCTGCTGGCTTTCCTGATGACCGACCGGCCGGTGGACCTGGCCTACATGCACCGCGTGGACGGTCACGAATTCGCCTTTGACACGGCTGACCTGCGCCGCGAACTGGGCGACGTGCCCTTGAGCCATCCGGCCGTGCGGGACTGGTTGCGCGACTTTATCGCCGAGGGGGAAACCGAACTACAAGCAGTTGGAGTAGAGCCTTTAGGCGGAAAACCCGGCTAAAGCCTTGACTCCAGCCCTGGTTCACGCAACACGGAGGGAAACATGCCCAAACTCAAGAGCCTGGAAGACCTGAAACGCATCCGGGAGGATGCCCAAAAAGACCTGAAAGTGCGTTTGGAGACCGGCACCACCATCACGGTGGGCATGGGCACCTGCGGGATCGCCGCCGGGGCCCGCGAGACGATGCACGCCATTTTGGAAGAGTTACAGAAACGCGAGATAGACGCCCATGTGACTACCGTGGGTTGCATCGGCATGTGTGCCTCGGAACCACTGGTAGATATTGAGCAGGCCGGCACCGGCCGCATCACCTATGCCAATGTCAGGCCAGCCATGGTGCCCCGGCTCATCGAGGAGCACCTGATCAAGGGCCACGTGGTGAACGAGTGGGTGCTGGGTCGTATCTCATAGCGAATTGCAGATTGCGAATTGCAGATTGCGAATTGCAAATTGCAGATTGCAGATTCGAATTGCAAATTGAAATCCAGGAGGAATTATGACTGAGCCTTTGTATAGGGCCAATGTGTTGGTCTGTGGGGGCACGGGTTGCACCGCCTCGCACTCGGCTGAGACATTCCGCGCCCTGGTGGAGGAAGTGGAGCGTCAGGGCCTCAAAGATGAGGTTCGCCTGATCCACACTGGCTGTCGCGGCTTTTGCGCCATGGGGCCGGTGATGATCATCTACCCGGAGGGCATCTTCTACTGCCAGGTCATGCCGGAGCACATCCCCCACCTGGTGGAGGAGACCCTGATCAAGGGCCGGGTGGTGCCGGAACTCTCCTACAAAGCCCCGGCCGACCAGACTGCCCTGCCCTACTACAAGGACATCCCCTTCTACGGCAAGCAGGTGCGTGTCACCCTGCGCAACTGCGGCCTCATTGACCCGGAAAACATCGAGGAGTACATCGCCCGCGATGGTTACCAGGCCCTGAGCAAAGTCCTGACCGAGATGACGCCGGATCAAGTCGTCGAGGAGGTCAAAGCCTCCGGCCTGCGCGGCCGCGGTGGGGCCGGCTTTCTCACCGGCCTCAAGTGGCAGTTCACCGCCAAAGCCCGGGGCGATCAGAAATACGTGGTCTGCAACGCCGACGAGGGCGACCCGGGGGCGTTCATGGACCGCAGCATCCTGGAGGGTGACCCCCACTCGGTCATCGAGGGGATGATGATCTGCGCCTATGCCGTGGGGGCCACCGAGGGCTATATCTATTGCCGCGCCGAGTACCCCCTGGCGATCAAACGCCTCAAGGTCGCCATCGCCCAGTGCGAGGAAATGGGCCTGCTGGGCGACAATATCCTGGGCACTGACTTTTCCTTCCGCTTGCGCATCAAGGAGGGCGCGGGGGCCTTTGTCTGCGGCGAAGAGACGGCCCTGCTGGCCTCCATCGAGGGCCGACGCGGCGAACCCCGGCCCCGGCCCCCGTTCCCGGCCGTGCGGGGCCTGTGGGACAAGCCCACCAACCTGAACAACGTCAAGAGTTATGCCAACATCCCCCAGATCATCCTGAAGGGCGCGGAGTGGTTCCGCAGCATCGGGACCGAACGCAGCCCCGGCACCGCCATCTTTGCCCTCACCGGCAAGGTGAACAACACCGGCCTGGTGGAGGTGCCCATGGGCATCACCATGGGCGAGATTGTCTTTGACATCGGCGGTGGCATCCTGAACGGCAAGCAGTTCAAGGCCGTGCAGACCGGCGGCCCCCTGGGGGGCTGCCTCCCGGCCGAGCACCTGAACATCCCCATTGATTTCGACTCCCTCAAGGACGTGGGCGCGGTCATGGGCTCCGGCGGCATGATCGTGGTGGATGAAGACACCTGCATGGTGGAGCTGTCTAAATTCTTCCTCACCTTCGCCCAGGCCGAATCCTGCGGCAAGTGCGTGCCCTGTCGCGTGGGCGGCAAGCGGCTCCTGGAAGTGCTGACCCGCATCACCGAGGGCCAGGGGCGCATGGAAGACATCGAGACCATCCGGGAGATCGCTCAGGGCATGGACCAGAACTCCCTGTGCGCTCTGGGCCAGCTCACCCCCGGCCCGGTGATGAGCACCCTGCGCTATTTCATGGACGAGTACATCGAGCATATCGAGGACAAGCACTGCCGCGCCGGGGCCTGTACCGCCCTGGTGGAGGCCCGTTGCCTGAACGCCTGCCCGGCCGGCGTGGACGTGCCCACCTACATCGCCCTCACGGCGCAGGGCAAGACGGCTGAGGCTCTGGCCGTCCACCGCGAACGCAATCCCTTCGCCCTGGTCTGCGGGCGCGTCTGCCCGGCTTTCTGCGAGAGCAAGTGTCGTCGGGGCGATATTGATGAACCCATCGCCATCCGCGCCATCAAGCGCTACATGGCCGACACAGAGATGAAGCACCCCTGGACGCCGGAGAAACTGGGGCCGCCCAGGGCGGAGAAAGTAGCCGTGGTGGGCGCCGGGCCGGCCGGCCTCACCGCCGCCCTCCGCCTGGCCCAGCTGGGCTACCCCGTCACCGTCTATGAGAAGCTGCCAGTGGCCGGGGGCATGATGGCCGTGGGCATCCCGGAATACCGCCTGCCCCGCGACGTACTCAAGGAAGAGATCGCCAATATCGAGCGCGCCGGCGTGGAGCTCCGTTATAACCAGGCCCTGGGCCGCGACTTTACCGTGGATAGCCTGTTCCAGGACGGCTACAAGGCCGTGATCCTGGCCATCGGCGCGCACAAGAGCCGCAAGTTGGGCATCCCGGGCGAAGATAAACAGGGCGTCTACCACGGCGTGGACTTTTTGCGCGACGTGGCCCTGGGTAAAGACCCCGGCGTGGCGGGCAAGGTGGTGGCCGTAGTCGGTGGCGGCAACGTCGCCATTGACGCCGCCCGCACCGCCTGGCGGCTGGGCGCAGAGATGGTCCACCTCATCTACCGCCGCACCCGGGCTGACATGCCGGCCTATCTGGCCGAGGTCAAGGCCTGCGAAGAAGAGGGGATCATCTACCACTTCCTGACCAACCCGGTCAAGGTGTTGGGTGATGATCACGTGACCGGCATCGTCTGCCAGAATCAAGGGTTGGGCACCTGGGACCGTAGCGGCCGCCGCCGGCCTTACCCCATCGAAGGCTCCGATTTCACCCTGGATGTGGACATCCTGATCCCGGCCATCGGCCAGGAGACGGATCTGAGCGGGCTGGAAGGCGATGGCATCGCGGCCAACCGCGACACGACCCTCAAGACGAACAAGGCCATGGTCACCACCCGGCCTGGCGTCTTTGCCGTGGGCGACGCCGCCATCGGGCCGGCTACCGTCATCGAGGCGGTGGCCGGCGGCAACAAGGTCGCCGTGGCAGTGGACCACTACCTGCGCACCGGCGCCTACGTCAAGCCCGTCTACGACCCGCCGTATCATTTCCCGGAGCAGCAGTTCGATCTGGAGGCCTATGCCAGTGCCCGGCGTCCAGCCCTGCCAGAGCTGCCCGTCACCGAGCGCCGCGCCTGCTATGCCGAGGTGGAACAGACCCTGGACCGCCATACCGTCGAGGAGGAATGCAAACGTTGCCTGCGCTGCGACCTGGAATGGCTACAGATGCGCGGTCAGGCGGCAGCGCCCGCTCCGGAGTTGATCCCTGTAGAACTGGAGGTGACAGCCGTTACAGCCTGAATAATATCATGACCCGGTCCGACAAGGCTCACAGTGTGGTGCGCGCGATTGTCGGGTGAGAAACACGGGCGTTGCAGCCCGAGGTTACTCTGCAAGGAGGCAGGTGATTCGTCGGACGAACGCCCTCGCTGCCTGAGAAAGGAGAGCCTATGGCCTTTGCAGAATCGCGAGATCAATCCGCCCGCTCGCCGACGGAAGCCCAGGCGCGCCGGTCTATGCTGCTCACCGCCCTATACATCGCCCAGCAACAGCACGGCTACCTGAGCGACGAGGCCCTGCGGCGCGTGGCCGAGCGACTGAACCTGTCGCTCACCGAGGTCTACAGCACCGCCAGCTTTTACACCCTGTTCCATATGCAACCGGTAGGCCGTTATGTCCTGCAAGTCTGCGAAGGATTGAGTTGTCATCTGGCAGACGGGGCAGAACGGCTGGTGGATTATATCGAGCGCAAGCTGGGTATTCGGGTCGGGGAGACCACCCCCGATGGCCTCTTTACCCTGCAGACGGTCCAATGCCTGGCCTCCTGTGGCACGTCACCCACCCTGCGCGTCAACGACGAGTTGTATGAGAATATGACGCCGGAGAAGGTGGACCGCCTGCTGGACCAACTGGCGATGAGGTGAGGCGATGATGGCCGAAAAGATCCTGCTGCGCAATGTCGAGATCCCCAACTCGGAACGGATTGATGTCTATCTCCAGCGTGGCGGCTATCTGGCCTTGCACAAGGCCCTCCGCGAGCATACGCCAGGCGAACTGATCGCGATGGTCAAACGGTCGGGACTGCGGGGGCGAGGAGGAGCAGCTTTTCCGGCGGGTCTGAAATGGGGTTTTATGCCCCAAGACTCGCAGGTCACCAGGTACGTGTGTGTTAACACCGACGAGGGCGAGCCGGGCACCTTCAAAGACCGGTTGCTGGTCGAGCGCGATCCGCACTCGATCATCGAGGGGGTCATCATCGCCGCCTACGCGGTGGGGGCCCATCGGGCCTACGTATACATCCGGGGTGAGTTTTTTACCGGCGTCAAGCGTTGGATGAAGGCCATTGATGATGCCTACGCCCGGGGGTTCCTGGGACGCGATATCCTGGGTTCCGGCTTTGACCTGGACCTGACCGTGCATCGCGGAGCCGGGGCCTATATCTGCGGCGAGGAGACGGCCATGTTGGAGAGTCTGGAGGGCAAACGCGGCGAACCCCGGCTCAAGCCGCCCTACCCGGCCCAGATCGGCCTGTACAGGCAACCCACCCTGGTGCATAACGTGGAGACTCTGGCCAACGTGCCCCATATCGTCTTGCGCGGACCAGAATGGTACGCGCAGATCGGCACCCCGGAGAGCACCGGCCCCAAGATCTTTTGCGTCAGCGGCCACGTGAACAAGCCGGGCAACTATGAGCTGCCCCTGGGCACGCCCCTGCGCGAGATCATCTATGACCATGCCGGCGGCGTCCGCAACGGTAAACGGGTCAAGGCCGTCATCCCCGGCGGGGCCTCCACCCCCATGTTGACCGCCGATCATCTGGATATTCCCATGAGCTTTGAGGCCCTGGCCGCCGCCGGTTCCATGCTGGGCACCGGGGGCATCATTGTCATGGACGAAGATACCTGTATCGTGAATGCCACCCTGCGCCTGGCCCAGTTCTTCGCCCACGAATCATGCGGCAAGTGCACCCCCTGCCGGGTGGGGACCCAGCAACTGGTGAGCACTTTACAGTGCATCGAGGACGGGCGCGGCCAGGCCGAAGATATTGACCGGCTGACGAGCCTCTGTGCGGGCATCATAGGCCACACCTTTTGCCCCATGGGCGACGCAGCCGTCAACCCGGTTCTCTCCAGCCTCAAGCACTTTCGGGAGGAATACGAATACCACATCAGACAACGACGGTGTTTATAGCCCGGCGCAAAGGCCAGGAGGAGCAAAATGAGCAAGATCCTGATCGTGGACGACGACCCAGACTTTGTGGAGGCCACTCAACTGATCCTGGAGGCCGAGGGCTATGAGGTGATCAGTGCTGCGAACGGGGACCAGGGCCTGGCCCGGGTGCGCCAGGCCAGGCCCGACCTGGTGATCCTGGACGTGGTCATGTCCAGTGTCCTGGACGGGCTGCACATGAGCGAGATGATGCACAACGACCCGGCGCACCGGAACATCCCGGTGCTGATGGTCACTTCCATCGCCAACATGGACTATGCAGCCCTCTTCCCCACCGATGAGTATATCCACATTGACGCTTTTCTGACCAAGCCGGTCCCCCCAGACCGGTTGCTCAAGGAAGTCAAAAGGTTATTGCAGCAAACGTAAAACGTCAAGCGTCAGCCGACGGAGGCCACATGACGAATGACGTTTGACGAGATAGAGAGGAGGCAAATCAAACAATGGCTAAGGTGGAGATCACCATCAATGGCCAAAAGATTCAGGCCGAGGCCGGCCAGACCGTGCTGGAGGCAGCCCAGGCAGCCGGGGTTGATATTCCCACCCTGTGCCATCACCCGGCCCTCACCAATTGGGGGGCGTGCCGCATCTGCCTGGTGGAGATCGAGAAACAGCGCACCCTGCAACCGGCCTGTACCTTCCCGGTGACAGAAGGGATGGTAGTGCATACGGAATCGCCGGCCTGTGTCCAGTCCCGCCAGTTTGTCCTGGAACTGCTGTTCTCGGAACGGAATCACTACTGCATGTACTGCCAGATGAGCGGCGATTGCGAACTGCAAAACCTGGCCTATCGCTATGGCCTGGATAGCTGGAAGTATCCCCGGCCTCATGAGCCACTGCCTGTAGACGCCTCGCGGGAATACTTTGTGCTGGACCACAACCGTTGCATCCTGTGTCGCCGCTGCATCCGTGCCTGTGCCGAGATCGCCGCCAACCATACCCTGGGTGTGCGTGAGCGCGGGGCCCACTCCATGATCAGCGCCGACCTGAACGTACCCTTTGGGGCCAGCTCCTGCGTGAGCTGCGGCACCTGCATCCAGGTCTGTCCCACCGGCGCACTCATAGACCGGCGGAGCGCCTACATGGGCCGCGAGAAAGACGTGGTCCGCGTGCAGACCACCTGCTTCGCCTGCAGCCTGGGCTGCGCTGTGGAGGTGGTGAGCCGGACCAATCGCCTGCTCCGCATCGAGAGCGTATGGGACAGGGAACCCAGCTATGGCCTGTTGTGCGTGGCTGGCCGCTTTGAGCCACTTTACGATCCCCGTCCTCGCCTGCGGGTCCCCCTGAGCAAAAGGAACGGCCAGCAAGTAGAGGTCTCCTGGGACGAGGCCATAGCCGACGCCGCAGCCGGGCTGAAGCAGGCCGGTCAGACCGGGGCCCTGGTCACCCCCCGCGCTACCACTGAGACCATGGTGGCCCTGACCAGGCTCTTCAAAAACGTCGGGCTAACCCACTACGCGCCGTTGCCGGAACTGCCGGCCGACGCCAGTCTGGCCGATGTGCCGCGCGCAGACCTGGTGGTCCTGGTCGGCGCCGACGTCATGAAGGATCATCGGGTGGTGGGCGCTTATATCAAGCGGGCCCTGGACCATGGCGCCCGCCTGGCGATCATCGGCCCCGAGGACAATGGCCTGGCCGAATACGCCACCCTGGTCTCTACGGAAGCCCGTCGCGCGGTGAACCTGGCCCTGGAAGCCAGCCAGCCCATCGTCATTTATGGAACTGGCACCACAGCGGAGGACGCGACCCTGCTCAAGGTACTGACTGGCCGGGCCAGGTTCTTGCCACTGGTAGCCGGCACCAATGCCGCCGGTGCGGCCCAGTTGGGGTTGGATGGCCGGTTCCAGCCGGCGACGGGCCTCTACCTTCTCCTCGGTGATGACCAGGCCAATAGCCGGGTGGCCGAAGCCGTCGCCGGCGCCAGATTCCTGGTGGTGCAGGCGGCTTACGCCTCGCCCCTCACCGCGCGCGCCGATGTGGTGTTGCCCTCGCCCATCTGGGCCGAGCAGACCGGCCACCTGACCAACCTGGAAGGCAAGTCCCACCGCGTAAACGCCGCTATCCAGGCGCCCACGGGGGTTCAGGACCCTGTGACTACCCTGCAGGACCTGGCCCAACGGCTGGGCCAGACGACTCTATAGGCCACGGATTATACGAAGACTCTGGATCATCCTTTGTGTCCTTCGTGTCCTTTGTGGTGAGAGAAGTGACTGGCCTGAGCAGATACAAATTCGTGGCAGGAATTATAAGGAGACTGAGATGTCAAAGATCAAAGTGTCTACGGACTGGCTGGCCGCCTGTGCCGGCTGCCACATGTCTCTATTAGACATTGACGACCGTATTCTGACCTTACTGGAACACGTGGAACTGCGTGCCACGCCCATCACCGACTTGAAGCACCCGGATGAGGATGGCGTGGACGTGGGCATCCTCACCGGCGCAGTGAACAACACCACCAACGAGGCCGTAGCCCGGCAGATGCGGGCGCGCTGCAAGACCCTCATCGCCCTGGGCGACTGCGCGGTCTTTGGCGGGATCGTCACCATGCGCAACTTTTTCGAAGTCGAGGAGGCCTTGCGCCGGGCCTATGTGGAGACGGAAAGCACCGTGGATGGTCAGATCCCCAGCAGCCCGGAGCTGGGCAAACCCATAGCGACCCGGGCCGTGGACCAGGTGGTGCCGGTGGACGTCTACCTGCCCGGTTGCCCCCCCTCAGCCGATGCCATCTGGTACGTGCTGACGGAACTGCTGGCCGGGCGCAAGCCGGTGCTCAAGGACGATAATCTGAAATACGACTAGCTGGAAGCTGGTTGCCAGGCAACGAGCAACCAGCAACGAGTAACCAGCCTGGAGGGAGACCATCTCATGGCACAAAAGATCACTATCGAGCCAGTGACTCGCATCGAGGGCCATGCTAAGGTGACGATCCACCTGGATGATGCCGGCCAGGTAACGCGAGCCTACTTTCACGTGAACGAGTTTCGGGGCTTTGAGAAGTTCAGCGAAGGCCGCCTGTTCTTCGAGATGCCCCAGATCACCCCGCGCATCTGCGGCATCTGCCCGGTGAGCCATCACCTGGCCTCGGCCAAAGCCTGCGATAACATCATCGGCGTGACGCCAACGCGCACAGCCACCCTGTTGCGCTCGCTGATGCACAAGGGGCAGATGATCCAGAGCCACGGCATGCACTTTTTCGAACTGGCCGGCCCGGACCTGCTCCTGGGCTTTGACGCCGACCCGGCCATCCGCAACGTGGTGGGCGTGATCCAGGCCGCGCCGGACGTGGCGGTCAAAGCCGTCAAGCTGCGCGCCTTTGGGCAGGAGATCATCCGTCGCCTGGGCGAAAAGCGCGTCCATCCCCGCTTCGCCGTGGCCGGGGGGGTCAATGCCCCCCTGAAGCCCGAGGACCGTGAGTGGATGCTGGCCCAAATCCCGGAGCACATCGCCACCACGCAACTCGGCCTGGCTATCGCCAAGGATTGGGTGGAGAAGAACCACAAGATCGTGGAAGAGTTCGCCGTCTTCCCCAGTAACTATATGGGCACCGTGCGCGAGGACGGCGCGCTGCAACTATATGGCGGCGATATCCGGGTGATTGACCCGACCGGCAAACTCATCGTCCAGTTCAACCCCTGCAACTACCTGGACTATATCGCCGAGCACGTGGAGGACTGGAGTTACCTCAAGTTCCCGTACTTGAAGGCCCTGGGCTGGCCGCAAGGCACGTACCGCGTGGCCCCGTTGGGCCGCCTGAACGTGGCCGAGTTCATCCACACCCCCCTGGCGAACGAGGAACACAAGGTCTGGAAGAAGCTGAACGGCGGCAGGCCGGTGGAGGCCACCCTGCTGTTCCATTATGCCCGGCTCATCGAGCTGCTCTATTCCCTGGAACGGACGCAAGAGCTACTGGAAGACCCGGACATCCTGGGGACCGACTTGGTGGCCGAGAGCAACATCATCACCGGCGAGGGCGTGGGCTGCATCGAGGCGCCGCGCGGCACGCTCTGGCACCACTATTGGACCGACGAGCACGGCGTGATCACCAAGGTCAATCTCATCGTCGCCACCGGCAACAACAACTGGGCCATGGACAAGAGCGTGGACCTGGTGGCCAAACGCTACGTGGACGGCAACAACCTCACCGAGGGGATGCTGAACCGCGTGGAGGCCGCCATCCGCGCCCACGACCCCTGCCTGAGCTGCTCCACGCACGCCGTGGGCCAGATGCCCATGATCGTGGAAGTCTATGGGCCGGCTGGCGAGCTGCTGAACGTGGTGCGGCGCAATTAGCAGATAGATCAACTCTAACCGGGGGGTGGGGTTTGGCGACGGCAAAGCCGTCGCCAAACCCCTAAAAACCCTTTTCCCCTGCTGGGGAAGCCCACAGGTTTATCCACACCGAACGGAGTGACCACCCTGGAGTAGCAGGTGATACAAAAAATATGCAAGATGCTTGTCCTGGGCTACGGCAACGTAGACCGGCGCGACGACGGTGTGGCCCTGCACGTGGTCAACGCCCTGCGGGAGCGACTGGGCCAGCCCCCCATTGACCCGCACGAGACAGACGGCCTGGAAGCACGCGGCGGCGAATTGGACACCGGCTTTGTCCATCAGCTCACGCCGGAGCTGGCCGAGATCGCCGCCGCGTATGACCGGGTCGTTTTTGTGGACACGCACCTTGGTCACTACGACGAGTTGATCCGTCAGGTGCCGGTGCCGGCTGAGGCCCGCCCCACCATCGTTTCGCATCAACTCAGTCCGGGGACCGTGTTGGCCCTGGCCCGCGAACTCTATGGCGGCCACCCGGCCGGCGTCCTCATCTCCATCCGCGGCCACGACTTTGATTTTGGCACCCAACTATCGCCAGACACGGCGGCCGGCGTGGAACCGGCCGTGGCGCGAATATGGGCACTTTATCGGCCGGATCAGCACGTCCAACCCCTGGTATCCGCCTACCCCAAAGGCGAAGACGGGTAAAAGCCCCCGGCGTTGATGTCATGGCGCGCGAAGCGAAGCAACCTCTCAGGCCGCGAAACATCTTCACAGACAGGAGCCTGCTTCGCCCCTGCCGAACGCACTTGACAAAAGATTCCTGGCGGTTTACACTATCCGCGCGAGATGGTGGGGCCGCCAGGCCCTTCATTTCGCCACCATCAAGCTCAAGGAGGGTGGAACAGCGTGGGTTCTCTGAAAAAATGGCGTCACAAGAAGATCAGCAAACACAAGCATCGTAAGCGACTCAAGGAGACTCGCTGGCAACGCAAGCGCAAGTCATGAAGCGGTTCCTCTTCTCTCTGCTGGGCGGGCGATTGCAGCTCGTGCTCATCGTTTCCTTCTCGCTGGTGGCCGCGCTCACGGTAGGCCTGAACACCCTGGTCATCTCCCGGGTTATTGATGATTACCTGACCGCCGCCGAGAACGAGCGAGTCGCCCGGGATATGAACCTGGCCGAAGCATTCTACCAGCTCAAGTTAGATGAGACAGCCGCCATCAGCCATCGCCTGGCCCTGGACCCCTGGGTGATCCAAAGCCTGCCGGCCGCCATACGTGGTGACGCCGGGGCCATTCAGATCATAGACCAACAGATCCGCAACAAGGTCACCGTCCTGGCCCTGGGCGGCACTCATCTCATCGCGGTGCTCGATCCCCAGGGCCATATGGTGGTGGGCCGGGTGCTCTCCTCCAGTGGCGCGCTCATGCCGGTGCTCACGGACGGCGATTGCAGTCCGTTGCCCATCGTCAGCCAGGCCTTGTCATCTGGGAAACAGCAAGCGGCCACCGAGATCATCCCGGTGGAACTCCTGGAGCAGGTGGGGCTGGCCAGCCAGGCCCGTATCCGGTTGATAGATACCGCCAAGGCAGCCCCGTCGCCTTTTGACCCCCGGGAGGGCACGGCTGGCCTGGCCCTGACCGGCGTCTACCCCCTGGTGGACAAGGAGGGCCGGGTAAGCGGCGCGATCCTGGCCGCGCACCTGCTCAACAACGACTTTGCCCTGGTGGACCGCATCAAGGAAGTGGCCGGCATTGATACCGTGACCATCTTCTTTGGCGACCTGCGGGTCTCGACCAACGTGATGAACGAGGATGGCTCGCGGGCCGTGGGCACCCGGATCTCCCAAGAGGTCTATGACGTGGTCCTGGTGCGGGGTCAGGACTATGTGGGCCGGGCCTACGTGGTCAATGACTGGTTCATCACCCGCTACGAACCGCTGCGCGATCACCGGGGCCAGATCGTGGGCAGCCTGTACGTGGGCGACCGCGAGTCGGCCTTCCTGGGCCTGGTGCACGCCTTCAACAACCAGGTGCTCCTCATCGGCCTGATCTGCGTGGTGTTGGCCGGGGTCATCGCTGTACCCATCGCCAAACTGATCACCCGGCCCATCGCCGAGTTGGTAGCGGCCAACCGTCGCCTGGCTCAGGGGGATATGACCGTCCGTGTCCAGGCTCATGGCAACGGCGAGTTGGCTGTGCTGGGCCGCTCCTTCAACAGCATGGTGGAGACCCTGGACAAGACCAGACAGGAACTCCTGCGCAAGGAGAATCTGGCCTCGGTGGGGCAACTGGCGGCCGGTGTGGCTCACGAGATCAACAATCCCCTGGGCACTATCCTCCTGTTCGCCGATATGCTATACAAGGAAACCCCAGTCGGTGATCGGCGGCGCGATGACCTGCAGATGATCCTCAACGAGACCAACCGCTGCAAGCGCATCGTGGCCGATCTGTTGAACTTTGCCCGCCAGCAGAAGGTGCTGACCCAGGAGACGGACATTCACGCCTTGCTGGAGCAGGTCATCGAGGGGGTCCAACGGCAACCATCTTTCGAGGGCGTCGAGATCGTGCGCCAGTTCAGCCCGGACCTGCCCCTCATCCAGGCCGATCCAGACCAGTTGCGGCAGGTGTTCGTCAATCTGCTGAATAACGCGGCCGAGGCGATTGACGGTCCCGGCACCATCACACTCACCAGCCGGGCGGTTAACGGTCAGTGGATCGAGATCCAGGTGACTGATACTGGTTGTGGTATCCCGGAGGAGAACCTGAACAAGATGTTCACGCCGTTCTTCACCACCAAGCCGCTGGGCAAGGGGACCGGCCTGGGGTTGTCCATCGTCTATGGTATCATCAAGATGCACCGGGGCCAGATCACAGTCCAGAGCCAGGTGGGACAGGGCACCACGTTCACCGTGACCTTGCCCACCCGTATGCCCAACGGTCAGGTGGAACGAGTCAGCATTGGGGGCGAGATGATCGGCTAGGCCAGCAAGAGAAATCGAAGGGCTTGCCAAGTCCGTACCCTTCATTCTGAGCGACCAAAGGGAGCGAAGAATCTCGTTTGCCCAGGATCGAGACCCTTCGCTTCGCTCAGGGTGACAAGTTATGAGTAGTGGCCCAGGGCGCGGTGCGCCCTTCGATGGCTCAAAACTGTCACGCCGAGGCGTGAGGCGCGGTTTTTGCGCCGAAGAATCTTGTTTGCAGTAAACGAGACCCCTTCGTTCCACTCAGGGCAGGCTCTTCGCTTCGCTCAGGGTGACAAGCCGTTAATACGCCTTCGTCTCGCCACTAAAGACCTTGAGAAAGCCCTAGAGAAATCGAGGTGGTTATGGAAAACAAGGGTAGGATCCTGGTGATTGACGACGAGTTGGGCATCCGTGAGGGTTGCCGCCGGGCGTTGGAGCCGGCGGGATTCACCGTGGCCCTGGCTGCCACCCTCCAGGAAGGACAGCGGATGATCCAGCAAGGCGATTTTGACCTGGTGCTGACGGACGTGATGCTGCCGGATGGCCGGGGGATTGACCTGCTGGGGCCTATCCAGGAGAAAGACCCAGATCTGGTGTGCGTGATCATCACCGGCTTTGCCACCATCGAACTGGCCGTGGAGGCCATGAAGCGCGGGGCCTACGATTTCATCGCCAAGCCCTTCACCGCTGACCTGCTGGTGATGACCGTCAACCAGGGTCTGGAGAAACGACGGCTGTCGCGGGAGACCCGGCGCTTACAGGCCATCGAGGCGGAGGCGGCCCGGCTGGCGCGGGAGAAAGAGGAGCTGGAACGGCTGGACCGCATCAAGACCGAGTTCATGCTCACGGTAGGCTACGAGCTGCGCCGGCCGGCCACGGAATTGCAGGGGCATCTCCTGGAGCTGATCAAGGGGTATCACCTCCCCGAAAAACCCCAGCAGGTGTTGCGGCAAGCCGTGGCCCGCAACCAGGACCTGTTGGAGCAGATTGACGGGCTGCTGAACCTGGCCGTGACCCGCGAGGCGTTGGTGTCCCCACAGCGCCAGGTGCTTTCGCTGGCGGATGCGCTGGAAAAGCTGCGGCCGCTGTTGCAGGCCCAGGCCGAGTCGAAGGGCGTGGCTCTGAACGTGGACCTGCACCAGCGACCGCGTGTGGCCGCCAACCCGGACCAGATGGGGCGGGTATGGCTCAACCTGGTGGGCAACGCTATCCAGTACACGCCGGCCGGGGGCCGGGTCACGGTCACCCTGGAGGAACAGGGCGGCTGGGCCGTGGGCACAGTGCAGGACACCGGGATCGGCATCGCCCCGCAAGACCAGGAGCGCATCTTTGAGGAGTTCTACCGCACGCCCCAGGCCCGGGAGCGAGAACCCCGGGGCACCGGGCTGGGCCTGCCCCTGGTCAAGCGGATCATAGAAGGGCATGGCGGCACGATCGCAGTCGAGTCAACAGTGGGCCAGGGCAGCCGGTTCACCTTTCGCCTGCCCGCGGTCGTTGGAGAAGGCGCAAGCTGATACGTGCCCACGCTTCTGCGCTCATACATCAATGGCGATACAATCATCATATCAAGGGAGAGCAAAACATGGCGAACGAGATCCAGATCGATGCATTTCCACCGGTCAAAATGGCCACCCGGATGGAAGAGGTCGGCGTCACCAAGGCTGCGCTCAACATCTGGTCCATGTTCGCCCTGGCGGTGCTGGCCGGGGCCTTTATCGGCACGGGGGCGATCTTTTGTACCGTCGTGACTACAGGGCTGGCGGCGGCCGGCGTGGGTTACGGCCTGGTCAGGCTCTTGGGGGGCCTGGTCTTTTGCCTGGGCCTCATCGCCGTGGTGGTGGCCGGGGCAGAGCTATTCACTGGCAACAACCTTATCATCATGGCCTTTGCCAGCGGCAAGGTGACCATCGCCCAACTCTTGCGCAATTGGGTTGTCGTGTATACGGGCAACTTTGTGGGATCCATCCTGACGGTCATCGTCATGTTCTTTACCCGCCAGTACATGTCGGCCGGGGGCGCCCTGGGGGCCAATGCCCTGGCTATCGCCAACGCCAAGTGCAACCTGGACTTTATCCAGGCCATCGCCCTGGGCATCATGTGCAATGCCCTGGTCTGCCTGGCCGTGTGGCTTTGCTTCTCGGCGCGCTCCACCACGGACAAGATCCTGGCGATCATCTTTCCCATCACCGCGTTCGTGGCGGCCGGCTTTGAGCATAGCATCGCCAACATGTATTTTATCCCCATGGGCCTGGTCATCAAGGATTTCGCCGGGCCTGAGTTCTGGGCTGCCATCGGCCAGACGCCGGCCAACTATGCCAGCCTGACCTGGCTGAACTTTTTCGTGTGGAACCTGCTGCCGGTGACCATCGGCAACATCATCGGCGGGGCCGGGTTCGTGGGGCTGCTCTATTGGTTCATCTACCTGCGCCCCCAGAAAAAGGTGGAGGTCAAGGCCGAGGTCCCGGTCAAGATCATGATCGTGGACGATGACCCGGACTTTGTGGAGATCACGCGCCTGATCCTGACGAAGGAGGGCTATGAGGTCTCTTCGGCCTCCAGCGGCGAGCAAGCCTATCGGCTGATGAAGGCGCAGCGGCCGGACCTGGTGCTGTTAGACGTGATGATGGCCACCCCGCTGGACGGCGTGGACCTGGCCCGGCGCATCGCCGCCGATCCCGCCTTGCGGAAGATACCGGTCATCATGATCTCGAGCATTGACAGTTCCCAGTATGCAGCCCTGCTCCCGGACGACCTGCACATCCCCATTGATGTCTGGATCAGCAAGCCCCTCGATCCGGATCATCTGTTGCGGACGATCCGTCGGTTCACTTAGCACGCCCCCGAAGGGCAGTGGTTGATGATAGACAGACAAACACCCCGCATTCTGGTCGTGGACGATGAGTTGGGGGTGCGGGAGGGATGCCGCCGCGTCCTGGAACCGGCCGGCTATGTTGTCGAGGTCGCGGCTTCCGGTCGGGAAGCCCTGCGCCTGATCCAGGAGCAGCCCTTTGACCTGGTGCTGTTGGACGTGGTGATGCCGGACATCCGGGGCATTGACCTCCTGGAGCCGATCCACGCCCGTGACCCGGACATCGTATGCATCATCATCACCGGCTTTGCCACGGTGGAGTTGGCGGTGCAGGCCATCAAGGCCGGGGCCTACAACTTTCTCTCCAAGCCCTTCAGCGCGGATGTGTTGCTGATGGCCGTGGAGCAGGGCCTGGAGCGGCGGCGGCTCTCGCTGGAGACCCACCGTCTCCAGGCTCTGGAACGAGAGACCGCCGAGTTGACCCGGGCCAAAGAGGAACTGGAACGCCTGGATCGCTTCAAGAGCACCTTCATGTTCACCGTGGCCCACGAGTTACGCGCGCCACTGTCGGCCATCCAGAGCTTTTTGGTTGCCCTGCTCAAAGGCTATGTGCCGCCCGACAAGCAGACCGAGATGCTCCAGCGCACGGTGGAGCGCACCGGCGAACTGCTGGAACTGGTGGATGACCTGCTCAAGCTGTCGGCGGCCAGGAACGAGCAACAGCAGCTCAAGCGCGAAGTGCTCTCCCTGGCCGAGCCGCTGGACAAGGCTTTCGCCCTGCTCAAGGCCCGGGCCGACGAGAAACGAGTCGCGTGCAACCTGGAGATCCGTCAGCGCCCCCGCGTGGAGGCTAACGCCGACCAGATGATGCAACTATGGACCAACCTGATCTCCAACGCCATCAAGTACACGCCGGCCGGGGGCCGGGTCACGGTCACCCTGGAGGAGCAAGACGGCTGGGCCGTGGGCACAGTGCAGGACACCGGGATCGGCATTGCCCCGCAAGACCAGGGGCGCATCTTTGAAGAGTTCTACCGCACGCCCCAGGCCAAAGAGTTCGAGCACCGGGGCACCGGCCTGGGCCTACCCCTGGTCAAGCGCATCGTGGAGGCCCACGGTGGCACCATAGAGGTCGAGTCAGCGTTGGGCCGGGGCAGCCGGTTCACCTTCCGGTTGCCGGTGACGGCAGCCCATTGAAGGCCGGACGGGATAAGATAATCCACGGAGGGTTCATGGCGCTCAACGAAACACGCATCGTCGCCGGGATCGAGAGTCCCGAGTTCGTATCGGTGATCCAGTCTATCCCCGGCGGTGAAAAGATACTGGCCTGCATCCAATGCGGCACGTGCAGCGGGTCGTGTCCCACCGGCGACAAGATGCCCTACACCCCGCGCCACGTGATGCGCATGTTGCAACTGGGCCTGGAAGATGAAGTAATGCGCTCCGATGCCATCTGGCTCTGCGCCGACTGCTACACCTGTACCCTGCGCTGTCCCCGGGGCATCAAGGTGAGCGAGGTCATGGCCGGCCTGCGCACCCGGGCCATCGCCGGGGGCTATGCCAGACCGCGCGATACCGCTTTCCACCGCAATTTCCTGTCCATCGTCAAACGCTATGGCCGCACCTACGAGGCCGAGTTATTGCTGCGTTACAATCTCCGCCTGAACCCGTTCCGCCTGCTCAAGCAGATACGACTGGGCCTGGCGATGTTCCTGCACGGCAAAGTGGGCTTGCTACCCGAGTTGCTCCACGGGCGCGGCGAAGTGCGGCGAATCTATGAGACAGCGGATAAGTGGCCACGGCGTTGAATAGCGGCCAGGCGACTGTGAAATGCCCAGCGGCGAATCCCTGGCGCTGTGACCGCACGGCCATTAACAGCAAGAACCTGTCAGGAGGATGCTTTGCGCTACGCTTATTACCCCGGCTGCAGCCTGAAGAGCAGTGCGGCCGAATACGAGACCTCGCTCCTGGCGATGTGCCAGGCGTTAGACATCGAGCTGGCCGAGGTCCCGGACTGGAACTGCTGTGGGGCCACGCCGGCCTATACCGTGGACCCCATAGTGGGCGTGGGCCTGTCCGCGCGGAACCTGGTCTGGGCCGAGGATGAGGGCTTGGACGTGCTCATGCCCTGCCTGGGGTGTCTCAAGAACGCCCGCAAGGCCCTGCTCAAGTTGCGTGATGATGGCTATCGGCAGGCCACGCGAGCGGCCCTGGGCCGCGAGTTGCGGGGTCAGGTACGTGTGCTCCACCCTCTCGAGGCCCTGGTGGTGGACCTGGGGCTGGACAGGGTGGAACAGCGCGTCACCCGGCCCCTCACTGGCCTCAAGGTGGCTCCCTATTACGGCTGCTATCTCACCCGGCCGCCGGTGGATTACGATAGCCCGGAGAATCCCCAGTCCCTGGAGCGGCTCATCGAAGCCCTGGGCGCGGAGCCGGTCCAGTTCTCGTACAAGATGAAGTGCTGCGGCGGGGGCATCTTTCTCACCCAGGAGGACGCGGCCCTGGACCTGGGCCATCGCATCCTGACCCGGGCCCGGGCCGAGGGCGCCGACTGTATCCTGCTGGCCTGCCCTCTGTGTGACATGCTCCTGGACGCCTATCAGGTCAAGATCAACCCCCGGTTCAAAGTAAAGCACAACATGCCTGTCTTGTACTTCTCCCAACTGGCCGGGTTGGCCTTCGGCCTGGATCCCAAGGACAAGGCGTTGGGCCTGGGCCGACGGGTAGTGTCGGTACAGCCGGTGCTGGACAAGCTGGCCCAGGAAGCGGCCCGCATCGAGAGGAAAGCCCGGCAGCGAGGATAGCGCCTCGTAGGCGCAGGGAGGGGCAAATATGACGGTATCTACATTCCTGGCCGAAGAACTCCAGAGGACCGAGAATGCCATTCGCGCTCTGGCAGGCTCTGCGTGACATCGCCCTCTCCGAGTTTTCGGACATTGTGGTGCATTGCGTGAGTTTCTGGCTTTTGTGAGGATCAGGCTCCAGAGGAGGCAGACATGGCGAAATTCGTCCGAGACGTGATGAGCCGCCGCGTGGTCACCTGTACGCCCGAGACCACCGTGCGCCAGGCGGCGCGCCGCATGGTGGAATACAGCGTCAACGCCCTGGTGGTGGTGACAGAGGGCACCGGCGAGCTGGTGGGCCTGGTCAGTCGCTCAGACCTGGCCCGGGTCTATGACCAGGACTATGACGCCCTCACCGTCGAGGCGGTCATGAGCCACAAAGTGGAGACCATCATCCCCGACATCCCCGTGGCGGCAGCGGTCCAGATCATGCTGGACCGGGGCGTGGACCGGCTGGTCATCCAACATGTCGCCCCGGCCACGCCGCGGCCGGTGGGCGTGCTCTCCCTGAGTGACATCGTCCGCGAGATGGTCGGCTGAGGGAAGCCATCTGCCTGGCAGGAGGTGCACTATGGCAGTAAAAACCAAACCCGTTACCAGGGCGACGCCGGATACCCTGGCCATCGTGTACAGCCCGACGGCGGATAGCTATGTGTATGTGTACCAGGATGGCCGGCTCCGGCTGGAAAGACAAGATCAGGTGCTAGACCTGGACTTGCGAGAATCTCCGCTCGCCTGGTGGCAGTTTACCTACCTGCGAGCGCTGGTAGAACAGGGCGTGCAAGATGAGGAGCTGTTGGCAGCCATTCGAGCCGTCCGCCAGGCCAGCCAGGAGATGAGCGCGGAGACGTTGGAAGAGGGCCTGGAAGCCGATTTTGCCCAGGCAGATGCCTATGCCCGCGCCTGGTTCAAGGAACGTGGCCTGGATTATGATACTCTGAGCGACGACGCAATCGCTGACCTGGCGGTCAAGATCGTACATGAGTGGAGAGCAAGCCACCGATGAGGGTGGTATTCGACACCAACGTGTTCGTCTCGGCGGCGTTGGGCAGCCGCATGGCTCGCCGGGCGTTGGTCATGGCCTATCGCAAGCGAGTGACCGGGGTGATCTCCTATGAGGCCCTGGTCGAGTTGACGACGGTGCTGCGAGGCGGCATCGGCTGGGACGATAACCTGGCTTACCGTTGGCACCAACGCATCAGCAGCCGTTTCCATATGATCCATCCCTCGGTTCAAGTAGATGTTTGCCGCGATCCCAGCGACGACAAGTTTCTGGCCTGTGCCTTGTCCGGCGAGGCGGACTATATCGTATCGAACGACCATGATTTGCTTGACCTGAAGGAGTTTGCCAGCGTCAAGATCATCACCCTCATAGAGTTCTTGCGCATTGTGGAGAAGGCACCATGAATGACCTGAAAATCGGCGTGTTTGTGTGCCACTGTGGGACCAACATCGCCGGCACGGTGGATGTGGCTGCCGTAGCCGACTATGCCCGCACCCTGCCCCATGTGGCTGTAGTCCACGAGAACAAGTTCACCTGCTCGGACCCCGGCCAGGCTGACATCATCCAGACCATCCGGGATTACGGCCTGAACCGGGTGGTGGTGGCGTCGTGTTCCCCCCGGATGCATGAGCCGACCTTCCAGCGCACGCTGGAGGCGGCCGGGCTGAACCCGTATTACCTGGCCATGGCCAACATCCGCGAGCAGTGCTCCTGGGTCCACACGGACCGCGCCAGGGCCACCCAAAAGGCCCAAGACCTGGTGCGGGCGGCCGTGAGCCGGGTCATCTACCAGCAGCCGCTCTTTGCCCGGCCGGTGCCCATCACCCCAGCCACGCTCATCGTGGGCGGGGGCATCGCCGGCATCCAGGCCGCCCTGGACATCGCCGACGCCGGCTTCCAGGTCTACCTGGTGGAACGGGAGCCAAGCATCGGCGGGCGCATGGCCCAATTGGACAAAACCTTCCCCACTTTAGACTGTGCCACTTGAATCCTCGGCCCCAAGATGATGGATGCCGGTCGGCATCCCAACATTGAACTGCTGACCTACAGCGAAGTGGTGGGCATGGAAGGCTTTGTGGGGAACTTCCGGGTGCGCATCCGCCGCAAGCCCCGTTTTGTGGACACGGATCTCTGCACCGGCTGTGGTCTGTGCGTGGAGGCCTGCGTCCTCAAGAACCGCATCCCGGCCGAGTTTGAAGTGGGGATGGGCAAGCGTGGCGCGGCCTATATCCCCTTCCCCCAGGCCGTGCCCCTCAAGGCTGTCATTGACGCCGAGCATTGCCTCTACCTGAAACGTGGCAAGTGTAGCCAGAAATGCGTCAAGGCCTGCGAGCGGGGCGCCATCCAGTTCGACCAGACGGAAGAGATCATCGAGGTGCAGGTGGGCACCGTGATCCTGGCCACCGGCACCGACATGTATGACATGAAAGACTTGCCCCAGTACGGCTACGGTATCTATCCCAACGTGCTGGACAGCCTCCAGTTCGAGCGGCTGTGCAGCGCCGCCGGCCCCACCGGCGGTCAGGTGCTGCTGGCCGACGGTCGGGTGCCAGAGAGCATCGCCTTTCTGCACTGCATCGGCTCCCGCGACGAACACACCAACCGCTACTGCTCGCGCCTGTGCTGTATGCATACCCTCAAGCTGGCCCACCTGGCGCTGGAAAAGACCCACGCCAGGGTCTACGAGTTTTACATTGACATCCGCTCCGGTGGCAAACGCTACGAGGAGTTCTACGAGCGGGTCCAGGAGGAGGGGGTGATCTTTATTCGGGGCAAGGCCTCGGAGGTGTTGCCAGAAGATGGCAAGCTCGTTGTCAAGGCTGAGGATACGCTGTTGGGCCGGCTGGTGAGCGTGCCGGTGGATATGGTGGTCCTGGCCCTGGGGATGACCCCCTCCAAGGGCACGGTCGAGGTGGCCCGCATCTTTGGCGTGAGCCGCAGCGACGACGGATATTTCATGGAGGCGCACCCCAAGCTGCGCCCGGTGGACACCAACACCGACGGTATCTTTGTGGCTGGCTGCTGCCAGGCTCCCAAAGACATCCCCGACACCGTGGCCCAGGCCAGTGCTGCCGCCGCCAAGGCCATGGCCCTGATGACGCGCGGCCAGGTGATGGAAGACCCGGTGGTGGCCGAGGTCATCCCTGAACGTTGCGTGGGCTGCGGTGAGTGCGTGCTATCGTGCCCGTACAAGGCCATCACCCTGATGGAGGGCAAGGCCGTGGTCAATTCGGCCCTGTGCAAGGGCTGTGGCACCTGCGTGGGCACCTGCCTGGGACACGCCATCATCGGCCATCAGTTCACCCACGATGCCATCCTCATGGAGGTGCGGGGCCTGCTGCACGAGCCGGAGCAGGTGCGGGCGTCGGTATAGCGTTCGAGGTGCATCGCAATGACCAGGGGGGCCAGACTAAGCGGCCAGAAACCACCCGCAAAATCTGCGGTATTGAGCACCACTTATGCTCATCTTATCGCCGCGATTCGACAAGAGGCGCGTTTCGGAGGGGGAAATCTTGGCAACTGATTCGTTTGAACCCCGCATCGTGGGTTTTCTGTGCAACTGGTGTTCCTACGCCGGGGCCGATAACGCCGGTCTGGGGCGGCTCAAGTACCCCGAAAATATCAGGATCGTGCGGGTGCGTTGCTCCGGCCGCGTGGCCCCAGACCTGGTGCTACGCACCTTTCAGGAAGGAGCTGATGGCGTGATGGTCCTGGGTTGCCACTTCGGCGACTGCCATTATGTGAGCGGCAACTATCGCACGGCCAAGCGCATCCCCATGCTGCGCAAGCTCCTGGAGGTCTTTGGCATCGAGCCGGAGCGACTGCGCCTGGAATGGGTCTCGGCCTCCGAAGGCCAGCGCTTTGCCGAGGTCGTCACCGAGTTCACTGAGACGATCCGCCGGCTGGGACCGCTGGATCTGCACCCTAAGCGGTCCACCATCCCGGCCAGCGGCGCAACGAGTGAAACCAGAGAGAATGCTGTCCATGCCTGAGAACATCCAAGTCCTGACCGATGAGTTGGCCCGCGTCATTGCCGAGAAATTGACCCAGGAAGACCTGGTTGGTGTGCTGGCTCCCCGGCGCAACGGCTCCGGCGCCGCCGCTCCCCATCTGTTCGCCCCCGGTGAGGAGGTGAACGATCTCAGCCTGTCACCCTGGTATCATCCCCTCAATGCCGTGGTGCGCCTCCAGAAAGCCTATCCAGAAGCCCGGTTGGGCGTGGTGGTACGTGGCTGCGACCAGCGCGGCCTGGTGGAGCTGGCGAAACGCCAGCAGGTGAACCTGGATCGGCTCGTCCTTATCGGCCTGGCCTGCACCAGTGAGGAGGCGCAGGAGTGCGGCTGCGACAAGCCCGCCCCGGCGCAGGTGGATGTGGGGGTGACTCCGCCCCCGGCCCGCAACCTCATCGTCGAAGAGTTCCTGAAAAAGTCCCTGGCCGAGCGCCGTGAGTTCTGGCGGCAACAGTTCGCCAGGTGCATCAAGTGCTACGGCTGCCGGGACATCTGCCCCCAGTGTTTCTGTGAAGTGTGCGCCCTGGGCGAATCATACTGGGTGGAGACCGGCGAACTGCCACCCCCGTTCCCCATTTTTCATCTCATCCGGGCCATGCACACTGTGGGCAAGTGCGTGGGCTGCGGGGCTTGCGAGAAAGCGTGCCCGGCCGGCATCCCCCTCACCATCCTGTATGACCTGCTGCGTGCCGAACTCCAGGCCGAGCTGGGCTACGAGCCGGGCCGCAGTGTGGACGAACCGCCTCCCCTGGGAACCGAGGAGTACCAGGGAAAGATGAGTTACTGAAGGAGCCTGCGGCTCGGCGCGGGTCTGTGACCCGCACCAGCGGCGGGTGGCACTCCCTACGGTCGCCGCTGCGAGCAGGAGCCGCTATTGCCCGGCTCGGCGCGGGTCTGTGACCCGCGCCAGCGGCGGGTGGCACACCCGCTGCGAGTAGGGCGTTAGAGGCCAAGTGCTCTATGGGCGCGGTGGGTGATATAGGGAGGGGGTAGGGTAATGTCCGAAAAGGTAGCGAGCTCTGCGCCGACTATGGTAACCATCAACCTGGATGAGTTGAAAGACCTCATCCGCCAAGTCATGCTCGAACAACTCCCGGCCATTCTGAAAGAATGGGGGATCGACACCAGGCCGACGATCATCGAACCAGGTTCACCAATTTACGAAGACTTGGTGGAGATTCTCAGGCTCAAAGAGGCGGGTCAACTCGAGTTCGTGAGCTACGAGGAAGTCTTTGGAGAACAGCATACCGTATCAGCATGAAATGACCCAGCTCTTCCAGAAGAACGTGCGACGGTATGCCAGCCTGCGGAAGCGCGTTCAGCAGCACGTTGACCAGGTGCTGGCCGATCCGTACCTGGATTCGGAGCGGTTGGGGAAGATGCCCGGCGGCCTGGACTTGCGCGGCTGTCGCAGTGTGGAAGTCACGCGCAACTTCCGCATCATCTTCGTCGTGTGTGAGGAGTGCCGGCGGGTGCCGGAGTGTCGCTACTGCTTCTGCGAGGGTTGGCCGGACAAGACAGTCATCTTTCTCACCGTCGGTCCCCACGAACGAGCTTACGCGATGCGGGAAACATTAGAGGAATACGTCACTGAACCAGGAGTCTGACGAGTGGATTACAAAAACGTCTTGACCACGTGCATCTATTGCGGCACCGGCTGCAACTATTACCTGGAAGTGCTGGATGGCGAGATCCTGGGCGTCACCCCCTGCCAGGAGCATCCGGTCAACCGGGGCCAGGTCTGCATCAAGGGCTGGAACTCCCATGCCTTTGTCCAGCACCCGGACCGGCTCCGTGTGCCCCTCATCCGCGAAGGTGCGGGTTTCCGGGAAGCCTCCTGGAATGAGGCCCTGGGCCTGGTGGCAGAGCGGTTTCAGGCCATCAAGGCGGCGCACGGCGGGGACGCCCTGGCCGTGCTCACCTCCGCCAAGTGCACCAATGAGGAGAACTACCTGGCCCAGCGATTCGCCCGGGCCGTGCTGGGCACCAACAACGTGGACCATTGTGCCCGGCTTTGACACAGCGCCACGGTGGCCGGTCTGGCCGCAACCTTCGGCAGTGGCGCCATGACTAACTCTATCCCGGACCTGGCAGAGGCCGATTGTTTCCTCGTCACCGGGTCCAATACCACCGAGCAGCACCCTATCATCGGGACCCTGATCCTGCGGGCCAAAGAGCGGGGGGCCAAACTGATCGTGGTGGACCCCCGGCGCATCCAACTGGCGGAAATGGCGGACATCTACCTGCGGCCCCGGCCCGGCACTAACGTCGCCTGGCTCAACGGCCTGATGCACGTCATCCTCAAGGAGGGCCTGGAGGACAAGAGCTTCATCGCCGAACGCACGGAGAACTTTCAGGCACTCAAGGAAGTGGTGGAACGCTATCACCCGGCCCGGGTGGAGGCCATCACCGGCATCCCCATCCCCGACCTGATCGCGGCCGCCCGCATGTTTGGCCAGGCCGAACGCGCCGCCATCGTCTACTGCATGGGCATCACCCAGCACACCAGCGGCACAGCCAACGTGATGAGTTGCGCCAACCTGGCCCTGCTCACCGGCAACGTGGGCAAACCCGGCACCGGCGTCAACCCCCTGCGGGGCCAGAACAACGTCCAGGGCGCGTGCGACATGGGTGGCCTGCCCAACGTCTACACCGGCTACCAGCCGGTCACCAGCCCGGAGGCCCGGGCCAAATTCGCGGCCGCCTGGGGCGTAAAGACCCTCCCCGATCAAGTGGGCCTCACCGTCACCGAGATGACCGGCGGCGCGCTGGAGGGACGGGTCAGGGCCTTGTACGTGGTAGGCGAGAACCCCATGGTCAGCGACCCGGACATCAACCACGTGCGGGCCGGCCTGCAAGCCTTGGACTTTATGGTGGTGCAGGATATTTTCATGACGCCCACGGCCGAACTGGCCCACGTGGTGCTGCCGGCCACGAGCTACGCTGAAAAGGACGGCACTTTTACCGCCACCGACCGGCGTATCCAGCGCATCCGGGCCGCCATCCCACCGGTGGGCCAGAGCAAACCCGACTGGCAGATCATCTGCGAACTGGCGCAGCGGATGGGGGCGCCGGGCAGGTGGGATTACGCCCACCCCAGCGAGATCATGGCCGAGATCGCTTCGCTCACGCCCAGCTATGCCGGCGTAAGCTACGCGCGGCTGGAGCTGGTGGGCGGCTTGCAGTGGCCGTGCCCCTCGCCTGACCATCCCGGCACGCCCATCCTGCACACGACCCGCTTCACGCGGGGCCTGGGCCTGTTCCAGCCCCAGGAGTACACGCCGCCGGCCGAGGAGCCGGACGAAGAATACCCCTTCATCCTCACCACTGGCCGCACCATGTTCCAATACCACACCGGCACCATGACCCGCCGCTCCGAAAAGCTGGCCCAGGAGGTGCCCCTGAGCTACCTGGAAGTGAACCCGGCCGATGCCCAGACGATGGGCGTGCGCCACGGTCAGATGGTCCACGTGCGCAGCCGGCGCGGCGAACTGGACACGCAGGCGTTCGTCACGCCGCGCGTGCCCCCGGGCGTGGTCTTTATGCCTTTCCACTTTGCCGAGGCCGCGGCCAACGTGCTCACCAACCGGGCGTTGGACCCCCTGTGCAAGATCCCGGAGTTTAAGGTCTGCGCCGTGCGGGTGGAGCCAGCCACCTGAAAGCGGCGGCTGCCTACTCCGAGGTCTTGCCCGCCGGGTCTATGACCTGGTGTGGTCGTATCAGGAGCGAACGTGAGCCAGGCGGCGGTGATCGGCCGTCTGCCGTCGGCGGTCACCAACCACTATGGACCGACTGACTATCTTCTGGATCATCCACCTGGTATTCCTGGGCCTCTTTGGGCTGGAGATGCTGGTCCTGCTCTGGGTCTGGCTGGGCGCGCGGGTGCCCGGCCTGCCCCGGGACGCCTCACGGGGCCGCAAACTGGCCGTTATCAGCCAGCGCGTGCTACGAGGCCTCTTCAGCCGCCGGCTCGGCACGTTCGTGAAAGCATTGGTGCTGGATGGTATAGTCCACCGCCAGTTGTTCCACCTCAGCAAACGTCGCTGGTTCGCCCACAGCGCTGTCTTCTGGAGCTTCCTGGCTCTGGGTCTTCTGTCCACCATCACCGGTGTGGCCGTGGAGTGCCTGAACCCCCAGCCGGAACACAGCCTGTCCCCCATCGTCTTCCCGGTCCATCATCCCCTCATCGAAGCTCTGGTAGACATGGACCATCCCGTTATGGCCCTTCTGAACGAGGGGTTGGGTCTGGTGCTGCTCCTGGGGCTGGCCCTGGCCGCCTGGCGCCGTTACTTCCAGCGTGACCCTCACCTGCGGACCCGGGGACCGGACACCGCCATCCTGGTGCTGCTGGCGATCATCACATCAGGCGGCTACGTGGTCGAGGCCCTCCGCTTCCTGGCTCAGGATGTGCCGCCTGACCGGGCCATCTTTGCTCCCCTGGGCCACGGGTTGGCCCGGTTGCTGGGCTTATTGCCCCTGTCTCAAGAGACCTGGGTTGGTATCCACTTCTGGGCCTTTTTCGCCCACTTTATATCCGTGAACCTGTTGCTGTTCTACCTGCCGTTCAGCAAGTTCTTCCACATCGTGCTCAGCCCGTTGGTGGTAGCCCTGAACAAAGCCGGCAGGTGAGGTATGAGCGAGAAGCAGGCCCCACGCGGCACACGGCTGGACATGGGCTATCTGACCGGATGGCAGGTATTGGAGCTGGGGGCCTGCACGCGCTGCGGCGCGTGCCTCAAGTGGTGTCCCACTTATACCGAAGCGGAACGGGACGAGATCACGCCGCTGGACAAGATCACCACCCTGCGCTCATTCCTGCTGGGCCAGTACACCGGGCCGTTGGGCCGGCTCTTCGGGCATCGCCCACCCGATGACGCCGGCCTGGCTCGCTTTGCCACCGGCGTCTACGACTGTACCCTCTGCGGCCGCTGCCAGGTGGTCTGTCCGGTGGGGCTTCGCACCCGCGAGCTGTGGATCGCCATGCGCGAGCAACTGGTGGCCCTGCAGCGCCACCCGACTTTACTGGACCGCCTGCGTGAGACGGTGCGTGCCCATCACAATATCTCCGGCGACCCCAACGAGGCGCGCACCGGCTGGAGCGTCAATTTGGCCCAGATACCGGCCTCGCTGGACCGACAACGGGGGGTGGAGGTGGTCTATTTCCTGGGTTGCGTGGCGGCCTTCTACCCCATGGTCTATAGCATCCCGCAGGCCTTCGCCCAGATAGTGGAGCAGGCCGGCGTAAGCTGGACTACGTTGGGCGGTGAGGAGTGGTGCTGTGGGTTCCCGCTGACCATCGCCGGTATGGGCGCGGAGGCCGAGGACCTGGCCCGGCACAACGTGGCCGCCGTGCGCGAGATCGGGGCGCGGACCCTGGTGACAGCCTGTCCCTCATGTTATCACACCTGGCGGCACGAATACCCGCGCCTGGCAGGCGACCTGGGGTTCCAGGTGGTGCACAGCGTCGAGTTCCTGCGCGACCTGATCCGGGTCGGCCGCCTCGCGTTGCGCGGGTTCGCTGACCCCATCACCTACCACGACCCCTGCGATCTGGGCCGGACCAGCGGCATCTATGACGCGCCCCGCGAGATCATCCGGGCCATCCCCGGCATCCAGTTCACCGAGATGCGCGACCACGGCGCGTACAGCCTGTGCTGCGGCGGCGGCGGCGACGTGGAGATGGCCGACGCGGAACTGGCCCAGGCAGTGGGCCGGCGGCGCCTCCTCCAGGCTCAGGAGGCGGGGGCGAAAGTGATCGTCACCGCCTGTCAGCAGTGCAAGCGCACCCTGCTGGGCGCGGCCCGGCGGGAGAAGATCCGCATCCGTACCCTCGACATGAGCGAGCTGGTCCTGGAAGCGATGGGATCGTAAAACGTAACGAGAGGAGACCCCCTTGAAGATTGACCGGTACGAATTCCCGGACGACCTGTATTATGACCGCGAGCACAACTGGGCGCGGGTGGAAGATCACCTCATGACCCAGGGGATGTCGGACCTGGGGCAGGCCCTGGCCGGCGAGATCGTGTTCGTCGAAATGCCCCGCGTGGGCCGGGTGGTCAGGCAAGGCGAACCCTTCATGAGCCTCGAGTCCGGCAAATGGGTGGGCCGGATCAGGGCCATGGCCAGCGGCAAGATCGTGGCGGCCAACGAGGAGATCGAGGGGGAGTGCAGCCTCATCAACCAATCACCCTACGATAAGGGTTGGCTGGCTCAGATCGAGCTGACGGACCCGGCGGAACTGACGAGCCTGATGCGCCCCGATGCCGCGTTTGCCGAGTTCATCGCGGCGGAACGAAAAAAGTACGGCAAATAGACAGGCGCGATGAAGTTTTATGACCTGGGCCACGTGCCCTGGCTACACTCCCAGCTTATCTACCACGCTCTGCCCCGGTTGCAGCGGGAAGCCCTCATCATCCTGGCCCCGGCGGAACCCTATGTCTGCATCGGCTACCACCAGGACGCAGAGCAAGAAGTGGACCTGGATTACTGCCGCGTCCACCCCGTCCGGCCTGCCTGCCAGGTCGCAGACGTGGGGCCGGGCGCCATCCCGGTCTTTCGCCGCGAGGTGGGCGGCGGGGCTGTCTACCTGGACGGTCAACAGATCTTTTACCAGCTCGTCATCCACCGGGACAACCCCCTGGTTCCACGTGGCAAGGAGGCCTTCTACCGGCATTTCCTGGCCCCGGTGGTGGAGACCTATCGCCAGGTGGGGGTGGAGGCGCGCTACCGGCCAGTGAACGACATCGTCACCGCTGCCGGGCGCAAGATCACCGGCACCGGCGCGGCCGACATCGGCGACTATCAGATCCTGGTGGGCAACCTGATCCTGGACTTTGATTATGATACGATGGTGCGCGTGCTCCGGGTGCCGGACGAAAAGTACCGCGACAAGGTCTTTACTACCCTGCGCGAGAATCTCACCACCCTCCGGCGCGAGCTGGGCCTTGTGCCCCCGTATCAGGAGCTGGTTGACCGGTTGGCCCACCAGTTCGCGCCACTGGTAGGGGGTCTGGAGCCGGCTGAGCTGGACCAGGCTGTTTACGACAAGGTGGCCGAACTGACACCGCGCTTCACTGCTGAAGAGTGGCTATTCAAACGCGGCAAACGCCATGCCCAGCGCCAGGTACACATCGCCACCGGGGTAGACGTACTGCGCCGGGTCCACAAGGCCCCGGGTGGCCTCATCCGGGGTGACAGTGTGCTGCGCCAGGGTCGGCTCAGCGACGTGTCTCTCTCTGGCGATTTCTTCTTCTATCCGGCGGAAAAACTGGGGGCTTTAGAGGAGGCCCTGGAAGGCATACCCCCCCAGGAAGTGGAGGCGGTCATCGCCCGATTCTACGCCGCCGAGGGGATCGAGTCGCCGGGCGTCACCCCGGCCGACCTGGCCCAGGTACTGCAACCCTATGGGGCAACGTAACTGCTCACCCTCCCGCCGGTTCGTGCGTTTTCGCAGCGGCCCATCAGACGGGAAGCACGATTCCTGACATCCGTGCATAACTTCTGTCAGGGAGGGAACAAAGGAGGGAGAAAGCCTTTCTGGGGGTTTTTGCGGCGGCTTCGCCGCCGCAAAAACCACCTACCAGGCAATCTTTCCCCTCCCCACATCGCGTAGCGACGAAGGGACACGAAGTGGGGAGTGGGGCAGGGCCCTCATGCGTTTAATTACGCACGGCTGTCAAACGGTTCCCGGCAACCTGTGGGAGGGTGGGCTTGAGCAATTACGGGGCAACAAACTGAGCTGGCGTCTGACCGCCATCTTGCGCGTCGAGTTCCCCGTTCAGACAGACCCGATTCCGGCCGGCCTGCTTGGCTCTATACAGGGCCTGGTCGGCTCGCCGGACCAGAGCCGGGGCTGTTTCCTGGGCCACCAGGCTCGCCACGCCAATACTCACCGTGATCGTGGCCTGACCGGGAAAAGTGGCCTCGGCTATCCGTTGCCGGATGCGCTCGGCCACACGGCGAGCCTCGGCCGGGCCGGTATCCGGCAGGATCACCGCAAATTCTTCCCCCCCGTAACGCGCGGCCAGGTCCGTATCGCGGATAGACCTCTGCAAGATACCGGTCACTAACCGGAGCACCTGGTCCCCCCGGACATGACCGAAGGTGTCATTGAAAACCTTAAAATGGTCAATGTCCAACATCAGCAAGGACAAGGGGGTGTTATGCCGCCGCGCACGGGCTATCTCCCGGTGCAATTCCTCGTAAAAATGGCGATGGTTATACAGCCCCGTGAGGCCATCGGTAACCGCCAGGGTCTGGATCCGCGCGTAGAGACGCGCACTCTCTAACGCCATGGCCGCCAGGTGCGAGCTGGCAGCAAGCCGTTCCAGCTCGGCTGGCGTGAACTGGCGCGAGGCCCGGGTGCCGATGCCTACCAGCCCTTGCAGAGCGTCATGGGATCGCAAAGCCGTGACGGCCAACGCCAGGTCGCCAGTGGTCAAGACGACCGGTTTGAGAGACTGAGCAGCCTGGATAATCCAATGACTGGCCTTGTCCGGCACAACGGCGGGCAATTCTCCCACCGGGCCATGCGCTCCCAACAACTTAAAGTTCCCCGGCCCAGGCTCGTAACCATAAAGAAAACTGCTCTCCGTGCCCATCAAACCGCACAGGCCGTCCAGGATATATGCCACCACCTGGCCTAACTCGATGGACGAGGCCAGCAGTTTGGCTAACTCGTGCAGTGAATACACTTCGGCCAGGGCCTGGTCGAGTTGCTGAGCCAGGTCGCCCGGCCCAGCCTGCCCCACTGAGAGCGGGCCGGCCGGTTGATCCGAACGTGACTCCATCGCCACCTTCCAGTCACCGCCTCCATCTGTCCCGCTGAAAGAGCCGTCCTGAACCAGGCGAAGCAGGGCGGGCAGCACAGAACAGACGGCCGACAGCAAACCCTTCTAACTCGCTGACAGCCCGGGCGTGCGCCCTCTCAGGCCGGCCTGACATCCGTGCGTCATTAAAACGCATGAGGGCACTGCCCGGCTCCCCACTTCGCGTCCCTGTGGGTAAGGGAAAGAATGCCTCGTAGGGGTTTTTGCGGCGGCTCCGTCGCCGCAAAAACCCCCAGAAAGGCTTTTTCCCCTTTTTCCCTCCCTGAACAGAAGTCAGGCCCGGGCGGTCAGGCCGGGATATTGCCAGGCCCGGGCGCTTTGTGGTAGAATAAAGACACGGTGTGTAATTGCCCGCCATGTCCAGGGAGGAAGAGACCATGATCACCAAACAGCCATCGCCTAACCCCGGCAAGGTGCTGGTACGATTTGAAGTGCCGGCCTCGATCTGGGCAGAGAGCATCTATCTGGTGGGGGATTTCAACGACTGGGATCAACGGGCGCACCCGCTAACGAAATCGCGCAACGGCGATGCGGCCTGGCACATCACCCTGGAACTGGACGCTGGCCGGGAATACCAGTTTCGGTATCTGGTAGACGGCCAGGAATGGCATAATGATTGGCAGGCCGATGCCTACGTGCCTAATCCGTTTGGCGGAGACAATTCCGTGGTGCGCACGTGATCTCACCCTCGCTGATCCCTCGCCCCACGTTCCCCTGCTGCGCGGGCCACAGCCGGCCGGTCTGACGGGGTCAGTGGCTCTTTGCGCCCCATCGCCAATACCACCTCGCGGATAAAAACATCCACCAGCAGCGGGTCGAATTGGGTGCCCCGGCCGGCCCGCAGTTCGGCGATGGCCTCCTCCTCCGGCACCGGCGGCCGGTAGGGCCGCCCCGCGATCATGGCGTCGTAAGAGTCTGCAATGTTCAGGATACGTGCGCCCAGCGGGATCGCGGTCCCGGCCAGGCCATCCGGGTAACCCTGACCATCCCACCGTTCGTGATGATGTCGGATCAGCGGTCGCACATCCTTCAGGAACTCGATCCCGTTAATGATGAGCGTGCCGATGATCGGATGGCTGTACATGATCTCCCGTTCCGCCAGCGTTAGCTCACCTGGCTTGCGCAAGATCGCATCATCCACGCCGATCTTGCCGATGTCATGCAAGATGGCGGCATAGCGCAGTGCCTGTCGTTCCTCTGCCGGCAGGTTCAGGGCTTCCGCCATGCGCATCACATATCTGGAGATGCGGTCCGAGTGGCCGAAGGTACGGGGGTCCCGGGCATCAATCGCCGCCGCCAAGGCCTTGATCGTGTTCCAGTAGCCATCCGAGATGGCCCGATACAGCCGGGCGTTCTCGATGGCCATGGCCGCCTGGTTAGCAAAGGCCACCACAAAGTCCAGGTCCCGTTGGGTAAAGAGGCCGGTCTTGACCCGGTTGTCCACATAGATCACGCCGGTCAGCCGGTCTTTAACGCTCAGGGGCACACAGAGGATGGAACGTAAACCACGCCCGATGACGCTGGCCTGGTCACCAAAGCGGGGGTCTGTCCGCGCATCGGTTGTGAGGACAGGTTGACCGGTGGTCGCCACGTACGTAACGATACTGCGACTGATCTCGAAAGCCGGGTCGGTGATGCTCTGGCGGTCCATATTGCGGGCCACCTTAAAGTCCAACTGCGGCTCCGCCCCAGCCCGCTGCTCATAGAGCATCAGGAACCCCCGTTCACCGCGTGTGGCCTCCAGGATCATGTCAATGGCCCGGTTCAGGATCTCCTCCAGGTCCAGGGTGGAGTTCAACGCCTGGCCGACTTCCAACAAGATGCGCAGGCGTTCAGGCTCCTGTTCCGACGGTGGGCTGGCTGACGGGACATAATCCAGGGACAGGCGCAGTTGGGTCAGGCTCTGCTGGAGCCGCTGGAGCCGGGCGATAGCTCCCCGGTTGGAAGCCAGGGCTGCGATCAGGCCCGGCTGATTTAGGGGCGCTGCGGAAGCCATCATTTGCAACGCCGCCAGGCCCTGTTCGAGGAGCCGGGCCAGTTCCAGCAGCTCGTCGTTCCAGTCTGCCAGTTGTTCTTGAAGGGCCTGAGGCCCCGTCGTGCGCAAAGCGCGCGGGTCACCCGGTCGGGCCTGGCAGACCTGCTTTGAGCGCGTCTGCTCCGTCACCGCCGGGGTCGAATCATTCCCTCTCATCCGTAGCTCAGCTCCGTTGCCCCGGTTAACTGTTCGCTCAAGACCTGCACCAGGGCCGGGTCCAGCCGTTGGCCGGCGTCACGTTGCAACTCGACCAGGGCCTCGGCCTGAGACCATGCCAGCCGGTATGGCCGATCCGTGGTCAGGGCATCATAGACATCGGCCACCGCTATGATCCGGGCACCTAACGGGATAGCCTCGCCGCGCAGGCCATCTGGATACCCCCGGCCGTCATACCACTCGTGGTGATGGCGAATGCAGAGCCGGGCCTCCCGCAGAAAAGCCACTCCTTCCACGATCCTCGCCCCTATGACCGGGTGTTGGTCCATGGACTCTTTCTCCCCCGGGGTCAGCAACCCTGGCTTGTGCAGGATGTTTTCGCTGATGCCGATCTTGCCCACATCGTGGAGGATAGCCGCATACATGACGGTGTCCAGGGCCGGGGTGGATAGATTCAATCGCCGGGCAATCGCCAGGCTATAGCCCGCGACCCGCGCCGAATGACCGCGCGTGTAGGGGTCTTTGGCGTCTATGGCAGCGGCCAGGGCGTACAGGGTCTCCAGATACCCCTGCTGCACCGCCCGGTAGAGGCGCGCGTTATCCAGGGCCACGGCCGCACTGGCGCAAAAGGCCTGGAGCAGCCGGGAGTTCTCCTCATTGAAGGGTCGCCCGTCACAACGGTTCAACACCTCCAGGACCCCGATCACGCGCCCCCGTGTCCATAACGGCGCACACAGGATGCTCTGAGTGCGAAACCCGGTCTCCTCGTCAAAGCGACTGGCAAACCGGGGGTCCTGGCCCACATCGTTGACGATCAGCGGTTGGCCGTGGGTCGCCACCCAGCCGGCGATCCCCTCGTCGGGGCGCAGGCGTTTCTGGCGCAACTCGGGGCCGCTGCCCCGGTAGATGTGGTCAAAGACCAGTTCGCCGGTTGCCTCATCCACCAGCAGCAATGAGCTGGCCTCAGCCTGCAAGGTGCTGGCAGCGGTCGCCGTGATCTGGTGCAAGACCAGGGTCACGTTCTCCAGGTGTTGGCTCAGGGCCAGCGTGATCTCTTGCAAGGCCAGCAGCTCGTTGAGCCGGTGCTGGACCAGCTCCAACTCCCGGCGCACCTGGTCCACAGATAAAATGTCGCTGGCGAGTTCTGAGGTCATAACACACTCAGCCCAAACGTCCGGTGATATAATCCTCCGTGCGCGGGTCCTGCGGCGTGGTAAAGATCTGGCTCGTCAGGCCATATTCCACCAGGATCCCGGCCCAGTTCTCATCCACGGTGAAGAACGCTGTATAATCGGATACCCGTGCCGCCTGTTGCATGTTGTGGGTGACGATGACGATAGTGTATCGTTCGCGCAGGTCCCGCATCAACTCTTCCACTTGCAGGGTGGCGATGGGGTCCAGCGCCGAGCACGGCTCGTCCATCAGGATAACCTCTGGCCTGACGGCCACCACCCGGGCCAGGCACAGCCGTTGCTGCTGGCCCAAAGACAGAGCCTGCGCGTCTTGCCGCAGGTTATCCCGGACCTCTTCCCACAGCCCGACCCGGCGCAGGCTCTCTTCAACGAGGTGATCCAATTCCTGGCGGGTGTGAACCAGGCCCAACACCCGTGGTCCAAAGGCCACATTGTTGTAGATGGATTGGGGAAAGGGATTGGGCCGCTGAAAGACCATCCCCACTCGCCGCCGCAACTCCACCACTAAGGTGTCTGGGGCATAGATGTCCTGGCCGTCCAGGAGGATCCGGCCCGTGAGTCTGGTGCCGGGGATGGTATCATTCATGCGGTTCAGGCAGCGCAGGAAGGTGGACTTGCCACAGCCGGACGAGCCGATGAGGGCAGTGATCTGCCGCTCCACGATCTCGACCGAGACGTCCGCCAGGGCCAGCCTGGAGCCGTAATAGAAGTTGATATGCTGGACCTGGATCTTGCTCATCGAACTCGTTAGCTCCGGGGCCTCAACCGAACCGGCCGGTGATATAATCCTCGGTCCGTCGGTCATGTGGCGTGGTAAAGAGCAGGCGGCCCGGCTGGGCTTCGATCAGCTCCCCTTGCAGGAAAAAGGCCGCGTAATCAGCCACGCGGGCCGCCTGTTGGATGCTGTGCGGCACGATGACGATGGTGTATTGCTGCCGCAACCGATACAAGGACTCTTCGACGATGCCGGTGGAGATGGGGTCCAGGCCGGAGGTCGGCTCGTCCAGGAGCAAGACCTCCGGCTCCAGGGCCAGGCTGCGGGCGATACACAACCGCTGTTGCTGGCCGCCGGAGAGGGCCATAGCCGGGCTATCCAGCCGATCCTTGACCTCCTCCCACAGGGCAGCCTGGATCAGGCTACGCTCCACGATCTCGGCCAGGCGGTCCCGGTCCCGCAGGCCGGCCCGACGGGGGCCATATTCCACGTTCTCGCGGATGGTGCCGGGGAGGGGCAGGGGCAGGGCAAAGACCATCCCCACCCGACGACGCAGGGCGATGACATCCGCGTCCGGGGCATAGACATCCTTCCCGTCCAGCAATACCCGCCCGGACATCTGGGTGTCTTCCACCAGGTCATTCAGCCGGTTGATGAGGCGCAGCAGGGTGGTCTTGCCTCCGCCGGCCGGGCCAAAGATCACGGTGATCGCCTGGGCCGGCACGTCCAGCGACACGTCGCGCAGGGCCGGCCGGCCGCTATAAGCGTAGCTCACGTGTTCCAGGCGAATCTTGGCGTGATTCTGGTCCATGGCCATCGCTGCCGGGCACGTCTACCAGTTGTCCGGGTCGTAGGCCGGCAGTTCGCAGCGCAGGGGCCTGTCCTGGCGGTAGCCCAACACATACTGCGCCTGGATGAGTTCCTGTATCTCGCGGGTACCCTCGTAGATGACGGCGCCTTTGGAGTTGCGCAGGAACCGTTCCACCGGGTACTCGTCGCTGTAGCCATAGGCCCCATGGATCTGCACCGCATCGGCAGCGGAATCGAAGGAGGCATCGCAAGCGTACCACTTGGCCAGGGCGGTCTCGCGGGTGTTGCGGATACCCTGGTTCTTGAGCCAGCCGGCCCGCCAGACCAGCAAGCGGCCGGCCTCGGCGCGCTGCACCATCCGGGAGATCATACGCTGGACGAGCTGGTGCTGGCCGATGGGCACGCCGAAGGTCTGGCGCTCGTTGGCATATTTGACGCAGGCGTCAATACAGGCCTGGATCAGACCCACCGCCCCGGCGGCCACGGTGTAGCGGCCGTTGTCCAACGCGCTCATGGCGATCTTGAAGCCCTCGCCCTCGTAGCCCAACAGGTTCTCGGCTGGCACGGGCACGTCCTCCATGATGATGGAGCCGGTGTCGCCGGCCCGCACCCCCAACTTGCCGTGGATGGGCCGGGTGCTCACGCCGGGGAAGGTGCGCTCGATGATGAAGGCGCTGATGTCCTGGTGAGTGCCGGTGCGCCCGGTACGGGCAAAGACCAGGAAGTTATCGGCCACGTCCGCCAGGCTGATCCAGGTCTTTTCGCCATTGAGGATGTAGACGTCGCCTTCCTTGCGGGCAGTGGCCCGGATGGCCGCCGCGTCGGTGCCGGCCCCCGGCTCGGTGAGGCCATAGCCAGCGATCTTTTTCCCCTGGGCCTGGGGCACCAGGTACTTTTGTTTCTGCTCCTCCGTCCCCCACTGGAGCAACGCCAGACTGTTCAGCCCCACGTGAACGCTCATGATCACCCGGGCCGAGGTATCGGCGCGCTCCAGTTCCTCGCAGACCAGGGCCAGGGAGATATAGTCCATCCCGGCCCCGCCATAGCGCGTGGGGATGCAGATGCCCAGGAACCCCTTCTCCCCCATCTTGGGCAACAGGGTCGAGTCGAAACGATGGGCCCGGTCGTTTTCCTGGATATAGGGCAAAATCTCCCGCTCCGCGAACTCACGGGCCATTTTCCGTACCATCTGGTGCTCTTCAGTCAGTGCAAAGTCCATGATTTTACCTCCCTTGCATAATATATGTGGCTCATGTCTAGAACAAGTGCTAAGGATATGGTATAATTCTCTGTATGGACTTCCCAATTGTCGACTTATTTGATGACGAACTGAGCGCGGTGTGGCTGCTGAAGTACTTCCACTCGAACGATCTA
>Ga0209101_1000274_pt1 | contig 43459 bp, 31 predicted proteins | sample ConPoolayeCmetaG_FD_185481 | JGI IMG/M metagenome (GOLD analysis project Ga0209101, IMG submission 185481) | Hot spring microbial mat communities from California, USA to study Microbial Dark Matter (Phase II) - Cone Pool mat layer C metaG... ...
CTGACCGCCATCCACAGCGGCGATTGGGCTGCCTACAAGTATCTTGATTTTGGGCAGGGGGTTTCTGCCTTTTATGCGCGTGTCGGCAGCCTGACCCGCGGTGGATTCATTGAGGTGCACATTGACCGGCCTGACGGCCCTCAACTCTGCGTGTGCACAGTGCCGCATACCGGTGGCTGGAACTTGTGGACAACGGTTGGCGCTCGCGTTGAAAGGCCGGTTTCGGGCGTTCACGCCTTGTATCTGGTCTTTGGCGGAGAACAGGGTCGCCTGTTCAACCTGGACCGCTTTGAGTTTGTTCGTGATTTCTAAAAAAGAACTATTCAGGCCAAGTCACCCTTTTGGGCCTATGCCGACCGGTGCGCGTCGGCGTAGGCCGACCGCAGGCCGAAGGCCTATGGCGGGCGACTTGAGTCGGCACGTAGGTAGTCACTCGGGCTGAATGAAAAAAAGCTATCTGCAAGCCGCACAGGGATGCGTCGGTCACGGTTTTTAGGATAGTTATCAACACTTTGCAGATAAACCGGGAGGAAAAATGTTATACATCAAAAATGCGCATATCCTCACTCCTGTCCGATCCATTTTGGATGGTGCACTGCTGATCGACGGGGAGAAAATTGTCGCCCTCGGCCCCCTTGAACAGGTTGCCTGTCCGGTCGAAGCTGCCGTTCTCGATGCGCACGGGCTGATTCTGACGCCGGGGTGGGTCGAATTGCAGATCAACGGCGGTTTTGGCCTCGATTTCACTGCTGACCCATCAACGATCTGGACGGTAGCCGCCGGGTTGCCCCAGTACGGTGTCACCGCCTTTTTGCCGACGGTGATCACCTCACCGTTGGAGAACATTGCCCGTGCCCAACAAACGGTGCTCAACCGGCCGCATGATTTTGTCGGTGCTACGCCTTTGGGGCTGCACGTCGAAGGGCCATTTCTCAACCCGCAGAAAAAGGGCGCTCACAACCCGACCTATTTGCGCCCTCCAGATCTGGAGGCGATCCGTGAGTGGACGCCGGCCCAGGGGGTGCGCCTGGTGACGCTGGCTCCAGAGCTGCCCGATGCGCTGCAAGTGATTCGAGCTTTGGTCGCACGCGGGGTGGTGGTCAGCGCCGGACATACTGCGGCTACCTATGAGCAAGCCATAGCCGGTTTGGATGCCGGAATACGCTATGGCACGCACCTCTTTAATGCCCAACCTGCCCTGCATCATCGCGACCCAGGGCTGATCGGCGCGCTGCTCACCGACCGGCGACCGGTGGTTGGAATGATCGTGGACGGCATCCACATCCACCCGGCAGTGGTCGATATGGCATGGCGATTGCTCGGCGAACGACTCAGCCTGGTGACCGACGCCATGGAGGCGATGGGTATGCCGACAGGGCGTTACCGGTTGGGAGATTTCGAGGTTACCGTCGATGCCACGAGCGCGCGTCTGGCCGATGGAACGCTGGCCGGCAGCATTCTCACCCTCGACGCAGCCCTGCGCAATTTGATGCGCTTTACCGGCTGCACGTTCCAGGATGCGCTCAAAACGGTCACCCTCACTCCGGCGCGGCTGCTCGGCCTGGATGACCGGCGCGGTCAACTTGCTCCCGGCTGCGTTGCCGACATGGTGCTGTTGGACGGCAGCTATCGGGTGGTCAAAACCATCATCGGTGGGCGGATCGTGTACGAAAATGGATAATTTAAGAAAATGAACGATAAAATCATTCGTTCGGCCAGTGGCCGTACGCTCGACGAATTAAACATGGACAACTTGCTCGCCGGCCGGCTGAGCAGTGAGGATTTTCGGATCAGCAGGGAAAGATTGGAAGAGCAGGCTCAGGCTGCCGAACTGGCCGGTTACATCCAACTGGGTGAGAATTTGCGCCGCGCGGCCGAGTTGACCTCCCTTTCCAACGAGCAGGTTTTCGAGATTTACGCCGCATTGCGCCCCGGTCGTGCTACCTATGCCCGCCTGTTAGCCATTGCCGATGAACTCACCGCGTGCAACGCCCCGCGCACTGCAGCACTGGTGCGCGAGGCTGCCGAAGCCTATTTGCGCCGGGGATTGATCCGGCCGGAATGACTATGCCCGAACTTCATGTCCAGATTGCCGTAGCCAAAATCGCCAAATATGCCAGCCGCGAAAGCGGTGACTCGGTCGAAGTGATCGAGCGGCCGCATGGCGGGCTGTCGGTAGTCATGGCCGATGGACAGCGCAGCGGCCACTCGGCCAAGACGATCAGCAACATGGTTGTCCGCAAAGCCATCTCGCTGCTCGGCGACGGCGTGCGTGACGGCGCCGTCGCCCGCGCAGCCCACGACTATTTGCGCACCATGCGCGGTGGTCAGGTTTCGGCAACCCTCAACATCGTCTCGGTGGATATGGATACCGAAACGCTGGTCATCTCACGCAACAGCCATTGCCCGGCCCTTGTCTTCCGTCAGGGCGAAGTGAGCTTGCTCGATGCCCCCGCCGAAGTGGTCGGCATCTATGCCCGCACCAGGCCGGTGGTCAACGAGATACCGCTTGCCGCGCACACCTGGGTGATCGCCTTTACCGATGGATTGCTGCATGCCGGACGGGCGGAGGGTGACACACTGGACGTGGTGACCATGGTGCAAAGCATGTTCCGGCAAGGTGGATTGTCGCCGCAGCAACTGGCCGATGCCCTGCTCAACCAGGCAATTGCTCGCGACCATGGTCGTCCGGTCGATGACATCAGCATATTGGTGGTTGCCGTTATGCCCGGCCCGCTTGAGGCGCACGAAATACGCCGAATGACCGTTGATTTTCCCATTTGCATCAAGGGAGAGGCGTGAGTGGCCGATCAAGATGGCCTTCAGATCGTTGTTGTCGGCCCATGTGCAGCCGGAAAAAGCACCCTGGTTGCCAACCTGCGTCCCAAAGGCTACCGGATCAAGGTTTGTGGGCAAGAACATTCCTTTGTGCCCGACCTGTGGAGGAGGTTCAGTCGCGCCGACGTTTTGATCTTTTTAGATGCCGAATTGCCCACCATCGCTCAGCGTCAGCGGCGCACCGACTGGACACCGGACAAGTTGGATGCCCAGCGGCAGCGCCTTGAACATGCTCGCACCCATTGCGATCTGTACCTGCCAACCGATGCCCTGACCCGCGAACAGGTTGCTGCGCATGTCGAAGCGTTTTTGAATCACCTCGGCATCAGAGCGGAGAAAAACGATGATCATTGAAAGTTATGGATTCAAGAGAATCGTTATCGATCAAATCGAATATACCCGCGATCTGCTCATTTTGCCCGATCGCGTTCATGAGAACTGGTGGCGCGAACAGGGACATAGCCTGTCGGTTGCCGATCTGGAACCGGTCTTTGCTGCCGCGCCCGACGTGTTGGTGATCGGCACGGGGTACCTGGGGGTGATGCAGGTACCGCAGGCCACCCGCGACGAGATCGAACGACGCAAGATCGAATTGCATATCTTGCCGACCACGCAGGCCTGGCAAACCTACAACAGATTGGCGCAAAGCGGACGCACCGTAGCCGCGGCGTTTCATCTGGCGTGCTAGGGTTAAAAGCCGTGAAATGGGCCGAGATTGAGCGTATACAACGTCTCCTGAGCCGCGAACGGGGCACTATTGTCAAAGATTGGGGCGGCCGGCTTGCTGTTGCCCTGATCTATCCCAATACCTACCAGGTCGGTATGGCCAGCCTGGGCTTTCAGAGCGTTTACCGGCTTTTTAACCGCCATCCTCACGTGGTCTGTGAACGGGTCTTTGGGCAACCAAACGGCCCGGTGATTGCCCTCGAAAGCCGGCGGCCGCTGACCGATTTTGATGTGTTGGCCTTCTCGGTTGCTTTCGAGCTGGATTATTTCAACGTCATCTCGCTTTTGCTTCGGGCGGGGATTCCTCTTGAAGCGGCCGAGCGGGATGCCGCTTGGCCGCCGATCATTGCCGGCGGCCCGGCGCTGTCGGCCAATCCGCTGCCGCTGGCCGATTTTGTCGATGCCTTTGTCATCGGCGAAGCCGAACCGGTGATCGATCCGCTGATCGAAACGCTGCAAGAGGGGGTTAACCGGCCGCGCGCGGAATTGTGGACGGCGCTGGCACGGCTGCCCGGTGTCTATGTCCCTCACCTGAGTGACATGATGCCGGTCAAACGGCAATGGGTGCGCGATCTGGACGCGCACCCCACCTCGACGGTCGTTTATACGCCCGATACGGCATTTGGCGACATGTATCTGATCGAAGTGGCGCGCGGCTGCGGGCGTGGATGTCGCTTTTGCATGGCCGGTTTTACCACCCGTCCCAAGCGTGAACACAGCGTTGAATCGGTGCTTGAGCAGGCCCAGACGGGGCTGACCCACACCACGCGGATCGGGCTGGTCGGCGCGGCTGTGTCCGACTATACCCAAATTGACCAGCTGGCTCCCCGGCTGCGCGAACTGGGCGCCCAAATCTCGGTGTCATCGCTGCGTGTTGATCCCCTTCCGGAATCGCTCCTCCAGGCCCTTGCCGCCAGTGGCATCCAAACGCTGACCCTTGCTCCGGAGGCCGGCTCGGAACGACTTCGCGCGGCAATCAACAAAGGAGTGACCGAGGCCGATCTGCTTTACGCTGCCGAGCGGGCCACGCATTACAAGTTCAGGCAGCTCAAGCTCTATTTTATGATCGGTTTGCCCGGTGAAACCGATGAGGATATTGTCGAGATTGTCCGCTTGTGTGAACTGGTTGCCGGGCGATTCGACGGACATCTCACCGTCAACATCACCCCTTTTGTGCCCAAGGCGCATACCCCTTTTCAATGGTGTTCTATGGCCCCATTGGCCCAGCTCGACGAACGGCTGGCCCGTCTGCACAGTGCATTGAAAAAGCAGCGCATTGAACTGCGCAGCGAAAGTCCGCGTTTGGCGGCCGTTCAGGGTGTGCTGGCACGCGGCGATCGCCGCCTTGGTCGGGTCTTGAAACAGATGGAAGGAAAATTGTCCAGGTGGGATGAAGCCGTGCAACAAAATGGGATCGATCTTCAGAATTACCTGACCTGGAGTGAGGAAAAATCACTTCCTTGGGCTTTTATCGATACCGGGGTCAGCCTGGCCCATTTGCGCCATGAATGGGCGCGCGCCCTCAGACCCTAAAGGTTTCTATTCCAAACCTTTAGGGTCTTGTTTGCATTCGAGCAGAACAAGCCGGGTTTCTTCCGGAAGGGCACCGGCGCGCAATCGCAGCGTTTCCTCGGTGGGCGGCCGATCAAGGCCCAAAGCGCGCAATAAATGGCTCAATGTCGCCGGATCGTGCGGCAATCGGGTTGGGTTGACGTGCATTGGAATGATGATGCGTGGCTCGATCATCTGCACCATTTCGGCCGCCTGGTCGGCTGTTAACGTCTGATCGCCGTCGATCGGCACAAACAGCACATCGACGTTGCCCAATGCTTCCAACTGTTCCTCACGCAGCAACGTGTCGATGCGTCCCAAATGGCAAACGGTCAGTTCTCCCCAGTCGTACACGAACACCAGGTTGTTGCGTGGGGGGGTGGCATGTTTGAGCAAGATCGGAATGGCGGTCACAAACACTTGACCGACTTCGTACTCGCCTGCGCAGTGCAATACCGGCGGCGATCCCCGAATGCCGCGTGGGCGATCTGCGTCATCCGGCATATAGCTGGCGGTGACCACATCTGCCCGCACCCGGGGAAGCGGCAAATCAGGGCCGCGATCAAAGGGATCGGTTACAATGGCCACGCTGCCTTCTCGGATGCGAAAGCATGCCTGCCCATACCAGTCAATGTCCACGTTTGTCTCTCCAAGATGGATTATCCCGCCAGCGGAAGCACAACCACAAAGGTGCTCCCTTGTCCCAATTCACTTTCGACCCAAATCCGACCGTTGTGCCGCTCGACGATGCTTTTGACAATCGATAACCCCAATCCGGTGCCCTCGATATTTTGGGTGTAATTGTTGTGAGCGCGATAAAAGCGCTCAAAAATGTGGAGCTGATCTTCGGGCGAAATGCCGATGCCGGTATCACGCACGCGCAAAACAGCGCGCCCGGTTTGTTTTTCCAGGTCGATCTCGATCTGACCTCCTTCGGGGGTGTATTTGATGGCATTGCTGACCAGATTATCAAGTACCTGACGCAAGCGCGTGGCGTTGCCGTAAACGACGGTCGCCTCAGAGGGCAGATGTGCCTCAAGTTGATGTCGGCGTTCACGTGCCAACGCGCGCCAGTTTGGCAGCCCCGCTTCGATCAACCCGATCAGGTCACATTGCCGCATTTCAATGTCGATGCCCGATTCCAGGTATCCCAGGTCGAGCAGGTCACTGGTCAGGTCGATCAGGTGATGAACCTCACGCTGTGCGCTGTCTACACATTCTTTTTGCAGTTCGTTCAGTGGCCCTATCTGCCCCAAAAGGTCTAAAAAGCCGAGTACGGTGCTCAACGGTGAACGGAGATCGTGAGAAACGGCAGCCACGAACTGGGATTTGAGGTCGGACAGCTCTTTGAAACGGGTGATGTCCTGAAGGATGGCGACCAGGCCCACATTGGCCAGTGGGGTGACGGTGGCACTGTACGTGTGTCCGCTGTCCAGCGGTATTTCGCCGCGTTGGACTTGACCGCTGGTCTGTGCTTCTTGAAACAGTTGTTTCAGATCGGCGTTCTCGATCACCTGGGGCAACAACATGCCGGTGCCCATCGTCCGCCGGGTGTGAAAGATTTGTCGGGCGGCGGCATTCATCAGCATAACGGTGCCTTGCATATCGGTGATCACCACCGGCTGCTCGGTGCCGCGGATGACTGCTTCCAGTTTGCGCCGCTCGTTTTCGGCGCGGGCAAACAAGCGGGCATTTTCGATGGTCGCAGCCGCCTGAAAGGCCAGCAATTTGAACAATTGGGCCTGTTTGGCGGTAAAAGGCTGCTCACTGTTGGGGCGATCAACATAAATCGCGCCGAACACTTCCGATGCGTCGCGCAGCGGAACGCACATCAGCGGGCCGGGAAGCGCATCGCCTGGTTCAGGCCCAAGTTGAAGCAGTTTCCCTTCTTCCAGAGCCTGTCGCACGGCCAGTCGTCCGCGTCGGAATGCGGCGCTGCCGATGGTTTTGTTATCGATGCCGTGCATAGCCGTTGGTTTGTATAGCTTGTTTTGCTCTTCAAACAGCGTAATGTATCCTCGTTTTGCTTCTGTAAGCTGAAGCGCTTCCTGGACAATCAGATCGAGCAGGGTGTTGAGGTGTAGTGTCGAGCTAAATGTTGCGCCAATTCGGTAGGCTGTCGCTCGTTCAAATTCGTTTTCAATTGCGTCCTTGAGTTGCTCGCTATTGAGGATGGCTGCCACGTGTGTGGCCAGCAAGGCAAGCCAATGGGCCTGGGTGATTCCCAATTCGCCGGTGTTCAGGTATCCGGCACGGAGCACGCCGATTGTGTGGCCCTGGATCTGTACCGGCGCCAGGATCAAGGCCGCAAAGGACGACTCGGCCATTGCATCGGCTCCAGACAGGACGGTCAGCTCACCGGACTTGAAAGTTTGTTCGATCAGCGAATCGGGCGAAACGGGGGGAGGCAAGGCAGCATCTGGCTTTTGTCCACGGCGCAGATGTGCCCATGCCGATATGGCCGACGAATTAGGAGCGCGGACAAACAAGGTTACTTCGTCGGCGTTGAGGATGTTCAACGCGCCGACGATCAGGTGATCCAACATCTGTTGCTCGTCGGCTGCCGACATAGCCGCCTGTGTGGCCATGTACAATTCACGCTGTTGCCAGATATGTTGCTCGATCTGAGTTTCGAGCGACTGCAAACGTGCGCGCAGCCGCCGGCTGTAAAGCGTTTGTTCGACGGCAGCCAACAGAGCTTCGGCTTGAACCGGCTTGGGCACGCACGCGCGCACCATCGGAAGCAGCGGCGTAACCTGAGCGTCAAGCCGATCCGAGATCAACGCAATGATGGGAATGTCGTATCGGTTATTTAGGAACGTTTCAAGACTTGATTTTCCCCCCTTTGTTAACTCATCCAGGTCGATGACCAGGACATCAGGACGTTCTTTTTCGATTTCGGCTATGCCCGACGCGAGGTCTTGGACCCAATTTGTTCGATACCCTTGAGAAATGAATACGCGATTGACGATCGTTTCGCGTATTTCGGCCTGGTCATTGATCAACAAGACCAGCTCGCTTGTCACCTGGTCCTCCTTGGCGTGCCCCGGCGATTTTTGTCGCCACCCCACCAACCCCTTCGCCAATTAGTGATCGTGCAGACACGGTGAAGCTATGAATCTAGGGTGATCATATCACAGCAGGCAAAAAGCGTCAATAGGACTTTGAGGCGAAGTTGCTGCGGGGTGGAGCGGGCCAGATGAGCAACATGCCGGGTAGGAGATTGCCGTCCCTCTCCAGACACGACAAGTATATCGTCACCTTGATCAGGGTACAGGTTTCGCGCAACCTTTGACCCGTGGCCTGAATTGCGCTATACTGTACCCCGTCCTTCTGCGGGATGTTCTGCCCGTTGTGAAGGCGCATATGTTGATGTGGAGTGAACGATGTATGATGTAATTGTTGTCGGTGCCGGCCACGCCGGTTGTGAGGCTGCCCTGGCTGCGGCACGCATCGGCGCGCGCACCTTGTTGCTGAGCATGAACCTCGACCTGATCGCCCAGATGCCGTGCAATCCGAGCATCGGCGGGCCGGGCAAGGCACACCTGGTGCGCGAAATCGATGCCCTGGGCGGACAGATGGGCCGTGCTATTGACGCCAACTTTATCCAGATTCGCCAGCTCAACACGTCCAAAGGGCCGGCCGTGCAATCGCTGCGCGCTCAGGCCGACAAACGCCGCTATTCGATCCAGATGAAGCATGTCCTGGAAAGCACACCCAATCTACATCTCAAGCAAGCTCAGGTCGCTGCTCTCCTGGTCGAAGGCGACCGGGTGCGTGGCGTGCGCACCCATACCGGCGTCGAGTATGCCGGGCGCAGTGTTGTGTTGACCACCGGCACCTTTCTGGCGGCCCAGGTGATGCACGGATACCAACGCTTTCCCGCCGGACGTGCAGGTGAGTTTCCGGCCAATGCGCTTTCGGAATCGCTCAAATCGCTTGGGTATCGGCTGATCCGTTTGCAGACCAACACGCCGCCCCGGATCGACGCGCGGACGATCGACTTTGAACATGTTGAGGTGCAGCCGGGCAGTGAGACGCCGCTTTATTTCAGCTTTTTGGCTGCTCACGCCGATGACGATTCACCGCTGCGCTGTCCGTCTTTTTTGCGCACGCCGCCTAATCCGGTTTATCCCATTCCGCCGGCGTACCGTTTTGACTGGCGTCCACAATTGCCGTGCTATAGCATTTACACCAATGCCGAAACGCATCGTGTGGTGCGCGAGCACCTTGACGAATCGCCGGTCACGCCGGGAGCCATCGAGGCGGTCGGTCCGCGCTATTGCCCATCTTTTGAAGAAAAACTGGTCCGTTTCCCCGATAAAGAGCGGCACATTTTTTTCCTCGAGCCGGAAGGCTGGCATACGGGTGAGGTCTATGTACAGGGGTTGTTCACCGGCATGCCGGAGGCCGTGCAGATCGAGGCCTTGCGCACCATTCCTGCGCTGCGTCATGCCGAGATCATGCGTCCCGGCTATGCCATCGAATACGACGCCATTACCGGTGGCCAATTCGACGGTGCGTTTGCTTCTCGACTGGTCGAAGGACTTTTCCACGCCGGTCAGATCAACGGCACTTCTGGTTATGAAGAAGCGGCAGCGCAAGGCCTGTTGGCCGGCATCAACGCGGCACGTTTGGTGCAGGGTCGGCCGCCGCTGATCCTCCGCCGCGATCAAGCTTACCTGGGAGTGCTGGCCGACGATCTGGCGACCAGGCTACACCGCGAACCCTACCGCATCTTTACCTCGCGCGCCGAATATCGACTTTTGCTTCGCCAAGACAACGCCGATCTGCGCCTGACACCCATCGGCTACGAGATCGGCCTGATCGACCGCGAGCGATATGACGCTGTGATGCGTAAAAAGGCGCAAATTGAGCAAGAATTACGCCGCCTGGAGCAGACATGGCTGCGGCCGACCTCAGAAGTCAATGCCATATTGGAAAGGTTGGGGGTGTCGCCTATCGATGATGGGGTCAATGCGTTGGGCATGTTGCGTCGACAGGGGATCACTTATCAACAGGTTGTCCAAATCGCGCCGCCGCCGGAACCTCTGTCGGACGAGGTGTGCGAACAGGTCGAGATCGAGGCCCGCTATGCGGGCTATATTGAGCGGCAGCAGATGGAGGTCGAGCGGATGCGTCGGCTGGAAGACCGGCGTATTCCTGCCGAACTCGACTATGCCGTCATTCCCGGCCTGCGCAATGAAGCCCGTGAACAATTAGCCTGTTACCGGCCGTTGACCGTCGGTCAGGCTTCGCGTCTTTCCGGTGTCACACCGGCCGATGTGACGATCTTGCTGGTGTATTTGGAGAGAAAGGCTGAGCGGTGAACCACGCGGCGTAAAATTCTCGTGCCGACGAGGAACCGTCGGCACGAGAAAAAGCAGCTCGTTCAGGCCAGCCTGAGAATCTGTTTCAAACGCGCGCTATGGTCTTTGTGCTTCTCCTTCGGCAAAGCCGCGCGCAACGGCCTTGAGGTTAAGTTCTTGGGTGCCTTTGGGTGTGCGCGCTATCACGGCTTTTTCAAGTGCTTCTCTGGACACCAGCCGGGTCATTCCGGCCAGGAAACCGAGGGCCACCATATTGGCCGCGATTTCGCGCCCGGTTTCTTCGACAGCCCAGGAGGTAAAATTGGCCTGGATCACGTCCAGCCGCGGTGTTCGGTGCACTTGGGAGCTGTCTACGATCAGCAAGCCGTTTCGTTTCAGGTTTTGATGATAGCTGTCGCAGGCTTCCTGGCTCATGCAGAGCAAAATGTCGGCTTGAAGCACTTCTGGATAATCAATTTCCCCACTTGAGATGATCACCTCGGAGCGGCTGGCCCCGCCGCGCGCTTCCGGCCCATAGTTTTGTGTCTGGACGGCGTTTTTTCCGTCGCGGATTGCTGCGTCGGCCAGGATGATCCCGGCCAGGATCACCCCTTGCCCCCCTGTGCCGGCCAGCCGAATCTCGTATCGATCTGTCATCAGTTTGCCTCCCGCAGTGCGGCCTGTGCCCGTTCGATCACCTTGTCGTACAGTTCGGTGTATTCGGGGGCGTCATGTTCATACAAAACGCCGCGCACAATCTTGGTTTTTCGTTCTTCTTCGCTCAAGGTTTCGGCCTGTTGGACGGTGATGGCCGTTTCTTTGAGCTGGCGCATCATATCGGTCGCCCGACGCATGTTGTTACGTCGGCCAAAGGTGGTGTGGCAATAGCTCACCGCTTCGACGACCGAGAATCCATCTTTGGTGATGGCACGGGCGATCAGGTTTTTCAATTCTTCGGTGTGATAAACCGTGCCGCGGGCGACAAAGGATGCGCCGGCTGCTTTGGCCAGTTCGGCGATCGGGAAGGGGGGTTCGACGTGGCCGTAAGGTGCGGTTGCCGCATAGGCGTCGATGGGGGTGGTGGGGGAATATTGACCGCCGGTCATCCCATAGATGCTGTTGTTGATGATGATCGAGGTCAACCCGATGTTGCGCCGGGCGGCGTGGATAAAGTGGTTGCCGCCGATGGCCAGTGCGTCGCCGTCGCCCATCACCACCAAAACCTTCATCCAGGGGCGCACCATTTTCAGGCCGGTGGCAAACGCCAGTGCACGGCCATGAGTGGTGTGCATGGTGTTAAAGTCCACATACACCGGCATTCGCCCGCTACAGCCAATGCCCGAAATCATCGCCACCTCGTCTTTATCCAATCCCAGTTCGTCGATGGCACGCAGAATAGCCTGCAGGACAATGCCGATGCCACAACCGGCGCACCACACGTTGGGAAATTTTTTGCTGTGGCGCAGATAACGTTCGTGTAACAAAGATTGCGGTCGGGCAATAGAATGGCGCTTTTTCATCCTCATTTTCCTCGATTTTCAATGGCTGCCAGGATCTCATCCGGCGGGATCAACTCGCCGTTGGCGCGATTGATGCGGGTTACCTTTTTGCGCCCGGCGACGCGCTCAACTTCGAGGGCCAGTTGGCCCATGTTCATTTCGGGGACGATCACGCAGTGCAATTTGTCGGTCAGCCGTTCGACCAGTGCTTCTGGAAAAGGCCACAGGGTGTGTAATTTGAGCAGACTGGCCCGTATGCCGCGTTCTTGAGCCGTTCTGACCGCCTGCCGGGCCGAACGGGCCGACGCACCGTAGGCAATAACCAACACTTCGGCGCGGTCGACCAATTCGTCGGTCTCGTAGAGCAAGATGTCGTGCAGGCCGCGCTCGATCTTGCCGAAAATGCGCTCCAGCCATGGGTTGATCTCGTCGAGACGCTGAGTCGGGTAGCCCAATTCGTCGTGGATCAGGCCGGTGATGTGATAACGGTAGCCTTCGCCGAATGGTTTGAGGGCGGGCACATCGTTGGTGACGTTCTTGTACGGCTTGTACCATTCGGGCGGCACGTCGACGTCGGGCAATTCCCATATCTCGATTTGATCTCGTTCCGGCAGCTCGACGCGCTCGCGCATGTGCCCGACCAGTTCATCCATTAACAGAATCACCGGTGTGCGATAGCGTTCCGAGATGTTGAAGGCTTTGATCGTCAGATCAAAGGTTTCGCGTACCGTCGATGGGCAGAGAACAACGATGGGGTGATCACCGTGGGTGCCCCAACGCGCCTGCATCACGTCTCCTTGCGAGGGGGCTGTGGGCAGGCCGGTGCTTGGTCCAACGCGCTGCACGTTGACGATGACACATGGGATTTCGGCGATGACGGCATAGCCGATATTTTCTTGCATCAGCGAAAAGCCGGGGCCGCTGGTGGCGGTCATCGATTTGACGCCGCCGGCCGATGCGCCGATCATGGCGGCGATGCTGGCGATCTCGTCTTCCATCTGGATGAATTTGCCGCCGACCTGGGGCAGTCGCACCGACATCCATTCGGCAATTTCGGTAGCGGGGGTGATCGGATAGCCGGCAAAAAAACGGCAGCCGGCCGCAATGGCGCCTTCGGCGCATGCTTCATTGCCTTGCATCAAACGAGGGGTCATGGCATATTCTCCTCGGCATCATCGGGAATGTCGGTTACAAAGATGGCAAAATCAGGGCAGTGCGTTTCGCACCAGCGGCAAGCCGTGCATTTTTCGGGGTAAACGGCCAGAGGATGTCCATCTTGACCCAGGGCGAGCACTTGAGCGGGGCAAAACTCGACGCATAATCCGCAACCTTTGCACCAATTTTCAAAAACGTGAACGCGACCGCGGGGAAGGCGGCGTTTCTTGGGTTGCGGTTTGGTGGGTGCTGCGGCGGGTTCGACGGTGCTTTCTTCCGCAGCAAATTGTGCAGACGCGAGAACCTGAGCGTCCTCAGGCGCATCGACAGCCATAGCATGTTCCTCCTTGAACACTATCAGACTTGCTATAATCATACGCGAGAGCAAGGGCTTTGTCAAGCGAATGGCTGTGCTGCCGTGCGGCTGTGCCATTACGCTTCCAGGTTATTCTATCCGCCGGATTCACCGGGGAATGGGCAATTGAATCGGCGGTTGCGTGCCCCGACGTGTGGCCTGCGGCTCGACGCCAAGTTGATCGACAAAGAGGGTCTGCCATTCCAGATCGGTCAAGTCGCGCGTTTTTTTGAAAATGAGCACCAGTGGGTGATCGTAATCGTAAAAGCTCTGGTCGGCGCCGAGATCGACGATCTCGAACGGGCCGAGGCCGGGCCAGGCGGTAAAGCGGGCCACCAGTTTGAAGCCCAATTGCTCTTGAAAGAGCAACTCATAGTACCGAATGTCAACCGGATAACGCCAGGGCAGCCGTGCCACCGAGAGGTAAATGCGTGGCGTGGCCAGGGTGATGTAGTCGGCCTGGCGCAAGGATTGGATGATGTGATTGAGCTTGTCCTGCGGCGACATATCGGCGTAGGGCTGCATCCACACATCCCGATAGCCATAAGCCTGGCGATAAAGCCCCAGGCCGGGCAAATTGACCGGGAGCGGATCGCCCCACGCTTCCCAGGTAAAGATCGAGCCGGCAGGCACATGCGCGTAAAACCAGCGCGAGGCGGCCTGCCAGGGGTGCTCTTGGGCATAGACGCGCAAATAGGCCACGGCCCACAGCAAGCTGGCGATCAACACCAACGCCGCCCACCCCCAACGGACGAGTGTAAAAGGCCATCGCCGAGCCGACCACCGGCCGAGGCGCAAGGAGAGATCGGCGGCGAACAGGCAGAGCACGGGCACAAGCGGCAACATATAGCGCAAGAACTTGACCTCCACACGCGCGGTGTACAGAAAATAGGGCAGTGCCCAACCGAGCAAGACCAATATCCCGGCACAGCGAGGGTCGGCAAGCTGGCGTCGCAGTTGGTCGGGCCAGCGGCGCAACCGCTCATAGCTATGGGTGACGGTCAACGTGACCATCTGCTCGGCCAACGCCCACAGTGTCCCGCCGACGGCCGTCACCCCCAGTGCGCCGCCCATTCCCCATATCACCAGGTTTTTGAGCTGAAAGAGATAGGGGGCTGTGTTGACATACTGGCGGGTGTAAGGCCAGTCGGTCTCACCGCTGACCATCTTGGCCTGAATGCCGATGGCGTGAGCATAGGTGTAGGGATCGCGCAGCGCAAAATACTCAAACATGCCAAAGCCGATCAGCCCCAAGAGCAGCGTCAACGGCACGCAATACAGGAGCAGGTCGGTCAATTTGCGTTTGCCACCCAGCCAGGCGACCCCATAAGCGGTAGCAATCCCCGCGCCGAGCGTGATGCCGTTGAATTTGCAGGCCATGCTCAAGCCCAACAGCATCCCCATCCCCAGTGCATCAATGGCCTGCCCGCTTTGTGCAAAACGCACACAAAAGAGCAGGCCGGCCGTGATCATCGCCGACATCAGCAGATCGACGGTCATAAAGTGCGAGAGCTGAATATGCAACACGCACAGAGCCAGAAATGCCGCGCCGAGCAAGGCGGTAGGGGCGTCCCAGATGCGCGCGCCGATGCGAAAAATCCAAAGGACGGTCAGTAAAGAAAAGAGCGCGGTGATGCTCCGCCCGATTATGCCGTAATTGGGGTAATCGTCCAACCTGGGGTTGGCGGTCAATTTGGCGAGAAGCGCTGCCGTCAACCGGTAAAGGTAGACCGGCAGCGTGCCGTAGGCCAGGTCGTAATGCTCGTCCTCACTGCCGGGGATCAAACGTCGCGGGTTGAGCGGACTGTGCGCCGGGTCGTTGAGTCGCTGCCGGTCGACGGGCGTGCTGGGGGGGTCGCCGGGCAGACGCAGCCCGATGCGGCTCATCGTATTGGCCAGATGGCGCTCGTCGGGATGTGGATACCCAGAAATGTCATCATCCCAGCGCAGGCCGTAAAAGCGAAAAAAGGCAGCTATGATCAGGATCGCTCCAAGCAAAAGTGTGGTACGTTTGTTGGGCATGAAATGGGCCTTTCTGAAGCGAGTGTGATGCACCTATTTTACTTGAAAAGTGAGGGTGAGGCAAAGGCCGGGGTTTCGAAGTGGAACGAGGCAAACCGGGCAATAGCCGTATCTCGGGTGGGTGCCGATACCCACCCGACTTGTCGACACTTGCGTAAGGCAAAAATTGGGAGTAAAATTATCGGTACAAATGAAAGCATCGAGGCAGCGGCAAATTGCCCAATGCCGCTCGGTCCGCCGAACTGCATGCCGTCAAGCATCGGCAAGTAATACCTTTTCTAACCCTGAAGACATTTGGACGCACAAATGCCAGGCCAACGAAGGAAGTAGGGTTATGGGTGACATCATCGTGCAAATGACGGGCATTGAAAAGACCTTTCCAGGTGTTCATGCCCTTGCGCAATGCCAGTTCGAGTTGCGTTCCGGTGAAATCCACGCATTGGTCGGCGAAAATGGAGCCGGAAAATCCACGCTGATGAAAGTTTTGGCCGGTGTCTACAAAAAAGACGCCGGCACCATCCTCTACAAGGGCAAGAGTGTCGAGATTCCCAATCCCAGAGCGGCACAACAACTGGGAATCAGCATCATCCATCAGGAATTAAACCTGATGCCCCATCTGACGGTCGCACAGAATATCTTTATCGGCCGCGAGCCACGCCGCAAGATCCCCTTTTTGCTTGATGAAAAAGCCATTAACGATCAGACCCGGCAATTGCTTTCGGCGTTGCATCTGAATCTGGATCCGCGTGCCAAGGTTGCCGATTTGACCGTCGCCAAACAGCAGATGGTCGAAATCGCCAAAGCGCTTTCTTTCAACGCCGAAGTGTTGATCATGGATGAGCCGACGGCTTCGCTGACCGAGGCGGAAATCGAAGAACTGTTTCGCATCATCCGGCACCTGCGCGACCAGGGGGTGGGCATCGTGTACATCACCCATCGGCTGGAAGAGCTGCCCCAGATCGCCGATCGGGTCACGGTGATGCGCGATGGACGGTATATCCACACGGCGCCGATCAACGCGATCACCCGCGATCAGATCATCAACATGATGGTCGGGCGGACGATCTATGAAGCTGCACCGGAAATTCCGGAACATCCGAGCGAAGAAGTGGTGTTAGAGGTCAAAAACCTTCGTCGGGGCAATGTCCTCAAGGATATCAGCTTTACGTTGAAAAAAGGAGAAATCCTGGGGTTTGCCGGCCTGATGGGGGCGGGGCGTACCGAAGTGGCGCGGGCCATTTTTGGGGCCGATCCGTTTGATTCGGGCGAGATTTACGTCAAAGGCAAGCCGGTGTACATTTCAAGCCCTCGCGATGCCGTTGCCCACAGCATCGGCTATCTTTCCGAAGACCGCAAGCGGTATGGTTTGGCGCTGGGAATGGATGTGGAAACGAACATTGTCCTGGCGGCGATGGACAAATTCTTGCGTTGGCTGGGTTGGGTAGACAGTGTCCAAACGCGCACCCGTGCCAACGCGATGGTCAAGATGCTCGCCATCAGAACGCCGGGGTTACAGCAAAAGGTCAAATTTCTATCGGGCGGCAACCAACAAAAAGTTATCATCGGCAAGTGGTTGACCGCCGACACCGATATTTTGATCTTTGACGAGCCAACACGCGGCATTGACGTGGGCGCCAAAAGTGAAATCTACAGATTGCTCAACGATCTGGCGCAGCAGGGCAAAGCCATTATGATGATCTCTTCCGAGTTGCCGGAAATCCTACGGATGAGTCATCGCATCATTGTGATGTGCGAAGGGCGCATTACGGCCGAACTGAGCGGCGCGGAAGCAACGCAAGAGACGATTATGAAATATGCTACACAACGTAGCGAAATAGTTCAGACTCGGTAGATCGTAAGGATCGCCCGGCGTGTCACCTTGAGGCGGAACGCTTTGGCTAAAGCCTTGATCCCACTCGGCTTGTTCGCCGTACTCGATCTTTTTTCAGGAGAATTAAAATTAGCTTGTTGCTCCCACTTGTCCAGGAGACTCGTCGATGGAAACCGAATCTGTCATCCCTACCCTCAAATCTCTGCTTCGTTCAGATGCTGTACAAAGGCTGATGGCCTTTGCTGCATTGATCATCTTGTTCACCGTCTTTTCGCTGGCTTCTCCCAATTTCTTTAAATTTGAAAACATCATCGGCATTTTGCTGGCCACGGCAGTCAACGGTGTGTTGGCTTTGGGAGTCACCTTTGTCATCATCACGGCCGGCATCGACCTTTCGGTGGGCACGGTGATGACTTTTTCGGCCGTGATGACCGGCAAATTCATCACCCATTGGGGGCTGCCGGTGCCGATCGGGATTCTGGGCGGCATTCTGGCCGGTGGTCTGTGCGGTCTGATCAACGGCACGGTGATTGCCAGGATGAAGATTCCTCCGTTTATCACCACCCTTGGGATGTTGTACATCACCAAAGGTTTATCGCTGGTGATTTCTGGATTGATGCCCATTTACTTTAACGATACCCCTATCTTTCGTCAACTGGCGATGGGTTCGATTTTGGGGGCGATCATTCCCGGATTCGAGATTCCAAACGCAGTGTTGGTATTGTTTATCGCGGCGATCATTGCCAACCTGATCCTGACCAAAACCGCGCTGGGGCGTTACACCTTTGCCATCGGCAGCAACGAAGAGGCAACGCGCCTTTCCGGTATCAACGTAGCTGCCTGGAAGACGGCCATTTACGCATTGTGCGGCCTGTTCAGTGGGTTGGGTGGTGTGATGATGGCGGCGCGGCTCAACTCGGCGCAGCCGGCATTGGGCGCCGGCTATGAATTGGATGCCATCGCGGCTGTCGTGATCGGTGGTACTTCTCTGAGCGGCGGTGAGGGCACGATTTTGGGGACGATCATCGGCGCGTTCATTATGAGTGTGTTGGTTAACGGGCTGCGCATCCTATCGGTGCCGCAGGAATGGCAAATGGTGGTGACCGGCGGTATTGTGATGCTGGCCGTATATACCGATATTTTGCGTCGGCAAAAATGACCGTTCAGGCCGTGCTGGAGGAGTGAGGTGTGCCTTGTCCGTACACCCTTTTGGGTCTGCGGACGGTAGTCGGTCGGCGCGTGTCGGCGCAGGCCGACAACCGGATCAGGGCGCTCAAAAAGGCCGATTTCAACTCGGGCTGAATGGTTGCCTTGAAAGGAGGTGATTTTAGGAAAAAATAGGGCACAGTAAGAAAATCGGGAGTTATTTTTTTCTACACGTGCTGGACTCTGGTGAATCTATGTCTGGTAGGGGAGGCTTGGGCCGGATTTTAACCACCGATGTAAACATCGACTGAAGCCTCAAACTTCGAAATCTTCAGTTACTTGTTCAGAGAGGGAGGAAATGAAATGAAGGCTCGTCAGATGATACGGTTTCTTGTCGTGCTGACGCTCATCTTTAGCCTGATTTGGGTTGCCGGCTGCAAGAAAAAGTCCGAAAAACCTTACATTCCGGTGATTTCAAAAGGCTTCCAGCATCAGTTCTGGCAGGCCGTCAAGCAAGGGGCCGAAAAAGCCGCCAAGGATTATGATGTCGAGATCACTTTTGAAGGCCCGGAAAGTGAGGCCATGGTAGACAAGCAATTGGAGATGTTCCAAACTGCGTTGGACAAAAAGCCGGATGCGATCTGCCTGGCTGCGCTGGACTCCAAGGCGCTGATCCCGTTGCTGGAAAAAGCCAAAGCTGCCAACATTCCGGTGATCGGCTTTGACTCGGGGGTGGACAGCGACATTCCGCTTTCTACGGCGGCGACGGACAACATCGCGGCGGCCGCCTATGCGGCAGACAAGATGGCCGAGCTGATCGGCGGGGCGGGTGAAGTGGCTGTCATCGTCCACGATCAGACCAGCCGTACCGGCATTGATCGCCGCGACGGGTTCGTGAACCGGATCAAAGAAAAATATCCCAACATCACCATTGTAGACATTCAGTATGGTGGCGGCGACCATTTAAAGTCTACCGACCTGGCCAAGGCGATCATCCAGGCGCACCCCAATCTCAAAGGCTTCTTTGGGGCCAACGAAGGCTCGATTATCGGCGTTTTGAATGCGGTGAAAGAGCTGGGCAAAGAAGGTCAGATCGTGGTGATCGGCTATGATTCGGGGCAACAGCAAATGGACGCAATCCGCAGCGGGGTGGAAGCGGGGGCTATTACCCAGGACCCCATCGGAATCGGCTACAAGTGCGTTGAAGCGGCGGTCAAAGCCCTAAAGGGTGAAAAACTGCCCAAGACCATCGATACCGGCTTTCACTGGTACGACAAGACCAACATCGATTCGCCGGAAATTGCTCCTTTGCTGTACAAGTAAAACCAAGAGGCCCTAAGGGTTTCTAAAACCCTTAGGGCCTTTTTATTTTAGAGCCTATCCGAAAAACCGTACAAGCGGCATCCCTATGCCGGTTATACCGACGTATGGGGATGCGTCGGTTACGTTTTTCGGATAGGCCCTTTTAGCCGAACAAGATCGGCACGGCCCAATCGCCGCTGTGTAAACCGCTTTCCAGCATGGTCCGGCGGCGTCCCTCGATTACGGCGACCTCTATCGGCCAACCTTCGGCCAATGCCTCGTAAAATCCCCAACTGAACGCCCGCGCGCTTGCATCTGAAATCGGGCGGCTCATCCCGATCGTGGAAGGGATGCCGGCCTGAGCCAGGGTTTGGGCCAAACCGCGCGTGCCCGGGATCAGGCCTACCTGGGCCGTTGCGCAGGCGTTGAGAAAGACCAACCGCACACGGCGGCCTGTTTCAGAGCCTTCGGGCAACAACTGACGGAGCGTGTCCACGTCGACGCGCGCACTGCGGCGGTCGGCCTGTTCCAGGATGATCGCGCCGTGGCCGCTACGTGGGTCATACTCGCCATGGCCGACCAGATGCAGCCAATCTGCGCCCCGGCGCAGGGCATCGAGCAGAGCCGTTGGTGTGGCATGATCAAGCGAAATCACGCGCAGTTTGTTGGCCTGCACCAACGGCCTCACTGCGTCGAGGATGGCCTGGCGTTCCTGATCAAGGGCCAAGGGGGGCATGTCGGTTGGTGAGGCGGTGACCAGCAACAAGGTATGTATGTCGGTCGCTTGTGCCGGTAATGCCGAGGCAATCGGCCGGGGCAGAACGCGCACAAAGGGCGTGCGTCCGGACAGGGCAATGAAATTGCCATCTTGGGGATCGTAAAGCAGCTCCCAGGGCAGCGCGCCCAGGTCGGGAAAGCCGGGTTCGGGAGGGTGCAGGCGCAATCTGAGGCAGAGGTTGCGTTGGTGTGCCCGTGCTGCTTCGCGGCTGGCGACGTAAGCGGTGTGGACTGGCCCGCCAAGGAGAAATTCAAACAACTGTCGCCCGATTTGGGCCAACAGGGCGGCATCGACATCGCCGATCTGCACCCGCTGTAGCATTTCGGCCAGCGGATGTGCGGCAACGTTGAGCGATCTTTCGTCGCCGCGCAAGGGGCCGGTCGGTGCGTTGAGCACCTGGACCTGGTAACAATGGGCGCGCCGTGGCTCAATTTCCAGCTCGAACAGGTCAAAGGCGGGCGGTGGCGGGTGATGGGCGACCGAAGAGGGCAGGATCGGCTGAAAAATGCCGCTCGGATGGTCGGCCTGATACCAGTCGCGGAACATGCTCCCGGCGATGCCGTATGCGGCACGTCGACCATGTCCTTCGATGTTGATCAACCCGTGATAGGCCAGTGTATCGAGGATGTGTTGCAGTTCACCGCCGTCGAGGTCGGCAAATTCGGCACGTAAATTAGCATAACGCACCGTTTCCGATTGTCGACAGAGCCAACGGTAGATGCGTTGTCCGTTTTCACCGATGGCGTCACGCCAGCGCTCAAAGTGATCGACCTGTTCACTGAACCCGGCGGCAACCTCCTGGACATCTTGGGGGGTGCACGTTTCCAGGTCATTCCACAGTTCGTGCAGGATAAACTGGATCAGGCATGGATGGCCGCCGGTTTGTCGCCAAACCTCTTGGGCGGCTTCGGGGGGCAGGCGGTTTTCGTTGGGGACACGGGCCAGGGCCAGGCTTTCTTCACCGGTGAGATTGGTCAACGTGCAGCGGGTGAGGATGTTTTCCAGCGGTGAGTCCTTTTCGACGATTTGGGCATGAAAGCGAGTTGAACCGGCCATCACCAGGGCCAGGCTGTCGCTGATCGTCGAGTTGCTGAGCAGGTAACGCAGATTAGGACGCAGGTTGTTGCCCCATGGCGCGCTGAGCAGCGTTTCCGCTTCGTCGATGAGCAGGATAAAGCGGATAGCGCGGCCGATTTGTTCAACGAGCTGGTGAAAGGCTGCCTCAAAAGCGTGCGCCGGACCCAACGGCCGTTGGGCGCTGTAAAGGGCGGTCAGTTGAGCGTTTTCGGCGTCCGATCTGTTGAGTGCGCGGCCCAACATGCGCAAGGCAAGCATAAAAAAATCGTCGGCAGACGCGACAGGATAGCCGGCCTGCGGATCGTAATACCAGGGGACGCACTGCCGGGTGCCGGCACAGAAGGGTTGGGCACGCATATCACGTTCCAGTTTGCGCAACAGGCTGGTTTTGCCGCTGCGTCGCCCGCCGAAGAGGGCTGCCGAGATGGGCAAAGGCTGGGTAAGCCGCTCGGTCAACGATTGGACCAGCTCACGGCGGCCGAAAAACATGGCGTCACTTTGTACCGGCAGGTGATAGTTGTACGGATTGTTCATTGTTTTACCTCTAATCGGCCGGACTCGCGAATCTGTGGTATGAAGGCTTTAGAGCCTGTCCGAAGAACCGTACAAGCGGCATCCCTATGTCGCTTATCCCGACGCATAGGGATGCGTCGGTTACAATTTCCGGGTAGGCTCATAGCCAGGCCATCTGAAGCCTCTACTCCACCCAACGCAAGTCCGGTAATCGGTTACCACCTGATCTTGTGCAGGTGGTTTAGCGCTAATCATCCAAGCCCAGCTCGATCCAGCGGATCCAACGACGGAACGCTCCCCAGCCGATGAGGTAACCGTCGCCCTGGCGGGCGATCACGGTGCGTTCCTCAAGCAAGCCGAGGGTTGACAAGACCTCTTGCCGCCGTTGGGTTGGCAAGAGGGCGCTGCGCGAAACGGGGCCATCGGCCTGAGCCAGAGTCAACAAAATCTTGCGACTTGGTTCGTCCAGGCGCACGCGCCACAACTCACTCAAATAGGATTCGGCCTGAAAGACATAGGCTTCGATGCCGGCCTGAGCCTGCTCTTCCGAGATGGTGACCACGCCCCGGCCCAGGTAGCTTTGCACCATCTGGCCGCAAAGCTGGCGGATGATGAAAGGATGTCCGCCTCCGGCCTCAATGAGCAAGTCAAGGGCTTGGGGCCGATACCGAATGCCCATTTGAAACCCGATGCTCTCGATCATTTCGGCGGCATTTTCGGGTTCCATCGGCGGCATCCAGAGTTCATGGAGGGCCTGATAAAGGCCGTTGTCGCGTTCGTCCCACTTGTCGCGGCGATTGATTCCGGGATCGACGCCGATAACGACCAGATCGAGCAATTTGAGATTTTGATTGGCTGCCCGTAACTGACCTAAAAAGGAGGCAAAGCCTTCATAGCCGGGATCGTCCCCGGCCGGCAAAAGGCGGTCAACTTCATCGAGGATGAGCAACAGCCGCTCATTGCTCCCGATGTGGGCGTACAAAGTGGAGAGGTCGCTTTCAAAGACGTTCATCACATTGGCCGGCCAGGCTTTGCTTTTGGAGGGTGGCCAGAGGTTAAGCGGGGGGAGGGTGCGGGCCAGCCCCGGACGGTGCTGTTCGAGGTGGGCGACGAACGCGCCGATGATCGCCGGATAGAGGGGCAAGATGCCCTGCTCACGCGCGCTGCTCTGCGTGTCGACCGTGGCAATCACCCGGCGGGTGGCCAGCCGTCCTTGTAAACGCTGGGCCAGCGAAGTTTTGCCCGTTTTGCGCAGCCCAAAGATGCCTACCGGCTGCGCCGCATCGATCAGGTCGATCAATTGCTGCAACAGCGACTCGCGCCCGAAAAAGCTGAGGTCATCGCTGACCGGCCCGCTGATCAGGTACAGATTCTGCCGGCCGGTAGCCTGATCGATCTGAGCGGTCAGGATGTCGGTGGCGGGCATGTTGGGCTTGACCTGGTTGAACAATTCGCTGTCGAGGTGAACGATGGCCAGCCCCCAACGCTGGCGGATTTCGTAGAGCCGAAAGCGCGCGCCGGGAGTGGGCCGTCGGTTGCTGACCACAAACGCCAGCCGATGTTCGAGCTGTCCGCCGTATTCACGCCGTGCTTCTTCGGCGACCGCTTCAAAATCGTCCCCTTCGGGCGAACGTCCGGCGATCAGTCGGGTGTAGATGCTCTTGTAATCGGCCTGTGGATGGCTGGGGCCGGGCACAAGGATAAAGGCTTCCGGCGTGTATTCGATGACTTGAAATTCGGCGCGGGTGAAAAAAGCGCGCGCCCCGGCGTAAAGGGGATGGCTGTTGCGCACGTATTCGGCCAGCGCCTCAATGCGCCGTCGGTTTTGTTGTCGATGTAGCCAGGCGACCAGCGGTGAGCGAAAGCGATACCCGCCTTCCGGCACCGGGACAAGGATATGCAGTCGCACCAACGCTTCGAGCGCAGTTTCGATCTGTTCATCGGTGGTGAATGCCTGATGCGCTTGCATCGCGTTCTGCACCCGTTCGAGGGTCAACGGTTCGCGGAGAGGCACCACCAGAGGGATCAACTGCTGAATCGGATGACCGGCAGCCGTGCCCCAGCCGATCGCATACGCCGGATAGTCGCGCAGCGAATAGATCGCTCCACCGGCCAGCATAATGGCCAGCAGGATCGTCCACAACACCACACCGCCGCTTTCGAGAATGCGAATGCGAAAGGGCAACCAGGAAACGCCGATTTCGTAGCTCTGCGTTTCCGAGCGGCGTCCGTCGCGGTCGCGGGCCCAAACTCGAAACCGATATGTCCGACCGCGTTTCAGGTCGGTCAGCACGAGGTCGAAATTTTGTATTTCACCTTCCCGCTCTTGCTCTTCACCAGGGGCGTGCAAGGTATAAAAATAGCGCAATTCGTTTGATTCGGCGATCAGGCTGCCGCCGGTGAGCAGGAACTCGACCTCGGTGGAGCGGTAGAGGCTGACCTTGTTGCCCTGGAGCACATTCTTTTCGTCTGCAAGGGCACGGTTGACCAGCACCCAGGGACGGGGACCACGGGTGGGTTGATAATGGCTGATCCCGTCGTTGCAGCCGATCCAGAGTTCATTGTCCTGTTCGCCCAAGACCATGGTCGAAATGGCATCGTTGTTCAGCCCGGCGGCTGTTGTCCACGAGCCGATCCATTGTCCGCTGCGCAGATCCAGTGCGGCAAGGCCGCTGTTGGCCCCAACCCACAGCACATTTTGGGCCGGGTCGACGAGCAGGGAGGAAATGATGGTGTTTTCCAGACGTTGTTCGAGAACTCCGCGCACCGTCCAGCCTTCTGCAGTGTATTCGAGCACCTGGTTTCTGACCCCGGCCCACAATTTGCCATCGGCGGCGGCGATTGCCTGAACGTGTTGGCCCGGCACGACCAGCTGCTGGGCAAAGGTGAATCCTTCCAGCGGACGCCATAGCGGATCGTCGCGTTTGCTCACCCACACCCCCTGGGTGGTGCCGCTCCAGATTTGTCCACCGGCCGGATCACCGACCAGGGTCAACACGACGATCTGCTGTTCGTCGGCCAACTGCGGCATTTTCTTCCAGGTGCGCGTGCGGGGATTGAATTCGCTAACCCCGCCATAACCACCGGCCAGGATGGTGCCACTGTTGGGATTGCGGAGCAGAGCATACACGTCGTTGCTCCAAAGGCCGTCATCCGTGGTCCATGTCCGGCTCCAGCGCTGACTTGACGGATCGAAATAACTGATCCCGTTGCCGGTTGCGGCCCACAACTCGCCGGTGCGATGGTCGCGCAGCAAAGCGCGGACATAGTCGCTGGCCAGGCCATCTTCAACCGTCCAGCGACGGTCCCAATGGTCGGTATCCGGACGGTAATGGAGCACGCCGATGTTGGTGCCGGCCCACAGCTCGTTGCTCTCCGGTGCACGGATCAAGGCATTGACCAACACGCGCGTTTCCGCTTCACCGCTCAATCGCGCCGAAGCGTGACTGTCCCAACTTCCGTCGAGGCCGCTGAGACCGTTGCTGCCGCCGACCCAGAGCATGCCATCGGCGGCGGCCATGACCAGTTGGACATCGCCGGGTTGCTTGCGTTCAACGATGCGCCATTCGTCGGTCAAAGTAGAACGTTTTTCCCAGCGCGTGTCCCACATCAGCAATTTGTCAACGGCGGCAGCCCAAATGCGGCCCTCTCCATCGACCGAGATGCTGTTGACACGGCCGAGGTCGAAAAACTTCCACTCATCGTGCAGTGAACTATAGCGCGCAACCCCCTCGTCAAAGGCGATCCACAAACGCCCTTGCAGATCGACGGCCATGCCGGTGACCGCGTGTCCGGAGAGCGCTTCTCGAATCACCTGCCCGGTAACCAGGTCGAACACCAGCAGCCGATCGGCGGTGCCAACCCCAAGTTGACCTTCTACCATACAAAGGGCGTTGACCGAACTTGAACTCAGCGCCTCGGCCGAAAGCACCTGAACGCATTCGCCGGCGTCGGTGCAACGCCATACCCCTTGCCCGTCGGTACCAACGTAAACGTCCTGTTCTGCCGCCGTCAACGCGCGAACGCTCAGATTGCCGTTTTTCAGAGCCCTGTTTTGCGTATCGCCGTAAATCCACGATATGCTTTGTGCAGTGCCGATCCACACTTTGCCGGATGCGTTGACCAGCAAGGCTGTGATCGCGGCTTCTTTTTGTCCTGTTGCCGCTTCGGTACGGTTTTGCCAACTCCGCCCGTTGTAGGTTTGCAGACCCCGGTCGCTGCCCACCCATAGGCGCGATTGGCCGGGCACGCTGCTGGTCTCAAAAGCAAGGGCCTGAATGCGATTTGACCACAGCGTTTTGTTGGGATCGCTTTGCTCGACAGGCGCGCTGAAATGTCGCCAGCGCCCATCGGCGGCAGCCGGTTGCGGCCCGTTCAACATCAGGCCGAGCGCGCAGAACAACCCAAGTATCCACAGCAGAATGGCTCGTTGATGTGACATACGACCTTCTTTTAGCACCTATCGGAAAAAACCGTACGGCCTACGCATAGGGATGCGTCGGCCTACGCATAGGGATGTGTCGGCCTACGCATAGGGATGTGTCGGTCTACGCATAGGGATGCGTCGGCAATAAGGATGTGGCGGCTATGTTTTTCGGATAGCTCTTAGGGTGAAACGACGGTCAGGCTGGCGTGATCCCAGAATATTTGATGATATTGATAGTAATATTGTGGTGTTTGCGGGTGGGCATAGGCCCACACGCTGATCTTGTCGGCAGCAGCGGTAGCGGTGATCGACAACGGTGTCCACATGTCATAAGGGTCGACGTAATCAGACCAGACGATGTTGGACGAGGTGTAATCGGTGCCGCCGTATGGGTCAATGCCGACCCGCATGCTCAGTCCCCCCGGCTCTTGATAATCGGAAACGTGGTCGTTGGTGTTGTCACGGCTGCCGATCCAGCCCAGGCCATAGATGGTGAATTGATAGACCTGTCCCGGCACCGTGCCGCTGACCACCTGATAGATGCCTGCCTCGAAACGTTTGTACGAAGAATGTCCGTACTGTTGCGACGTTTGTCCTGAATAGCGTCGGTAGTCGCGGTCGGTCTTGTTGTATTCGGGTTGTGCGTTCTCCCATGTCTGATCGTTGTAGGCATCGTTCCAAAAGGGCATCCAGTAGGGGGCAACCCAGACATTGTCATAGCCGGGGATCGGTTTTTGGTAATCGTCGAACAGACAAAACGACCGTTCCAGGTCGGGGTTCCACAATTCGCCCGGCGGCACAGTGCAATGCCTTTTGGCCACCATCGGCAGATAGACCAGTTCGGGTGGAACGGTGACAAATTCGGCGTCGTCCCAGTAGGAATCAAAGCTCATTGCCCATCTGGGGTGCGCACATGCATAGACGGTGGCCGTCGGCGAGGTAGCCAACATACTGATCGACAGGTGTTGCCATTGCATATTGCCGGCGTCGAACACATCCCAATGGTTGGGGTGTGTTTCGTACTGGATGTCGAGCGGGTCGGTGCCGCCGTTGGGGTCGATGCCGATGCGCGTTTGGGCATCGGGCATAGCCATACCGGTATCAACGTACGTCCACACCGAAAAGCGGATCCAGTTGCCGACGGTGATCCCTTGAGTGATTTGTTGATAAATGCAGGCGTCAAAATTACGACCAGAACGAGAATAAAGCTTTTGGGCGGTGCTGCCGGTGCTGCCCGGACGCTGCATAGAAGGATTTGTTTCCGGGCCGGCGGCAGGTTGGTCGATAAATTGTTCATCGGGATACCATCTTGTGGTGGTGTACCACAACGACCAGCCATCGGCAAGTTGACAGGGGGCGTTTATGCCCGGACAATTGTGGTAGGGTTGCTCCAACTCACCGTTGACCAGCGCAGCTTGGGCCATACCGATCCCGGCCTGAGCCTGCCAGGTTGACTGTGCCGACGATAAAAGGGCTAATGCGGCTAAAATGCCCGTTAAAAGGGGCCAAACAAGTTTAGACAACTTGAACATTCGATACCTCCCGAAAATGATCTGCCCGGCTGCCTGCCGCCGTACGCCGATTGGAAATTGGCCTTTGCGGGCGTTTGCGACCCCAGGCGCGACCTGTGCGGCGAGGAAACAGCGAGCGACCTGGCCTGCCCGAAAAGCGTGACCGGCGCATCCCTATGCGCCGGTATAAGCGCATAAGAGATGCCATTTGTACGGTTTTTCGGATCGGCTTTTCATACGCCTGCTGCGCGGAAGGCCGCGCCGACGATGGCCTGTGCTTCGGCCTGAATTTGTGCCAGGTGTTCCGGCCCTTTGAAACTTTCGGCGTAAATCTTGAACACCTCTTCGGTGCCGGATGGTCGCGCGGCAAACCAGCCGTTGCGTGTGACCACCTTGATTCCCCCTATCGGCATGTCGTTAAAGGGCGCGCGGGTAAGGATGGCTTCGATTTTGTCTCCGGCTAACGTCGTGGCCGTGATCTGCTCCGGTGAGAGGGCCTTGAGCACCTTTTTTTGCGCTGCCGAGGCAGGCGCGTCGATCCGCGCATAGACCGGGCGGCCGAACAGCTTTTCCAAATCGCGATAATGTTCGCCCGGATCGCGTCCACTGCGGGCGGTGATCTCGGCAGCCAGCAGATCGAGGATAAAGCCATCCTTGTCGGTTGTCCACACCGTGCCGTCTCGGCGCAAAAAGGATGCGCCGGCGCTTTCTTCGCCGCCAAAGCCAAAAGAGCCGTCGAGCAGGCCGTCGACGAACCATTTGAACCCCACCGGCACCTCGGCCAGTCGCCGACCCAGGTGAGCGACCACGCGGTCGATCATCGAGCTGGACACCAGCGTTTTGCCCACTGCGGCGTCGGCGCGCCAACCGGGGCGGTTTTGAAAGAGATACCAAACGGCCACGGCCAGATAGTGGTTGGGATTCATCAGCCCCATGCCGGGCGTAACGATGCCGTGCCGGTCGTAATCGGTGTCGTTGCCAAAAGCGATGTCGAAACGCTTTTTGAGCTTGACCAGACCGGCCATGGCATAAGGCGAGGAACAATCCATACGGATTTTGCCATCCCAATCGACGGTCATAAAACTAAAGGTGGGGTCAACGCGGCGGTTGACGACCTCGATGTTCAACCCATAGGTCTCGGCGATCGGCGCCCAGTAGGCAATGCCGGAGCCACCCAGTGGATCGACGCCGATGTGCAGGTCGGCAGACTTGATCACGGCCATGTCGATGACATTCTGCAAATCGTGCACGTAAGGCGTGATATAATCGTAACGATGTGTGCGCTCGGCTTGCAGCGCTCGCTCAAAAGGCATCCGCCGAACGGCCGCCAGCTCCTCGGCCAGAATCTGATTGGCCCGCTCTTGAATCCATTGCGTGGTTTCGGGGTCTGCCGGGCCGCCGTTGGGCGGGTTGTACTTGAAACCGCCATCCTGGGGCGGGTTGTGCGAAGGGGTGATCACCACGCCGTCGGCCAGACCCTGTTTGCGCCCGGCGTTGTAAGTGAGAATGGCGTGCGAAATGACCGGTGTCGGCGTGTAGCCGCGTTGGTGGTCGATCATCAAGATGACGCCGTTGGCGGCAAACACCTCGACTGCGGTTGCAAAGGCCGCTTCCGAGAGCGCATGGGTGTCCATGCCCAGGTAGAGCGGCCCGTCGATGCCTTGGGTCTGACGCAGTTCACAGATCGCCTGCGCAATGGCCAGAATGTGCGCCTCATTAAAGCTGTTTTCCAATGCCGAGCCGCGATGTCCAGATGTGCCAAAGGCAACGCGCTGAGCCGGATCATCGACATCGGGTCGGTGTGTGTAATAGGCTGCGACGAGGCGGGGAACATTGAGCAAAATGTCGTGCGGAGCCGGCTTGCCGGCCAGTGGATGTAGGGTCATCGTTCCTCCTCAAGAACGCGCAAAAACAGTCCGTACATGGCCATTGTAGCACAAAACGAGGCGTGCTTCAAACTCGGAACCTGGAAGGGATTTCGAACCAAATCCCAATCCTTTAGCCGGTGCAAACGCCGCTCAAACCGGCTGAAGCCTCGACTCCGGGCAGTAAAAGCGGTACCGGCATAGCCCCAATCGCTTCTGCTTCGAACACCCTGGAAGCGACCGGCGGCATACTTTCAGGGGGCAAGACTTGCTGTCGCCATCAGATGTGGCTTTCCTGAAAGCTCGCCCCCAGGTTTGTTCCAGGTCACCGGTCACCCGCCGTCATCTGGTTGACAAGACATGTGCGCGGATATATACTAAAGGTATAGATCATCTGAATGGAGAGCGCAGATATGCAGACTGCTAAATTGTTCAAGAATGGACGAAGTCAGGCAGTTCGTCTGCCAAAAGAATTTCGTTTGAGCGGAGATCGCGTATTTATCAAACGGATGGGCAACGCAGTGGTGCTTGTTCCTTACCATGACCCGTGGCAACCGCTGTTTGAGAGTCTGACGCAGTTCTCGGACGACTATATGCAAGATCGTGCGCAGCCGGCACAGCAGGGACGGGAGTGCCTTTTTGAATGAAATACATCCTCGACACCAATATCTGTATCTATTTGATCAAGCAACGTCCTCCTCAAGTTTTGGCCAGATTGGCATCGATTTCCTTGGGCGATGTGGGGGTGTCTTCAATCACCGTTGCTGAGTTGCAATATGGTGTGCAAAAGAGTCGCTATGTTGATCAAAATCAGCAGGCCCTGGAACAGTTTTTGATTCCACTGATCATTGTCGACTTGGATTATCGCGCTGCAGTCGTATACGGGATGATCCGTGCCGCATTGGAGCAACAAGGCGCGCCGATCGGCGCGCTGGATACGTTGATCGCTGCCCAAGCGTTGAGTCTGGATGCGACATTGATAACTCACAACGTGCGCGAGTTCTCACGTGTGCCTGGTCTCAAGCTCGTTAACTGGGCTCAAGACTGAAGCAACCTGGCCAGGCGGTGCTGACCGAAGTCAGCCTTTTTGAGCCTGCGGCCAATGGTCGGCCTGCGCCGACCAGGGTGCCGTGTTGTGTCGGCGCAGGCCGACGCCTGGCGCAGCGCGCCCAAGAAGGCCGATTTCAATCGACGCTGACTCAACCTTTTTGGGCCTGCGCCGACCAGGGTGCCGTGTTGTGTCGGCGCAGGCCGACGCCTGGCGCAGCGCGCCCAAGAAGGCCGATTTTCAATCGACGCTGACTCAACCTTTTTGGGCCTGCGCCGACTAGGGTGCCGTGTTGTGTCGGCGCAGGCCGACGCCTGGCGCAGCGCGCCCAAGAAGGTCGATTTCAATCGACGCTGACTCAACCTTTTTGGGCCTGCGCCGACCAGGGTGCCGTGTTGTGTCGGCGCAGGCCGACGCCTGGCGCAGCGCGCCCAAGAAGGCCGATTTCAATCGACGTTATCCGGTGCATAACTCAGCGTGTCAACCCATTATGAACCATTCCCCCTGGCCTCCGATTCAAGCTGGTCAACGTCACCACAACCGACCACTGCCCGATCTCACTTCTACCTTGCGCAAAAAAGTGACGCACACCCCGCTCCAACCCTCCAACCCCTCCGACTTGCTTTTATCGGCAGAACAAATTATACTTGAGGCTTCCGAAAACTGTCGGAAAAATCAAGATTGATGTTCAGGAGGGTTTTATGAGTTCATTCTGGAAACAATCCTGGGCAGTTGCCCGCAAGGAATTGGGGGCTTATTTTGGCTCGGCGATGGCCTTGATCTTTGTCGGCACCTTTTTGGTGGTGACTCTGTTTTCCTTCTTTTTCATCGCCAAATTTTGGGCCCGTGGCATCGCCGATGTGCGTCCCCTCTTTCAGGGTATGCCGGTCCTGATGATCGGCCTGGTTGCCGCGTTGACAATGCGTCAGTGGAGCGAAGAACAGCGCAGTGGCACACTGGAGGTTTTGCTCACCCTGCCGGTGCGCAAAGCGCATCTGGTGTTGGGCAAGTTTATCGCCGTGATGCTGCTGGTGGTCGTTGCCCTGGCCCTGACGCTCTTTCTGCCCCTGTCGATCAGCATCCTCGGTCCCCTCGACTGGGGCCCGGTGATCGGCGGCTACCTGGCCACCTTGCTGATGGCCTCCACCTATGTCGCGCTGGGACTTTTTGTCTCTTCGCGCACAGATAATCAAATTGTATCCTTGATTGTGACCATTATTCTCGGCGGCTTGCTTTACCTGGTCGGCTGGAGCGGAGTGACCGGGATGTTTGGCAAGAGCGTGGCCCAAATTTTGCGTGCCATCGGCACCGGCAGCCGCTTTGAAAGCATCGAGCGCGGCGTGATCGACCTGCGCGATCTGATCTATTACCTGTCACTGACCGCCTTTTTCTTGATCTTGAACGTCTTTTCGCTCGATATGCAGCGTTGGAGCCGTGGCCTGCGCACCAAAAGCTATCGGCTTAATGCGATCTTGGGTGTGGCGCTGATCGGGGCCAATGCACTGGCCTTGAACGTATGGACTTTTCCGATCAACCGCATGCGCGTTGACCTCACTGCCGGCCACGAATACAGCCTTTCGCCAACCACCCGCGAGCTGATCCGTAACCTGCAAGAGCCGTTGCTGATCCGTGGCTACTTTAGCGAAAGAACCCATCCTTTGCTGGAGCCGCTGGTGCCGACGATCCGCGATATGCTGCATGAATACGCGGTAGCTTCCGGCGGACGAATCACCGTGGAAACGGTCGATCCACGTGATAATGAGGAACTGGAAAGCGAAGCCAATCAGGTCTACGGCATCAGGCCGACGCCGTTTCGCGTTTCCGAACACTATGAAGAATCGATCATCAACTCGTATTTTGACATCCTGATCCGCTACGGCGATCAGTCAGAAGTGCTCAGCTTTCGTGACCTGATCGAGATCGAAGCCATGCCGTCGGGCAATGTCCAGGTGCGCCTGCGCAACCTGGAATACGATCTCACCCGGACGATCAAAAAGGTGGTATACGGCTTTCAAAGCCTGGATGCCGTCTTTGCGGCTGTGCAAGGCGAGATCAAATTGACGGCATTGGTGTCGCAAAACAATCTGCCTTCGGCGCTGGCGGAAATTCCCGCACAAATTGAAGCCGTCGGAAAAGAACTTGAACAAGAGTCAAAGGGCAAATTCAGCTACCGATTTGTCGACCCTGACGCCGCAGACAGCCCGTACACCCGCCAGGAACTTGCCACCTACGGCATTCAGCCGATCCCGGTGGCCCTTTTTTCGCCCGAATCGTACTATTTGCACATGCTCTTGACCGTCGGCGAAAAGAGCTTTGTGATTTACCCCACCGCCTCGATGAACAAAGCCGACATTCGCAGCGAGATCGAGGCGATCCTGCGTCGGCAAACACCCGGCTTTCTCAAAACCGTTGGCCTGTGGTCGCCCCCTCAAACGCCGATGCGCGACCCATATACCGGTCAGGCGATCAGTCCGATTTCTGCATGGACGCTGGTCAAAGAGCAATTACAGACCGGCTATACGGTCAAAAATGTCGACCTCTCGCAAGGTTACGTGCCCGGTGATGTGGACGTATTGGTTGTTATTGCTCCACAAAATTTCCAAGATATTGAATTGTTTGCCATCGACCAATATCTGATGCGCGGCGGCGCGGTGATCTTGGCCGTAGGAAATTACATGCTTTCGCCCTATCAATACGGCGGTGCCATTGCGCTCGATCAAATTCAAGATGGCGTGGGCAACCTGCTGACCCATTATGGCATCACCGTCGAACCCGCCATTGTGATGGACCCGCAAAACGAGCCGTTCCCGTTGCAGGTTCAACGTCAGGTGGGAGGAGTGAGCGTGATCGAGATGCGGCAGATGGCTTATCCGTTTTTCGTCGACGTGCGTCAGAACGCGATGAGCAAAGAAAGCAGCATTGTTTCCAACCTGTCGGCGGTGACTTTGCACTGGGCGTCACCGTTGACCGTTGACGAAACCAAAAATCAAGGCCGCGAAGTGATACCCCTCCTCCGCTCCTCGGCGCGCTCATGGCAAACCACGTCGACCAACACGCTGCCCGACCTGGAAAAATACCCCGATTTGGGCTTTCCGGTCGAGGGTGAACAAGGTGCCCGCACGCTGGCGGTGAGTGTCCGCGGCGCGTTTGAGAGCTATTTCAAAGGCAAACCCTCACCCTTTGAGGCGCAACCCGAAAATCTGTCCGAATCGAGTGGCACCAATGTCGAACAACGTCCACTGGCTCAGCTTGACCGCTCGCCCGAAACGGCGCGGCTGGTGGTGATCGGCAGTGCCGAATTTCTCGACGATACCCTGTTGCAGCTTTCCCAGCAAATATCGCAGGATCGCTATCTGAACAACCTGCGGCTGATGCAAAATGCCGTCGATTGGGCCGTCGAAGATGAAGACCTGTTGGCGATTCGCTCGCGAGGCACTTATGTGCGCCTGCTCAATCCGCTTAGCGGCGAGCAGCAACGCTTCTGGGAAGGTCTCAACTATGGGGTGGCGCTGGTCGGTTTGATCGTGATCGGCGTGGTGTGGAACACCTGGCGTCGCAATGAAGAACCGATTCTTTCCCCAAACGGTGATACTCAAGGAGGTGCTGAATGAACAAGCTTGATCGAAAGAATCAGATTCTGGCCGTGCTGTTGATCGTACAGGTGGTGTTGGCCGTTACACTTCTGTGGCCCAAAAAGGCGAGCACCGTCACCGGCGGCCCTCTTCTGACCGATCTCGACCAGGTGACCCAAGTGCACATCCAGGACGAGGCCGGCAACGCGATCCTGCTGAGCAAAGCAAGTGACGGTTGGGTGCTCCCCAAGGCCGATGATTACCCGGTGCAGGCCGACAAGGTGCAGGCGCTGTTCGACAAACTGGCTCAATTCAAAACCAACCGTCTGGTGACCCAAACCGCATCAAGCCATCGTCGGCTGCGGGTCGCTTCAGACTCGTTTGTGCGCCGGGTGACACTGACCCGTGCCGATGGCAGCACACAGACCTTTTTCCTGGGCAGCGCACCGAGCTATGGGACGATCCATATCCGCATGGATCGGCAGGATCAGGTCTATCTGGTTTCCGGCCTTTCGACGGTCGATGTCGGCACCGGTGCGTCGAGCTGGATTGATACCCTCTACCTGGGCATCGAGACCGCCAAAATCTTTGGGCTGACGATTGAAAATGCCAGCGGCATCCTTTCCTTCAGCAAAGGCCAGGATGGCGTGTGGTCGATGGCCGGCCTGAGCGCCGACGAAGAACTGGATCAAACCAAAATCACCACCCAGGTCTCGCGTATTTCCTCGCTGCGTATGGTGAAACCGCTGGGCAAAGAAAACAAGCCCGAATACGGCATGCAATCGCCGGGGGCCGTGATCACGATCAAAACCCAGGATGATCAAGGCAACCAGGAAACGATCGTCTTGCGTGTTGGCGCCAAAAATGAAGAATCGAAAAGTTACGTCGTTATTTCTTCTAAATCGCCATATTACGTTGAGGTGAACAGCTTTAGTGTAGAAGATTTTGTCGAAGAAACGCGGCAATACTTTATCAAAGAGCCACCGACGCCTACACCCCAATCGTAGCACAGGATTAATCCTGTGCTACATACCGTAACGGAGATAAACAATGAATCTTGATACCGAAATCGCTCAGGCCAGGGCGCGTCTCGGCTCCGATGTAGTGGTTCTCGTCCACCACTATCAACGGGATGAGGTGGTTCAATTTGCCGATTTTGTCGGCGACTCGTTAGAGCTTTCACGTGCGGCCGCGCAACAAAAAACGGCCCGTTACATCATCTTTTGTGGGGTGGATTTCATGGCCGAGACGGCCGCCATGCTCTGCGATCCAACACAGACGGTCATCCTTCCTGCCGGTGACGCGCCGTGTCCGATGGCCCAAATGGCGAGCGTAGAGCAGGCGCAAGAAGCGTGGAACATGCTGGCCCAGGTGTGGGGGGCCGATCAGGCCGTGCCGATCACCTATCAGAACTCGTCGGCGGCGCTGAAGGCGTTTTGTGGGCAGCATGGGGGGGCCGTTTGTACCTCATCGAACGCTGAGCGATTGTTTCGCTGGGCGCTGGGACAAAAAAGTCATCTCGTCTTTTTCCCCGATGAATGGTTGGGCAGCAACTCGGCGTTGGCGCTGGGCATTCCACGTGAAAAAATCGCTGTGTGGGATCCAAAAGACTTACAGGCCAGCCTCGAACGGTCGCGCGACGCCACCGTTGTCGTCTGGAAGGGCTACTGCCACGTGCATACTTGTTTCACCGTCGAGCATGTGCGTCGGATGCGCACACAGTATCCCAATGTCAGCGTGATCGTCCACCCCGAATGCCCCGTCGAGGTGGTGCAGGCTGCCGATGCTTACGGCTCGACTTCGCAGATCATCCGCTATGTTGAGCAGGCCGCCCCCGGCAGTGTGATCGCCGTCGGCACCGAGATCAACATGGTCGGCCGGCTGGCCCGTCAGCATCCCGACAAAACGGTGATCCCGTTGGCCCGCTCGCTTTGCGGCACGATGTACCGCACCAGTCCACAAGCTCTGCGCGATGCGCTCTGCTCGTGCCTGGCCGGGCAGCCGATCAACGTCATTCGTGTTGATGAAGAAACCAAACGTTGGGCCAACCTGGCTCTGGAAAGAATGCTGACGATATGACAATGCCCGAATCGCACACTCTCGTCGATCTCTTGATCCTCGGCTGCGGTGTGGCCGGCAGTGTGGCCGCGTTGGAAGCCTCATCTAACCCCAACCTGGGCATCCTGGTGGTCACCCCGGCCACCGATCCGATCGAAACCAACACCCGCTATGCACAAGGCGGCATTATCGCCCGCGGGCCGCAAGACTCGGCCGATCTGCTGGTACAAGACCTCGACCGCGCCGGCGCACAGGCCAATTCGCCACAAGCCATTCGCCTGTTGGCCGAGCAAGGCCCGTTGATGGTGCAAAAATATCTCGTCGAGCAGGCCGGCGTGGAATTTGATCGCGCGCCCGACGGCCGCCTGGCCTTCACCCGTGAAGCGGCCCACTCGGCCGATCGCATTCTCCATGTCGGCGACGCGACCGGGTTGGAAATCGAGAAAAAGTTGATCGCCGCCCTGCGCGCCCGTCCCAATGTGACGCTATGGACGGCCCACACCGCCGTCGACCTGATCACGCCCTCGCATCACTCGCGCAATCCCCGCGATGTCTATGCGCCGTTGAGCTGTGTTGGTGCGTACATCTATGACCAGGTCGGTAACCGGGTCAAGACGGTGCTGGCCCACAAAACCATCCTGGCTACCGGCGGGCTGGGACAAATTTTCCTTCACACCACCAACCCCGCCCGTGCCCGTGGCGACGGCCTGGCCATGGCCTACCGTGCCGGCGCACGCATCGTCAACGCCGAATATGTCCAGTTTCACCCTACTGCCTTTTTCAAGCGAGGTGCGCCACGTTTTCTGATCAGCGAAGCGGTGCGTGGCGAGGGGGCAAGGCTGCTTAATGAAGCGGGAGAACCGTTTATGGAGCGTTATGATCCGGTGTGGAAGGACCTGGCCCCCCGCGATGTGGTCGCCCGTTCCATTCACCTGGAAATGATCAACCGTGCAATCAGCAACGTCTACCTTGACCTGCGCTCGGCTATGCCCGATTGGCGGATCAAAGAACGCTTCCCGACCATTTATCAAACCTGCCTGGACTATGGCGTGGACATTACCCGCGAGTTGATCCCGGTGGTGCCGGCGGTGCATTACTTTTGCGGCGGGGTGTGGGTAGATGAGTGGGGACGCAGCACAGTCCACAACCTGTACGCGGCCGGTGAAGTGAGTTGTACCGGCGTGCACGGGGCCAACCGGTTGGGCAGCGCGTCGCTGCTGGAAGGCGTGGTATGGGGTGCGCGCGCTGCGCAGGAAGCCGTGCGTACCCTCAGCGCCGGGCTGACCACCGATCCGGCCAACATTCCCCCGTGGGACGATTCAATGTCAATGTATGACACCGACCCGGCGCTCTTTCAGCAAGATATGGAGACGATCCGCCGCACGATGTGGTATTACGTCGGCCTGATCCGGGCCACTTATCGCCTGCGCCGGGCCATCGATGATTTGCGCCACTTGCAACGCGAGATCGATTTTTTCTATCGCCACACTCACCTCAGCGACGAATTGATCGGTCTACGTAACGCGGTGCAAAACGCACTGATCATCGCCCGTGCGGCGTGGGAAAATCCGGTGTCAAGAGGATGCCATTATCGGCAAGACTGAGGTATATTGCATATTCCGTACCGTCTGTTTGCATATTATTTCGCAAATTGACGGAATGGACAACATTTGAACGACACGGGAGTCCAGCCTTCAGGTGAACACCAACTGAAGGCTGGACTCCCGAAAATGCTAATTCAGGCTGTGATTGCTCTCCAGACACCGACATCGGGCGTGGTCTGGAGGCCGGCCCAAGCCTGGCTACCCCTATTTCATTGCGGCGATGATCGCCTCGGCCATTTCGCGCGTCCCAACGGCCGTTGGGTCATCGCGGGTCGGCTTGAGGTCATAGGTCACCGCCCGGCCTTCGGCAATAACCGCCGCAACCGCTGCTTCAACTCGCTCTGCTGCTGCTGTTTCACCCAAATAGCGCAGCATCAAAGCGCCGCTGAGAATGGTTGCACAAGGGTTGACCTTGTTTTGTCCGGCGTATTTCGGCGCCGAGCCGTGCACCGGCTCAAACACCGCCAGGCCGTCGCCGATGTTGGCCCCTGGCGCCATGCCCAGCCCTCCTACCAGCCCCGAACAGAGATCGCTGACAATATCGCCGTACAGGTTGGGCAACACCAGCACGTCGTATTCCTGCGGACGCTGCACGAGCTGCATACACATGTTGTCGATGATGCGGTCGTTAAAGGTGATGTCGGAATACTCTTGGGCCACCGTCTGTGCCGTGCGCAAAAAGAGACCGTCGGTCAGTTTGAGAATGTTGGCTTTGTGCACCGCCGTAACCGTCCGGCGGCCGTTGGCGCGGGCATACTCAAAGGCAAAGCGCACAATGCGCTCACTCCCCCGACGGGTGATGATGCGGATTGCTTCGGCAGCCTCGCCGGTGATGACCTCATGTTCGATGCCCACATACAAACACTCGGTGTTTTCGCGCACCACCACCAGATCGACATCTGGATAGGGCGCGCGAATGCCGGGCAGCCAGCGCGCCGGACGCAAATTAGCGTATAAATCCAATGCTTTACGAATCGCCACGTTCACACTGCGAAAGCCACTGCCGACCGGTGTGGTGATCGGCCCTTTGATTGCCACGCGGTTGCGGCGAATCGATTCGAGCACCTGCTCCGGCAACGGCGTGCCGTATTTGTCCATCACCTCTGCGCCGGCTTCTTGCACCTCCCACTCGAACCGGACACCGGTGGCTTCAAGCACGCGGCGCATCGCGTCGGTCACTTCGGGGCCAATGCCGTCACCGGGAATAAGGGTAACACGATAAGCCATAATGATGTGCTCCTGTTCAAAGATTAAGCATGCTGGACTCTGGCGGATCTACATCTGGTAGTAGAGTCGAAGCTTTAGCCGGATTTTAACCACCAGCGGTAGACCGGCTGAAGCCTCAACTCCCGAAATCGCCAGAGTCCAAAAGCATGGAAAGACGCATCTGTTTCGCCCGCCCTGGCAAAGGTTAGAGTTACTTCCCGCCCTGGGCGATATAGTTCAGCAGTCCGCCGGCCAGCACAATTTGAACCTGCCGGCCGGTCAAATCGTGAGCAACCTCAAATTTCTTTCCCTTACTGGTATTTTCGATCCACAGCGTCGATCGCTGTGCTAATCGAATGCGCACCTGATCCAAGATCAGCTCATCACCCAGGGTCAGCTCGTCATAATCGGCCGGGTTGACCAGCGTGAGGGGCAAGATGCCAAAGTTGATCAGGTTGGCGCGGTGGATGCGCGCAAAAGACTTGGCAATCACCGCTCGCACGCCCAAATACATCGGTGCAAGGGCGGCGTGCTCGCGGCTGGAACCTTGTCCATAGTTGACGCCGCCGACGATGATCCCGCCGCCCCAGGCCCTGGCGCGCTCCACGAACCCGGCGTCGACGCGGGCAAAGACGTATTCGGCCAAAGCCGGGATATTGGAACGCAGCGGCAAAATTTCGGCTCCGGCCGGCATGATGTGATCGGTGGTGATGTTGTCGCCCACCACGATCAACACCCTCCCTGTAATTCGTTCTGCAACCGGGCCGGCCGGCGGCACCGGTTTGATGTTGGGCCCGCGCACGATCTCGACCAGTTCTGGATGTTCGGGGGGTGGCACGATCATGTTGTCGTTGGCCGCGTAATACGATGGTTCGTCGATCTGGATCGGCTCACCGAGGGTGCGTGGGTCGGCAATGTGACCGGCCAGTGCCGTTGCTGCACAGGTGGCCGGCGAGGCCATGTACACCTCGTCATCGGCGGTACCGCTACGTCCCTTAAAATTGCGGTGAAAGGAGCGCACCGATACCGTTCCCGAAGCCGGGGCCTGTCCCATTCCCAGGCATGGCCCACACGCCGATTCGAGGATGCGTGCACCGGCGGCGATCAAATCGGCTAATGCCCCGTTTTCGGCGATCATCTGCAACACCTGCCGGCTGCCCGGTGTGACGGTCAAACTGACCGCCGGATGTACGGTTTTGCTTTTGAGCACACGGGCTACCGTCATCAGGTCTTCATATGACGAGTTGACACATGAACCGACACAGACCTGGGCCACCGGGATGCCGGCTACATCGCGCACGCGCGTCACACGGTCGGGCATTGACGGTTGAGCGATTAGCGGCTCCAGGGTGCTCATATCCACTTCGATCACCTCGTCGTATGGGGCATCGGGATCGGCGGCCAGCGGCTGCCAATCCTGACCGCGTCCTTGGGCTTGCAAAAAGCGGCGTGTCTGCTCATCGCTGGGAAAAATGGACGAGGTCGCACCCAATTCGGTGCCCATGTTGCAGATCGTCGCCCGTTGGGCGACGGTCAACGAGTCGACGCCGGGACCGTTGTACTCGAACACCTTGCCCACGCCGCCTTTGACCGTCAGGCGGCGCAACAGTTCGAGGATTACGTCTTTGGCCGAGACCCAAGGGCCAAGTCGACCGGTCAGGTGGACGCCGACCACCTGCGGCATGTTGACCCAAAAGGGGCCACCGCCCATGGCTACGGCCACATCCAGGCCGCCTGCGCCGATGGCTAGCATACCGACGCCGCCGGCGTTGGGGGTATGGCTGTCGGAACCAAGCAGCGTTTGGCCGGGCACGGCAAAACGTTCCAGCATCACCTGATGACAAATGCCGTTGCCGGGACGTGAAAAATAGGCTCCATACTTGGCCGCCACCGACTGCAAGTAGCGGTGATCGTCGGCGTTGCGGTGATCGGGTTGGAGCATGTTGTGGTCGACAAAACTCACTGCACATTGAACCCGTACACGGGGCAGTCCCATCGCTTCAAATTGCAGCCAGGCCATCGTGCCGGTGGCGTCTTGGGTCAGTGTGCGGTCAATACGCAGCGCGATTTCCGCTCCAGGCACAAGTTCGCCTGCAACCAGATGAGCAGAAATGATTTTTTGGGTCAGATTTTGTTTCACAATGCATCTTCCTTTACTGGATTCGCGTTTGGGGGCGTTGGGGCTTTAGCCGGATTTCCTGCCTCTTTCGTAATTACCTACCCGGCTGCCTGCCGCCTTGCGCCGATTAGAAATCGGCCTTTGTGGGCGTATGCGGCGCCAGGCGTCGGCCTGCGCCGACCGCTGTTTCTGCGTCGGCGCAGGCCGAAGGCCCAAAAAGGGCGACTTTGGCATGGGGAGGCAGTTACCCTCTTTCGCCTAAAAACTCAGCTCCAGAACGTTATTTGAAAAGTAGTGCTGCCAAAAAGATTTCGCCGGCGTCGGTTCCTTTACCTACGTGTTGCACGTTTCATCGACGCGCAAAAGCTAACCACGCTGTTCAATGGCAATGTACGGTCGTTCGGTTGGCCCGGTGTATTGGGAGAGCGGACGAATCAGTCGATTATCGGCATATTGCTCCATCACGTGCGCTGTCCAGCCGACGATGCGGCTGATGGCAAAGACGGTGGTAAACATGTTGATGGGAATGCCTAACAAGTAAAGTAGCGGTGCGGTGTAGAAATCGACGTTCGGATAGATTTTTTTCTTGGCCTGGACGACCTCATCGACGGCTACGGCCAGGTTGTACAAATGCATATCGCCTTTTTCGGCACAGAGCTGACGCAACATCTCTTTGAGATAAACCGAGCGAGGATCGGCCATTGTCCGGTAGATGCGATGCCCAAAGCCCATAATGCGTTTTTTAGCAGCCAGGGCCGCGTCGATGTAAGGCTCCACATTGTCCAGTGTGCCGATTTCGAGCAGCATTTGCATGGCTTTTTCGTTAGCTCCGCCGTGCAGTGGCCCCTTGAGCGTGCCGATAGCCGAGACGATGGCCGAATAGATGTCTGACAGCGTTGAGGCGGTGACACGCGCGGCAAAGGTTGAGGCGTTCAGGTCATGCTCGGCCATCAGCACCATGGCCATATCCAGCGCGCGCACTTCGGTGGGGGTTGCCCGCTGACCGCGGAGCATGTACAGAAAATTGGCTGCGTGATCCAGGGTGGGGTCTTGATGAACACGTTCTTCGCCGCGCAAAAAGTGATAGTAATCGGCCACGGCAATCGGCAGGCGAACGGTCATTCGAATCGATTTGTTCAGGTTGGCTTCGCGATCATAGTTATCTACATCGGGGTCAAAGGCGCAGATGGCCGAGAGCGCAGTACGAATGGTTTCCATCGGTTGGGTCCGGCACGGGAGGCTGGTAATGATCGACCAGATGCTGCCGTTCACTTCACGTTCGGCGGCTAACCGTGCTTTGAAAGCGGCCAGCTGAGCCTTTGTCGGCAGATCGCCATACCAGAGCAGATAGGCGGTCTCCTCATAAGTTGAGTAGCGGGCCAGGTCGCCGATGTCCAGGCCGCGATAGGTCAAAATCCCTTTTACACCGTCAATCTTGCAAATTTGGCTTTCGGCAACGAGCACACCTTCCAGCCCTTCCATAATTTGAACCGTCATTTTGATCTCCTCTCCAGGTAGAAAACAAAAAACCGGCCTTTCGGTTAACTGAAAAGCCGGTTCTAAGGTTTTTCACCTGGACAGCGTGCGGCCTCAGCTTCCCGAAAGGAATAAACCAGTGGGATGGGCCGATCGCCGCCCCTGCACGTCATTGTTGCATCGATCCCCAGAACGCAAAACGCCAGCTTCCGGGGCCTGGTAGCTGGCGTTTAATCTGGGCAAATCAAATAGATATGCGCCAACTAACCAGACCCCATAGTAGGGGTAGGCTGAGGTCGCACCTTATTGGCAGTTGGCAGCATACACATGATCATGAAAACACTCCTCAAGATAAAGGGATTTTAGCACAGGAAGGGCAAGTTGTCAAATGATTGGAGACTGGCGATAACAGGCCAAGTCTCATAATACTTTTTCGATGGCCTGAGTTGACATTTTTTGTGAATGGTTGTAA
>Ga0209101_1000275_pt1 | contig 43395 bp, 37 predicted proteins | sample ConPoolayeCmetaG_FD_185481 | JGI IMG/M metagenome (GOLD analysis project Ga0209101, IMG submission 185481) | Hot spring microbial mat communities from California, USA to study Microbial Dark Matter (Phase II) - Cone Pool mat layer C metaG... ...
CGATAAATCAGCCTACGCTCTTCCTGAGTCACGCGCTTGTAAGTCACTGCGTCCTCCATGTGTTGATAATACACGAAGAACGTACCTTGCCGCGTGACCACCTTCACATCACAACTGTTGCAATGGCCGCTCGCACGCGCGAGGAATAATGCGGGCAATTTGTCAGGCGTTGAGGGCGAAATGGCTTTTGCAGGCGGCGGTCGCATTGCTGGTAGTCGCGCATGCCGGGCTGGTATTCCGCAACTACCCGCTGACCTATCTGCGGGAAGAGCGGGTGCTGTGCTCGGGCGACTTGAGTTTACGGTACGCCGCGTGTTTCGAAGGGCGGGAATTGGCGGCGAGCGGCGGAGGTCTGTGGGGTTACAGTCCTTATTTCATGGCCGGTTATCCTTTTGGGGCGTGGGACAGCATTGGCCGACGGGGTGATGAATACTTCGGCGCGCTTCTGCCCTTCTTGTCCCTCAATGCGGCTTTTTACTGGTATATAGTGTTGGCGGCGCTGCTGACGCCGCTCCTCATCTGGGGGGCCGCTGCGGTCCTGGGATACGGCCCGCAAGAACGGCTGTTGTGCTTGTGCGTGGCCATACTAGTGTTTCAGGTAGACAATGTGGTTTCGTATTTCTGGACGTTCGGCAATGTAGTTTTTCCGTTTGTTTGCTCTCTGGGAGTCCTTTTTACAGCGCTGCTGGCCGCAGCGCTTGAGCGCCGCAGCGGCTTGCTCAGCCTGATCGCCGGTCTGACCCTCGCCTTGCTCGGCTGGATGCATCCTGTCGTAGTGCTTCCGGTGTTCATCAGTTCCGGAGCGGTCTTATACCTGCTGCGGCGGCAGATTTTCCGCGGCTTTGGTTGGGTATATCCCCTCCTGGCAGCAGGCGTTGGGCTGCTGTTGCTGTTCCCCTGGCTCAGAGTTTTGCTCAAGTTTGCCGACTACCGTGTACCGCAGATCACGCGGGCACTGGAAAGCGGTTGGAAGTATTTTGTGATGGATATTTTTTCCGATCGAGCTTATCGGCATCATTTTGACCGCCGTGTTTTTCTACACGTGGAAATGGTTTTGTTTGGGTTGGGCTGCTATCACGCCTGGCGTCGCAGTCACCGCGGAGTTGTTGCGCTGGCGACAGGAGCCATCGCGGCTTTTGTTTTCACGTATGCGTTCGAATACGTCTCCGCGCTGAAGGAAACAGAACCCTATCGCTTCATCGTGGCTTTTGCGCTGTTTGCGGCTATTCCGGCCGCGTTGGGAGCGCAGGCGTTCTGGCGCTACGCCGGCGAGGCCGACCGGGCGGGCCGGACAGCCTTGTTTTGCCTGGGACTGGTATTGTTGCCGGGGCTTACCGGCTATAGCTTTGATATTCTGCGGCGCAAACCGGCGGGCACTCTGGGGACAAGCCAGACTGCAGTGCTTGAGTGGCTGCGCCGCAACGCCCACCATGCTGGGCGGGTGCTCTGTGAAGACGAGGTTCTGGGGAATGTGCTTCCGGCCGCCACGGGCCATGAGGTTATTGGCGGCTGGATTGCGCGACGAGCGTTGTTGAAACACAAGGTGACCTGGCTCAACGGCAAACGTTTTTTTGATGATGACACCCTCTGGCGCGAGCCGCTCACGGCGTTTGAGGAATATTTGCGGCTTTACAACATTGGCTATATTGTGACCAGGAGCGCGCGTTACACGGAAAGATTTTTGCAGATGCCGGGCTGGTCGTTAGCCTTCAGCGCTCCTCAGCATACGGTTTACGCCTGCAATCCTGCCGGCTTGAGCTATGTCTGGGGCGGGGAGGGACCCGGGGCGACCCGCGTGCAAGCGGGCTTCAATCGCCTTCGGGTGACGAACGCGCCGGCCGTACGGTTTGTGCTCAAGTACCATTATCTGGAGACCCTTACAGCCCCGGCGCAGGTACGCCTTTTCCCCGTGTGGGTGGACGATGATCCGGTGCCGTTCATCGGCGTAAACAACCTTACCGGTTTGAGCGCTTTTGAGATAGAAAACGGCGGTTGATCCCGGATGCTCCGTTCGCGAACTGGCTGGTATTCATGACGCGCCGCGCGAAAAAGTTGAAATGCAATGCAGTTCCCGTTGTTTGCACAGAAAAGTGAAAGCCACATCGGAAGAGCACAGGAGCCGATTATCGTGCGCTTCGGGCTTGGCGAAGACAGGCCATCGGATGCGGGGCCGGAGGTGCGGAGTATGCGCATACACCTTCGCCTTCAGCGCCTCGCATCGCGCCTGTTTTAGCCGATCGCAAAATCTGGGTTAATCGTAAAAGAGCGTTAGGGGAAAATACTTATGGCGGGCCAAATGCAGCAACGCGGTCTTTCGGTGGTAGTGCCGGTTTACAACAGTGAAGAAACCTTGCCGGAATTGGTGGCGCGGCTGGGCGTGGTGCTCGAGAAATTGGGCAGTGAATTCGAATTGGTATTGGTCGACGACGGAAGCCGCGACGGCAGTTGGGAAACCATCAAGCGGCTCAGTCGTGAGCGCGCTTGGGTGCGGGGCCTTGCGCTGATGAGAAATTGTGGCCAACACAACGCACTGTTGGCAGGCATTCGCGCCGCGCGTTATGACGTGATTGCCACGTTGGACGATGATTTGCAGAATCCGCCCGAGGAGCTGCCCAAATTGCTGGAGGAACTCGACCGTGGTTACGATGTGGTGTATGGCACTCCCGAACGGCAGCAGCACGGTCTGTGGCGGGACCTTGCCTCGCAGGTCACGAAGCTGGCTTTGCAAAGCGCGATGGGGGTGAAGACCGCCCGGAACGTGAGCGCATTCCGCGTGTTCCGCACGCGCCTGCGGAAAGCATTTGCACAGTACCACAGTCCCTACGTTTCCATTGACGTGCTTTTGACGTGGGGAACCGCCCGTTTTTCGGCAGTGCGGGTGCGGCATGATCCCCGGCGGGCGGGCCGTTCCCAATACACTTTTCTCAAACTGGTAACGCATGCCATGAACATGCTGACCGGTTTCAGCGCGGTGCCGCTGAAGTTGGCTAGCCTCACCGGTTTTGCGTTTACCCTGTTTGGAATAGGCGTGCTTGTGTATGTAATGAGTCGGGTTTTAATCTATGGACGGGTGGTGCCGGGGTTTGCGTTTCTGGCTTCGACGATGGCGATTTTCTCTGGCGCCCAGTTGTTCGCGCTGGGAATTTTGGGAGAGTACCTGGCCCGTATGCATTTTCGCAGCATGGAGAAACCGCCGTACGTGGTGGCCGAGAGCACAGAGGAGGAACAAAAAGACGCAGGGAAAGGAGGTACCAACTGAACGAGCGTTACAGCCCCGAGCAGGTGCGGGAATACTGGGTGCAACAGGCACGCGTGCATGGCCAGGCGCCAACGGCGTCGTGGTCCGACGTACATGTGATCGAACTTGAAATAAGGGAGATCGTGAAATACCTGCGGGACGGAGATCGCGTGTTAGACGTCGGTTGTGCCAATGGCTACTCCACCGTCCAGTTTGCGTCACGGCGTAAAATTTACATTCGTGGCGTGGATTACATTCCGGAAATGATTGTCAATGCACAGCAACGCCTGGAAGGTCTGAAGGGCAAGCTTCTGGGCGATGTCGAGTTTGCCGTGGGGGATATCCGCCAACTGGCGGAACCTGCGGCGGCCTACGACAAAGTGGTGGTAATTCGCGTGCTGATAAACCTGGCGGACTGGGAAACTCAGAAGCAGGCCTTGCAGACCTGCGGAAGAATGCTGAAGCCCGGCGGTCTGTTGCTGCTTTCCGAGGCTACTTTGCAGGGATGGCAGCGCCTCAACAGCTTCCGGCGCGAGTGGGGACTGCCGGACATACCGATGCCGCCTTTCAACCTTTATCTTGATCAGGAGAAAGTGACAGCAGCGGCGGCGCCGGAAATGGAGCTTCTGGAAATTGTGAACTTCGCCAGCAGTTATTTTGTCGGCACGCGCGTCCTGAAACCCTTGTTGGATCAGGCGTTGGGCGGCAGAGTCAATGTTGCCGACCCCAACATGGAATGGAACCGCTGGTGCGCGGCGCTTCCGCCTTGCGGCGATTACGGAACCCAGAAGCTGTTCATATTTCGCAGACGCTGGAGTTGACGCTTCTCAGGACGGGCTCGCCGTCAACAAGCTTCTGTTGGGCGGCCTGCGGACGAGGACAGAGTGAAAGATTACGCCATACCTTTCAATCGGCCCGGAGTGGTCGGCGCTGAGTTTCGGTACATGGCCGATGCTTTGCAGCGTGGTCACATTTCGGGTGACGGCCATTACACCCGTCTGTGTTCGCAGTTGCTGGAACAAGTTCTTGGGGTGCGAAAGGTGCTTTTGACAACCTCCGGCACGCACGCCCTCGAGATGGCGGCGTTGCTGCTGGATATTCAGCCCAGCGATGAAGTTATTGTTCCCGCGTTCACCTTTGTTTCCACGGTCAACGCCTTCGTGCTGCGCGGTGCGCGCCCCATTTTTTGCGATATTCGGAGGGACACTCTGAACCTCGACGAGACGCGCCTGGAAAACCTGATCAACCGGCGTACTCGCGCGATCGTGCCGGTACATTACGCGGGGGTTGGCTGTGAAATGGACCCGGTTATGGAGATTGCCGGCCGGCATGGAGTGCCGGTGGTGGAAGATAACGCACATGGACTTTTCGGAAAATATCGCGGCCGTCTGTTGGGCACATTTGGAGCAATGGCGGCTCAAAGTTTTCATGAAACGAAAAATCTGACGTGCGGCGAAGGGGGGGCCCTCGTGATTAACGATGCGCGCTACGTGGAACGGGCCGAAATCATTCGCGAGAAGGGCACCAACCGGAGCCGTTTCTTCCGGGGCCAAGTGGACAAATACGGCTGGGTTGACATTGGTTCCAGCTATCTACCTTCCGATCTGCTGGCGGCGTTTCTTTATGCGCAGTTAGAGCAGCGGGAGACCATTCAGACGCGGCGCCGTGAGATTTGGAACCGGTACGCCGCGGCGTTGCGTCCCTGGGCTGAGACGCATGCGGTGGGCTTGCCCTTCGTGCCGGCGTACTGCGAGCAGGCTTATCACATGTTCTATTTGCTGCTGCCTTCGCTCGACGCGCGACAAGCGCTCATTGCGCATCTCAAAGCGCGAAGCATTCTGGCCGTTTTTCATTATTTGCCCCTGCACCTGTCGGAAATGGGACGCCGGTGGGGCGGCAAGAAAGGCGATTGTCCGGTTACGGAGGACATTAGCGATCGTCTGCTACGTCTACCGTTCTACAATTCGTTGACGCCGGACGACCAGGAGCGGGTTATTGCGGCGGTGCTCGAATTCAAGCTCTAGCGGGGTGTTGTGCCTGGGAACTGGCTAGCGAGAGGCATGGCAAGATGAAGGATGAAATCAGAATCTCGGTGGTGATTCCGGTCTACCGCAGCGCCGGTTGTCTGGACGAACTCGTGCGGCGTCTGGTGGAAGTCCTGGAGACGGCCGGCGGATCTTATGAAATCATTTTGGTGAACGACCGCAGCCCGGACGAAAGCTGGGCCAGGATTTGTGAGAATGTCCAGCGCTATCCGGCCGTGCGCGGCATCAATTTACGGCGCAATGTCGGGCAGGACAATGCCTTGATGGCCGGACTGCGCGCGGCACGGGGCGCAGTGGTGGTGATGATGGACGATGACCTGCAGCATGATCCGCGGGACATTCCACGCCTGGTGGCGGCGGTGGAAGCCGGCCACGATATTTGCTATGCGCGTTTTCCTCGCAAGCATCAGGCTTTCTGGAAGAATCTCGGGAGTTGGTTCAACGACAAGGTGGCTAACATCGTGGTGGGTAAACCGCCTCACATCTATCTCTCGCCTTTCAAAGCTGTGGCCCGCGCAGTGGTTTCCGAGGTGGTTCAGTACGACGGACCTTTTCCTTATGTGGATGGATTGTTGTTTCGCGTAACCAACAATGTCACCCAGGTGGACGTGGAACACCATCGGCGCTATGCTGGACGAGGCAACTACACGCTGGCGCGCTCCATAGGCGTATGGTTGCGCGTGGCTACCATGTTTTCGTTGGCGCCGTTGAGGATTGCCACCATCCTGGGTTTCACTTTTTCCGTGGTCGGCTTCTTGCTGGCCGTTTTCTTCACAGTTTACAAGCTGCTTGTGCCGACCACTCCGCTGGGCTGGGCCTCGACAATTGTGGCCATTCTGGTGTTGGGCGGCACACAACTGGCCTGTCTGGGCATTATCGGTGAGTACGTGGGACGCGTTTTCCTGCACCTCAACAAGCGTCCGCAGTACACGATCAAAGAGCGGGTCGGAGCATAAGACGCCATGGACATTGTTCCTTCATCCCCCCGTTCGCCGGGGCCGAGGGGCCGGCGGAGCCTGGGGAGGTTCACGGTATTGCTGGCGGCTGTGTTGCTGCACGCCGGGCTGGTCCTGAGACAATTTCCGATGCGTTCCCTGCGCGAGGGGCATCCGCTCACCTCGGCCGAGCTGAGTTGTCATCTGGCGCACGCTTCCGAGGGCCATGAATTCCTGGCAAAACGGCACCGCCTGTGGGGCTACAGCAATCGCTACATGGCCGGATATCCTTTCGGGTTGTGGAACAGTTTTGGGAAGCGCGGTTATGAGTTTGCACCGGCCATTTTTCCAATGCTTTCGCTGGAGGCGGCTTACTACTTGTGGATCGTTCTGTCGGCTTTTCTTCCCCCCGTGCTGATGGCATGGGCTGGGCATGTTGTTTACGGCCGCTGGCGCACAACGACAGTGTGCTTCCTGCTGGCGGGGGCGGTTTACCACCTGGGCAACATTATCAAGTATCCCTGGACATCGGGGATGATTGCCTATGTGTTCGGCGGCGCACTGGCGGCCCTTTATGGAGCTTATCTGTACCGGGCGTGGAGTTGCGGATCGTTCCGGTTGGCGTTTGTGGCCGGGATTACGTTGGGTGTGACGCTCTGGGTGCATCCTTTTGCAGCCTTGCCGGCAGCGCTGGCCACGCTGGCGGTTCCCGGGTTTGACCGGGCGCGGGCGCGCAGCAGCATACGCGCGTGGCTGTGCCTGGGCACAGCGCTGGCAATGGCCGGCGGCCTGCTGCTGCCGTGGCTGTTGCCGCTCTGGGCCTTCAGGGATCAGCGCATTTACATGAGTCACGTACGGCTGGAGAGCGGCATCAAGTACCTCATCATGGATGTTTTCTCGGACCGCCGTTATCGTTTTCCGTTCGATCGCCGACCGCTTCTGCATGTGGTGTTGGTTCTGGCAGCTGTCGGGAGCATGATCGCCGCCCGGCGTGGCGCGCGCGGCGTTCTCGTATTTACAGGTACTGCGGCGGGCCTGTTTTTGTGCGCATACTTTTTTGCTTATTCACGTTTTCTCGAACAGACCCAGCCATATCGGTTTTTAGGCACAGCTAAACTGTTCGCCCTGGTGCCGGCAGCCTTGGGGCTTGAGCAGCTCTGGCGATGGTTCCGGGAAAGCAACGCGGGCGGCCGCCTGGCGACGGTGAGCGTCGCCCTGATGCTGGCGCCTTCGCTGCTGGGGTACGGCCTGGATTTTGTTAACGATTGGGGCCGCACGGCGCACGGACTTGACGAACACCGCCGCGCGGTAGTGGCGTGGTTGCAGGCGCGCCGGGACCGCCCGGGGCGCGTCCTCGTAGAGGATTGGATTTTGGGCAACGTGGTTCCCTACTACACGGGACAGGAGGTGATCGGCGGAACGATGGTGGCAGAAGCTCCGTTGCTGCAGAGTTGGCCGCGAGCCGGGGTGGAAGCAGCCATGCGGCAGGGAGACCTGGAACGGTACCTTGATCTGTACAACGTGGCCTTCGTGATCGCACAGTCGCCGTACTGGCGGGAGGCGGTGGAGGCCCTCGAACCACGGTGCCGCAGGATCGAACAGTTTGGTCCGCTGAGCGTGTTCGAGTGCGACACCAACCGGCTCAGTTACCTTTGGAATTCGGACCCCGCGGAGGGAGCAACGGTAAAAGCGGAGCCTAATCGCATTGTGATCGAAGCGGCGCCTGCCGGGCGGTTCGTCATCAAATATCATTACTTGCAGTCGCTGAAGGCGCCAGCAGGTGTTCATTTGTTTCCGCAAAAACTGCTGGAGGATCCCGCCCCTTTCATCGGCGTGGACAACCCGGCGGGCCTGCGCAGCATCGTGATTGACAATGCGTACTGAGGATGGCGGCGGCCACCATGGTAGATGTGAACAAGCTCTTCGACGCTCACGCGGCCGATTATAACCGGATTCTCGCGGAGCATCTTGGCAAATTCGGCGGAGACGTTGATTATTACGCCGAGTACAAGGTCCGTATGATGCGCAAACGTCTGGGCCAAGTGCCGGGCCGCATTCTGGAGTACGGTTGCGGAGTGGGTCGTAATCTGCCTCATTTACGGCGTTACTTTCCCGAAGCGGAAATACACGGCTGCGATGTGTCTGCTGAAAGCCTTGCAGAGGCGCGGCGCGCCTGTGCCGCGGGAAAATTTTTTCTGGTCGGACCGGCGGGAACCCCGTCCCGCGCTGAGTTCGATCTTGTCTTTGTTGCGTGCGTGTTTCACCATGTGCCGGTTCCTGACCGGTTCGAGTGCATGCGGCAGGTTGTCGGCTGGCTAAGGCCCGGTGGCGATGTTTTCATTTTCGAAGAGAACCCGCGCAATCCGATCACGCGACGGATTGTGCGCGCCTGTCCGTTTGACAAGGAGGCCGTTCTTTTGAGAGCCGAAGAGATGGCAGACCTGGCCGCACGGGCAGGTCTGGAGTTGCGCGAACTCGCTTACACGCTTTTTTTTCCGGCTGCGCTGAAGAAACTGGCGCCGCTGGAAGCCTTCCTGGGGGCGCTGCCTTTCGGGGCCCAGTACTGCGTGTGGGGTCGCAAAACGAAAAAGGGTGACCAATGAAACTCTCAGTCGTTATTCCCGTTTACAACGGAGCCAAAACCATCGGTCCGTTGGTCAAGGCGTTGCAGGCCGAGCTGGAGCGGGAGTTCGAACTGGAGATCGTACTGGTCAATGATGGCAGTCCGGCAGACAATTCGGCCGAAGTCTGCGCCGAACTGGCGCGAGCGGATGCCCGCATTCGCTTTTTGGACCTGTCGCGCAACTTCGGAGAACACAACGCCGTGATGGCGGGGTTCAATTACTGCACGGGTGATGCGGCGGTGGTGCTCGACGACGACTTTCAGAATCCGCCTTCGGAAGCAGCCAAGCTCGTCCGAAAATTGAACGATGGTTACGATGTTGTGTTTGCCTGTTACGAACAAAAAAGGCATCACCCTCTGCGGAATTTGGGCAGCCGCTTCAACAACCTCGTGGCCAGCGTGCTGATCGGCAAACCGCTGAAGCTTTATCTTGCTTCGTTCAAAGCCGTTAACCGGTTTGTTATTGACGAGTTGGTGAAGTATCGCGGCCCGTACCCTTATATTGACGGCTTGATCCTGCGGATAACACGCAACTACGCCACGGTCCCCGTGCGTCATGACCCGCGTCGCGAAGGACGTTCGGGTTACACCCTGCGCAAGCTGGTGGGACTGTGGCTCAATATGTTCACCAACTTTTCCATTCTGCCGTTGCGTCTGGCCGTGTTTATGGGTCTCGGCATGGCGCTGGTTGGCCTGCTCGCTGCTGTGGCCTTTCTGATCGAAAGACTGCGGCACCCCGAGTTGCCGCGAGGGTGGGCGACTTTGATTATTTCGCTCTTTGTCCTTTCGGGAGTGCAATTGGTGGCCATCGGCATGGTGGGCGAGTACCTCGGCCGAATGTTCCTGAAGGACAACGGCAATCCGCAGTTTGTTGTCCGCCGCAGCATCAACTGTGAACGCTCAAACCGTCATGCCTGAAGCGGCTGCAGCCTACCGGGATCGGAGCGTACTGATCACCGGGGGTTTGGGATTTATCGGGAGCAATCTCGCCATCCGTCTGGCTCAGGCGGGAGCCCGGGTCACGGTGCTGGATGCGTTGATTCCGGAGTTTGGCGGCAACCCGTTCAACATTCAGCCGGTGGCCGATGCCGTGCGGGTGGAAATCGGCGACCTGCGCGACGCCGCGATTTTGCCGCCGCTGGTCCGCGGTCAGGACTACATTTTCCACCTTGCCGGCCAGGTCAGTCACGGCGACAGCATGCGCGATCCGGAGCTGGATCTGGGGGTGAATTGTGTTTCGACTATGAATCTGGTCGAAACCTGCCGGCGGTTCAATCCCCAGGCGCGGCTCGTCTATACCTCCACCCGACAGGTGTACGGGGTGGCGAAATTCCTGCCCGTCACGGAGGATCATCCGACGCTGCCGATCGATGTGAACGGAATCAACAAACTGGCGGCCGAATATTATCACCTGCTTTACGATCGCACGTATGGCTTGCGGTCCGCCGTGTTGCGACTGACAAACACGTACGGTCCCCGGCAACAGATTCGCAACAATCGTCAGGGCTTTATCGGCATTTTCATCCGGCAAGCTTTGAAAGGGGAGACCATCCAGGTGTACGGGACCGGCCGCCAGGTGCGCGATTTCAATTACGTGGATGACGTGGTGGAGGCGCTCATGCGGGCGGGAGCGACGGAGGCCTGTTACGGCGCGGTTTTCAATCTCGGAGCACCACGCTTCTATTCTCTGCTGGAATTCGTGGCCATCCTGCAGCGGTACTGCACCGTGGATTACCGCACAGTGCCGTTTCCGGACGACAAACGCATTATTGATATCGGCGATTACTATGGCGATTACAGCCGGTTTGCTCGCGCAACCGGCTGGCAGCCGGTGATCGATCTCGATGAAGGTGTGCGCCGCACGCTTGAATTCTACCGTGCTTATCCGAAAATTTACTGGGACTGACCCCGCAGGTGGCGGCGTCTCCGTTCTCGCTACGGAGACGATGCTGCCGCACTCTGAAGACACAACCGCCGGGCTGATGTCGTGAATACCATTCGCGTGTTCGATTATCTGGAACAGTACCACGCGCTGCGGGTTGAAATTCTCGCAGCCGTCGAGCGCGTGCTCCGGTCCGGACAGCTTATTTTGGGACCGGAAGGCCGCGCTTTTGAGGAGGAATTTGCCACTTTTTTGGGAGGGGGGGTGCACTGTATAGGCGTCAACAGCGGCACCGATGCCCTCGCCATCGCCTTGCGGGCTCTGGAAGTTCAGCCCGGCGACGAAGTCGTGACCGTGGCCAATACCGCTGTCCCGACCGTCAGCGCGATCCGGATGGTTGGCGCCAGGCCGGTTTTCTGCGAGGTTGACCCGGCAACGGCGTTGATGAGTTTGTCCCACTTGCCAAGCTGCATTACCCCCCGCACGAGGGTAATTCTGCCTGTGCACCTGTATGGCAACGTCGTTGATGTCGCTCAGATCCGTGAGATTATCGGGTCGCGCCCCATTTGGATACTCGAGGATTGTGCGCAAGCCCATGGCGCCGCCATCCGGGGACGCGCGGCGGGCACTCTGGGCGATGCGGCCGCCTTCTCGTTCTATCCCACCAAGAATCTCGGCGCCTACGGGGATGCGGGAATCTGCGTAACTGCCGATGCGGAATTGGCCCGGCGGATGCGCATGATTCGCATGTACGGTTTCGAGGGCCGGTACTATTCCGAGATGGAAGGGGTCAACAGCCGGCTGGACGAAATCCAAGCGGCGATCCTCAGGGTGAAACTGAAGCACTTGCCGGAATGGCTGGCGCGGCGCCGCGAGCTGGCGGCGCTTTACGACCAGTTCCTGCCAGAGGCGGCGGCGCGTTTGCAAGCCGGACCCGGGGTGACGCACGCCTATCATCTTTATGTGGTAAACGTACCGAAGCGCGACGAGATCCGCGCGACTCTGAAAACCCGCAGTGTTGACACCGCTGTGCATTATCCCTGGCCAATTCATTTAATGCGGGCTTACGCTTTTCTTGGCTACAAGCCGGGCTCGCTTCCAAACACAGAACGCCTGGCCGATTCCGTGTTGTCTTTGCCGCTCTATCCTGAAATGCCCAAGGAGAAGGTGTTGCACATGTGCGCTGCGCTGCGCGAAGTCCTGGCCTAACCTCTTTGCACCGCACTTTGCTACGCAATGGCCTGCCTGGTGACAGCAATTGTTCCGGTCTACAACGCCGCCGATACCGTGCGGGCCGCCCTCGATTCCGTGGCGGCCCAGACTGTCCGGGAAATAGAGATTATTGTGGTAGACGACTGTTCGACCGATGCGACGGCCGCGACTGCTGGCGCCGCCTTGGAGGCTTTGGGGTGGAAGTCCGGCAGGGTGATCAAAATGCCGCACAATCGGGGACCGGCCGCCGCCCGCAACGCGGGCATCAGGGTGGCGCAGGCTGAGTGGATCGCCTTTCTGGATGGCGACGACGCATGGGTTCCGTGGCGTCTTGCGGAACAGTTTGCGGCTCTCGAGCACCATCGGGATGCAGCCTTGCTTTGCGGCGAGGTGGCATTAATTGGCTCCACCAGCCTTGGACCGCCCCATGTGGTCGGGGCGGCGCCGGCCACGCTGGTGCCGCTCGAAGATTTCGTTGATGCCAACCCGGTGCCAACGTCGACAGTGCTGGCGCGGCGGACAGTGCTGGAGGCGGTCGGCGGTTTTGACGAGCAGTTCCGGGGACCGGAGGACATTGACCTCTGGATGCGTGTTGCGGCTGCCGGAAAAATCGTCAAGATCAATTTGCCGCTGGCCTTGTATCGCGAACAGCCCGGCAGCTTGAGCATGAACGCCGAACGTTTTCTTCCGGAGATTTTGCGCGTCTACGACAAGGCGTTCGCAGCCGGTGGTGCCTTGTATCCCTTTCGGCGCTGGAAACGGCGCGCCGTGGCCGGGCGCTATGTGTCTGCCGCCTGGACGCTGCTCATGTGCGGACAACGGGCGCGGGCCATGGGCTGGTTGCTGAGGTCCTGGCTGCTCTGGCCAGGACGGCTCAGAATCGAACAGAATCGGCCACTGTGGCGGCTGCTGATGCTGGGCAAGATCGCTTTGAATCTGAAATGAACGCGGCCGGCACCACCGACAAAATCGACGGACAACCTGACTGCGCCGCGAGGCGCGGGCCGAATAGCGTTGAATCTCTGGCGAACGTAAACCGCCGCAGCTGGTCGTCGCGCAGTGTGGTGGCGGACTACCGTGCGCGTGATGCGGTTTGGGAAGTCGAGCGGGTAATTTTCGAGCGCTATCGCTACGCCCTGCTCGGGAAACGACTTCTCGATCTGGGTTGTGGCGCCGGCCGTACGACGGCCGCGCTGCTGAAGTACAGCCGGGACTACACGGGTGTGGACTATGCGCCGCGCATGGTAGCGGCATTCAGGAAGAAATTCCCGCAAGTCCGCATCGAGAATCTGGACATGCGCGACCTTTCTTTGCTGGGAGCGGCGGCGTTCGACTTCGCGCTTTGTTCGTTTAACGGTTTGGATTACATGGCGCACTCTGATCGGCTGAAAACTCTGCGAGAAATCCACCGCGTGCTTGTGGATAGTGGTCTTTTCGTGTTTTCAGCACATAATCGCAACTTCCACCACGCGGGGACGCCGCCGCGACTGGATCTGAAGGGGACACCGGCTGAAATCGTAAGGCAGCTCCTGAGTTTTGTCTTGGACTGGTGGCACTACCGCCGCAATCGCCGGTGGCAGGTGTTTACAGAGGAGTATGCCCTCATCAACGACTGCGCCCATCATTATTCTCTGGTGACTTACTATATTGACCGGCAGCATCAGGCGGAACAATTGCGCGCCACCGGTTTTGAATTGCTGGAGACTTTTGATCGTAAGGGTAACCTGTTGCCGCCGGACACCCGCGACGCCCACTCTTCTTTTCTGTATTATGTGGCTCGGAAAGTGGCGCTGCCGGCGGGTCCGGTTAACACCTCAGGCCTGGAGTCGGCCTCTTGAAACGAATGTATCTTCAGCACGTTGCCAACGTCGCCGGCATTGTGCTGGCGGCTTTGGCGGCTCGTGTTCTCTTCCTCCTGTTGATTCCGTCCACAGCCGTCTCGGTAGACATGCACAGTTGGGAACGTGTGGTCGAGCATCTTGACCGCGGCGCCAACCCGTACGTGTCCACTCGCTGGCTGAACTGGCCGCCGTTTTGGATGCAGGTCTTGTATCTTCTCAACGCGGCTTCGCGCTTTTTCCACGTGCCCCTGTTTCGGGCTGTGCAGATCCTGCTGATCATGGCGGAAGCAGGGCTGACAGCCATTTTATACCTTGCCATCTTGAGTTTGGGAACAGCGCCGTCACACGCGCGCCGCTGGTTGATGTGGGGCATCAGTCTGAATCCCGTGGCAATCTTTCAAGTGTGTCAGCATCTGAATTTTGACGTGATTCTTGCGGTATGGATCGCTTTGGCGATGAGCATGCTGCTGCAGTTCGGACGCACCGCAGATCAGGACTATTGGTTGCTGGGAGGATTGTTCCTGGGATTGGGCATTCTCACCAAAACTGTGCCCGTGCTCTTGCTGCCGCTGCTGCTGGCGGGTGTGCGGTCGGTAAACTGGCGCCGGCGGCTGCTTTGCGCCGCGCTGGTTTTAGGTCCGGTCGGGCTCGGCCTGAGCATTCTCTACGTGTTGGCGCCTCATGATATTCGACTCAAGGTACTGGGTTACCGGTCGGCATGCGCAGGATGGGGGATTACGGGCTGCCTCAATCTGATTGCCGGCGAAACCGCCTGGCGCGCATATACGATAGGCTTCGCGCGGATCGCCCCACTAGCCTTGGCGACTGCGGCTGTTTGGGCCTATCGGCAGCCGCCGGAACAACGCATTCTTGTTTTTCTGGCCAACACGCTGCTGCTACTGCTGCCCGTGGTCGGAACTGGTTTTGCCACTCAGTATCTGTACTGGTATGTGCCGTCGTTCCTTCTGGCCTATGCAACTGGCAACAGAACGATTCGGGTGGCTGTGGGGGTTGTTTACGCGGTGGCCGTCGCGACTTGCGTGCTGGTTTATGGGCTGTTGCCATCCCACGGCGCGTTTATGCTGCAGCTTTTGCCAGACCGCGCCGAATTGATCAAGCTTTCCGACATCCTCGGATCGGCGACGGTTCAGCCGCTCCTGTTTTTGCCGCTTTATGCAGCCTTTGCGGCGCTGTTTATGACTGTGCTCTTGGCATTGCGGGCAGCAGCGAGGCGAAGCTGTGTTGGAACACCTTAGTTTCCAAAATGTTATGTGCCCCGGCCGTTTCTCGAACGCAGAATCCGGGATGAAGATCACGGTCCGGCAGGTATCGCCGGAAGACTTCGGGGCGATGCGGGAAGAATGGACAGCGCTGCTGGCCAGCGCCGCCAACCCGGGGCCGATGCTGACTTGGGAATGGATGTATTCCTGGTGGGAAGCCTATCGGAGTGCCGACACGCCGCGTCAGCTGAAGTTGCTGGCTGCGCGAAGCATGGACGGCAGCCTGCTGGGGCTGGCTCCTCTGGTAGCGCGGGACTGGCGTGTCGCCGGGATTGTCACGCGGCGCTGGGAGTTTATCGGAACCGGTGAACGCGAGAGCGACGAGACTTGCTCGGAGTTTCTGGATTTCGTGGTGGCGCAAGGCGCTGAGGAGGTGGCCGCGGCGGCCTGGGCGCAATGGCTGTTGGCGACCGGAGGTTGGGACGAGATCGTCTTGCGGGACGTTCGCAGCGACCATCCGACGGCAGTTCGGCGTCTGGCTGCGGCCTTGCGGGCGCAAGATGCGCGGCTGCAGATCGAGGAGTTTTCCCACGCGCGGTGCCCCTACATCGCGCTCCCGGCCTCCTGGGACGATTATCTGGCGCGGCTCAGCCGCAACAGCCGCCGGCTGTTGCGGTATAAGCGGCGGCAGCTTCTGGCGCAGCACGACGTGGAATACCGCTCGTTCGAGACCCCCGAAGACGTCGCGCGGCTGATGGGTGAATTTGCCGAGTTGCATCAGCGCCGCTGGCGTGCCGATGGGCGATCCGGTTGTTTTGCGAGCGAGGTTTTCAACGATTTCATGTTGCGCTTGACGCCCCGGCTGGCCGCGTGCGGAGGGGTGCGGATTGCCTGTTTGACTATTGATGGTGAACCCGCGTCAGCATACTACCTGCTGAAATTTCGCGACCGCCTGTACTACTACAATTCCGGCATGGCAGTTGACAAATTCGGAGCGTACAGCCCGGGGAGCGTCTGTCAGGGCTACATCTTGGAAGAAGCCATCCAGCAGGGGTTGCGGGAATATCACTTCTTCAAGGGAGGCGGCGGCTCTTACAAGTATCATTGGACCGAAACCGCCGTGCCGGTTTTTTCCCTGCGCATTCAGCGAAAGAGTTGGAAGCGGTGCGCGCAGTCGCTGACTGAGAGGCTTTGCTGGGGGGGTGTCGGAGCTTGGCGGCGCCTTGTGCGCCATGCCAGTCGCGGGCGCGGACGAAGAGCAGCATCGGAGTCCAGTGCTGTCTGCCGGGAGGACTAATGAAACGCGCAGATTTGCTTTGCATCCTCCTGCGATTTAGCGGCGCATTGGCCGTGCGGAGCCGCCTTCTGCGCCTTCGCTCCGGGCGCGCGCTGGTCATCCTGGCTTACCACCGTATTGTCGAGGAGATGCCGCGCGATTTCCCGTTCGACGAAGGCGTGCTGAGCTGCACGCGGCGGGAATTTGAACGGGAGATGGCGTTTGTCAAACGCGGCTTCGATGTCGTTTCCTTTGCCGACCTGGAGCGTGGGGGGGTGGAGGCGGACCGTCCGTTGATCATTACTTTTGACGACGGCTACAAGGATAACTACACCCTGGCACTGCCGATCCTGGAGCAGCAGGGACTGAAAGCGACCTTCTTCATCACCACGGGCTACGTTGATAACAGGCAACCGCCATGGTGGGACGAAATCGCCTGGATTGTCAAACACGCCCGTGCAGAAAGTATCGTGATTCGGCTTCCCGAAAAGCGGGAGATGATTTTGCCGCTCGGCAACGAGCGGGACAAACGCGCTGCCATCGGACAGTTGCTGCGGGAGGCAAAAAGCGTCGCGAACGCAGAGCGGCAGGATTTGCTGAATCAACTCCGTGCTCAGGCTGAGCAGCCGGACGCCGGGGCGTTTCGCGCGTTGATGATGTCCTGGGACGAGGTGCGTGATTTGGCTGCGCGCGGTATGGAGGTCGGAAGCCACACGGTGAGTCACCCCGTGCTTGGGCGGATGGAGGATCCGGAGCTAATCATGCGCGAGTTAGTGGAATCCAAACGGCGCCTGGAGCTGGCGACTGGGCGGCCGGTGCTGGCAATTTCCTATCCTGTGGGGCGGGCGTCGCAAGTCTCAGACATGGTGACGACGCTGGCCGAGCACGCGGGTTATTGCTTTGGATGCGTATACGAGCACGGCGTGAACCCGAAACCGTTGAAGGACCGCTTGCGGCTGAAAAGAGTGAAAGCCGAAGTCGGCGCGGATTTCACTCGGTTTCGGGCCAAGGTGTTGTTTCCACGTTGGGTGCGGTATTGAGCTTTGGGGGCTGGTTCGTGCCGGTCGCCAGCAGCCAGTCGTAAACAGCTCGAGCAAAGATGCGGTTTCCGGTTTCGTTAAAATGGTCATCATGCGGCCAGTGCGTGGCGATACCGCGCTGATTTGCGGCGAGGAGGGGGCGGTAAAGCGCAATGTAGCCAAACCCATTGTTGCTTGCGAACGTCTGCATATCGGCGGCGAAAGCGGGATCGTCGCCGAAATAGCGGCTGATATCCACGAGCACCAATCAGGCACCCTGGGAGGCAACTTGGCGACCGAGCTCTTGCAGAACGAGGCGTTTAACTTGGATGGTTTCAGGATCGCAGGGCGGAGAACTTTCTTGAACGGCACCCTGCGGCAACGGCCGGAAACGCCGTTGGAGCGCCATGAGGCGCTCGACAACTCCGTGGAGACCCTCACGCAGCCGCTCCGGAGTGAAGAGCTGGCGCTTGCGGCGCATAATGCGGCTGCCGCCGAACTGATTTTTGATGAGCCGTTCTTGAGTCGCGACGAAGGCTTCAAAGTCGGCGGGCGGTTCCCGCATCAGTTGTCCATTCTCGATTCGGAAAAGAGGACGGACCCGCATGGGCGCACAATCGCTCAGAACAGCGGTCTCGTGGCTCATGACGGTCCGGCGGAAGAGATAATTGCAGACCAGCGCCAGAACGTACCGGGGCCGGTAGCGCTGGGCATAATGTTCCCACACAAGAAGGTACTGCCCCACGCCGTAATTCGAGACGCCGAAATTGAGCACTTCCCAGGCGCGGCGCCCCGCGTGGGTGTTCAGCCACTGTTTCAGGAGTTGCGCGGCTGTGCGCTCGAAGGGTACCTGGAGGGCCTCGACTACGGAGTCACCGAGCAGGGCGATGCGCGTAACGCCGGGATCGGGATCGATACTCCGTTCGGTATCTCGAAATCCGGAGGAATTCGAGCGGATACGTACCGAAAAGTCACGGGCGTACCAATGGTGACCGGCCCACGTCCATTCCATGCCCGGAACGTGTTTTCAGCCGAGCACCGGATCAGGCTGCAGGAAGAGAACGTGGTAGCTGGGATGCCTGGACGCATACAGTTGCGCGATACCTTCGATTGTTGCCAGGGCGGCGACCAGAACAATTGCCCAGGCGGCCGGAAGCCGGCCAGCCTTGAGACCGAATCTAAAAAAGAGCGCACTGATGAATCCAAACGCGCTGACGACCAGCGCCAGAAAGACTGTGTAGGCCAGGGAATAGCGTCCGAAGAACCAGGGTTCCTGGGAACGATGTCCCAAGAGTGCGATCAAGACGACTACGCTAATTGCGGCCACGGCAACGCCGAGCTGCCGTCGTGTCCAACGGTGAATGGGGTTGGGTCCTGCGTGGTTGCGCATGGGTTTTTAAATCTGGCGCGCCTTCAAGTCTGCCAAGGGGCCGGTTGACCGTCAAGTAGGGAAACCGTATGCAGGGGACAGAAAAGAAATTCAGAACTCTGGGAATTGCGATAGCGGTGAACAGTCTGCTGTTTGCGGCTGCTTACGCGGTGTACACACCGCGCTTTGTGACTAACGATGATCCGGCTATGATGTTGCAGGCAGCCGGTATAAGTCGCGTCGTGGAGCCCTCCGAACACCTGCTTTTCACGAACGTGCTAATCGGGAAAATGCTGAAAGCTCTTTACACGCTGAACCCTCGTGTTGTTTGGTACACGATCTATCTGGTGGCCACATTGTTCGCTGCGCATGTCGCTTTGTTTGCTGCGGCCTTGGCGGCGCCTCTGCCGGGAGCGTTAGCCGTCTACCTGCTCTATTTTGTGCTGATCGGCATCCATTTGCTCCTCAATTTACAATTCACCACGGTTGCCTGTTTGGCGGCCCTGGCTGGTTTCGTGCTGCTGCTAGCGGAACGCTCCCATCCTCTTCGGGCGACGGCAGCGGCGGGTTTGATCCTCTGGGGCAGCCTTATCCGCTGGGATGCTTTCGCTCTGGCGGCTGCTCTGGCGTTTCCGTTTTGGGCTTTACGGGCGATCGAACTTGTCCCGCGCCGGGCGGTCGCCAACGCTTTTGTTCTGACTCTTAGCCTGCTGGCGGCGGTGGCGGCCATGCAGGCGGGACAAACTCTGCGGGCTCGCGAGCCCGGCGGGCGAGAGTTCATGCGCTTTTATCCGTTGCTTTGTCGTCTGGTGGATGATCGGATTCTTGATGTCTCTGCGCCCGCGCAACGCATGGTTATTCTGGAGAGCGTCGGGTGGTCGAGCAACGATTACGCTATGCTGTCAAGCTACTGTTTTGCAGATCCGGCAGTTTACAACCGTGACAGTTTTGCCAGAATAATTGCCGCTGCGCCGGCTTGGAAACGCAATGTATGGGCGGTGCAGGCGTTGAAAGTTATCTTCGGCATTTTGCGCGAGGATTTTGTCCGGAATGCCCTTCTTTTGGCAGCTTTGTCCCTGACGGTATTTCCGGGCAGCCGTCGTCGCGTCTGGAAGGCGCTGGCAGTGCTGGGGATGCCGCTGGTCTTGCTGGCCTACTTGGTATGGTTCCGCCGCCCGCCGCCGCCGCGTGTCTATTGGCCGATGTTCGCCTTTGTCGCGTGGGGGGCGGTATTGCGCTTTGCGGATACGGGCAGCCTGCGGCCCGCGTGTCGCAAGTTGCGGTTGGTCTTGGGCTTTCTGCTGGTCCTTCTGCTGGGTATTCAGGCGCGGCGCGCCTTCGCTTCCTATAGGTGGCAAACCCGCGAGAACCGCGAGCACAACCGGCTGCTCCACGCCACGCTCGAGCGTCTCAGCCCTCGTCCGGAAGAACTTTATGTGATTTGGGGGGCGGCTTTCCCCTGGCCATGGCTGAGTCCTTTTGAAAGTCCGGACTTTTTGGAAACCTTCAACACCTTCTGCTTCGACGACGGGCAGCAAACGCCAAGCTCGCGCCGGATGCTGGAACGTTTCGGTATCACGAATATATTTACGGCGCTTCCCGACCGTCGCGACGTCTTGCTCGTGATTCGGGACAGAAAGTGTCTCGACCTGTATGCAACTTACATGCGGGAACACCACGGGATGATTGTACGTCCACAAGGGGTCTTCACTTCGGAGTATTTTGAGGCGTACACTTTCCAGCGGGAAATGGCGCCTATGCCGTGGGGCGCGGCAAGTCCCGGGAGAGAGACCTTTGAATAATTTGCTGCGAGTTCTATCGGACTTGCGTGAAGCAGTGCGCCTGCCGCACGTGACGATCAACCTGATGTATTCGGCAACCAGGGACAATCATCCTTTTTTCGAGCGGCAAGTGCGCGAGTTTTATGCCGAGACCCGTCGGCGGCATCGTAAGTTTCCGCTTATCCGCCACTGGCAATACGGAGTGGCTCTGTGCCGCATGCCGGCGGATTTCGACGCGTACTTCATGAGTATCGAAGCGGCCGCGCGGCGCAACTACAAAAAAGCTGTGCGGTTGGGATATCGTTTCGAACGAATCCGGCACGACGATCACTTGGAGGGGATTCAAAATGTGCTGCGCTCAACGGATGTGCGCCAGGGGCAAATGCCGCCGGAATGGCTCCAGCGCGAAGTCAAACCGTGCGGGGATCCCGAGTCCGCCACCAACGTCCACGATTACCCTTATTTCGGTATTTTCAAAGACGCGACGCTGGTGGCTTACTCCGGAGTTCTGGTCAGCGGCGAGGCGTTCATGATCGAACAGCTTTTTGGCCATGCCGGCTACCAGGCGGACGGTGTTGTACCGATGCTGCTGATCGGCATGGCCGAGTACCTGCTCGAGCACTACCCGCACGTCAAGTATTACATCAACGAAAGATATTACGGGGCCGGCGAAACCATGCGGCGCTTCAAGCGCAAATTTGGATTTATGCCCCACAAAGTGACGTGGATTTTAGGATGACGCAGCCAGCGTGTAATTAAGTCCAATAGGTGCGTCCGGTTTCACCCCGGATTTTGCGTTCGAGAAATGGCCGGTTCGAATTACGAGTTGAAAAACAGGCTGTCAAAAATACGAAAACTGCTTGAAGGACAATCACGAAAAAATGAATACGGAACGAGGTGAAAACCGAGTTCATTTCTCGGACCGCGGGCTATTGGCTGGAGAACAACGTTCAACGTTCCCCCTCGCTTCGCTGGAGGAGAACGTGACTGCACCGGTGGAAGCTTGGAAGTCGGGGAGAGTGATTACATTTGGGAGCGCTGATTTGGAAACAGTTCAGAAACGCACCGCACTGGAAGCATGGGAATACAGCGGTGCGTCGCGCGCCGTGCATTTGTAGTCCTAAGGCTAAACGCAAAGTCTGGGCTAATTCCGACAATTCGTTTTGGATGTTCGGCGGATTGGAGAGTAAAGATCATGCTTGAAGTTTCCAGATTCGGGCGTTCCCGCATCCACGATGCGTTTCTGAGAGAAGCGGGAATAAAGCGCCTGGAGCTGCCGGAAGGGGCGGGACTTTTGCGGGAAGTGACCGCCCTTTCCTTCCAGTTCCCGGGAGAGCATTGCACGGAGTGCGCTGCGCCGGACTGTCATGCCACCTGCGACCTGTTCGAGCGCGGCAGCACGGGCCGCTGCCGCCGTTTCGCGGACGGCATTGTGGTTCGGCGGTGCCGGGTAGGCCCCGTGCCTTATGCTCTGGAGGTGCTTTTCCGTCCTTGGGCGCATTTTTTGGCAGTCGGCAACACGTTCTGTGTCAGCCCCGTTTCTTACCGCCGTCTGGCACCGCTGATTCCGTTGCTCGGACGGGGAAGTTACTTTTTGCAGTCCTTGTTTCGCCCCTTGCCGGGCAGACTCCAGTGGCGAATTACCGATTGGATCCGTGGAACCGGCAATTATGTTCCGCGTCTGTTGAACCGGTTAGCGCAACGGCCCGGAGCGCGGCGGCCCGACATCCTTTTATGCATCGTGGGCAATCCGCAGAAGGAACCGGTCGATCTGGAGATTTCTATTTCGGGCTTTGGCCAGTCGCAGGGGGGACGGAGCTTTCGCCATGCCGTCAAAGTGCCGCACGGCTGGCAAGCCATTTCGATAAAAGTGGCCGATATCCAGCGGGTCATAAATCTTGGAGGTCTATTTAGGATTTCGGTGGTCCCCGTAATTGATCGGCCAGTCTTGCTTGAATTGTTGTATGTGGGGTTTGCGATGACGCGGGCCGCTGGGAGTGAGCCGGAAAGTGCCCGGTCCACTGCCGCCCAGCAGAAAATCAAGGCCGTCGTTTTTGACCTCGATAACACGCTTTGGGACGGCATTCTCATCGAGGCGCCGCACCGCGAGTTGGCCTTGTTGCCCGGCGTGCGTGCGACGTTGGAGGAACTTGATCGCCGTGGGATTCTGTTAAGCATCGCCAGCAAAAACTATTTTGAAGAGGCCAGGCAAAAGCTTGAAAAGCTTGGTGTATGGGACTTGTTCTTGCATCCCCAGATCAATTGGGAACCGAAAAGCGCGAATGTTCGGCGGATCGCTCAGGCGCTGAACATCGGCCTTGATACCGTTGCCTTTGTGGATGATTCGCCATTTGAGCTGGCCGAGGTGCGGGCCGCCCTGCCCCAGGTGCGCGTCTACGAAGCGGCGCAGCTTGCCGACCTGCCTGCCCGGGAAGAATTCAGCGTTCCGGTTACCGAGGAGTCGCGGATGCGGCGGCAACTCTACCGGGCTGAGGGGCAACGGCAAGCCGAGTTTGCGCAATCGGCGCTCGACTACGAGGCTTTTCTGGCGACGTGCCGCATCCGGTTGCGCCTTGAAAACCTCGACGCCAGCAACACGACGCGCGTGCACGAACTGGTGCAACGCACCAACCAGCTCAATTTTTCCGGAAACCGTTACACGCGCGAGGACCTCACCGCTCTGCTCGGCGCACGCGAAGCGATACCGGTGGTAATGCGCTGTGAGGACCGTTTTGGGACCTACGGGATTGTCGGTTTTTCGATTCTGCGGCGGTTGGAAGAAACAGTTGAATTGACGGATCTGATGTTCTCCTGCCGCGTACAGGGCAAAAGGATCGAACATGCCTTTCTCACGTATCTGGCCGCGCGCGCCCAGGCGGCCGGCCTGCGGCAGGTCGTGTGCCGGTACCGGCGCACGGCACGCAACTCTGCGGCGGCTCAGGTGTTCGTGGATCTGGCTTTTGCGAAGGAAACCGACGCCGAGCGTTCCAGCGAGGAAACGTACAGCTATACGTGCGGCCGTCAACCGTTGCCGCAATTTCCAGTGGAAGTCGAAGATGGTCTGGGGTTAGCGGCGCGGTTGCAACGAACGGAGGTGTCGTGAAGCAGTTCGTCAGGCGGCTTTACGACTGGTTTATGTATCCGCATTGGCTTGTAAGCGTGCGCAAGTTCCTGCGCAGCGAAAGACCCCGGCTGTTAGATGTCGGCTGCGGCAATCACAGCCCCCGCACCGCGAAGCGCTATTTGCCTTTGTGTGAATATCATGGCTTGGATCGGGCGCGGTGGAATCGCGACGCCGCTGACGACCGATGTATGGAGCGGTTTTTTGACGTAGATCTCGAAGATCTCCGCGCGTTGGATCAGGTGCCTGACGGATATTATGATGCTGTGATCTGCAGTCATGTTCTGGAGCATGTAGCTGATCCGTACGGCGTGGCGCACCGATTAACCGCAAAACTGAAGCCGGGCGGAGTCCTTTATGTTGAAACGCCTTCGGCACGCAGTTTGAGTCTTCCCAGGGCCAAGAATGGCTGGTGGCTTATTCGCGGCTGTCTCAACTACTATGACGACGAATCACACCGCACTTTCGTTGATCTACGGCAGCTGGCGACCGAATTGCAGGCTGGCGGTCTGCGTGTGTTTGGACCGCGCCGTCGCCGCCTTTGGCGGCGCATCTGGTGCTTACCGGTGTACATTCTGGCGGTGCTTATTGTGAAGCGCTTTATTCCGGCCAGCATCGTATGGGACGTGGCGGGATTTGCTGATGTGTTGGTGGCACAAGCAGGAGAAACATGAACGGCAACGCTGAATTTGAAGCAAAATTGGAGGCTCTGGATCTCAGCCTTTTTGAAAAGATTCCGTCTGAGACTTTGCCGGTGGAAAAACGATCGCTGTTGGCGATCCAGCGGGCGGTGCGCCGGTTGAGGCCGAACTATGTGTACCTGGAAATTGGTTCGCATCTGGGAGGCAGTATCCAGCCGCACTTGCTTGACACCGCGTGCCGTAAGATTTATTCGATAGACAAACGGCCCGCCAGGCAACCGGACGCCTGGCGGAAAGTGTGCTATTACCCCGAGAATTCCACAGAACGGATGCTGGCCTTGCTGCGCACGGTGGCCCCTGACCAGATGGGTAAAATCGAGTGTTTTGACAGCGACACGTCCGCGCTGGAGCCGAGCAAAATCAGCGAACCACCAGATTTATGCTTTATCGACGCTGAACATACCCCGGAAAGCGTGCTGCGCGATTTCCGTTTCTGCTTGAGCGTCAGTCATCCTGACGCGGTGATCGTTTTTCACGACTGTCAGATTGTTTTTGAAGGGATGCGGCGGATTTTTGATTTTCTGCTCGGGCAAGGCATTCCCTATCACGGCATCAAGCTCGACGGTTCCGTGTACGCAATTGCCCTGGGGGTTTCACATTTCCCGCGCGACCCCCTGATTCGACGCCTGGCTGCTCGCGCGTGGCTGCCCTTCATGCTGTTTGTGTGGTGGGGACGCATCAAGCGGCGGTTGCCGCCCTGGGCGCGCCGCGCGCTGCTGCCGGTGCGGCGTGTGGCCGCCTGGGTGCTCTACAAAAAACCGATGTCGGACCGTCGCGAGTAGGTGTTCTGGGGCGATGCGCGCTTATGCCATAGCAGCGGCGATCTACGGTGAGCTGCGCGGATACCATCGGTGGACGATCCGGCGGCGCGTTGCCGCCGCTGCCCGGATGTCCGCCGCCGAGCTGGCGGAAGCGGCGGAACGTCTTTTCCAGTTCCGGGTACGGGACGCTATTCGGCGCTTTCCTGAATACGCCGAGAAAGTTCGCCGGTTCCGCGGGCGTTTGCCCGCGGAGTCGGAACGCGTGGCACCCGAAGAATTGCCGATCTGGACCCGCGCCGATCAACGTCAATTGTTCGCCAGTTTGCCGGGACCGCCGCTGCCTGACAGTTTTGCGCACAGCACGGGTGGTTCGACCGGAGTACCGCTGCGTTTTTATGTTACGCGCGAGAGTTTTGAATGGCGGTCGGCTGTTTCTGACCGTGGCTACTCGTGGGCGGGGGCAGAGGAGGGCCGCCGCAGTTTTTACGTCTGGGGCACGCCGATCTACAGGCCAGGTTGGCGCCAGCGTTGGAAGCAGCACCTGCATCATTTTCTTCAGGGCCGCACGTATTTTGACAGCTTTCGATTCGACGATGAGCAGAAGCGGCGCTGCTGTCAGCTTATTAATCGGCTTCGGCCCCCGATCCTCGTCGGCTACACCGGCAATTTGCTGGAGTTGGCGCGGTTTGTGCGCGATAACCCCGGTCTACTCCGATGGCGGGCCCGATCTTTGGTAACGGCGGCTGAGGGGTTGCTTCCGGGGCAGCGGGAACTGCTCGAAGCTAACCTGGGCGGCGAGGTGTTCGTCTCCTACGGCAGCCGCGAGTTCATGCTGATCGGCATGGAGTGCGAGCGTCACGCTGGTTATCATTTGGCGAGCGACAATGTCTACGTGGAAGTGGTCAATGACTGCGGTCAGCCGGCGGCACCCGGTGAGGTCGGCCGCATTTTGATAACTGATCTTCACAATGACGCCACGCCTTTTGTGCGTTATGAAATTGGGGATTGGGGGATGAAGGCCGCGGGGGAGGATGCCCTTTGTCCTTGCGGACGACCCTTTCCGCTGCTGGCCGAAGTGCTGGGACGCGTGCAGGAAGTTATTCTGACGCCTGCGGGAGACCGCGTTACCGCCCTGTTTGTGCCCCATTTGATGAAGGAGTTCCCATGGGTGGAGGGATACCAGCTAATCCAGTCCTCCCCTGAGCGCGTGGTGTTGAATTTGATCACGCGTGATCCCTTGACGCCTGCGGCCACGCAACCGATCGCGGAGCAGTTGCGTCAAAAACTCGGGACGGGCATGGCGATTGAGTTTCAGCGGGTTGAGGAGCTGATGCGGTTGCCCAACGGAAAAACGCCGATTGTAGTTCAGGCACAGTAACGTTCTCCCCGCTGGAGCAGGGGAGCACGCAGGAGGCAAATATGCGAGTTTTGCATCTCGTGCGCGCCTTGCGTATCGGGGGGCTGGAAAACGTTGTCGTGACCCTGCTGAACGGTCTTCAGACCCGGGGAGTAGAATGCTACCTGGGCTGTTTGTTGGAGGGCGGTGAATGGCTGGGACGCGTGCAACCGAGGGGAGTGTGGATTGGCAGGTCGGAAGAAATCGGCAGCGTGGCAGCGATTCTCGGGTTATGCCGTTACCTGCGTCGGCACAGGATTGACCTGCTGCATACGCACAATTCCCAAGCGCACTTGCTGGGCGCGCCTGCGGCGTTACTGGCGCGTACGCCGCTTATCCATACCAAGCACGGCCAGAATTGGCCGGACAATCCGCGGTGGGTATGGTTGAGCCGTCAACTCTCGCGCTGCTCGCGGCGGATTGTAGCCGTGTCGGGGGATATTGCCAGGATTGTGACGGAAATTGAGAGAGTGCCAGTTCGGAAAGTGACGACAATTATCAATGGGATTGACTTGAGTCGCTTCGAGGCCGGCGCGGATGGAGGACAGAAAATCAGGGGACAACTGGGGATTCCCGAGAATGCGTTTGTGGTTGGCAGTGTAGGGCGTTTGGCGTGGGAGAAGAATTACGAGTTGCTGGTGCGGGCTTTTGCCCGGCTGTGGCAGCAGGCGCCGGGGAGCCGGCTGTTGCTGGTGGGAGAAGGGCCGTACCGGTCGCGCATCGCGGAACAGGCGCGCGCCAGCGGCGTGGCCGACGCTTGCCTTCTGGTGGGCGCCCAGCAGGACGTGGCGCCGTGGTTGCGGGCGATGAATGTATTCTGTCTCTCCTCGCTTACTGAAGGGACTTCAATAACGTTGCTGGAAGCTGTTGCCTGTGGACTCCCGTGTGTGGTCACCGCCGCCGGTGGAAATGCGGAAATCGTCGAGCATGGAGTCACCGGACTGGTAGTCCCCAGGGAAGACGAAACGCAATTTGCCGCAGCCTTGTTGCAGCTCCATGCGGATGCTGATCTCCGGCGGCGTCTTGGACAGGCGGCCCGGCAAAGGGCAGCGGAGAGATATGCCGCCACCAGAATGGTTGACGAGTACTTGCAGCTCTACAGGGACGTGCTCGACTGTCGCGCGTAAAGACGAAGGGAAACACATGAAAGTAGTAGTGTTGCAGCCTCCCAGTCCGCCGGGAATGAACGTTAAGCGAGACTACGCCGGCGGCATGGGGGTGGCCGATCCCTCGGAACGGCGCGTTTTTGGTCATGATGCCGGCTACATTACGCTGCCCTACATGTCGCTTCTGTACAGCGCTGGTGTGCTGGAACAGCGCGGCCATGACGTCGTGTTCATTGACGGTCAAGCGGACAATCTGACCCTTGATCAGGTAGTGCAGCGCGTGGCTGCGACGCAGGCCGAAGCCGTGGTGGCGGTTGTCAATCTGCCTTCGCTTTACGGCGACCTGGAGGTGTTGAAGACGGTGCGGCAGAAGGTTGCCGGTATCCGCACCGTGGCTGTGGGTACCGTGACCCAGCCGCTGTTCGATTTCATCGCGGGCTCGGGGGCCGTGGACGCAATTGTGCGCGGCGATCCGGAAGTGGTGTTGCCGGACTTGTTGCCCGCGCTCGGCGTGGGCGACGGAGCGAACGGCCGTTTCGAGCTTTGCCAAGGCGTGCTGACCAACCGCGTCACGGGGCGCGTGGAAGATCTGAATGCGCTGCCCGCGTTGCCATATCACCTGGTCCCCGTCGAGAAATATTGGTACCACGGCTTCGGCAGGAACGTGCGCTACGCGGCCGTGTTTGCATCCCGCGGCTGCTCCTTCAGATGCTACTATTGCCCCTATCCGATGGGTTTTGGCGAGCGCATTGTTCACCGCGATCCGATCAGCGTGGTAGACGAAATTGAGCGTCTTTACCGCGAGCACGGAGTGCGCGGCATTCTCTTCCGCGACCAGGTTTTTACCATGGATTGGGATAAAACCAGCCGGCTGTGCGATGAAATCATCCGGCGCGGTATCAAGATCGAATGGGTGGTTGAGACGCGTCTGGACCGTGTGAACGAGGCCTTGCTTCGCAAGATGAAATTGGCCGGCTGCAAACGGATCCATTACGGTCTGGAAAGCGGTGATCCGCGCATTTTCGCACGGGTGGGAAAGGATGGCGCGGCGGACAGGATGGAGAAGCTGGTACGTAATTTTCAAGTCACCGAACGCCTGGGAATTCATCCCCACATGTTTGTCCTGATAGGATTGCTGGGCGAGAGTCACGCAACGATCGAGCGCACGATTGAGGTTATCCGCAAAATTCGGCCGTTGACGCTCCAAGTCGCCATTGTGACACCGTATCCGGGCACACCGCTTTACGAGGAGGCGAAACGCAAGGGATTGCTGACTACGCAGGATTGGTCGCAGTACACAGGATTCAATGCGGTTTTACGGACTGAAGAACTGACGACCGACGAACTGTTGGCGGCACGCGCACGCATTTTGCGGGAACATCGCAGGGCGGTGGTCTGGAAACTGCGGCGTCATCGGTTGATTTTGGCGGGCCGCTACTTGCGGGACGGATCGCTGTGGCGGCGCGTGGCCCGCCATCTTCTTCGGCGATAGATGGGAGAGAACATGAAAGCAGCCGGCAACGAGAAGCCAACGGATACAGTTCGCAAGGCCAAATCATTCATTTCCGCCGTTTTGTACTTGGTTGGGGCGGCGCTTGCCTATCGGCAGGTGGTCAATCGGCGTTATGGGCGTCCCTTGCGCATTCTTTCTGCTCATCGGGTTATTGATGAAGCCGGTCCTTTGAGCGCCAGGGACCGGGATGATCTGGCGCGGGGGTGTCTGACGTTGTCGGAGTTTATTGAGCGTGTTCAGCACATCACGCTGCATTATACGCCCTGCTCGCTGATCGAATGTGTGCGGGCTCTGGAAACCGGCGTGGAGATGCCCGAGAATGCGGTGGTATTGACCTTCGACGACGGCTACCGCGATGTGTTCGAGCATGCCTGGCCCGTGTTGCGTGAGGCAGGTGTGCCGTTTACGGTTTTCCTGACAACCGGCTTCGTGGATCGTGACGATGCGATGTTGACGGCCGCCCAGGTGCGACGCATGGCCGAAGAGGGGCAAGATCTCATTAGCTGGGGCGCGCATGGCGTCACGCACCGCCCCCTCACCGACCTGCAGCCGGCTGAAGTGGAGCGCGAGGTGGCCGAATCGCGGGGGCAGGTTGCGGCGTTGGCGGGTTGGCCCGTTGAGGTGTTCTGTTATCCCGATGGAAAATACGACGACGATCTTAAGACCATGGTGGCACAAATGGGGTTCCTGGGGGCCTGCGCCACGGGGCGCGCCCTGAACTATCCGCCCATTGACCGCTATGCCCTGAAGCGGATCCCGTTTGAAAGCGAACCGATCGGGCGCTTTGCGTTTCGTCTAGCCGGGTGGAAATGAACATGCGTGTGCTGCATGTGGTTCATAGCTTCGATTTGTCCGGTCGCACCCGTTTTATCCACGACCTCAGCCGCGGCTTAGCAGGATGGGGCTTCAGCTTCGGCGTGGTTTCGCTCACGCGGCCGGCAAAGTACCGTCCGGACGATCTGGAGTGTGTCGAACTGGGGAAAACCGAAGGGGTGAGTCTGGGCATAGCGCTCAAACTTGCCAGGCTGGCACGCCAACAACGGGCCGCGGTGTTGCACAGTCATGGGCGGGGCGTGCTTGTATACGCCGTAGGAGCGAAGATGTTGGGATCCGCACTCCGTCTGGTGCACACCATCCATCGCTCGGATGGCGACCGCATCTCGCGCTACCCGTCCGTGGCCACGTGGCTGTTGCGCAGGGTGGATTCGCTGGTCAGCGTTTCGGAAGCGGCTGCGGCGGAATTCGAGCGCGTCAATTGCTGGCCGCGTTCGCGTATCCGTACGGTTTACAACGGAATTGACCTGAACCGCTTCGACGGCGTTCGGCATCAGCGGGATCCGCGGCCCGGTGAACCGGTTATCGGTATGGTGGCGAATCTGACCGCAGACAAGGATCATCCCACGCTCTTGCGGGCTTTTGCGCAGGTGCTTGCGAAACAGCCGCGCGCGCGCCTGCTGCTGATCGGCGACGGACCGTGCGCCGAAGAGCTGAAGAGTTTGAGCAAAGCGCTGGGCATTGGCGAGCGGGTCGCTTTTCTTGGCCGCCGAACGGACATTCCGTCGCTGCTGTCAACGCTGGACCTGTTTGCTTATGCAACCCGCACGGAGGGGCTGGGCCTGGCGATTATGGAGGCGATGGCCGCGGGGGTTCCCGTCGTGGCCAGCGCCGTAGGGGGGATTCTCGAAATCGTCACCGACGGGGTGACGGGCCGCCTGTTTCCGGCGGGCGACGCGGCGCGCATGTGCGATGCCATGCTGGCGGCGCTGTCCGATCCAACCGGTTCCCGCCTGATGGCCGAGCGGGCCATGGCGGCAGCGCGGGAACGGTTTTCCATTGAGCGGATGTGCGCGGAATATGCGCGCATTTACACGGAAAACTCCTGATGCTACGCGTCGTACGCTGGGGAGCGCAATTCGGGTGCGCTGTGGCTCCGCTGAATCGGATCCTCTGCTGGCGCGGATCATGCCGGCGGCAGGCTGTGGCGATCACATTTGACGATGGACCCAGGGGCGATGCGACGTTGCGCATTGTTGAAATTCTGGCGACCTTCCACGCCCGCGCGACTTTCTTCGTCGAAGGCCACCGCGTCCGAAAACACCCGACGATCGTCAGCGCAATTCTGACGGCCGGCCACGAAATCGGCAACCACGGATACGAGCATGGCACCGGAACGGGTTTGCCCGAACAGATCCGACGCGGCGCACAGGCGCTGGAAGAACAAGGGGTGCGGACGCGGCTTTTCAGACCGCCCCTGGGCAAGCTGACGGTGGGCGGTCTGCTTTATGCCGTTGCGCACGGCTACCGCACGGTGCTGTGGTCCTTTGACGGTCATGATTCCATGCGCCACGAGGGCAAATGGACGGGGGCGCCGCCCGACTACAGTACCGTCGTGCCCGGGGATATTGTCCTGCTGCATGACGACAACCCCCTGTGTCTTGAAGAACTGCCGCAACTGTTGGCGATCATCCGGGCTAAAAAGCTGCGCGCGGTCACAGTGTCCGAACTTCTGGGATGGTCACGGTAAAGCGTCGTGGTAATCGTCAAAATCCATCACGGCATCGGCAACCAGCTTTTCCAATATGCTTATGGCCGCGCCTTGTCTCTGCGGAACAAGGTGCCCTTCAAGCTCGATCTTGCCTGGTGTCGGTTGCCAACCCGGCATCGGGACTACGGTCTCGATCGCTTCAACATTGTCGAAAATATCGCGACCGAAGAGGAAGTCGCCCACATACTCTACCGTGATCGCGGGCGGATTGTCCGGCGGTGTTTGCTGCTCGCCAACAAGTTGCGGCCGTACTATCGCCGGAACTATGTGCAGGAGGACTTGTCGCGCTTCGATCCTAATCTCCTGAAGGTTCGGCATGGCTATGTGTACGGCTACTTTGGTACGGAGCTTTATTTTGCCGATGCCGCGGAGGTGCTGCGCGCCGAGCTGACTTTGAAAGCTCCGCCCGATCCGATCAACGCGGATATGATCAAGCGGATGGAGGATTGCGATTCCGTCTGTCTGAGCGTGCGGCGTGGTGATTTTGTCGGACATCCACTCTACGACGTATGCGGTTTGGATTATTTCGAACGGGCGGCCGCCAGAGTGGCCGAGAGCGTGCCGACACCGCATTTTTTTGTGTTCAGCGACGATAATGACTGGGTGCGCCGTCACCTCAAGCTGAAATATCCCCACACGTTGGTGACGCACAATTATCCTAATTTTTACGAGGATTTGCGGCTAATGATGCACTGCAAACATTACGTCATTCCCAACAGCACGTTTTCGTGGTGGGGAGCGTGGCTGAGCCGCCATCCGCGGCCGATAGTGGTAGCGCCCCGGCGGTGGTTGAATCTGGAAGCGCTGAAGCTGCCCCGCTACGCCGAATTTGTCCGGGAATGGTGCCGGGGCGGAACGATAGATCTGTCGCATACTTATCCGGCGGGGTGGATTACCGTGCCGAATTAGCACGGAGCAAAAGCAATCGTTGCAAGCGGACGTCGTGCGTATTCTGGCGGTCAGCAATCTCTATCCGCGTCCTGACGACCAGCAGCGCGGACTGTTCAACGCGCAGCAGTTCGAGGCGCTGGCGGAACTCGGCGTACTGACAGGCGGTCATGCTCAGGCTGGGCCGGCAAGCGTGAAGGTATTGTGCCTCGTTCCCGAATGGAGATGGTGGCGGTGGGAGGCGATTCGGAGGTGGGAAGATCCCTTCAGCGGACGACTGGCCGCCTGCTATCTGCCCACCTTTTACGTGCCGGTGCTGGGGCGCAATTTCAGCTGGCGCACTTACTGCCAGGCCTTGGAGCTGGCCGCACCCCGGTTCATGGCGTGCGACGCCGTGCTTGCCGCCTGGCTCTACCCCGACGCCGTGGCGGCGGCCTGCCTGGCGGCACGCTGGGGTAAACCGCTCTGGATCAAGGTGCACGGGACCGACCGGTTCCACCTGCACCATCCGCGGCGTCGAACGGAAATTCTCAAAGCATGCGCGCAAGCGCGCGCCGTGGTGTGCGTGAGCGCGAGTGTGCGGGCCGACGTGTGTCGCGCGGGGGTCAACCCGGAAAAGACGCACGTTGTTCCTAATGGCGTGGACACGCGGCGCTTTCGCTACCGGTCGCCGGAAGAGGCGCGGCGCGAGCTGGGAGCGAACGGTATCGCCGCTCGCCGGATGGTGCTATACGTGGCCAATCTTGTGCGGATCAAAGGACCAGACATCATGCTGGAAGCCTGGCACCGGCTGGCCGCCGAGGGGGCCGCTTGCGAGGGCTGGCGGCTGATGATATTAGGCGACGGTCCGCTGCGGCGCAAACTCGAACAACGCGCCCGTTGTTGGGGGCTGGCACGCTCGGTCGTTTTTTTGGGCTCGCGCCCGCATGCTGAAGTGGCCCTCTGGATGAACGTGGCCGATTGCCTCTGCTTGACGAGCAGGTCCGAGGGTATGCCCAACGTTATCCTCGAGGCGCTGGCCTCCGGTCTTCCGGTTGTCGCTACCAGGGCCGGCGCGGCAGGAGAGTTGCTGGAGGGCGAAGAGGCGTCACGGCTGGTGGAAAAGTCAGGCGGTGACGTGGCCGAGCGCGTGGCGCAGGCTGTAAAAGAGTTGCTGGCCCAGCAGATTGACCGGCAGGCGCTGGCGGCGCGCCATGCGCGCCGTCTCTCGTGGGAGCAAAGCGCCCGGCGCCTTTGGGATCTGCTGCTGGCGGGGATGGGTATGTAATGAACGGCAATTCACCGGTGGTTGTGGCTTTCACGAAGGACTGGGATGACGTGCCCACTTGCACTACCCACGTGTTACGGCACATGGCGAAGAACCTGCCGGTGCTGTGGATCGAGTCTATCGGCACGCGCAAGCCGCGGCTGACGGCCGGCCATGATTGGCGGCGCTTATGGCGGCGTGCGCGCCGCGCGCTGGCGGGGGCGGAAACAAAGGAAAACCGGCTGCGGGTTCTCGCGCCGTTGGTGCTCCCCAAGAGCGACTCCGCGTTGGGGCGCCGGCTCAACCGACAGCTCATGGCGTGGCAAATCGGGCGGGCGCTGCGGGGGCTGGCGCCGCGCCACGTGGAGTATTGGTGTTTTGTGCCCAACGCCGTAGATTTACTGCCCGATGCTGGCGCGGGGGAGCTGCCCGAAGCCCGTGGTCGTGCCAGGGGCGGCGGTAATGTGTTGATTTATTATTGCGTGGATGATTGGGAAAAGTTCCATAATCTCGACGGAAACTGGTTGTCGCGAAAAGAAGCGCGCCTCGTGCGGATGGCCGACGTGGTTTTCACGCCATCCCAATTCCTGGCTGAAAAATGCCGGCGGCTGGGTGCAGTCAGTGTGCATTACGTGCCGCACGGCGTGGACTATGCGGCTTTCGCGCGCGCCCTGGCGAAAGAAACTCCCGTTCCGGAGGACGTGGCGGGACTTCCCAGGCCTGTCGTGGGGTTCTACGGCAATCTCCACGCGTGGGTAGACTTCGATTTGATCCACGCCCTCGCGCGGTTACGGCCGCACTGGAGTTTTGTGCTGATCGGCCAGATTTACGCCGACGTGAGCCGTTTCAATGGAGTTGCGAATGTGTATTTCCTGGGACGGCGCGAGCATGCGGAGTTGCCGGCGTACTGCAAGGCGTTTGACGTGGCGATGATTCCCTACGATATGCGGCAGGACCGTATGGCGAGCGTAAATCCGGTGAAGACCAAAGAGTTGCTGGCCGCCGGGGTGCCGATTGTAGCGGCGGACGTGCCCGAGCTGCGCGGGTACGGACGTGACGTGCTGATCTGTCATTCGCCCGCGGAGTGGTTGGCGGCCATTGAGGAGCAGGCGGGTCGTACGGATCGGGCTGAAATTTCGAGACGGGTGGCGGGGGAAGATTGGGGTTGCAAGGTGGCGGGCATGCGCCGGGAAGTTGAGCGGATCTGGCAGCGCCAGGCGGCGGTTGCGGCAGGGGCCGTATCCGCAGGGAGAGGAACCGATGAGCGCCGTTGAAATGCGCGAGGAAGCCGGGGACCGCAGCGGAATGAAAAGGCTGGGACTGGCCCGCTTGATTGTGGCGGATCTGCGGGCAAAAGCGGAGTGGGTTTACGGCGCGGTCACGCGCAAGACGCTGCTCAAGACGCTGCTGACCGACGGAACTTTTGCGATGATCATGTACCGGCTGATGCAATGCGCACAGCGGCTGCGGCTGGCGCCGTTGGTCATGCTTTTCAACAAACTCAACATTTTTTTTGGTCGCTGCATCATTGGCCGCAATGCCCAGTTCGGCCCGGGGTTCGTGCTTGTGCACAGCTATGGGGTGGTGATCAACACAAACGTCCGGGGCGGCGCCAATATCAAAGTCGAACATCTGGTAACCATCGGCGCTGAGCGTAACGCGTCGCCGGTGCTCGGGAACAACGTCTTCATCGGCGCGGGCGCCAAGATCGTGGGGGGAGTACACATCGGCAACAATGTGCGGGTGGGTGCCAACGCCGTGGTTGTCGACGATGTCCCCGACGGTGCCACGGTCGTAGGGATCCCGGCGCGGGTGGTGCGGGTGCACGGAAAAAAGCCCGAGGGGCAGAGCGAGGCGGGAGCGGAAGGAAAACAGTGAAGCGACGCATGACTTGTGCCGCGGTGGTGACGGCACTGGTGGTCGCGGGATTGTCTGGACCGGCGGGAACGTGGTTGCAGACCCGCGAGCTTTGGATTCACGACGGCGACGCGCCTACGGCACTCTATCTGGTGGCCGGCGAGAAAGATCAGGATCGCAGAGTCGAGGCGGCGGCGAGGTGGCTTTGTCCGCCGTCGGGTGGCCAGCGCGTGGGCACCGTTCTGATCGGGAACGACTGGTCAGTCGGCCCCTACTCAAGGCGTTACCAGCGGCGGCTTACTGTGGCCGAGTGGGCCGTCGAAAAAATGCAAATGCGCGGGGTTACGAACCTCACAATTGTTCCCGGCCGCATTACCGGGACGGACTCGGAAATGGCGGCGCTGGCGGTCTACCTTGAAGGGCAGAGTGAAAACCGCATGTTGGTTGTGGTGACCTCGCCGTATCATGTGCGGCGGGTGGTGAGCGCGCTTCAGAGACACCTTCGGCCGGGGGTGGACATCCGGGTGCTCTGTGCAACGGCGCGTTGGCAGGACCGCGCACCGTGGACGGTTACTGCGGAACTGCTCAAACTCGTCCGGGACCACCTTGGCCTTTCACGGGCCCCTTTTATCTCGCGGGAATGGTTTTGGCGCAAGCAGCCTTCTCAGACGCCACAACAATCCGAGCGGAAGGGCATAGCACCAGCTAAGTGCTTCGCCGCGAATCAATCGGCGTGCTGTTGGCGACCTCCAGAGGTCGCGGAGTCCGAGGTCCGCCGTTCGGACGCATTGCCTTTGCGTTTCCGGAGCCAATTGCGGCCAGAGCAACCAGCAGACGCGGGGCGCGTGATAGTTTGAGGTTACCACGGCTACTTGCGAGATGGGAGCGGGAGAGGCCGCGAAACAAGCGCCCAGCCGACGACAACTGGCTGCCGTGTTTGGCGCGGGGTCAGTGATTACTTGAGGCGTGCGCTGAGAAACCTTTTCGGTGACGGTCGTGGTGGAACGCGGCCCCCCGGAATTCACGCAAAACCGCCTGTTTCCCGCGATGGAGGGCCCTGTTCCATCGGGGCCGTGGAGGTTTTCCGGCGCAATCACTTGAGCAGCGTTTTTGAGAACAGAGAATTCCGGCGACGTTAATATTTCCGGACTGACAAACTCGGATCCCGTGAGGATGATCTGGTCGTAGGAGTTTTGCTGCAGAAGATTGCAAGCGAGTCGAAGTCTGGAAAGGGTGTGTGGGCCTCCGGCGAATACGACAAGAACAGAACGCATATGCTTCTGATATTCAATCCCGGATTTTGCGTTTGAGAAACGGTCCGTATCTATATTCTCCGGCTCGCGAAAAAGTTGCCACGCAACGCAGTTTACATCTTTTTCACAGAAATATGAAAGCCACATCTGAAGAAAAAAGCAGCCGATTGTCAAACCCTTCGGGATTGTCGAAAACGGGCAATCTGCTGCGTTGCGGGAGGTTCGCAGTATGCGCATACAACTGCATTTCCCGCGCCTTGCATCTTGCCTGTTTTGGCCAATCGCAAAATCTGGGATAAAGGAGGGATTCTCGCACCTTTCTCGGAGTGGCCCGGAGCATGGCATCTGCTTTGTTGCCGGACGCCTGCAGTATTGGAGATACAGATGCCTGTGGCGCGCCACGCATCTGCCGCCCTCGGGCCAATCTCGCGAATCTGGGTGTATGGCGGCTGTTTCTCAAAGGCAAAATTCGGGTTGAATGAAAGTGTACGAATCTAGCACGCCAACAGCCAAGTCTTGCAAAAGAGGGCTTGGCATGGCGCTGGTACTGCTGTTTACGGCGTTCCTTGTGCTGTTGCTAAACAGCGCCTGGGTGTCGGAGGACGCATATATTATTCTCCGAACCGTCGCGAATACAGTGCAGGGGTACGGACTGCGGTGGAACACGGCAGAACGTGTCCAGACTTACACCTGCCCGCTGTGGACTCTCTTGCTTGTGGGCGTCTGCGGTGTCACTCGGGAATACTACTTTACCACTGTGGTCCTTTCCGCGGCGCTGGCGATCACGGCCGTGGTGCTGCTGATGAAATTTTTGGGCATAAACCGTTGGGCCACTGTCAGTTGTCTGGGGTTAATGGTGTCTTCCAAAGCCTTTATGGATTACACAACATCTGGGTTGGAGAATGCCCTCAATTACCTGTTGCTGGTGGGATTCTACATTGCTTACTTCCGGGAGGAACGGATTTCCCTTCGGGGATGGTTAGTCTTAGGGTTGTTGGCAGCGCTGGTGGCTTGCAACCGGATGGATGTTGCATTGCTTTGTGTTTTTCCGCTTCTTCACTATCTGGGACGTCTGCGCGTGCAAGAGCATGTTCCCATCGCCCGTCTGCTGCTGATTGGTGCGGCGGCGGCTGCGCCGTTCATTGCCTGGCTGCTGTTTGCTTTGATCTACTACGGATTTCCTTTCCCCAACACCGCCTATGCCAAGCTGCATACCGGCATTCCAGCGCGCAAGTTATTTTACCGGGGGCTGTTGTACGGGGTGGATTCACTGAGCCGCGACCCGGTGACATTGACGACCGTAGGTATAGCCGCAGCGACCTCGTTGCTGAGGCGGAATGCCAAGCAAGTGTCCGTGACGCTCAGCCTGGCGCTGTACCTTGCGTACGTGGCGAAGATAGGCGGTGATTTTATGTCGGGACGTTTCTTTTCACTGCCGTTTCTAACCGCCTGTGTCCTCCTGGTTCAGTGGCCGCTGCGGCCGTGGTTGCGGGCTGTTGTCATGCCGGCGGCTGTTGGTCTGTCGCTGCTTGGGGATCATCCCCCGATAACCTATGGTCCGCGGTTCGAGAACAAGGCGCGGCCGCGCTATATCGCTGACGAACGTGGCTACTACTACCAGTGGACGGGGTTTTGGCCGGTCATTGCCAATGGGGGAGAACCGCGGGGGCCGTGGGTAGACGCTGGCCGCAAGGCCCAAAGGGAGCGACTGCCGGTCATCGTTGCCGAGAGCGTAGGGTTGCTGGGATACTACGCCGGCCCGCGTGTGCATATTGTTGATAGACTGGCGTTGTGCGATCCCTTGTTGGCGCGCATGCAGGTGCCCGACAAAGATCACTGGCGGGTTGGCCATTATGCGCGCAGAATGCCCGAGGGATATCTCGAGACTTTGGAAAGCGGCACGAACGTGATTGAGAATCCGAAGTTGCGTGAGCTTTACGAGGTTTTGAAGACAATCACGCGCGGACCGATCTGGAGCGGAAACCGCTTCAGGGAAATCGTTCGGATCAACCTGGGACGGTACGGGCATTTGATGCGCGAAGCATGAGAACAACGTCCCCTGCACTGCGCACGGGGTGCCCTTGACGACAGCTTGCAGGAAAAACTGGGTATGCACTGATGTTCTCTCCGCCGCCTGAGGAGCGTTGAGCAGGGAAATGGTTCTGGAACTTGCAATTCTGCTTCTGCTGGCGCTGCTTTTCTACGCGTGGGTACTGTATCCGCTGATGCTGGCTGCGTTTATGCACGGACGAAAGCTCTCGGTGTCCCCTGGCGGCCGATCCGCGGGGCCGCGTTCCGTCGCCGTGCTGCTGGCCGCCTATAATGAGGAAGATCACATCGGCGTGCGACTGCAGAACCTGGTGGAAACAACGGCGCCGCTGGTGGCGGCGGGAATCCCGGTTGAAATCCATGTCGGTGTGGATGGTTCGACGGATCGTACGGCGGCCCTCGCCAGAGACTGGGCAGGCCGCGCACCCAATATCCATACGCATGAGTTTCCTGTCCGCCGGGGCAAAGTATCTGTTTTGAAGGAGCTGGTTCAAAAAGTTGGCGCGGATGTGGTGGTTTTTACCGATGCAAACACCTTCTTTCATAACGATGCGCTCCAGCGGCTGCTGGCGCCTTTCCGCGATGCGACGGTCGGCGGCGTGTGCGGGCGGCTTGTTTTGCGGCCCAGGGAGGAAAAGAGTAGCACGCCGCCGGAACGCAGTTATTGGGATTGGGAGGCGCGGCTGAAGGAATACGAGAGTCGGTTAGACTCGTGTCTGGGAGCAAATGGGGCCATATACGCTATTCGGCGTGAGCTCTTTTGGCGGGATATTCCCAATAACACACGGGTGGACGATTTTGTGATTGGCATGAAAGTCCGTGAGCAGGGGCGGCGCCTGCTATACGAACCCGCGGCGGTAGCCGAAGAGGATCTTCCGGATAGCCGCCACGAATGGCGACGGCGGGTGCGCATCGGTACGGGGGATTATCAGGCACTCGTGTTTTGTCGTCGTTGTTTGCTGCCGAGGTTTGGACGCTTCGCGTGGATGTTCTGGTCACACAAAGTTCTGCGCTGGTTCACGCCGCACATGGTCATCGCCGTGGCGCTGTTGGCAGCGGTAGGGGTGGTTTTCCCGAGTAGAACCAGCCGCCTGCCGTGGCTCGCGCCTGCGGTTGTTTGTGTGTTAGCGGCGGGTTTGGTGACCGCCTGGGCAGGACGGCTCCTGGAGGGCGCCCAATGGGCCCGCACGCGTTGTTTCCGACCTCTCGGGCTTTGGAGTCATTTTGTCACCATGCAGTTAGCGCTGTTTGCAGGCTTTCTCAAGTTTTGCCGTGGAAATTTGGAGGGTACATGGGAAAGGACGCCGAGGAACGGATAGCGCCGGCCGCAGCGCCGGTCCGGCACAAATGGCGATGGCTTTTTGCGGCAGTGCTTGTCGTCGGGGCGTTGGCCCTGGGAGAGGGGTTGGTGCGGCTGTTCGGACGCACGGGGTTTGCCACTCCCGATACCTTGCGCGCCAATTCGATCCAGTTTGAACCGACTGTTTATGCGCGGCATGCTTTTCCGCAAATGGCTCAGATTTCTGCCGATCCCGGTTATTTTTATATCAATCCGCGCGGCTACCGCGGTCGCGATTTTGAGGTCCCGAAGCCGTCGGGAACGATCCGCGTGGTGATCATGGGAGGGTCGCAGGTTTATGACGGGTCAGCGCGGGAGGGCTATGACTGGCCTCATTTGGTGGAAAGCAATCTGCATGCGCGGGGGTATTGGTGGGTGGAAGTGATCAACGCTGGCATTCCTGGCCATGCCAGCGCGGACACGCTGGGACGAATTTTTTCGGAGATATGGATGCTGGAACCGGACTACATCGTTGTTTGTCACGCCTGGAACGACATAAAATACTTTGCTGACTTATCTCCGGAACACAGTTTGTTGCGCAGTGTACGGCCGCCGCCATTTCGACAGCAAGACGGCCGGACCGTGGTGTGGAACCCCTATATGTACTACTCAGGTCCGCTGGACCGCTGGGCTTGCCGCTCGCAGCTTTACGTGCGGTTGCGGAACCGCTATTGGTCCTGGCGGCTGGGCCGGGTCGGCTTCGAAGGCCTCATCACCGGAACCGTCAGGAACAGATCCGGTCAAGCGGCGCTGGCTGACGATTTTGGTCCTTGGGGCCCTCGCCAGTATGAGTTGACCACGCGGTTGATTGCGCGGGCGGCACAGTGCATTTCGGCCGTGCCGGTATTGGTGACGCAACCGCGGCTGGTGCGGGCTGACAATACGGCGGAAGAACGCGGACGGATTCGCTACGAGTACGTCAAGCTGACGCACGCGGCGCTGGTACGGGCTTTTGCCGAATGTGATCAGGCGTTACGGCGCGCGGCCGCGGCGGAAGGCGCCGCGCTGCTGGAGTTGGCGCAGCTGGTGCCAGCCACGCTGGAAAATTTCAGCGACCAAGTTCACACCACAGCGGCCGGCGACCAGGCCATCGCGGCGGCTTTGGCGGAGTTTTTGGCCGACCGCGTCGCTGCCAGATCTCAAAAATAATCCGAGGTAGAAAACACTATGATGGGGGGAGCAAGAAGGCTGGTTGAAATGATCGGCAAACGTTATTTGCGTTCGCTTTGCCGACATGAATTCGAACACCAGGTGTTCCATTGGTTGAATGAGCGGCCCGTGGAATACGCTTTTGTGTTCAGGTATCTGGCTGAGGTTTATCCTCGGACGGTACTGGATGTGGGAACCGGAACAACGGCCCTGCCGTCTTTGATTCGAAGCTGTGGTTGCCTTGTCACCGCCACGGATAACGTGCAGGACTACTGGCCGCGCGGGATGTTGAATCGGCATTACCACGTAATACATGACGATATCACGGCTTCGCGACTTTCGGGAGTTTTCGACTTAGTGACCTGCGTTAGCGTCCTGGAGCATATCGAAAAATCCGATCAAGCAGTTCGGAATATGTTCAAGCTTCTCCGAAGAGGTGGGCACATGATTTTGACGTTCCCCTATACTGAGCGGTTTTACGTCAGAAACGTATACGAGCTGCCCGGCGCCGCTTACGGTCCCGGACAGCCGTATATTACGCAGAGTTACTCGCGAACCGAGTTGAGTCGTTGGTCTCAGGACAACGCCGCAACCATTTTGGCTCAAGAATATTGGCAATTTTGGGATGGTGACTACTGGAATGTTGGTGCGAGGGTTGTACCGCCTAAACGTGTCAGCGCTGAAGATAAACATCAACTGACGTGCGTACTTCTGCAGAAGACCATGGATTGACGGAGGGATGCCGAGGGCAAATCTGCACCTGCGGCAAGAGTCGCCAATGAGGGTCTGCTCGGGGAAGCCGGGTCAGCCGCTGGTGTGGTAAGCGGCATTGCCCTGAAACACGTTTTGGGGTAACGGTGCAGTTCCATGCGGGCCGGGGAACTTTCCCGCAGTAATCTGGACTGAAGGAGTCGCCGGTTATGAACATCACGCATCTTTTCTACCATCAGGAAACGGTGGAAGAAGCCTGTGCCCGCAACAGTTGGCTTTCGATTCGTGACTGGTTTGGGCCCGAAGACGAAGTAATCGTACTAGATTTAGGCGTCAGTCTTTCGGGATTGTTACCGATTTCCGTGCGACCGAAATTCCTGCGGTTTGAGCAGATCCGCACGGACAACGAGCAGGAGCGGTCCTACACTTACGGGTTGAACACGATGATTCCGCTGGCCCGGGGCGAGTGGGTGGTGCTGTGGCGCAGCGATTATGTCTACTGCGAAAAATACTATGCGGCAGTGCTGGCGGGCATGCAGATGGCCAACGTTGTTTTACCATACGAGGCTTACATTGGCGCCTCTTATTGCGACGGAAAATGGACGGCCAGGCGGCTGGCGCGCGTACGGGCTGCGGACGAGTCTTTTGTGCTCAAACATGCGTGCGTTTGCCCTGTCTACGAGTACAAGGATTTTGCTCATTTTGCCATGCGAAAAGAGGTATGGATTCGGAACCACGGCATGGCCACGGCGCTGTGGGGTTATGGATACAAGTATCCGGAGTTTTTTCACAGGATCAAGACGACCGATCCTGAATATCGCGAGTCAATACAGCGCGACATGCTTGCGTTTCATCAGTATCATACCGGCAGTCAGAGTGGCGGGGCGCGGGACGGGAGAAAAGCGCGGGAGTTGCAGGAAGCAAAGACACGGGAGATCGCATATTTTGGCTCTGCGGAGGCACGCGAGAAATTTATTGCGAGTACCCGCCAACCGCCCTTGTTTCCACGTCGGCCTGATTGGCATTACGCGCGCCGCCGGCCGCGGTTCGACCTGCGTCTGGCCATAGCATGGCGTCTGTCGGCGTTACGTGATCGCCTGCGGCAGTGGCGAAGGGGCTGAAAGACGCTAGCGAGTGGAAAACAGGCGCGGGTGGATCAGCTCCTCAAATTTGATCCCGGGTATTTGCGTTTGAGAGATGGCAGGAGAGCTCCGTTCCCCCTCGCTTCGCTCGGGGAGAACGTAACTACACCAGGAAGGAGATGCGCTCAGGGAGAACGTAAGTACACTTGGGGAAGAATGGGGGTCGGGGGAGAATGC